>Ga0207696_1000359_pt1 | contig 45875 bp, 42 predicted proteins | sample KBSS54metaG_FD_184403 | JGI IMG/M metagenome (GOLD analysis project Ga0207696, IMG submission 184403) | Switchgrass rhizosphere microbial communities from Kellogg Biological Station, Michigan, USA - KBS S5-4 metaG (SPAdes) (version 2) | ecosystem: Host-associated > Plants > Roots > Rhizosphere >... | reverse complement strand
GAGATGACGGTGAACATGATCAACCACCCGCTGCATCCGCAGAAGATATCGGGATTGAGCTGTGTCGGCGGCGGACATCGGGAACTTCCTTACTGACGGCACCGGCATTTAGCCAAGCACGGATCCTTCCCGCTCGACCGTTCTTGCGCAAATAGCTTTGCGTTGGCTCGCTCGGTGATTGCCGCCCCAGGAGCAGACGTTCGAGTGGATCGGCAGGGGCTTCGGAACCGGTCGTACATTCACGCGGAACTCAGGACTGCGGAAGGACGGGGCGTGGGACTTTCCTGCCATTCCCGCGCGGCGGTTTCAACGGCAGGTCTATCGCCAAAACCCGACATTCAGCGAACGCTCCAATGGGCAGGGATTGCGCCCGCAACTGGGCCGCTTGGAGCCCGTCCGCTTCTGGGCGCGCATTTGAGATTGCGGACACAGGTGCCCCTGCGCATTGCGCTCCAATTCTGAGGGAATACAGGGTTACGCGCGCGACTCATACAAACTCGCCCTGCATTACGCAAATAATTGGGAATGCTCGTCTATAGTCTCGCGCTGAATTTACCGTTGGCGCTCCCAGAAATGCGCTAAGAGAAACCATACCGTCTTAAACCTAGTTCTTGCGCCCGATTTCGAGCGCCGGATTTCTCCTATAGTGCCGCCCCGCCCCATGCTAGCCTCGGGAAACCGAATCGATGTCCGGGGGAATGATGGGGTTTGGATTCGCGATTCTGATGGCAGCTGCGGCGCCGGGCGCGAGTCCACCTAACGCACCTCCGAGCGTTGCGCTGCCCTCGCTTCAGGTCCAGGCTCACTCGGCCAATGAACGGCTTCAGCTCGCTAACCTGGCCTATGGCAGCGCCCAAGCCCAGGCAGCCTATAGCCGCAATCTTGACGACCAGTTGGTCAAGCTGCGCAAGCAGATCGACGACAAGGACGCAGCGCTCACCACTGCGGCGCGGGCGCTCAGGACGGCCAAGCGCGAGGCCCGCGACCTCGGCGCCGATGTCGATCGCCTCACCGAAGATCTGGCTAGGCTAAAGCTCAAGTTCCTCGAGACCCTCGCTAAACGCGACGCCGATTTTGCGCGGGAGCGGGAGATATTGCTGACCGCGGGCGAACAGCTTCTTTCGACGCCGGATGGGCTGCGCGTACTGGAACTGTTCAATGCGGGCGGCGCAAGTAATTGGCGCGAGGCCAAGGTTATCCTCGACCGCATCCAACGGGTTCGCGACGAGAAGCGGCGCAAGGAGGCGTCGGCCGATCTTCGAGCGCGTGCAGCATTATATACGCAGGCGCTCGATAAGGGACTCGAGACGACCGGCGGTGTGATCACGGTCTATGAGCAGTTGCTCGCGGTCGACGACAGCAAATTCGAGGATTGGGTGCACATCGCGGAGCTCTATTCGCAGGCGCTCCGCCTCGACGATTCGCTCAGGGCCAGCCAAGGCGCCGGTCGCACGGCAAAGGACGATTTCGAACGCGGTATCGCGCTTTCTATCGAAGGCAGCGTACTTTCCGGACGATCAAACTTTGCTGCCGCGGAAGGCATATATGTCCAGGTGGTCGCGCTTTCACGAACGAACCTCGCCGCCGCCCCGGAGGACGACTCGCTGCAACGCCGCCTCTGGATGAGCCTCCTGGACCTAGGCCGCGCGCGGATGCGGCAAGGCGACTTCGCGGGGGCAATCCCACCTATCGAAGAAGCATATGCGATCGCGCACCGTCGGGCTCGGCGCGATACGGAGTCGCTAGGCCCGGCTGAGGATATGATGGCTACGCTGGGCGATACCGCCGAATTGCGGATCGGCTTCAACGACATCGCGGGTGCTGCGAAGGACTATGAGACCGGGCTCGAAATACGAAGGCTTCTGCTCAAAGTTGAACCCGATTCCGTGTCCGCTCAACGAGGGCTGTCGCGCAGCCTCGAACAGGTCGGCCAAATTAGGCTAAAGCAAGGAAATCTGTCGGAAGCGCTGTCCGCTTACGAAGAAGCGCTTCCCATAAACCGCCGTCTTGCCGAGTCAGACAGAGAATCGGCAAATGCACAGGTCGATCTGGTGTCGCTTCTGCTAAGCATCGGCGACATCCAACTCCTGCGCAACGATCTTGATAGCGCGCTTTCCAACTTCAGCGAGGCGCTCGCCATTCAGCGCGAGATCGTCAAACGCGACTCGAGCGCGGGACGAGAGCAGGAGAATCTGACGCTTGTCTTGACGCGGCTGGGTCGACTGCACAGCCTCCGTGGCGAGCCGGACGCAGCGCTGCTCGCTCTCCAGGAAAGCCTGACGATTGCACGCGTTCTTGCCGCCCGGGATCGGAGCTCCGACGCCGCGCAGCGGCAGATCGGCGTCAGCGTAGAGCGCATCGGCGAGGTGCATTATCAGCGCAAAGACTATGCTGCAGCACTCGCAGCGTACCAGGAAGCACTTCGCACCAGCCGCTTGCGGCTGGTGCGCAATCCCACTTCCGCCGAGACCAAAGCGGATGTCGCGGCCGATCTGAGCAAGGTCGGTGACGCATATCGAAGGAGCGGCGACCTCGACGCGGCGTTGGCGGCGTTCGCGGAAAGTCTCTCGCTCCGTCGAGCGCTTGCTGAACGCGATCCCAGTTCGACCGCCTCGCTTCGTGGGGTCGCATTGAGCGTGAGCAGGGTGGGAAATATCCGCGCGGATCGCGCCGATACCGCAGGCGCGATTGCGGCATATGAAGAAGCGCTTGGAATTACCCAGCGTCTCGTCGTGCTCGATCCGACCTCTGCGGAGGCACAGCGCGACCTCTTCGTGGACCTTAACAAGCTCGCTCTGATGGAGGCCCCCGGTTACACTTGGACGCTCGTCGCGGCGCAAGGCGCCTTAATGATCAAGCACAATATGGTCAACCCGACTGATGTCGAATTCATCGAGAACGCCCGTAAGTTGGCCAAGCTGGAAGCCGAGACCGGCACCAAACCAGCCAAGCCATGACGGCCATTCTTCTCCTATGCCTCCCGGCCGATCGTGATCGCGCCATGCCAATCATCGACGCGCTGGTCGGCGCCAATCTCGATGCGCACTGGTTCTGCGCCGCTCCGGACGATCCCGAATGGACCGACGCCGCCGACGCGATTGAGACCGCGCGCTGCGTGATCTTCTGGAGCCAGGCAGCGGCAGCAGGCGAGGCCGTGCGCTATCGCCTGCTCGCCGCGCGCGTCCTCGCGCGTCAGGCCGCGATCGGCATCACCCTCGATCCGGGCGCGCTCACGCCGGAGTTGGCGTGGATGACCAGTTATGATCTCTCCGGATGGCGCTCGCGCCCCGGCGGCCTCAGGCGCCTGCTCGCCGGCGGCATCTATATGGACGACGTCGTCACTGCGGCGAAGTTCAAAATCGCGGGCCGCGACCCGCCTCCGCCCAGCGCACCGCGCAAGCTGCTGATGCGCCGGGCATGGCTCGGCTTTGTCAGCGTTGCCGGCTTCGCTGCGCTGCTCGGGGCGATTCCGCAGCTGTATCAATCGATCCCCTGGCCGCGCTTCAACGAGGAGGCTGCGTGGGCAAAGCTGCGTCCGGGATCCTGCGAGGATCTGCTCGCCTTCCGCAAAACCTGGCCGAGCGGAGGGCATGCTGCTGACGCGCAGGCCCGGTACGATGCGCGCCGTCGCGTTGCCACGATCCGATGGGTTCGCGTAGTTCGTTCGGCACCGGTGACGGTTCCCGCAGGAACGGCCCAGGCGCTTCCGACAGAAGCGGAGGCGCGCGCGGCGGCGCTTGCGCGCGCGAAACCCGAGGCGAGGCTCGCCTGCGAAGGTTTTACCCGTGCCGCCGGCTCGAAACTGCGGGGTATGCGGCTGAATGCAGGGCCCTTGTCCTGCACGCGGCTCGCGGGGGGCATTATTTGCGGGATGGCACGGGGCGAGGCGTTTGCACGCTCGACGAGCCCGAGCAACAGGTACTCGAGCGCTGCGACCGTTGAACAGCCAGTCATAGTATCCCGTACTCAATACCAGCAATGCTCGGGATGGAGCGAAAATGGCTTGTAAGGAGGAACTAGGAGGAGCTACCCAGACCTTGGGCTCGCAACCCGAATGATGCGGCCGGCAAGACCGCTGAGTCAACCTCCGCTATTGGGTCAAGCCTCCTAATTCAGGAATGACCACAATTGGGGCGCCTTGCCGACTGTCCGCTTCGAAGCGTCCCATCGGCAGCTTTTGTCTGAAGCGGACGACCACGGTAGCTGACCTGAGCGACCGAATGTGGTCGACTGCTGCCGAAAGCGGGATCGATGTTTCTTGGGGACATTTCGGCCGTTCGTTGGCAAACAGTCGAACGGCAAGGTTTGCCGAAAGACGTCGCTCAAAAATATCTTCGCCATCGCTCAGCACAGCGAGGTTTGGGTCGGTCTTGGCAAGCCGGGCGTAACATTGGTCGTTGCCACTCCGCCATAACAACGGCTAACGATTCGGTATGGCTTCGAAACCGCTTCGGGACAGTGATGTTAGGCAGGCCGCCTATCGGCGGTTGCTGACGCACGCCCAAGCCTGTCCCGACACCCTGGTCATCGACGAACTCGGTCTCGATCACGGCAGCTGCCGGATCGATATTGCCGTGATCAATGGCCACATTCGTGGCGTCGAAATCAAGGCAGAGGCTGACACTCTCGACCGCCTGCCCCGGCAGGTGGCCGCCTATGGCGAGGTCGTCGACAAGGCCTTGTTGATCGTCGATCCCAAACATCTCGCGACGGCCATGACGATTGTGCCGGACTGGTGGGGGGTTATGGTCGCTGAGCGCGGCACGACCCAAGGCGTGCGGTTCCGTCGCGTTCGACCGGAACGAGCAAACAAGGGTATCGATCCACTCGTCCTTGCTCGTCTCCTGTGGCGGCCCGAAGCGCAGGCGATTCTGAGAAGCCTTGGCGTTTCGGAGCGAGACCTCCGCGCTCCACGTGCCACGCTCTACAAGATGTTGGTGGATCGGCTGTCGCTACGCCGTCTCTCGCAGACTGTCCGTGAGGCCCTCAAGGCCCGAACATCGTGGCGAGATCGGCCACCACTTTTGTGATGTGATGGTTCGAGCCGACCCACCGCCATGTGGAAAGGCTCCCGGTGCCGGCAATCCCGTCCCGGCATTGCTCGATATAGTCGCTGCCGGGCGAGAAGCCCGAGCCCAGAAAATGGGCCGAGCCTGTGACGGTGCCGCTGCATCCCCGATACTGCCCGAAGCCGTTGTCACGCACGTTGACACCCTTGGCAATAATCCAGCCATCGTCGCAGGCATAACGGATCGTCGCCGAAGGCTTTACCTTCCTCATGTCCATCTGTGAGTACCCATTGGCGGCAATGGCATAGTCAGCAAATGTCGGTTTGCGGACGGTCTCGCCCAGAGCAGCCAGGAGCGCCCGGAAAAACGTCCACTCCCTCCGAGGCCAGAATTGGATCGGACCGGTGACCTCGGCCATGGAAGCGGGAAATGATGTACCCGCGAGAATGAGGCTGCGCGCAGTCGCCATGGCATTCGATGCTTGGATCGCGGCGCTGACGATGTTGATCAGCACGTCCTGTGGGTCCCATGCGGGAGCTTCGAGATCGAGGACGATATCGCAGTCGGCGATGGTCACACCGAGTTGCTGAAGTATTGCACTGACATTGGCGTCGAAGTCGGGATCCAGGGCTTCATCCAGAGAACAGCGCAGCACCACTCCGGTCTGCATCATCGCGTTCGCGGTCCTCACGGCCGAGCGGTAGGCTGTGTTGCTGTCGAGCCTGATGACCGGGATAATCGAGGCACCCCGTGCGAATGCCTCCTCGCACAGGAACTGCATTGGATGCTTACCGTCCTGCATCACCTCATCCGGATCCAGCAGGCCGCAGTCGAGCAGCGCAAGGCGCGTTCCCCATTTCGCGCGAAAACGAGCGGCAAACTTTGCGACGTGATCGTCGATCGACTTCGAAGGAGCCCAGGTCTCGAAATCGAAATCGGGGGGTGTGACCTCGATAAGAGGAACGGTCCTGTCTTTCACGGCGTCCGGTAGGCGCAAGAGTGCCTGGTATTCGCCCTGCCGCCATTTGAGGATCGGAACGTAGTCGGTGTGCGTGATCGGCATTTCGTCGCCTCTCAAAGTTCGAACTGGCGGCGAACTTCGCCATTGCCAACGAGCGTACGAAACAGGGTGTAGTCATTCGCATCCCGCCGGATGCGGCCGGCGATCACTGCAGGTGCCACACCGAAGCGCTTGGCGTCGGCCACGACAGCCTTGTCGTTGCGGGTGAAGCGCGACGCCGCAAGGTTCCAGTTCGCCTCCGAGATCAGCGCTTCCTGCGCAAAATAGTCTGCGTCCTGCTCAACCTTGTCGGCCGCCGGCGAGTCATTGTCGTCAAAGATCGCCGCGTATTCACCCAACCGGATGTGCAGCTTCAGATGGCCGATCTCATGGAGCAGCGTGAACCAGAAGTTGTCGAGCCGGTCGTGACGCAGGGTCATTGCGACAATTGCATGATGATCGGCTGACGCCAGCGCAGCGCCGTCAAGCAATGTGCCTGGCAAGTGGCGTTCAATCACCAGCGATATGCCTGCATCGCGCAGGTAGTCGGCTGCGAGGCGCGGACCATTGTCTTCCAGACTGAGCCCGACGAGGCCACGCACCCAGTCCGCGGTGAGACGGTCCCGATCAAACGCCCGGGCCGGGGGATTACGATCGGCGAGTGTCCGAACCCGCGCTTCCCAAGCGGCAATAGCAGCCTCATGGACTTGTCCGCTCGACCGCACCGACTTGCGGTGCAGGGCCATCGGCACAAACTGCGAGTGAGCACCCTGTAGGAATGCCGGGATCAGCTCGCCAGCAGCTTTCTTGGCCTGCGGCAGCGTGCCCGAGAAGTCCTCGAACCAGCCACGCTTGAACATTTCGGCGAACGGGAATGCCTGCCAGACTGACGGATCGACGCTATCGAGCTTCGGGCTGCCGAGCAGTTGGGCGCGCTCGACGATGCGCACGTTCAGGGCGTCGGCCACCTCGGTGAGGCGGTCGAGGCTTGCCATCCGATAGCGGTCGGATTCGTAGCGCTGAATCTGCTGCTCGGCGATACCGAGGAAATCGCCCAGATCCTTCTGGCTCATGCCGCGCGCAATGCGAGCCTGAATGAGGATATCGGGAAGATCGTGCAGGCTCTCCGCCGAGAATTCAGAAATCTTGCCTGCGCGGAGGTCCTCATAGAAGCGCACCTCCTCCTCGAGTTCGTCGATCTGGCTGCGCAGCGCCGAGCGCTGCGCCTTCATGAACACTTCAGGAAAATCGCTGGTCGGCACCTCAAGCGCGGCAAAGGTTCCCGCCAGTTTCTCGATCGAAGCCCTGGTTGACCTGTACTGCTTTTCGTTGGTGATCATGGCGTCGCTCCTTTCAGCGGCGCGAGCGGGATGCGGAGGATGCCTTTGGCCTGGCCGGATGACTTCTCAACCTGAAAAAAGTCGAGGAAGGGAGCGCCCGGCCCATTGGGCATTCCGGCAATGAACATCTCACCGAGGTATTTTGCTTTTTGCGCTGCTCGCTTGTTATCGAAATCGAGAAGGACTGGATCGAGCTTGGCCGGATCGACGCCGTCATGCTCCCAGCAGCCGTCGTAGTCGCCCGGGTGCGGCTTCGCGGTCACGAAGCTCCCATCAAGGTAGACATAGCTGCATCCGGCGATCGCCAAGGCCTGCGCCATTCGGACGAAGCCATCGAAGAGCCACTTACGATGCGGTGTGGTCGCAAAGCGAGCCTCGACCTCATCAACGGTCGTGTCATGAATGCCGGGTGGCAGCACGGCCCAAGGGCATGGAGAGCCCAGCTCGATCAGATCCGGTATCATCGACACAACATTATCGTTGTGTCGATGATACGTCCAGCGAGAAATGGCCTTGGCAATTACGAGAACCAGACATTCGGGTTGCTTGATGGGACCATCCGGGCTGCAGCTGGAGTTCACCGAAGTAGCAATGGCAGATTTGAGCGTGAGCAGTCGTTCAAGCGGCTTTTGCGGATGGCGTAAACTGGTCGGTTGCTTCCGGTTCCCCGTGATGGGAGTTGCCGCTCGCATAGCAGCCGTTCAGGCGCCTGAGTTCGTACGCCGGAAGCGGTCGTTGTTTATCGATTTCGTTGGCCCCAGGAATGGCTTGGGTTAGTGGTTAGCTGCCGTTGGATGTACGCGCTGGTCCGACCAGCATGGCCATCGACGCAATGGCAACCGCCGCTAAAGCGAGCAAGGCATAGATGGAGCCGAGGCTTGGATTCCTGGCCAACGAAGTCAGCGGCGTTGCGAGCGTCAACGCCGGAAGACTGTAGACCGTGACTAACCACCAGCCAAGGTTGCCGTCATACTGCCAACCGACGACGTCATTGATGCCGAGCTCAGCAGCGGCGCTCTACAGTTAGACAAGGCACCATATGAGGGGGCGTCTGAACCAAGGCCGTCCAATGCTCACCGCTCCAATCAACACGCTCCTGCAATTTCCGCTAGTGGAGCGCGAACCGTCGATTTGGGCATTGCGCCGCGATGGCCCCAAAAGCGGTCCGTCCGCGGGGCAGTGTCTCAGTTTGAATTTCCCGCTCTTGACGAGTGACCCAGCCGCCCCGATGTGCCACGCTTAGCGGAAAGCATGGAGGCTGTATGGCGACGTTGAGGGGGATGGGGTATCCCGATTTAACCGATTACAATATTGAGTTATTATGGGACGGCGGGTCCTTACGGAAGATGTTGGTAATTGAAACCCCGTTGGAAATCCGCAGCGATCAGCCCGGCTTTGACGAGAAAAGGCTGAGAGCGCTGGCCCAGTTTGTTGAGTCTTATCGCGATAAGCTGATCGAGGTTGGTTTTGTCGACGTGCCTCCAATCGCGTTGAGGCACGTCGATGCCTAAAAGCCCTCGCGGAGAGAAGCGCCCAGCCGACGCCATCGGCCTTGCTGTCATGGTCGGCAAGATCGCGAAAGGCGAGATTGAGGATGAGCGGGAAGAGGTGAAAAGCGCTGCCGCCCAGCTTGGGAGCTTGGGCGGCAAGCGGCGGGCCGAGATCGCTAAACTGGCTGCAATGAAGCGGTGGAATCAGGAATAACTAATTCCAATTCGCCCTGGTGGCATTCGAGGCGATGACCCACAAGCTCGCCGCCCTCATTGCCGCTGTCGAAGGCTTTGCGGCCCGGCAGCAGGAACTGCACAGCCGGGACTACACCGAAGACCTGGCCCGCATCCATGCCTGCCAGGACGATGCGGCGGCCGCGATCGAGACGCTGGCCAGCAGTCCCGCGCTGCAGCTGACGCCCGAGACCATTGCTGGCCAGATATATCATGCCACGGCCAGGGCCAGTGAGGTTGAACGACAGCACTTCGGCGCTGCACGGATCGACCTGGATCGCACCGTCCTCACGATCAACGACATCGTGCAATCCATCCTGAGGGGGCTTCAGCAACTGCGCTGGCTGGGTGTCGCAGCGGCCATTGGAGTGATGACGGGCTTCCTGCTGGGTTGGGCCGTTCCGGACGTCGTTGACCGGGCGGTGCCAGAAGGCTGGCATTGGCCGGAGGAGCGTGCGGCCAGCCTTCTCCGGCGCGATGGCTGGTCGGCTGGAGAGCGGATGTTGCAGGTGTCCGACCCGCAGCGATGGCGGGCGTTACAGGAAACGGCCAGGGTTTGGCAGAGCAACGTCAAGGTGCTGGCGGATTGCCAGCGGCGTGCGGCGAAGGCGCGAAAGGGCGTGAGCTGCTCAATCTTGGTGGGCGATCCTCATAGGTAACCCAGGGTTGGTTACGTCCGGGGATGGCGCACACTGCGTGACGTACTCCTCTGAAATGTGACCAAAATTTGGTAGAGTCCGACGGAGGGATTCGAATTAAGCCTACGATCAGGTCGGGATTAGCTTAACACCCCGCCCAGAAACCGACGCCCCCTCACTAGGGTTCGATTGCAAGCTTCTTCCACCCAGTATTACCCGAGCCCGTTATCTTAGAATACATGCCCAGCGGCGTCATGCATAAGCTCCCTGGAACAGCCGAAATCCGCCCTCCGGACTTTGGCTATGAGCAGTAATCGCGTAGCCTAATCCCCGTGGAAACAGGAGGCCGTTCTGGTCGATCAAGGTTCCAGCTAATTGGGTTCCGATATCCCCATCAACGGTGAAAGCTGATGAGAATTTAGCTGGGTCTCGCTGAACGTGAGTAGTTAATCCGGCAGTGTAGACGCTAGCGATTGGAGGAAGGATCGAGTAGGTCCGGTCCGTAAATTTACTGGTGTACCTTATATCTGCCTGTCCAAGGACGCCGGGGTTCGTGGGTGAAACGGTACGAAACTGATTGCCGACGATACTTAGCGCGATGCGTGTCTGCGTCGAGGCGTCGTCGTCAACAAAGATTTCCAAGCCAACGTCGGCGTTGGCATCGAAGCGGTTCCCTATGATGTTGCCCTGCTTCGCTTCATATTCTTTGCTGATGCGCAAACCGCGGTAGCGCGCTCTCTCGAATTGGTTGGCGATGTAGGACACCCCAAATCCCCGATCGATGCTGCCCAGGCCCCCAGTGAAGTGGCTAGCTACGACCTCGGAGTCGCTCCAATTGACATCGTAAACCCAGGAAGTGCCAGCATCTGGCAGGCGCCAGTTGCACGCTATAATCCGGTTGATCCAAGCATTCAGTCCAGGCAGTTTGCCGCCCCTAATGCCGCCAGTGTTGACATTGTTCGTTTCGATCGTGCAGTTCTGCCACGTCATTTCCACGCAGTTCGGAAGGTCGAAAACCGCAAGGTATGGGCCTTCGGCGCGGACCGTAAGGTCATTGAACCCGCCGTGGGATAGGTAATTATTGGGGTTCTTCGAAACGAAGCAGCCGGATCCCGATCCCGTAAAGACCAACTTAGCGGATGATGTAACTTGAAGGCCGTCTGAGTTTCCCGGCCCCAAGCTTCGTAGGCGCGCCATGCTGCTCAGTTCTAATTTAGTATAGAAGCGAAAGAGCCGTCCCGGCTCAAACATGACTAGCTTGTTAGCATCAAGCAGTGCCTGCACAACTGGGGTGTCATCGTCGACGCCGTTGGAGGGTGCTCCTGCAGCGTGAGCCCAAACAACCTCTGGTGGAACGGCTCCGGAGCTTACTGTGGCCATCTGGTAATCACCTCGTTTGTGTCATCAACCGGGATTGTGGCAAGGTATCAGAGCGTCGGTGTCGCAACCTTGTCTCTGTTTTTCAGCCTTCGCACGTCGCCTGCGTAGAGGCGCGAAAGGTACGCCCGACGCGCTTGTGCAGGCGAGCGTGACGAAATATCCGACCGCAAGACTCTCGTTATGACTTCGGGACTAGTGGGGCAGGTCAATCGGAATGAGTTAGTTGGACAGAACGGGAGAAGTGATTGGTTGCCCCGACACCCTTGGTTGGGGGTCGCGAAATGGGCTGAGTTGCTCGGGTGCAAATTCTTAAAAAATGGTGGTTTGGCAAAGTGGTCTTATTCAACGACGATATCGGCATGGAGCGCGCCAGCGGTCTTCAGGGCTTGGAGAATGCTGATGACGCGACGGGTGTCGACATGAAGCGCATTCAGACCTTGAACCAAGTCGCCGATTGTTGATGCGCCCATGCGAATGGTGGCATCATTGTGACCTTCGTCCACGGACAGCTTCGTATTGGAAATGACCAAACTCGAAACATCGTTCGCCAAGCCGGAAATGAACTGGGGTTGCGAGCCTTCGTTGCGGGTTTCAACCTGAACCTTGATGTCGCCTTGGGCAATGACCACCGGCGAAATCATCACATCTCCGCCTGCAACCACGGTGCCAGTGCGTTCATTGACGACGACGCGGTACTGGTGAGCGGGACGGATTTGGGTGTTCTCGATCGTAGACAGAAAGCCAGCTAAGCCAGCTCCGTTCGCTGGTGCCCGGATGACAATGCGATCGGCGTTGGCAACTCGCGCCGTGTCGTAGCCGAGCTTGGCGTTGATCGCTGATGCGATATCTTGCGCAGTCGTGAAATCCGGCTCTGCCAAGAGGAAAGCGATTTCACCGCGATCGTTCACTACGCGCGCATCAACTGCGCGCTCGATTGTGGCACCGCGCGCGACACGACCGGTCGTCGGATAGTTGCGCTGTGCCATGTTGAACTGCGCCTCGAACTGGTGCCCCCCCACAATCAGCGGACCTTGCGCCAGCGCATAAGTCTGCTGGTCGGGGCCAGCGAGTGCGGTCATCAAGAGTGTGCCGCCGGCGATGCTGCGGGCATCTCCGATAGAGGAGACCACAACATCAATTCTATCGCCGAGATTGGCGGATGCTGGCAGCATCGCTGTCACGATCACCACGGCGACATTGCGGCTGTTGATGTCTTCGGCCTGCACTGTCGTGCCTAGACGCGAGAGGACGTTGCGCAGTGCCTGGCGCGTCACCGTGCTGTTGCGCGAATCGCCACTACCGGAAAGGCCTGTGACCAGGCCGTAGCCAACCAAGGCGTTCTCGCGCCAACCGTCGAAGCGACCCAAGGCCCTGACAGGCACTTCCTGGGCGTTCGCGGGCATTGTTGGAGAGGAGATGGTCAAGGCAAGGGCCACCCAAGTCAAGATGCGCAATGTCATAGTCCGAGGAAGCTGAAGATGCGTTGAATAGGGCCAGGCTTCCCGCTGCGTGAGACAAAGCCCTTGCCGTTGTAGTTGATCTGGGCGTCGGCGATGCGGTTGGAGGCAACGCGGTTGTCGCTGTCTATGTCGGTTGGACGGATCCGTCCGCGTACCTCGACCGTCGTGCTTTCGCCATTGATCAGCATATGCTGTGCGCCTTCGATCCGCAGGTCGCCATTGGGAAGGACGGAGTTGATCGTTGCGCTCATCTGCGTGACGAACCGCTCGGTGCGGCGCACTTCGCCGCTTCCGGAAAACGAGTTGCCAAGCCCGAGTTGTCCGCTTTCGTTAAGTTTGCCAGCGGTGATCTGTCCGCTCAAGGCGGTCGAGCGTCGCGTGCCGCTTTGCAGCGAAGTGCTCGACTCGGCTGCCTGAAGCACCACGATGCTGATGGTGTCACCGGGCTGAGTGGCGCGGCGGTCACTACTGAGGGATTGTGTCATGCCGGGCTTGAACAGATCATCGGCCCACACCGGCACCGGTGCCCAGCATAGTGCAGCCAGCAGCAGGCCGCAAAGCGGATTCCCCCATTTCCGATGCATGTACGAGCCCTCCAGACTGCAATGGACCTGGCGCGAGTTACAATGTCAAGAAATTACAGCAAAAATTTGCAACCAATGCGGCGCAAATTGAAATGTCTCGCTTGACCCACCCGGTTTCCCGTGTGATTTTTGGAGGGCAATGGGGATCGTATGGCGGGCTTGGCGGAACTGGCGGCAGTGATGATGACGGGTGCGCAACAGCGCATCGATATTACTGCGGGCAATATCGGAAATGTGAATACTCCGGGTTTTCGCTCGCGGCGCGTGTTTGCGCAGCTGCTGGATTTGCGTACCGGCTTGCCCATCGGGGCTGCGCACATCACCACTGCCGGGGCAACTTCGATCAAAGTGACGGGAAACCCAATGGACCTCGCTGCTGACAAAGCATCGGTGTTCCAACTCCGCGATGCGCAGGGTCTGCATGCCGTCCGTTCGGTGCAGTTGCATCGCGACAGCGATGGTCATTTGGTCGATGGCGAGGGGCGATTGCTGCAGGCCTCGGGTGGTGGTGACGTGATCATCGGTGCGGGCGATCCCACCATCACCCGATCGGGTGTAGTGTTTGTCGATGGTCAGCCGCAAGCACGCGTGGGCCTGTTTCGCGCCGATGGTGATGGCGTGCTTGACGGCAATGATGCCGGACAAGTGATGCAAGGCCAGCTTGTTCCGTCCGATGTCGATATGGCCACCGAGATGACCGAACTCACGCGCGCGGGCCGTTACGCCGAAACCGGCGCGAAGGTATTCCAGATTTATGACGACTTGCTCGGCCGCGCGTCGAGCATGCTGGGGAGTTTGGCGCGATGAGTGCTGCGCTTGAGATTGCTGCAGTGGGCATGCGTGCGCATCAGGCGGCGCTGGATACCATTGCCGGCAACATTTCGAACATGAACACGACAGCGTACAAGCGCTCGGATTTGCGATTCAGCGAATTACTTTCGGTTGCCGATGTCGCGGACACTAAGCAGTCGGCGGATTTCGTATCGGGGGTCCTGGAAGTCGCGACGCCAGCCTATGGCATTCAGGGGCAACTCGATGTCACAGGCAGTGCCAACGACCTGGCCATTGACGGGCAGGGCTTTCTTGAGCTGATCGGGCCTGGTGGCAAGACCCTGCTATGGCGTGGTGGCGCGCTCAAGGTGCTGGAAGACGGCCACCTGGGCACCGCTTCGGGCTACATGCTGAAGGCTGCGATTGCTATGCCGCAGGACGCTACCAGCTTTGCCATTGCCCGTGACGGCACGGTCACCGCTGTGATTGCGTCGGGCGAGACTGAGGAAGTCGGGCGATTGGACTTGGCCCGGCCAGCAGATGGAGCCGATCTCGTACGCTTGGACGGTGGACTGTACCAAGTCGCTGACGAAGGCCAATTGCTTGCTGCCAAGCCTGGCGACGAAGGCTTGGGCGAGTTGGTGCAGGCTTCGCTCGAACGTTCGAATGTCGACCTTAACCGCGAAATGGTCGATCTGTTGGTGGCGCAGCGCGCATACGCAGCCAATGCCCAAGTGCTCAAGGCCGCCGATGAGATCAACGGCGTCGCCAACGGCCTGCGGCGCTAAGCAATTATGTTGGCGGTTTTTGCCCTTGCTGTCGTTTCCGTTTTGGCGTCGCCTTGCCGGATCATGGTGATCGAACGGCGCGCGGGTGAGCCGGTGTCTGCGCAGGATACAAAAACGGTGCCGTGCGCGCGGACCATCCCGCCATCGCGGCTGCGCCTTGATCCGGCAACGCAACAGGCGACGGCCCGTGTGAATCTGCGGCCGGGTGATGAACTGGGGCCGGTCCATTTCATCGACCGACCAATCGTGATGCCTGGCGATCGCGTCGCTGTCACGGCGCGGATCGGCCACGCAATGATCCAGCGCAGTGCCACGGCGCTGCAATCGGCGCGAAAGGGCGAGCGTTTCTTTGTGCGTGCCGATGACGGCGCGGTTTTTGTGGCGCCAGCAATCGGATTGCATCATGACTGAACCACTTGCTGTTGTCGTCGCAGCCAAAGCGCTTGATGGTCTGCAAATGCGTATGGCCGCGCTGGCTCACAATGCGGCCAATGTTGGTACGCTTCGCTTTCAGCCCCTTCAGGTCGATTTTGAAGCCACCCTGCGTGTTGCGGCTAGGCATGGCGCGACTGCGGTGCGCGACGCAGCATTCGAATTTATCGCTGGCCCGGTACAAGGCCTCGGCGACGAGCGGCGCCTCGATCTCATCCTGGCAGATGCTTCGGCGACAGCAGCTCGATATGCTGCAGTAAGTGACATGCTCGGACGTCGCCTTGCCATTGGTCGCGCTGCGCTGGGAGCTCAAGGATGAGCATCGACCCGGTCGCCATTGCCAGAACTGGCCTGGATGTCGAATGGCAGCGCATGCAGATCATCGCGCAAAACCTTGCCAATGAGAATACCACGCGGGTGGTGGGAGGCGGCGGTTATCGCCCGTTGCGCCTCCGCAGCGGGCCAGCGACCGCATTCTCGCAAATCGTTGCTGCCGGCGCGGTCGTGGCCGAACCGACCGGTACGCAGGTTTTGGGCGTGGCAGTCGATCCGGTCGGTTACCGGTCGGTGCACGATCCGCGACATCCGGATGCCGATCGTGCCGGGAACGTCTATTATCCGGCGATCGACCATGCCGAACAGATGGCGCTATTGGTGAAGACAGCCCGCGCCTATGAAGCCAATCTGACCGTTCTCTCGCTTGCTCAGCAGATGACAATGCGCGCGCTGGATCTCGGTAAGGCATGAGCATGATATCGTCTGTGGCAGCCATCGGCATGGTTCCTGTTCAACCAATCGTTCCCGAAAATTCGGGGCTTGTGCGCCCTGCTGCGGGGTTTGCCGATTTGTTGGTTCAAGGCCTGAATGCAGCGGACGCCAAGGTCGCTCACGCCGATGCCCTGTTGAGCGCGTTTGCTGCAGGCGATGCCATTCCCGTGCATCGAGTGACCTTGGCGTTGGAGCAGGCGCGGCTTTCGGTTGAGCTTGCCGTTCAGGTGCGCACGCGCCTGCTCGAAGTCTATCGTGATTTCATGAGTATGCAGCTGTGACCGGGACTGCTGCCAATGGGAGCGAGGGCTCTCCCCGCCAGCCACTTTCGCGCAGTACGGTTGTCGCGCTTGCTGTGGTTGGCCTTGCCATCGCCTTTGCACTGTACTGGTTTGTGTTGCGCACCCAATATGCGACGGTAATGACCGATGTCGATCCGCGAGACGCGGCAGACATCACCAAGCTTCTGGACGAAAAGAAAATTCCTTATCGTTTAGCAGATGGGGGGCAAACTGTCCTAGTGGCGCAGGAGCAAGCGGACAAGGCGCGTGTGGAGCTTTTGGGTTCCGACTTGTCGATGCGGGGCCAGGTCGGCTTTGAGCTGTTCAACCAGTCCGACATGGGTCTGACCGAGTTCGACCAGAAGATAAACTATATGCGCGCCCTCCAGGGGGAGTTGGCCCGCACGATCCTTCTGCTGGACGGGATCAAGCAGGTAAGGGTGCATCTCGGCCTAGCCGAGCGGGCCGTCTTTGCCGGCGACGCCGCGCCGCCCAAGGCTTCGATTACGCTGCTGCTCAAGCCGGGGCAGGTGCTTACCGAAAGCCGAGTGAGGGGGATCCAGCGCCTGGTCGCAGGGGCAGTGCCCGATCTTTCCCCCGACGCGGTTGCCGTTCTGGATGGTAGCGGGAGGGTGGTCAGCGCCGATGCCGTGACGGCCAATTCTGGGCAACCACCGGTCGATCCTGCAACGGCTGATCTTCAGGCACGGGTGCTCGATGCGATTGAGGCTGCTTATCCCGACATGCATCCGCAAGTGGAAGTCGCCTTCACGTATCGCAGTGCGCCACCAAGTGGCCCACTGGTGGGCGCGGCAGCGAAGCCAGCCGGCGTGGCGCTTGGTGAGCTGATCGATCCGGCCATTGGCGCCCCCAAGGTCACCGTGCGTGTCAACCTGGATCGCGTGCTCGATGCCCAGGCCCTGCGCGCACTCGAAGCAGATATTGTGCGGGCAGCCGGCCTGCATGTGGAGCGTGGGGATGCGGTCATGCTCACCGCAACGGCTAGGCTGCCTGCCACCATGCCGCAAGGCGTCGTGCTGAGAGACAAGGTTGTTGCTCAGGCGGCCCCGCCTTTGCCGTCGGTACAGCCGTCGCCTTGGCAACGGTATTGGCCGTTTGCGGTCGCGCTCGGCCTTGCCGCTCTGGCCTTGGCGTGGTGGACCGATCGCCGTCGCAGCCGCGACAACCGCCACAAGGATTTGTTGCGCTTTTCCGATGCTTTGCGGGCCCGGCTTACTGAGACTGGGGAGCGCGCAGTGTGACAGCGATCGAGCCGGACCTTGCTGAAATGCTGGATGCCCTGGTTGCTCTGGGTGCCCGGGATCGCGATTTCGTGCTGGCGCGTATGCCCGTGTCAGCCCGTCGCCAAGCCGAACGGCTCTTGGCTGAACGTCAGGCGTGCCGGCCGTCTGCCGGGCTGGCCAAGCTCGTTGCGGCGGCGCGGCGGGGCGCCCTTCCGGCAGGAATGACGCAAGCGGCGGTCACGGCGCTAGCCGCTGCGCCAGCTGATGATCCGATGGCCGCTGAGCCCGAGAGCAAGCCAGGCGCCGCAGTAGGCACTGCTGCCTGGCTCGATCGCGTGCTCGGCACCTTGCGCGGCGGGGGGCGCTAGTCCATGCTGTTCAAGCATGACAGCGTGATCGCCCGCAATGCTGCACTCGCAGATAGCGGGCGAACAGCGAGTGCAGCGCAGCATTCTGCCTCTGTCCATGCCACGGCCGCGGATCGCAAGCCCGATCCACGAGATGCCCGTATTGCTGAACTCGATGCGGCGAATGGCCAACTGCGCGAAGAATTGCAGCAGCTGCGTGAGACATGGAACGCGGCGCTGGCAAAGGCGATCGATCAAGCCCGAACAGAGGCGGCACGGGCCCACGTCCGCCAGGACGAAGCCATGGCCCGGCAACTGGAAACATCGTGTGCGCAAGCCCGGCAGGCGTTCGACACGATGCTGGACCGTGCGTTTGCGGGCAATGTCGGGGCCTTGGCTGCCCAAGCGCTTGAGCGTCTGGTTGCCCCGAACGAGACCGAGCTCGCTTGGCTAGGGCGCTCGGTTTCGCGCCGACTGGAGCGGGTGCGGGCAGAAGCGGTGGTTGCGATCGAAGTCAATCCAGCGCTGTTCGACAGCGACCAATCGAGCGCGTTTGCCAGTGCCTTGCCAACTGGAACCGACATCAAGCCCAATGCTGCTGTTGCAGCAGGGACCGCGCGGATCGTGCTGAAGCTGGGGGCGATTACTATTGAGCCCGCGCAGGGGCGAGAACGCCTGTTGGCTGCGCTACGAGCGTTGGATCACCCCGATGACGACTGAGATGCGCCCGAGGCTCATGGAGTTTGAGCCGTTCCCCGTGTTTGGCCAAGTGGCCCAAGTCACGTCGGGAGTGGTTATGGCGGATGGACCTGATGCGACCGTTGGCAGTCACTGCTTGTTGCGATCGCGGGCCACCGGCCGTGCGTTGGCACTGACACACGTGGCGGCAGTTCAGCGCGACGGGCTTACCCTGGTGCCATTTGAAGCTGTGTCCGATGTTCGGATCGGCGATCAGGTCGAACTGGTGACGGATCATGCCAGTGTTGCGGTAGGTCCTTCGTTTGCTGGTAGGGCCGTTGATGCGCTGGGGCGGCCGATCGACGGGCGGACTGCGCCCACCGGAGCTGCGCCGCGCAGGAGCTTGCCGCCAGTGCTGGATCGAACGGGTGGGCTGCTTCCGATGGCGACCGGTATCAGAGCTGTCGATGGTCTTTTGACGATCGGCCGCGGGATGAGGATGGGCATTTTTGCGGCAAGCGGGGTGGGCAAGACCACATTGGTCGAGCAGATCCTAAGGCAAAGCGATGCCGAGCGGATTGTCGTGTGCCTGATCGGGGAACGCGGCCGCGAAGTCGAAGATTTTTGGCGCTTGGTCGGTGGCGACAAGGCGGACCATCGCGTCACTCTGGTGGCAGCTACATCCGATGAACTGGCACCGATGCGGGCTCAGGCAGTGGATACAGCGCTGCTGCTCGCTGAATTCTGGCGTGATGCTGGCGAAAATGTTCTGCTGCTGGTTGATTCCATCACGCGTCTGGCCATGGCCCTGCGCGAGATCGGCCTCGCAGCCGGTGAGCCACCAACCGCGAGGGCCTATACTCCCAATGTGTTTCGTGAATTGCCACGGGTGGTTGAACGGTGTGGCGCCGTGCGTGGCCGTGGCAGCATCACGGCGATATTCACCGTGCTGAGCGAAAGCGATGATGTCGACGATCCTATTGTCGAAACGATGAAGTCTCTGCTCGATGGGCATATCGTGCTTTCTCGCCGCCTGGCTCAGGCCGGGCATTTTCCGGCCATCGACGTCAGCCGCAGTATCAGTCGTTTGTTCGATAGACTTGTCGACCCGGGCCAACGCGACGCGGCACAACGCTGTCGTGCGTGGATCGCGCGGCATGATGAAGCCCGTCTGTTGATCGAAAGCGGCATGTATAAACCCGGCGGCGATCGCGATCTTGATCAAGCGGTGGCGGCGCGGCCGGCGATCACAGCGTTTCTGCAACAGGATCATGGTGAAGCCGTACCACCAGATCAGACCAGAGCGGCGTTGCGCGCGCTGGCAGCGCCAAAGGTGGCTGCATGACACGGCGTGCCCAATCAGATCATGCGCAAGGCCTGGCGCAACTGCGCGCTTTGGCAGAAACGGCCGCCGGCCAAAATGCCCTGGAGGCTCGTACCGAGACCATCGAAAAAGCCGATAGGCTGCACCAGGCCCAGCAACGACATTTCTTGGCGCAGGACTTGTGGCAAAGCCAACTCCTTCACCGTCCTGATCCGGCCCAATTGCAGTTGTCGGCAGCCTGGCTGGTCGCGCAACAACGTCATGTCAATGAAGCCAATCTGGTCCATGATGCTGCGCAGAGCCGCGAACAGCATGCGCTTGTCCGGTACTCACGCGCTGGGGCTGAGCGTCGGGTGGCCGACGAGATCGCACGCGAAGCAAGGCGAGATCTTTTGCGGTACGAAGCCCGGCAGGCCGACGATGCAGTGGCAGATCTGGTCCTTGCAAGGAGAGTGCGATGACCGCCATTGCGAGCCTGCCTGGTTTCGCCGTGATGCCTGCGGGCAATATGGTGTCCGAAGGGGGAAATCAGGCCGGCGCGACTGCCGATTTCGCCGCACTGCTCGCAGCGCGGATTGGTGACCTGCAAGGCATCGGCAATGCCACAGGCCCAGCTCAGAGTGTGCTGAGCGCAGGTGCCACCCGTTTTGTCGACGGGCCATTATTTGGCCATTGGATTGGAGCGGCACCGGGCGGTACCGCTCCCAATGCCAAAGCCGGTGCTGCCTTGGCTCCGCCGCTTGAGGGAGTGGATGACAAGCTTAGAGGGGCGATGGCCCAAAGCTTGGAACACCTTCACGAGGTACTGGCCACGGCTGGCAGTGCAGTCGGCATGACTGCGGTCGGTGAGCGACCGGTTGGGCTATCTCTGCTGCCATCATCGCCCTCTGCTGTGACGGGGCCGGCGCAGGTCTTGGGTCTCGTCGGCGAAGACGACGTGCAGGTTTCAGCGCCAAAGGCCCAGCTGCCCTCGGCTGCGCTTGCCTTGCGAGCCGCTCGGGTTGCGGGTTTTGCTCCCCTGCAGGTGGCGCTTCTGGCGGAGGCCGGCGGGCATCGACTGGTGCTGCGCGCGGCAAGGATGCCCGATGATGAATCGCAGGAGACCGTTGCGCGTCTGGTGGAGGAGGCTGAAAGGGCAGGGGTTTCGATCTCTGCCGTGACCGTCAATGGCAAGCCCTTCTCGCTGTATGGGAGCTTCTGACATGGCTACCAATCCTGTTACGGCGATTGGCGGTACAGCCACATCGGCCAGCACATCCAACGCTCAAGCCGCAAGCAACGCTTTTGGCCTGGGCTTTGATTCCCTGCTCAAGATCATCCTGACGCAACTGACGTACCAGGATCCGCTCAAGCCGATGGAAAACTTCGAGTTCGTGTCGCAATTGGCGCAGTTCTCGCAAATCCAGCAAGGCCAGGTCATGTCCGACTATCTGGGCCAGCTGGTTTCAGCCCAGGCCACGGCGCAGGCAACCGGACTGCTTGGCCGGAAAGTTGATATTGCGTCGGGAACGAGCGGGAGCGCTGCGTTGACGGGAACGGTCACGGCCGTGTCATTCTCATCAGGTTCGCCAGAAATCACCATCAAGACCTCCGATGGCCAGACCATCGCCAACATCGCGTTGACGGCAGTCAACCAGATCAGGGAAGGAAGCTGACATGCTGGGATCGATCTTTGTCGGGCTGAGCGGCCTTGAAGCCTATTCCGAGGGCCTCAAAAAAGTCAGCAACAATGTCTCCAATCTCAATTCCACCGGCTTCAAGACATCCACGGTCACGTTTTCCAACCTGCAATCGACGCGCGACAGCGGCGGCAGCGCGCTGACCAACGGTGCGCAATCCTGGGGTGGGGGCGTCAGCCTTTCGGACAGCACGATCAACTTCAAGGCTGGCGACCTACAGACTACGAACAACGATCTCGATCTTGCCGTGGATGGCACCGGGTTCCTGGTTCTGCTCAAGGGTAGCGATGTGCGCTATGTGCGGACCGGCAGCTTTACCACGGACAAAAGCGGAAACATCGTGCTGTCCGGGACGGAATGGAAGCTGGCCACGCTCGACAGCACTGGGCGCGCGGTCGCCGTGTCGATCGATAGCAGTCGTACCAACGCTCCGGTCACGACCACCAAGGTCGTGTTTGCTGACAACCTTTCGTCCACCGGCACTACGGCATCGGTAAATGATATCGCGGTTTACGATGCGTCAGGCGGCAAGCATGTCTGGACGGCAACCTTTACCCGTGCGGAAAACAGCACGAATTGGACCGTGACCGTCAAGGACAGCACCGGCGCCGCGATCGGCACCAGTGCTCTGAATTTCGAGAATAGCATTCCCTCAGCGGCCAGTGCCAAATCGACCTTCACGGACAGTTCCACTGGATTGGCGGTCCTGTTCGATTTTTCATCGGGCGTCACCTCGTTCTCGTCCGGGACGGTATCGTCCTTGCGGGCGGCCTCAGTCGATGGCCATGCGGTGGGTGCCTTGACCACCGTTGCGGTCAACGATGCAGGCGAACTGCAACTCACCTATTCGAACGAGCAGACCAAGAATCTTGGCGCGGTAGCCGTCGCTACCTTCCGTGATACCAGTGCCCTGACGCAGGAAAGTGCAGGATTGTTCCAGGCCAAGGTGGGTGCTGATGTGCAGTTGATGGCCAGTGCTGATGACCGGGTCGGTTTGGTCCGCTCCAAACGCCTTGAAGGCTCGAATGTCGATCTGTCGAAGGAGTTCGGCGATCTGATCCTGATCCAGCGCGGATATCAGGCGAGTTCGCAGATCATCAGCGTGTCAAACGACATGATCCAGCAGCTGTTCGGAATCCGTGGACAGGGCTGACATGGCGTCGCTTTGGTTACCCCCGCCACAGGATGGTGATCTGGTCCGCTGCTTGCGCCAGATCATGGAGCAGGTCTTGCCCCATTGGCTGCCGCAGGGGCGTTCGCTCGATATTGCGCCGGGGCGCCTAGCCGGTCGGGGTATCCGTTTTGCCGGCATTTTCGGCAGCCTGCAAATTGCCGAAAACGAACTATCCGCCCTTGGACAGGCCGCCTGCAACGGTGAGGGGGATCTTGATAATCCTGCTGACTGGCGCATTCTCGACAATCTGGGCCGGCAGGTTGCCCAGGGCATTGTCGATCTGCTCGACGGGCAGCTGGGGTTTCAACCGACAAACAGCGATGCGGGTGAGCCGAAGGCGAATGTTCCGTCACCGCTCTATCATCGGTTGCGGCGGCAAGGCGAAGGTTGGACCCTTGCTATTGCTATGCGGTCTGATGCCGTGGTGCGACTGCGTCGCCAGGTTGCGGGCACGGCGCGAGCATTGACGGCCCCTGTTCCCTTGCTCGAAGCATTGGGTGAGGTGCCGGTCGATCTAGGCTGCCATCTGGGTCGCGCCGGTCTTGTGGCGGGCGATATCGCGACGCTTTCACCGGGCGATCTCATCGTGCTTGACGGCGTTGTCGCCCAGCCCGCTGCACTGACCGTTAATGGTGATCTGACGCAAGCCGGCCAGGCGCGAGTTGCCCGCAAGGGAGACAGGCTCACAGTTGCCGTTACCCAATCCGTTCGCATTGAGAGAAAGCATAACCGTTTCCATGTCTGATCGATCCGACCAGCCCGTCCAGGCGCAGGGAATTCCTGCGACGGTGCTCGACAGTGTGCCTGTTGCCGTAGAAGCCATCCTTGGCGTTGCCAGAGTAACCGTGAAAGATCTGCTGGCGCTGCAGCCAGGTCAGGATTTCGTGTTGGATACAACGCTGGGCGATCTGGTCGAACTGCGCATCAATGGTGCAGTCGTAGCCCACGGCGAACTGGTCGCGGTCGACGATCATTTTGGGATTCGGATCAAGACTTTGGCAGGGCAGTGATGTCCGACACGCGCCGCCTTTGCGGAGGCCTTGTCTTGCTTTGGCCCGGCCTTGCTCATGCCCAGCAATTGGGTGGCGGAGGGTCTCCGGACATTTCTCCGATCCGAGTGCTGATATCGTTGCTGGTCGCATTGGCTTGCGCATTCGGGCTGGCGCTATTCCTGCGAACGCGCATGGGGCAGCATCCCGCGTCTGCGAGCGTGGGGCAATGGCTCAGTCGGATGGGCACTCTACGCCGGATCGAAGTGGTCGAAGCGCGCCGAGCTTCCGCTCACGCCGATTTGTGCCTGGTTCGCAACGAGGGCGAGGAGTGGTTGTTGGCATGCGGGCCTGCGGGCATCACGGTTCTGCGCCACGGCCCTGCTCCAGTGCGGGAACACTCAGCAGTTGCTGGGGGCGAAGATGCAGCCTGAGCGTCTCAGCGGATTGACTCTGGCGCTGGGATTGCTGTGCCTGCCCGGCGAGGCTTGGGCGGCACCGGTGGTGGTGGCGCAAGACGGCGGCGACGTGGTCCGCACCGGCGTGCTTCTGGCTGTCTTGGCGATCCTGCCCACCATCATGATCGCAATGACCAGCTTTACGCGCATCGTCATTGTTCTGTCGATGGTTCGCCACGCCTTTGGCATGCCGGAAACGCCGCCGAATTCGGTGCTGGTTAGCCTGTCGTTGTTCCTCACCTTGTTCAGCATGGGCAGTGTGGCCACGCAGATTCATCACGATGCCTTGTCGCCCTATCTGGCGCACCAGATTCCGGTAGAAACCGCAATCGATCGGGGCGTGGCGCCGCTGCGCAAGTTCATGCTGGCGCAGACGCGGGACCAGGACCTGGCGACGATCTATCGTATTGCTCGCGAGCCTTTGCCAAAGCGCCCTGCCGATGTGGCCACGGTTAAATTGGTTCCTGCCTTCATGATCAACGAACTGCGCGTGGCGTTCACTATCGGCTTCGTTATTCTCCTGCCGTTCCTGCTGATTGATCTGGTTGTTTCGGCCATTCTGCTGGCGCTAGGCATGATGATGGTGCCGCCAACCACGATTTCACTGCCGATCAAGCTGCTCATGTTCGTGCTGGTCGATGGCTGGTCGCTGATCATCACCGGGGTGGTCGGAAGTTTCCGGTAGTGGCGGGCGCGATTGGTCTTGTTCGGGGGCTTTCACTCCTGACTTGGCCAGAGCGCGAGGAAGCCGCGCTTTGGCGCCACCTGCGCGATCATGCCCGGGCCGCCACGGCTCGGACCCGTTTGTTCAATCGCTATGTCCATCTCGCCCGCAGCGTGGCGCGCAAGCATGTGCGGCGCAACGGCATGCCCGAACATGTTTTCGACGACGCGGTCCAATTTGCCTTCAAGGGCTTGCTTGAGGCCATTGACCGTTTCGATCCGGAACGGGGCGTGCCCTTCGCTGCATTTGCCAGGCCGCGCCTGAACGGGGCCGTGTTGGACGGCATCGGTCGAATGGATGAGCGTGGTGCGCAACTGCGGTTCCGTCGCCGGGCCGAACGCGAACGGCTGCAATCGTTGATGCCCGCAGGCGATCGCGACGCCGAAACCGCGATCGCCGAACTGACCGAACTCATCACCGAGCTTGCGCTGGGATTGATGCTCGATGCCGAAATGCGGCACGGCCCGAATGATGTGGTCGGACTACCGGACAACGGATTTGATCGTCTGGCCTGGCGCGAGATGCAGGGTTTACTGCTGGAAGGTGTGCGCCAACTTCCCGATCTCGAGCAGACGGTGGTTCGGCAGCACTATGAGAATGACCTGCTCTTTTCCGAAATTGCCACTATGCTGGATCTCAGCCGGGGGCGAATATCCCAACTGCACAAGTCCGCGCTTGCGCGGCTGCGCAAATCGATGAAAGCGGTGCGATGATGTCCCATTCCGACGAGACCTGTGATGACCAGACCATCCAGGCCATTCTGGCTACCGCCGCGCGCAGTTCCGAAGAGGGGCTGACGGCAATCGATGGCGCGCTGGCCGAACATCCCGGTGATGCCAGGCTGCACTTTCTTAAAGGCTCGCTGCTGATCGGTGCCAAACGTCTGGTTCTTGCGCACAAGGCGCTGTCCCGTGCTGTCGAGCTTGCACCTGATTTTCACATCGCTCGATTCCAACTTGGCTTCTTTGAGTTGACCTCGGGCGAAGCGCAAGCCGCGCGCGAGACTTGGGCTCCGCTCCATGTTTTGCCGGACGGACATTGGATGCGCCTGTTCATCGATGGCTTGGAAAGTCTGGCTGCCGACCGGTTCGAGGCCTGTATCGATCTGCTGGGGCAGGGTATTGCGGCCAACACCGAAAACCTCCCGCTCAACAACGACATGCGCCTGATCATCGAACGCTGTGAGCAGCATCTGGGGGGCGCCTGGCAAGGTTCGCAGACCGAATCCGACGAGGCACTTTCGGCAACGTCCTTGCTGCTTGGCCAACGCCGGGCCCATTGAGGCATGGCGTCGATCGGTCGTGTCGATCAGGCGGTCCTGCTGCTGCGCCAGCGGTTGGAGCGCCTTGACGCACAGCGCACCAAGGGAGGCAGCCGCACGGATGGCGCGAAACGTCCAGACATCGTCGATCCGCTGCGCGCAGCCCGTGCCCTCGGGGATCGAGGGCCTTTCACGGCCGCCGAAATCAGGCGCGCTTTCGTGCGGACCTTGCTCGCCGATGCCCTCGGGCCGAGCCTGGTCACCAGCCTTGAGTTTCAGGCCCTCAGTGATCAGGTTGCCGACATTCTGGAAGGATCGGAAGCCGGGCGAGATTTGCTCGCCCGTGCTTTGCAAGAACTCGATTAGCGCCAAGAGTGCGCGTGTTTCCCCTCAGTGCACGGTCGGCAAGGCGAGCCGGGTCATGTAGCTGGCAACCGTCAGCCCTTGGTCGTTGATCGGCGTATCCAGCGCTTGGCGTAGCAAGGCCTGGGCCTTGTCACTGTTGCCCCCGGCCAGCAGGATCTGGGCAAAAGCAGCTGAAAAGCATTGCCGATCGAGGCGCAGAGCGGTGGTCACAAGGCGCCGGGCGGTATCGAGGTCCCCGCGTGTTGCAGCGATGACAGCAAGGGATCCCTGGGTTTCGGCAAAGGCCGGGTCGATCGCCAAGGCGCGTTCAAACCGCAGTGCTGCTCGATCGCTGTCACCAGCAAGATAATGCGCCCAGCCAGCGGCGATCCAGGAGCCGATATGGTCGCTGAACTGTTCGGCGCCGCGATCGATGGCATCGGCTGCTGCGGCGGGATCGCGCTGCGTCAGGCTGGCAAGCCCCTTGCCGACCCATGCACGTGGATTGAACGCTCGGATCGCCAGTGCATGATCGAACGCCTGGATGGCCTGGACCGGATCGCCGTCAGCCAGGGCGATGACTCCGTGCGCGGCCAATGCCTCGGGATGATGACCCGCTTTATCAGCGCATTGCCGCGCCATATCCATATCTTCCAGATCGAGCGCCAGCGTGGCGAGGGCGGCCAGCAGGCCGGCGTCGTCGGGAAAGCGGTGCATGGCGGCTTTGCCTGCCGTCATGGCTGCATCGAACTCGCCTGCCTCGTGCAGCAATTGCATGTGCAGCATGGCCGCTGCGGGAACAGCTTCGACCGTCTGGCCATCCAGCAACGCCAGAGCTTGCGGCTTGTCGCCCTGCATGGCGAGGCTCCAGGCAAGATTGAACCGCACCGCCGGTGTGTCGGCCAAAGGCATGAGGCGAGCAAACCGGTCGGCCGCCTGGCCAAAATCGCGGCGGTACATGGCGCTGAGCCCGGCCAGATGAAGCGCATCGGCGTTGCCAGGCGCAAGCGCATCGAGTCGCTGGATCAGGCTTTCAGCCAGATCGTGGGCGCCGCTGTTGATAGCCTCCTGGCAGGTATCCAACAGCAGCGTCCGGTTCTCCGGATCAGCGGCGAGATAACCTTGTAGGCGCGAAAGGCGGCTCGTGTCGGGCGTCGGCATGGCATTCCTTGGCTATAGAGATGATCAGGCGTCGAGGCGAACCACGTCGAACGAAGAAAGTTCGATCCGTTCTGGGATTTCGCCCACGCCAATGACGGCAAGCCTTGGCAAGGCGCGGCGGGTCAGGGTCTTGATGGCCTTGCGCAGTTCATTGCCACACAGCAACACGGGCGCGCGGCCCTCGCGGAACATACGTTCATAGAGCGGGGACAAGCGGCGCACCAGGGTGTCGGCAATGCGCGGGTCGATACCCGCTGCGCCGCTGGTCAAAATGCCGGTGAGCTCGTTTTCCAGGCGTGGGTCCAGGCTGACCACCGCAAGATCGCGATGGGCACCGCGCAACTGGTCGCAGATGGCAAAGCCGATGCGCTGGCGGAGCAGTTCCGAAAGGACGTCGGGCTCGCGGGTCTGGCGTGACAGATCGAGCAGGTGCTCGAGCAAGAGATCGAATCGCGCCACCGACACGTTCTCGGCCAACAGGTTGCGCAACACGCGCTGAACATCGGCGAGTGAGAGGACCGTAGGGATCAAGTCGTCGACCAGCCCTGGCTGGCGACGGCGGGCGCCGTCGACCAGTTCGGTGATGACCGGCCGGGTCAGCAGGTTGGCGGCTTCGCCACGGATGATATCGGCGAGATGCGCGGTCATGACGGCTGTCGGTTCTGCGACAGAGAAGCCGCGATCGCGGGCGTCAGAGACTTGGTCGGGCCGAATCCAGAAAGCCGGCCGATCCAAAGTGGTGTCGCTCGCTTCCAACCCTTCGAGGCGGGCCTGGCGATCCCGGCCGGAAACGGCGAGCAACCGGTCGGAATGGATCACCGTGCGTCCGAAGCGGGTGCCAAACAGCCGTACCTCGAATTCGCCTGACGCCGTGCCTTCGCCTTCAACGATCCGCACTGGCGGGAGGGGTGTCCCGAATTCAGCCAGATGAGCCCGACGTATGGCGGCCACGCCTTCCATGATGGTCGTGCGGCGATCGAGCAGGGCTGTGGCCAGATCACGCCCCAGCACGATCTCGATACCATCCAGGCGCTGCTCGTCGTCTTGATCCTGTTCCACCTCGCCCGCGATGCTCTCTTCACTTCGCGCGGCCCGCAGGCGCGAGCGCCAAAAGCTTACCCCCAAAAGACCAAGGAGCAGCAGGATCGGCCATTTGGGCATGCCCGGCAGAAGCAGCAGGAAAAGCAGGGCCACTGCAACGATGCGCGGAATGCGCGGGATCGAGGATAACTGCGCATAGATTTCCGTGCTCAGGTCGCGGTCAGCCGACGAGCGGGTCACGATGATCCCGGTTGCGACCGACACGATCAACGCCGGCAACTGGGCGGCGATGCCATCGCCGATGGTCAGCAGCGTGAAGCGCTGGAGTGCCTCAGCCCAGGACAGGCCCAGTTGCAGGATGCCGATCAGCGACCCGGCAATGATGTTGATCAGCAGGATGATGATGGCGGCGATCGCATCGCCTTTGACGAATTTGCTGGCGCCGTCCATCGCGCCGTAGAACGCCGCTTCCTGTTCCAGTTCATGCCGTCGCCGCTGGGCTTCGGGCTGGTCGATCAGGCCCATGTTGAGATCAGCATCGATGCTCATCTGCTGCCCGGGCATCGAGTCCAGCGTGAAGCGCGCCGCCACTTCCGACACGCGCTGGGCGCCGCTCGTCACTACGACGTATTGGACGACAACCAGAATGCTGAAAACGACGACACCGACAATGTAATTGCCGCCGACCGCAAAGCTGCCCACGGCGCGGATCACGTCGCCAGCATTGGCGGTCGTCAGGATCAGCCGGGTTGCCGCAACATTGATGGCCAGGCGCAGCAGTGTGACCACCAACAACAGCGAGGGGAACGTCGAAAAATCAACCGGCCTGCGGACGTAGAAGGTCATCAGCAGGATGGTGAGCGCTAACCCGAAATTGCAGACAATCGCCATGTCGATTGCGGCCGGCGGGATCGGCGCAAAGAGGATAGTGAGGATGCCAAGCAGCCCTCCCACCAGCAAGAGATCGCGATTGTTCTGGTATAGGCGGGAAAGCATCAGATTGTACCGCTAGTTGCTTTTGCTTGCGCTCTGCGGCGCAGCAAGATGTAGATGTCTGCCACCGCTACGAACTGGGCCTGTCCGATCGGCTTGCCGATCGTGCCGTCGCGATAGAGCTGGCGGGCAAGGCCTGGCTGGCGAATGATCGGAACGCCAGCACGCTCGGCCGCGCGGCGCATGCGCAGCGCCCAGGCGTTGCGCCCGGCGGCAACGATGGTGGGAGCTGCGTCTTCCTCGTCGCGATAGCGCAGGGCCACTGCATAGTGGACCGGATTGACGATCAGCACGTCTGCCCCCTTGACCTGAGAAGCACCGGCCGCTTGCTTCAGCAGTTCTGCCATGATCTGCTTACGCTTGCGCTTCTGGCGCGGTTCTCCTTCCCGTTCGCGCGCTTCGCGCGTCACGTCACGCCGGCTCATGCGCATCTGTTGGGCAAATGAGCGGCGTGTCAGTACCTGATCGATCACAGCGATTCCCGCTGCCAGCAGCAGCAGCAGCAATAGCAAGCGGCCTGCCATGGCGACAAGATGGGTGGCCAGCGCTCGCGCCGATCGGGTCGTCTCTCCGGTGTCGGACAAGGCGGCGTGAATGAAAAGGTAGAGTGCCATGCCATAGACCACGGCCTTGAACACATTCTTGCCCAGCTCCTTGAGCATGCGCTTGGAGAACAGGCGCTTGAGGCCCTTGGCAGGGTTGAGCCGGGTAAAATCGGGTTTGAGCGGGGCAGCCGTGAAGACGATGCCCCGGTTCTGGACGATTTCGATCGCCCCGATCAGGGCGACAAGCAAGAGCGCAGGAACAGCCAACGTGGCGAGGACCGTAGAGGTGAGTTGCCCGGCGAAGTGGGCAATCCATTCCGGGTCCTGCCCACGGGCGGCGGCGTGAAAGCCTTGCCGCATCGCGAAGGCCAGGTTGCGCACGATCTCCCCGCCTGCGATCTGGGCGATAACGGCCAGCGCAAGCAGCGTGGTGGCAAAACCCAAGTCGGTACCGCGTGCCAACATACCTCGGCGTCGGGCCTTGTCGAGCTTGAAGGGCGTGGCGCTTTCGCTCTTGTCCTGTTCGGCATTGTCTTCGGCCATGGATCAGGCAATCCGCATCATGGCTTCAAGCGATACGCGAATGATCCGTACTAGCATCGCACCGGTCACGGCCGTCGTCATTGGCAGGATCAGCAGTGTGACCAAGGCCTTCACCTGAAAGCCGAGCACCAGAACGTTCATCTGTGGCAAGGTGCGAGAAAGGGCTGCGATTGATAGGTCGATCAGGAACAGCACGGTGATTGCCAGGCCAACCAATCCCATCGCCATGACCGAAACGGTGCCTGTGAAAGCGAGCAGGGCGGTCAGATCGTGTGGACCCTGGCCCAGTCCGGGCGGAACACGCTCGAATGACAAGGCCAGGATCGAGAGCAGATCGAAAGGCGCGCCGGTGGCGAAGAACACCGCCGCAGCCGCGTAGCCGAAAAGAGCACCAATCAGCGGCATCTGGGCCTTGGTGGTCGGATCGATGACGAAGGCCAAGCCGAAGCCGGCCTGAATATCCAGCGCGCGCGCTGCCATGCCGATCATCGCAAAGGCGAACTGCAGGGCCAGCGCCAGCGAGATGCCCATGGCGAGTTCGCCGGCCATTGCGGCGGGAATATCGCGCGGCGGTTGTGCCTGAGCAGGCGCCGCAATGCTGGCAAGGAAGGCGGCAATGGCAATGACGGTCGTGGCCCGGGCTGCCGCAGGCATCTTCACCAGGGTGAATGGTGGAGAGAACGCAAGTATCGGCACAAGGCGCACCGCAGCAAGCAGCGCGATAACTGCTTGCGCCGTTAACCCGCTGATGGCGGCGCTGGAGTTCAATGGGCGAGGCTCGGGATCAGCAGGAACAGGCCACGGCTGAACTGGACGAGCTTGCCGATCATCCACGAACCCAGAATGATCAGCAGCACCACCGAGACGATCAGTTTCGGGACATAGGTAAGCGTCATTTCCTGAATCTGCGTCGCTACCTGGATGACGCTGATCAGAATGCCCACGATCAGAATCGCACCTAGGATCGGCCCAGCTACGATTGCTGCCGTCCACAGCATCTGATCCATGATCGAAAGGGCGCGATCGGCTCCCAAGGTGAATATCCCCCGTAATTCGCCTTAGTGGCTAAACTGCCGCGCGGTTGGAGGCCAGATGCAAAATGCTGCAAGGTGGCGCAAAAAATTTCTAAACAATTCGGGTTGTCGGCGGATCTGGGAATAGAGAACGGCCGGCGTTGTGTCTGGCCTTTGCGACGGGGCCAGCGTGATGGTGGGGATTTTTTCGGGTCGTTTGCTGGGGCTGACGGGCGGCTCGGGGGATGTTCTGGGTGGTTCGGGCTTGCTCGGGAGCGGTTCGCTGGGGCGAGGTGGTGAGCAGGTCTATGTCAACGCGACGACCGGCAACCTTGTTCTGTCCAAGCAGGACGAGTTCCTGGTGGGCAAGGGGCCAGATGCAAGCGTTTCCCGCACCTACAACAGCCTGACCACGCTGGCCGACGACAACGGCGATGACTGGCGGCAGAGCACGGACCGCCGGGTCTATGGGCTGACGGGGACGTTGAACACGGCCGGCAGCACCGTGCGGCGCGTGTCGGGGGATGGGACGGAGGTCGTCTATACGTGGAGTGCCTCCTGGCGGAACGGTAGCGGTGCTTACGTGGCGACCGATGGTTCGGGGGCCTATGATACGATCGTGAAAAGTGGCGCTGAGTGGGTCTGGTACGATGGTGATACGTCGGCACGCGAGAGCTACTACGACGAAACCGCGGCTGCTGGGCTTCAGGGCAAGATCAAGACGCTCAAGGACGCCGCAGGGTTGGCGATAGCTTACGCCTACGACAGCAGCAACCGACTCTCGACTATCACTACTGCAAGCGGGGAGTCGATTCAGTATACTTGGGCTGGCAACAATATTATCCAGGTGTCGACATCGTATACCCGATCTGCGATCGAGGAAACTTATACGCAGCAGCTTTATCGGCTGTATGATGCGGCGTTTGGCCGGATTCCAGATGCCGAAGGTTTTAGCAGTTATATTAATTTCTTGCTATCCGGCGGAAAGAGCTTGTCCGCCATAGCGGACGAATTTTATAGTAGCAGTGAGTATCAAGGGCGTGGTGTTGGCTCTATGAGCAACACACAGTTCGTTGATTTTCTTTATAATAGTGTGCTTCGGCGTGCTGCTGATTCTAATGGCCTTTCTACATATGTCGCCGCGCTTGACGCGGGGCAGAGCAGAGGTCAAATGTTGCTCATTTTATCGGAGAGCGCCGAGCATCAGACATACATGACCGACCGCGGTCTGACGGCGCCAGCGAAATCGAACACGATCAAAACCTATTATTCCTACGACAGCAACGGTCGACTGAGCGTTGTTACGACGGATCTGACGCCCATTGGTGGGACTCTCGGGGATGATGCTTCCTACGCCACGGCCTATGGCTATGATGCGGCCGGACATGTGACGAGCATTGCTCAGTCGGACGGTTCACAACTGATCATCGAATATGAATCGACCTCGGCCACGGCACGCGTGACCAAGCTTACGGAGACGGCGTCTAGCGGGGTGACGCGCGTCACCGGCTTTGCTTATGCTGCCAGTACGCTGTTCAGTGGTGGGGTGATGAGTTCCATCACCGATCCCAGCGGTCAAGTGACGGTGCTGGAAACCGATGGTGCGGGCAATCTGCGCCGGATTACCGCGCCGCTGATCGCGGGCGCAGCCGCTCGCCAACTCACGCAGTTCACCTATACGGCCAATGGCGATCTGGCTTCGGTTATCGATTATGCCGGCAAGGTGACCAGCTATGGCAACTATACCGTCGACGGCCAGGCGCGGACGATCACTGACACACTGGGCAACGTGGTCACCCGCGTTTTCGGCAGCATCGACCGGACGACTGGCGCCGCGACTGCCTATAGCGATGCCATGCCCTACGTGGCCACTGACGATGGCAGCTTTATCACGGACGTTCTGCTTAGTGAGACGAGCAAGGGCGTGGATCAGAGTGGTGCGTCTATTAATGAAGTAACGCGCTACGCTTACGATAAATACGGCGGTCTGCGGTACACGATCAGTCCGGAAGGGCGAGTGACCGAGCAAGTGCGTTCGTCCGGCGTCGTGATAACTGAAGTGGAGTATCCCGAAGCACTCTACACCGCTGCGGGTTGGCCGAGTGAAGCTGATCTTAATGCTTGGCGCGATGCCTTGCCAGACCGCTCGTCGGTGGTGAAGGTGAATTACGGGTACGACGCGCGCTTCAATATCAGACAGATCACTACCTACGGTAGCTATACTATGACTGGCGGCGGACAGACAACCGATGGATCGAGCACCACGCTCTATGCCTACGACCAAGCGGGTCAGCTGCTGTCCAAGAATGCCTCCGGCTACAACACGACGACGTATGTCTATGATGGCATGGGGCGCGTCAAGGCCGCTTCCGACGTCAATGGCGGGACGACGACCTACGTCTACAACGATGCCGCGACGACGACCACGATCACCTATGCCTCGGGCTACGTTGTCACGCAGACCTACAACAAGGCCGGCGACCTGATCAGCCAGACCGACATCGGCGCGAATACAGCTGGTGGCACGACCAGTTATGCCTATGACAAGCTCGGTCGCGTGCGGGTACGCACCGATGCGGTAGGCGGTGTAAAAACCTATTACGTCTACGACAACGCCGGCCGCAAGGTTGGCGAGGTAGACAACGCCGGCTACGTTACCGAGTACCGCTACGACAGCCTGAACCGCTTGATCGGCACAATTCGTTATCGCAACGCCACGGCGTTTTCTCTGACGACGCTGGCCGATCCCGATGCGGCCGTGGTGATGAGCGCGATACGTCCGAATGCACCCAACGCGCAGGATATGTCGAGTTGGACGGTCTACGACAGCGAAGATCGCGTGCTCCAAACCATCGCAGGCGATGGCTCGGTCACGACCATGGCCTACGACGCGGCCGGACGGCTGCAAAAGACCACACAATTCGCCAACAAGTTGTCTCCCTCCACAATGGCTGGGTTTTTTGTCAACCCGCCAGGTGCTTTCAATCTTGTGCAGAATGCCACCTTTGATGGTGGCGTGTGGAATTGGCTACAGTGGGGAACGGCCAATATCACGGCATCAGCCGGGCCGGTGCTGAATAACGGAAAGGTTCAAGCCACTTTTCGTAGTTCGACAACGACTGACCAATTCGCACTGTTGGTGGACAACGACATACGATCGGTTTTCCCGGCAAAGCGTTTGGCTGTCAGCGATCAGATGACTGTCTCAAGCGGCATAAGGCTTGCTAGACTGACAATCAGTTTTCTTAATGCCGAAGGAAATATAATTGGGGATGTAGACCTGGCACAATTCTCAAGCTTTGGGAGCGGGACGGTAAATGCATCTGGCTTCGTCGATATTCCTGATGGCGCAGTTACGGCGCGTTTGATCGCATGGGTCTATTCATCTGACGCCGCACTGAATACTGATCAAACGATTGCCGTGGGCAAGCCGATGATCTCCATCGCAGGTACATCACAAACCGGACAGCCAGCCTTTTCTGCAACACCTAACGGAACTCCCAACGATTCCGTCAGCCGCAATTTCTACGACGACGATGGCCTGCTGATCGGCACGATGGACGGGGAGGGGTACCTTACCCGGAATGAGTACGACAACGCGGGTCGGTTGGTGGCAACCACGGCCTATGCGTCGGCGACTTCGAGTGCAAGCCGAGCCAATGGCAGTTGGACGACGTTGCTGGCGAGCGTTGGCACTTCGTTGCAAGATCGGGCGACACACCTGGTTTATGATGGGCGTGGTCTGTTGCGCTTCAAAGTTGACAACCTGAACCAGGTGACGACATACCAGTATGTTGGCGGCATCGACAAGCAGGCGAGCGTGCAACTCTACACGACTGCTCTGCCGACCACGAACGATTACACTTTCGACAACGTCAAGCGTCTCGTGTTCGGCGATGCCAACACACCTGCCATGACGGCGGCACGGACATCGTACAATGTTTATGACACCGCCGGTCGCCTGGCTTATGCTCTCGATGCCGCAGGTTCCGTCACGGGCTATGCTTATGACGCCATGGGGCGAGCGACCCGCGCAGTGGTCTATGCGACGGCACTTAACGTAGGGAGTCAACCATCGTTTGCCGGTATGTCCAATTGGTCGGCCACGAATATTGCCAATACCTCCAACAGAATTACACGCACGTTCTATACCGAACGCGGCGAAGCGGCCTATGTGGTGGATGGCGAAGGCAATGTTCGTGCTACGAGCTATGACGCCGATGGTCGCGCTGTCAGCACCACGTTGTGGAACGCTCCGGTCGCCGTGAATGACGCGACCACGCTGACCGGCCTCGTCTCCCTGCTTCCTGCGGCCAGCAGCGCAAACAGCGTTACTACCAGCCAGATCTATGATGCTCTGGGACGCGTGGCGGATAGCTATGATGCGCTGAGCAACCGCACGCACTACGTCTATGATGCCAACGGGCTCGTGCTGCAAAAAACGTCAGCGTATGGTACGACTGATGCGGTGACGACGGCCTACACCTATGACGGCATGGGACGCGTTCTGACGCAGACTGCGGCCTGGGGCACCATCGATGCGGTCACGACAACTTACACCTACACGGCCTTCAGTCAGGTCGCCACGGAGACGGTCGCTAGCAACAATGCGACCTACGCCGTCACCACGCGCTACAGTTACGATCGCAATGGCCGAGTGCTGACTAAAGTCGCGGTTGACGGTACAAGTGCGGCGGTTACCACAGCCTATACTTACACGTCGTTTGATGAAGTCGCGACGCAAACGGTTGCCTCGGGGACGAGCGATGCCGTGACATCGCGCTTTAGCTATGACACGCTGGGCCGACTGGTCGACAGGACTGCGGCCGACGGTACATCTGCGGCCGTGACGACCCACTATACCTACACGCTCTTCGGTGAAACGGAGAGTGAGACCGTCGCCTATGGTACCGCCGATGCCTCGGTCACCAAGTATGCCTACGATAAGCTTGGTCGCGTGCTCACTCGTACCGATGCCTATGGAACGCCAGAGGCAGCGACGACGACTTGGACCTATACAGCCCTGGGGCAGGTGCTCACCGAGACCGCAGGCGATGGCGGCGTAACGCGCTACGCTTATGACGAACTGGGTCGTGTGCTGACACGCACGGACGGCTACGGGGTGAGTGGCCTCGCCACCACCACCAGCTACGAATATACGTCTCTCGGCCGCCCCTGGAAGGTGACGGACGGGCTCGGGGCGATCACCTATACTTGGTATGACAAGCTGGGCAGGGCAACGACTGTCCGCGATGCGCTGGGGTATCTGACCAAGACCAGCTACGATGCATTGGGTAACGTCAAAAGCGTCACTCGCTACGACACGGCTGTGTCCGGCACGGCGGCCCAAGGCGTAGAGCCGGCGGTTACCGGCAGCGCATCGACGACCATATTTAGCTACGACAGGCTGGGGCGCCTGCTGAGCACCACTGATGCGTTGGGTGAAATTGAGAGCGCGACTTATAACCTGTTGGGTCAGAAGCTCACCGCGACTAGCAAGCTCGGCGCAGTTACGCGCTACACCTACGACAAACGCGGCAACCTCACCAAGCAGGTCGTCACCGCTTCCACCAGCAATTATTCGGGTAATGACAACATATTCAACGCCGGCGTCGAGCTGGTTACAACGTTTAATTACGACCTGCGAAATAACCGTGTCAGCATGGCCGAAGGCTATGCCGCGACGGCAGCCGGCAGCCCGGTCAATCTGCGGACAACGACATACGTTTTCGATAAACTCGATCGGGTTATCAAGAAATACAACGCCCCTTTGCAAATCGTCGATGGCACGCTGACAGCGATTAATGGCGTCGCTTACACCGAGGATTATGGCTACGACAAGCGTAGCAATATCACGCGGGTGGACAAGTACGGTTGGGATGGCGTCAAGGCCTATGACAAAGTCAGCAGTTTCGCCTATTATGATGATCTGGACCGAAAGGTTGCCGAGGCTCGGCAAAGTGATGCCAGCGCATGGATCTACTCGACCTTCTCCTATGACAAGGTCGGCCACGTAGTTTCGATCAAGGTCTATGAGAATCCACTGACAGCCACGCCTGCACAGGGCGGCACGGCGCCGGCGGTCCCTTCCGGTGCCTGGCGGCAGACCGATGCCGCGTTTGACAAGTTGGGAAGGCAGACGTCCACCACGGTGGTGAGCACGAGCGCGGATGCGATCGTCTCCGGCAACTGGACGGGCACGGCTTACAGCACCAACGCGGGCGCAGCAGTTAGCAGTCAGGGCCTGACTGCCAGCCAGACCTATGATGCAAACGGCAACGTGGTGCTCACGACCGACGCCAATGGCGGAAAGGTCTATGCCTGGTACGACGCGCTTAACCGCAAGACCACGCAGCTTGATGCCGAAGGATATCTGACGACGTGGACCTATGACGCAGAAGGCAATGCGCAGCAGGAAACACGCTACGCCACGAAGTACGCCGGTACCGTCGCGACGCCCGGAATCAATCCGCCCAGCGTAACCACAAGCACTGCCGACCGGGTGACGCAATTCACATATGACCGGAACGGCAATCGCCTGACTGAAAAGCGCCTGAATGTGGCGGCCTGGACGGTCAATCCCGATACCGGCGCCGCATCTCCTGCGAGCTTGAGCTACTCCTTGGTGCGCTACACCTACAACGCGCTCGGCCAAGTCGTCACCAAGGAGATGGGCGTTGACGAGGCGGCAGCCATCCCGACCTATGATGCAACGGGCACAGCCATCGCCGCCTATAAGTACGACACCCTCGGCCGCCTAGTTGAGCAGAAGGGGGCCGTCTACACGGATTACCTCGGTGCAACCGTTCAGGCGATCACCAACTACAGCTACGACGCCTTAGGCGATCTGGTGCGGACAGCGGATCTGGCGTCATCAACTCCCAGCGGCAATGATCGCGCGACATACTATCGCTACGGAGCTGGTGGCCGCCTGCTGTCAACGCAGGATGCAGCAAACAATGTTCACACCTATGCGTACGATGCTCTGCAACGGGTGCGTAAGGATAGCTACAGCCGCTTGACCTCCAATGGCACGACGTTCGTGGCCGAATACCAGACCACTTCGTATGATCTGGCGGGGCGCACGCTTCAGCAGGAAGTGTGGAGCGCCGAGCAACGCATCTCGTTGTCGAGCTATAAATACAACAGCTACGGCCAGATCACCGAGCAAGGCCAAGGCACCGATAGCGCCAGCGGCATGGGGGCAGGCAACGCGCTCTATCAAGTCAAGAACAAATACGATGGCGCTGGCCGCTTGGTTGCTACCAACAATGGCGACGGCATTTTAAAATTGCTGGGTTACGACAAGAACGGCAATCAAACTGCCACTGTATCGTCAGCTGGCTACGCATTCGGCAGCGACACGCGTTTGATCGACGCACTTGCGCAAACGAGCCGGACTGACGTCAATGGCTCATATATCGTTTATGATAAACGCAATCAGGCAACAAAGACGGTCGAGGAAGGCCGTCAACTGATTGATACCACCACCGCCAACACCCAGGCGATAACGAAGGCAAAGGCCTATACCGCGTTCGGCGAAGTGGCGAGCGAGACCGACGCACGGGGCAACACCACCGATTATACCTACAACACCATGGGTCGCGTGGTCAGGCGCGAGCTTCCATCGGTGAGTTGGACGGCGGAGAACGGAGCTGTGTCAACCGGGCGCCCGACCGAGAACTACTATTACGACCTCGGCGGCCGCCTCGTTGGCAAGCGCGATGCCAATGGTAACGCCAATTGGCTCAGCCTCCTTGCCGGAACCGGGTACGACAAGGAAGAGGCGTCCGTCGTCAAGGAAATCCACGCTGATGGCGGGGTCAGGCAGACCCTTTATGACGTGTTTGGCGATGCTCGAATTGTCCGTGACGAGCTTTATGCCTACACAAACATGACGACCGCGAACGACTCGCTGCACTACGAAGAGCGAGATTATGACAAGCGGGGCCGCCTAATCCAGGTCAGGCACAACCGGGCAAGTGATGTCGATTTAAGCGATGCTAGCCAATTGAACACTACTCGTCTGATCGATAACTACACTTATGATCTCAACGGTAATCGCCTGACCCACTGGAACAGCTTTCTGGGGCAGGGTGTCAAGGAAACGACCGATTACGATTCTCTGGGGCGTGTTATCAAGGCGGTAGTCTTAGGAGGGGACGCGACGACGTATACCTATGCCTGGGACGGCACCCTCCAGACGGCCGGAATCGGCGCTCTGGGGGGCTGGAGCAAGTCTACTGTCAACGCCGCCGGCATGACGATGATCGAGAAGAACGACGTCTACGATCGCATGGTCGATAAGATCGACTTCGGCGGCACCGATTACGATTTCGTTTATGATGCGGCCGGGAGGCTCAGTCAGAGAAGAAATGACAAAGGCGAAACAATTGTCTACAGTTGGTATAATATCGGGATGCAGGCGAGTGTCGTATCTGATGATATTGCAAAAGGATTATTCTTTCACGGTTATCCGCTGAGTGAGCAGCGGTGGCATGCTGTGTCCAATTTTCGCTATGATGCTGATGGAAATAGAGTTTTTGAGTCTCACCAAGTCGATTTAACGCAAAAGACGCTTTTGGGGCTGACCACAACAGCGTCTATGGTTTATCAGTCTGCGACGGTGACGTGGGATGCGGCCAATCGCATGGTGAGCTACGTTGACAATAATACGGCCGGATCGCCAGCTAATATCCAATGGGAATACGATCTGACCGGCAACATCCGCCGCATGAATTCCGTGTTTAGATACATGGATGCGCAGGGCGTGGTATCTTCCGAGAATAGTACGCAGGATTACTGGTATTTGTATGATGACATGAATCGCTTCATTACCTCCAAGGGTTATCTGAGTGGTGCCCGGGGCAGTGGAGCGATCGTCGCTGGCGATACCGGTGTTGAAATAACATACGATCCGGCAGGAAGGCGTAGAACTTTCACTAGCTCTGAAAGTTTGACGAAAGAAATTTGGCGCGTAACCTTTAATGGGAGGTCCTATTATTACTATGAAAAAGACGATATGTCCGGAACTTGGCAAAAGATAAATTGGGAATATATCGGGAAAAGGAAGGAGTATTACGACTACTCGGATGACGGATATTCTAGTGTTGTAAGTATTTCTGAGCAGAAATTGATCATTTCTGATCCTACGAAGGCACCGGTATTGTCCGGTTATGGTGCTATCGCTATCCGTTCCACCTCTCAGCGTGACCTTGTGGGGCGCGTTACAGTCTACAAGGAGTATGGGGCCGGTGGGTACAACGCTTCAGTCGTTGGGGAGAACGTCGTTTATTCCAAGGCCGCAACGTACAACGCTAAGGGCCAAGTGACGAGCGACGTGGCGGTTTCGATCCGCTCCGATGGTCGCTACGTGAACTCGACCAGCTATTACTACAACGCGGCGCCTGTTTCCGGCAGCGCGGGTGAATGGACGGGAACAGCGGGTGCTGGGGCCTACATGGGCGGCGTCGTGACCAAGACTGTGACGTCCATCACCAAAGATAACGCTGGGCAAAATGGCAATACGACAACCTACAACTACAAATTCTGGGATGGCGCTATCCAATCCAAGACAAACTACGTCTCGGGCGGCGACAACTGGACGTCGACGTTCTATTACGACACCAGCGGTCGCTTGACGTCCGTCTATGCGCAGGATGGTCGTCCCCGTACTATTTCGTTCGTCAATGATGCCAATGGTCAAATCTTGCAGCGTGCTGAGGCAGATAATCGGTATCCTTCAAACCCCCGAGATCCCGACAGCGCAGACTATAAAACTACTGGCGATCCGCATGAGTTGCATTTTTACTTCAATGGGCTACGCGTGGGGGATATCTCCAACAACGGCACAAGCGACGTGGATTATGCAACCAGCATTGCCAGCCACATCGCTACCGGCGGCACTGGCGCGTTCCGTGGCGGCAGTTCAAGCTCGACCAGCTATGCCGACTTCGACCAGAGCTACGACCCAATCAATGGCTTGACTTACGAGTCGACTTCCTCCCGCTATACCGTGCAATCGGGCGATACATTGGAGGCGATCGCCCAGCAGGTCTGGGGTGATGTCAGCTTCTGGTACATGATCGCCGATGCCAACGGCTTGTCCGCGTCCGACAGCTTGGTGGCCGGCCAAAGCCTGATCATTCCTAATAAGGTCCACAACGCCCACAACAACACCAGCACCTACAAGGTCTACGACCCTAACGAAGCCATCGGTGATACCTCACCCACCGCGGCGCGACCGCCCAAGAAGAACGGGTGTGGGGTGTTGGGAGCGATATTGGTAGTGGTGGTGGCCATTGCGGTGTCCTATTTTGCTGGTCCCGAGATTATTCATGCTGCCCAAGCGGTTTTAGGCGGAATCGCGAGTAGCGGAGCAGTTGCGGCAGGTTCTTTTGGTGCCGTAGCTGGCGGGATAGTAGGCGGAGCCGCAACTGGCGCCTTGGCTAGCGTTGTAAGTCAAGGTGTTGGCTTGGCTGTGGGCGCACAAGACAGCTTTAGCTGGAAAGGTGTGGCGCTTAGCGCATTGGGCGCAGGCATCAGCGGTGGTCTGGGAGCAACGGGACTATTTGGCAGCATCGCGAAAAATGGATTCGAGGTTGGAAAACTCGGCATAAAGAGCGCATTTGCTGATGCCATGGTCCGAAGCGCATTGGGGAGTGCTGCAACTCAAGGTATCGGCGTCGCCACCCATCTCCAAGATGATTTTGATTGGGCGGGCGTTGCGGGCGCTGCGCTTGGGGCGGGGCTGTCCAGCCAGGTCAATGTGGGCGGATTTGGGGGCAACGTGCTACGGAGCACGGCCGGCGGGCTGGCAAATGCAGCCAGTCGCAGTGTTATCAACGGCACCGATTTCGGCGATAACATCGTTGCTGCGCTGCCTGACATGATCGCCAATACCATCGGGAACCTCGTCGCCGACGCCGTGGCGGGGGATGGGAAGCCTCGCTCCAGTAGCAGGGAAGGGTCGAGTTCAGGCGGCGTTACCGCGCTGCAAGACGTTGGTCCGGTACAGGTCGGCCCCATCGACATGTCGGCACTGGATGATCTCAATTTTCAGCTTGTGTTGTCGGGGGATGGAGGGAGCGCTATTGCGGGTGGCAATCCACTTTCGGGACCCGGGCCGGGGATGCCTGACGGGTCTGGTGAGGTCGGTGCACCGATAGTCATTAATGCTGACAGGCATCAGCGAGACATGCTGGGGGCTCTGAATGGCACTCAGTATAGATATTATGAAAGTCTGGCAGGTTCGACAAATTATAATGAACTCGCCGCTTGGGAGGCGCGGAGTTACGCACCTCCACAGGCTCATGTGCGTTCTAACTTTTTCTATGACAGTCCGCTAACGCAATCGTTCCAAACATGGCAGCGCATGCCATGGGAGAACTTTTCCTATAACGGCAGAGATTATGTTTCGATGGCTGCCGCTGAAGCGGGGGGCATGCCCGTTATCAGAAGTGGTCCCAGCGCTTATGATGTGTATCAATCGCAGCGGGATAAGGCGTTTATAGATTCCATCGGTGAGGGTGGGTTAGGGCTGGGGCCGATTGTCTACGCAGTGGGTGGCGATCCTGACACTATCAGGTTAAGCAATCAACTTGACGTCGCGATTGGAGGGCTTGCGGTTGGAGGGGCATTGCGGCCCGGGAGTAGTGTAAGATTTTCAGCATCAGGCCGGCCAAGCGTTAGTGTCCTGTTGCCTGTCGCAGAGAGCGAAGTGCTGAATGGGGCGAATTTTGCTCAGAAGACATTCAAATCCACGTTCAGCGCGGAAGGCAAGTTTGCAGGCCGCCCCGTGAGTGATGTTGCTGCGGACCTCAACGCCGGTCGGCTGTCGCCGGCCGATGTGCCGATTGAGTATATTGTCCGTGACGGCAACACGCTTATCCTCAATACCCGATCCGCTCAGGCGTTAGAGCAGGCCGGAATTCCGAGGGGGCAGTGGAATGCGGTCAACATGACAGGCAACGCTCAAGTAGAGGCTCGACTGACCGGGCAGCTATCGCGTAACAGGCTGACAAGCCAAGGAACGGCGACTGTTCGTCCAAGCAATGGAAACTGAAATGGGTAAGAAAAATCCCCTTTACGAAATCCAAGTTCCGTCAACCGAGTTGGCTGGAGACGCCATTTTATGCGGAAACGTCATCAGATACGGATATTTTAAAGATGGCATTGAACTGAAGAGCGGTATTACATTTAGCAACGTGAGGGCGAAGCGGACCCGTTCCGATGAGGCGTGCACTGCTTGGCATATTGAGGAAGTGTATGACACTTTGGTCGAGGTCCAAGAATCGGAGTGGGTCGATCAAATTATGGCCGACACGCAGGATCGACAGCAACGTTTTGGGCAAACTTGGACCCTTCATCACTATATGGTCTACCTAGATGGATCAGGTTGCATCGAGGTTATCGCAGACTCATGGAATGCCCTCACTGAGGAACCGGGTTCGTGGACTTAATAAACCTAAGCCGCGCCGTATCTCATGCCCTCCGCCACGAACCGTGGTTGTATGAGCTTGAACTGGACGAAGAAGGATGGGTGGCCGTCGAGGCGCTCACAGCAGCTTTGCAGGATGAAAATCCGGCTTGGTCCGGCCTAGCGGAAGCCGATCTTGAGCAGATGATCGAGCGGTCGGAGAAGAAACGGCATGAGCTTCGAAATGGCAGAATCCGCGCTCTTTATGGCCACTCGACACCGCAAAAGTTGACCAAGGATCGAGCCGATCCGCCCATCGCGCTTTACCATGGCACATCGCCCGAAAGCGTCGATATCATCCGTAGAGAAGGGTTGAAGCCGATGGGCCGGCAATATGTTCATCTATCTGCCGATGCTGAAACTGCGGTGAAGGTTGGTGTGCGTAAAGCGCGGGTTCCTGTCATCCTGCGGATTGATGCCAAGGCTGCTCACGCGAGCGGAGTCCCCTTTTATCACGGCAACGAAATGGTCTGGCTTGCCGATGGCGTGCCACCGATATTTATCGAGGATGTTGGGGTTGCTGAGAGCGATGATGGCGGGAATTTAGCGAAAGCAAGATAAAAGGTATGGCACCCCTTTGGGGGTAACCTTTTGCCCGCACATCGTTTTTTTGAGAAATTGATGGCACCGTTGCGATGCTGGCGGTGCCATCGTGGTGTTGGTGGGGTGGCAAGCGTCTGTAATTGCGGCCTCTTTTGCGGGTTGCGCATGGCTCTGTGCTGGCGGTCTTCACACCTCTTCGCCCCGTGCGGCGCGGCCGAGGGTCTTGATGGTGCCGGCCAAGTGAGTCTCGACCTGGTCGGTGGTGGTGCCCAGGCCGCGGGCGATGCGGTGGTAGGGCAGGTTGTCGAAGCGGCGCATCATGAAAATCTCGCGGGTGAGTTCGGGCATGGCGACGAGCGCGGCTTCCATGCGGGCGAGCTGGGCGAGATCGGCCGGACAGGATGGGATCGGCCGGGGTGGCTTCCGCCAGCGCGCCCACCAGCGGAGCGCGGCCTCACGCGCGCCCACGGTGCTGCCTCCCGTGTGCCGGCAGCCTGTGGCCGGTGACGGCCCGCACATGATCGAGCAGCGCGCGGGTGAGCGAGCGCATCGCGGCGGGCGCGAAGGGGCAATCCGGGGCCGCGCCCAGATCGGCATGGCGCCACTGCCCATAGGGCGACAGGAAGCCCGTCAGCGCCGCGATCGGCGGGGTATCGAGGCCGAGCCCGCTGGCGTTGGCCAGGGCCAGCGAACGGTCGAGATGAAGCCCGATGTGGCGAGTGCACCAGGCATCCTCGAATCCCACATCGAGCAGGTGCGCGGAAAGCCCAAGTTGGATGGCGATGCCGGTGTGATAGGGCAGCCACTGGCGATCGCACAAGCGAAGATGGTGCGAAACGGAGGCTGTCCTCCGTTTATGTTCGTCCGTCAGCAGTTTGTCGTGCATCTCGGGCGGCCCATCGATCCAAACGGTGGTGGGGGTACAATCGGGGGCATTGGTTGGGAAATTGGAAATATTATCGTGAAAAATCAATCATATAGACATTTTTTAATGGCTTTGGAGAATCCTGCCCCCGCAACCATCTCATACACTGCCGCCATAGGGCGGCTTTTTGCGTTCTCAGCCACGCACATGATCGCCCTGCGCGCGAGGATAAAAAATGGCTACCATGCCCAGCATGGCACTGAGCATGGAGATACGGCCGTGGCCTGATTTCCTC
>Ga0207696_1000356_pt1 | contig 46221 bp, 47 predicted proteins | sample KBSS54metaG_FD_184403 | JGI IMG/M metagenome (GOLD analysis project Ga0207696, IMG submission 184403) | Switchgrass rhizosphere microbial communities from Kellogg Biological Station, Michigan, USA - KBS S5-4 metaG (SPAdes) (version 2) | ecosystem: Host-associated > Plants > Roots > Rhizosphere >... | reverse complement strand
GGAACGCGTCGCGAACGACCCCGAATGTTGGGTGAAAAACGGTGTTTACCGCTTGCGGCGATTGATTTGCCGGGAGTCCGGGTTCTTAGGGTGACGACGGTGGTCACCCTAAGACGTTCACCAGTTCAGTGGCTATATGAAACACTGAACATCGGGTGAACGGAACTGCCTCCCGTCTCACAAAGATGTGACTAAGAGACAGCCCAAAGGGAGAGGGAGAAACCAATCAATCCCCTCGCCCTCAGGAAGAGGGTGAAGATCGAGAATTCAATGGTAAACCGGCAGTAGATCGAAACTTGAAAGAATATGAATCGCGGCGTTAGTTACGCCAAAGACAAGAACCAGCACGATCATTTTGTTCCCGCCCCATACCCGATAAATTGGGCTGCCGAATTTCTTACGTGAAGCTTTAGCCAACAGCGCCGGAACGATTGCTGCCCAGATAGTGGCTGCCAGCCCCGCAAAACCAATCGCGTAGATGAAACCATCAGGCCAGATAACGCCACCCAACATCGGCGGGATAAATGTCACTAAGGCAGTTTTCAGACGACCCATCGGTGAGTCGTCGAACTTAAACAAATCAGCAAGATAATCGAATAATCCTAACGTCACGCCCAGGAAGGAACTCGCAACGGCGAAGTTAGAGAACACGATCAGCAGCAAGTCCAGCGCACGGCTATTCAACACACCGCTCAGCGCCCCAACCAGCACATCAATGTTGCCGCCTTTATCCGCAATGGCGATAAAGTCACCGCGCGGGATATTGCCCATACTGCCTATCAACCAAATGACGTATAGACCCAGCGCCATCAGCGTGCCCCAGATCAGGCAGCGCTTAATGGTTTGTGGATCTTTGCCGTAATACTTCATCAGGCTGGGTACGTTACCGTGATAGCCAAATGAGGCGAGACAAAATGGCAGTGTCATAAAGAGGTACGGCAAATAGCTCGGATTAATCGCTTTGCTATCAAGCAATGTGGCCGGTTCGACGTGCCACATCAGACCGCCAAACGTCATAAAGAAAGTCAGTATTTTTGCGCCGAGCACGATAGTCGTCATGCGGCTAACTGCGCGCGTACTCAACCAGACAATAAACGCCACTACCAGGGCAAAGATTATCCCAGCAAATCTCGCGGGGAAATCGACGGACATTTTTCCCAGCGTGTGATGAATCACTGAGCCGCTTGCCGAGATATAGGCGTAGGTCAGGATATACAGCACAAATGCGATGGACAGACCGTTAATCAGATTCCAGCCTTTGCCCAGTAAGTCTTTGGTGACGGTGTCAAAACTTGAACCCACACGGTAATTCAGGTTCGCTTCCAGAATCATCAAACCAGAGTGCAACATACAAAACCACGTCACAATCAGTGCCGCTAAAGACCAGAAAAACCACGCGCCTGACATCACCACCGGCAGGGAAAACATTCCGGCACCAATAATGGTGCCGCCAATAATCATGACTCCGCCGAAAATAGACGGCGATACCTGGGTGGTCGATAAGGTTGCCATACGAATTCCTGAAACATTGAACGGCTGTCGAAGCGACAGGTTTACTGCGCAACATTGTACCAGTACATGAGTACAATTTGGATAAAAAAAATCCCGGTTGCATTAACCAGGATTTTTATCACTGCCTGCTGATTAACAGCAGGCATAAACTTCTGTCAATTATGCTTCTGTGGTACGACGACGAGCAGGAGCTGCACCGTCTTCACGACGTGGGCCACGACCGCCTTCGCGACGTTCGCCGCTGAAGCTACGTGGTGCGCCAGCACCTGGACCGTCACGACGTGGACCACGACCGCCTTCACGACGCTCACCACCACCACCGAAGCTACGGCCTGCGCCTGCACCAGCACCGCCGCCACGACGTTCGCCGCCACGGTCAGTACGTGGCTGTGCATCACCCATCAACTGCATATTCATTGGTTTGTTCAGAATACGAGTGCGGGTAAAGTGCTGCAGGATCTCACCTGGCATGCCTTTTGGCAGCTCGATGGTTGAGTGGGTACCGAACAGCTTGATGTTACCAATGTAACGGCTGCTGATATCGCCTTCGTTAGCGATAGCGCCAACGATATGACGAACTTCAACACCATCATCACGGCCAACTTCGATGCGATACAGTTCCATATCGCCAACGTCACGACGTTCACGACGTGGTGCATCGCCATCACGCTGTGGACGATCTGAACGCTCTGGACGATCACCGCGTGGTGCACGATCACCACGGTCACCACGTGGAGCACGGTCTGAACGTTCGAAACGCTCATCACGCTCACGGAATTCACGACGTGGACGCATCGGTGCATCTGGTGGCAGGATCAGAGGACGTTCGCCCTGTGCCATTTTCAGCAGTGCTGCAGCCAGTGTTTCCATATCCAGCGCTTCTTCTGATTCAGCAGAAGGTTGGATTTTCGCCAGCAGGCCACGGTACAGATCCAGATCGCTGCTTTCCAGTTGCTGCTGAACTTTAGCGGCAAACTTAGCCAGGCGACGCTCGCTCAGCAGTTCACGGTTTGGCAGTTCAACTTCAGGAATAGTCAGCTTCATGGTGCGTTCGATGTTGCGCAGCAGACGACGCTCGCGGTTCTCAACGAACAGCAGCGCACGGCCAGCACGACCTGCACGACCAGTACGGCCGATACGGTGAACGTAAGACTCTGAGTCCATCGGGATGTCATAGTTAACAACCAGGCTGATACGCTCAACGTCCAGGCCACGAGCCGCAACGTCGGTTGCAATCAGGATGTCCAGACGACCGTCTTTCAGACGCTCCAGGGTTTGCTCACGCAGTGCCTGGTTCATGTCACCGTTCAGTGCTGCGCTGTTATAGCCGCTTTGTTCCAGTGCTTCAGCCACTTCCAGAGTCGCGTTTTTGGTACGTACGAAAATGATCGCCGCATCAAAATCTTCAGATTCCAGGAAGCGAACCAGCGCTTCATTTTTACGCATACCGTGCACAGTCCAGTAGCTCTGGCTGATGTCCGGGCGAGTCGTTACGCTAGATTGAATGCGAACTTCCTGCGGATCTTTCATGAAGCGACGAGTAATACGACGAATTGCTTCTGGCATAGTTGCAGAGAACAGAGCGGTCTGATGACCTTCTGGGATCTGCGCCATGATGGTTTCAACGTCTTCGATGAAGCCCATACGCAACATTTCATCAGCTTCGTCCAGTACCAGACCTTTCAGGTTGGACAGATTCAGCGTACCGCGTTTTAAGTGGTCAAGCAGACGACCTGGGGTACCAACAACAATTTGTGGTCCCTGACGCAGGGCGCGCAGCTGCACGTCATAACGCTGGCCACCGTAAAGGGCTACCACGTTTACGCCGTGCATATGTTTAGAGAAATCCGTCATGGCTTCAGCAACCTGAACCGCCAGTTCGCGGGTCGGTGCCAGCACCAGGATTTGTGGTGCTTTCAGCTCTGGATCAAGGTTGTGCAGCAGCGGTAAAGAGAACGCTGCAGTTTTGCCGCTACCCGTCTGGGCCATACCCAGTACATCGCGGCCAGCCAGCAGCTGTGGAATACACTCTGCCTGGATTGGAGATGGTTTTTCGTAACCCAGATCGTTCAGGGCTTTAAGGATGGAGTCGTTAAGACCCAGATCAGAAAAAGTAGTTTCGATAGTAGTAGTCTCGATGATGTCAGTCATGTAGTACACGTGCCTCGTAGATGGCGGCCAGTCTACATAACTCATCGTGAAATTGACCTGCAATTTTCATTGAAAAGTGTGAACCGGCTCAAATTTGGTTGATTAACGAACAAAAACGCCCTCACCCGTTAAGGTGATGACTTTAATAAAAAAGTTTATGGGCTGATCGATGTTCGTCAGCTATTGCTGGTCCGATTCTGCCAGGTCATCTTGCTCCTGGCCCAAGAGCGCTAATTCCAACAATGCATAACGATGCTCAACGTAGTTGTGTACGTTGTTAGCGACCGCTAACTTGAACAGTGCCGTGGCGCTGTCCTTTTCCCCCAGACTTAGGTAGTACTTACCTAAATAGAAGTTGGTTTCACTGAGATGCTCAGCGAGCGAGGTGTTATCCGTTGCGTCCGCCTTGAGGCGTTCCATTAACGTTGCTTCGTTAATGTTCCCCAGGTAGAACTCGACAATGTTCCATCCCCATTGCTCTTTATCCGATTTATCGAGGCGCTGTTGTAACGCCACTTTAGCCTGCTTTGCATCTAAATTGCTTTCAGCAAGGTAGAGCCACAGACTACGGAAAGGATCATTGGGATCGTCTTGATAAAACGCCAGCAGATCATCTTGCGCTAAACGATAACGACCACCGTAGTAGAGGGCGATACCGCGATTTAAATGCGCGTAGTTGTAAGTTGGATCAAGCTCAAGTACAGAATCAAACGCTTCATAGGCAGCATCAAAATTGCCTGCCTGCGTTAAATATATGCCTAAGTAATTGAATACTTCAGGCATATCGGGGCGGATTGCCAACGCTTGTGAAAAATCATTTCGCGCCAGAGCCCGCAAGCCGAGGCTATCATACAACACTCCGCGCTCATATAAAAGCTGTGCGCGTTCATCATCGGTTAAAGCCCGGCTGGCAAGTATCTGTTCCATGCGTGCAAGAATCACTTCTTGCTGCAAAGTCGGCTGCAATGGTACCGCCAGGACTTCACTTTTACGCCAGGCAGAGTTGCTGCATCCTGCCAGCGTGATAGCTGTCGCAACGAAACACCAGCGCAAAAAAGGCTTCATTTCCCACTCCCGAAGACAACTAATGGATGACGTCCTGTCCACCGGCTCTAAAACGAGACTCCCTGCCCCGTAATAAATAGCTCTCCATGTCGCCATGGAGAGCTTTATCGGTATCGCTTACTCAGCTTCTGGTGCAGCAGGTGCAGCGTTTTCCGCTGGAGACTGCTCAGTTGCTTCTTTGATGCTCAGACGTACACGGCCCTGGCGATCAACTTCCAGTACTTTAACTGGAACTTCTTGACCCATTTGCAGGTAGTCAGTCACTTTCTCTACACGCTTGTCAGCGATTTGAGAAATGTGTACCAGACCTTCTTTACCGCCGCCAATCGCAACAAATGCACCGAAGTCTACGATACGAGTGACTTTACCGTTGTAGATACGACCTACTTCGATTTCAGCAGTGATCTCTTCGATACGACGAATTGCGAATTTCGCTTTATCGCCATCGGTCGCAGCGATTTTCACTGTACCGTCATCTTCGATTTCAATAGTAGTACCGGTTTCTTCGGTCAGCGCACGAATCACAGAACCACCCTTACCGATCACATCTTTGATCTTGTCTGGGTTGATTTTGATAGTGTGAATACGTGGAGCGAACTCAGAGATGTCGCCACGCGGTGCATTGATAGCTTGCTCCATTACGCCAAGGATATGCAGACGCGCACCTTTAGCCTGGTTCAGAGCCACCTGCATGATTTCGCGGGTGATACCTTCAATTTTGATATCCATCTGCAGCGCAGAGATACCTTCACGGCTACCAGCAACTTTAAAGTCCATGTCACCCAGGTGGTCTTCGTCACCCAGAATGTCAGACAGAACCACAAAGTTCTCGCCTTCTTTAACCAGACCCATCGCAATACCGGCTACAGCGGCCTTGATTGGCACACCTGCATCCATCAGTGCCAGAGAAGCACCACATACGGAAGCCATGGAAGAAGAACCGTTAGATTCGGTAATTTCAGACACTACACGCACAGTGTACGGGAAGCGGTCAGCTTCTGGCATAACAGCCAGTACGCCACGCTTAGCCAGACGACCGTGACCAATCTCACGACGCTTCGGTGAACCGACCATGCCGGTTTCGCCTACGGAGTACGGAGGGAAGTTATAGTGGAACAGGAAGTTGTCGGTACGTTCGCCCATCAACTCATCCAGGTTCTGTGCATCACGAGCAGTACCCAGAGTTGCTGTAACCAGCGCCTGAGTTTCACCACGGGTGAACAGTGCAGAACCGTGAGTACGTGGCAGAACGCCAGTACGCACATCCAGACCACGGATCATGTCTTTTTCGCGACCATCGATACGCAGTTCACCAGCCAGAATACGGCTACGAACAACATTTTTCTCGATAGCGTGCAGAATATCGCTAACTTCGCCAGCATCAATTGAATCGTCTTCAGCTGACAGTGCAGCGATAACGTCAGATTTGATAACGTCGACTTGTGCGTAACGCTCTTGCTTATCAGTAATACGGTAAGCATCGCTCAGGCGGGATTCAGCAAGTGCCGCAACGCGCGCATTCAGCGCTTCGTTAACAGCTTCTGGCTGCCAGTCCCAACGTGGTTTGCCAGCTTCAGCAACCAGAGAGTTGATGTTCTGGATAACAACCTGCTGTTGTTCGTGGCCAAAGACTACCGCGCCCAGCATCTGGTCTTCGCTCAGCAGTTCAGCTTCGGACTCAACCATCAGCACAGCGCCTTCGGTACCGGCAACAACCAGATCCAGCTTGCTGGTTTTCAGTTCGTCAGCAGTTGGGTTCAGCACGTACTGGTCATTGATGTAGCCCACGCGAGCAGAACCAATTGGACCATTGAATGGAATACCAGACAGGCTCAGAGCGGCAGAAGCACCGATCATTGCAACGATGTCAGGGTGAACTTGCGGGTTCACGGAAACGACGGTTGCGATAACCTGTACTTCGTTAACGAAGCCTTCCGGGAACAGCGGACGCACTGGGCGGTCAATCAGACGCGCGATCAGTGTTTCGCCTTCACTTGGGCGGCCTTCACGACGGAAGAAGCTGCCTGGGATACGGCCAGCAGCGTAAGTACGCTCCTGATAGTTAACAGTCAGTGGGAAGAAGTCTTGACCTGCTTTCGCTTTTTTCTGACCAACAACAGTCACGAATACAGCAGTGTCGTCCATGCTTACCATTACTGCAGCGGTAGCCTGGCGAGCCATCATACCGGTCTCTAAAGTGACCGTATGTTGACCGTATTGGAATTTACGGACAATCGGATTTAGCAAAATAATATCCTTAATAATCTTTGGAAGCAGGTGATTGCACTTGCTTCGTTTAACCCGATCTAAATCGCATCCTCGCGACTAATGACAACCCTGACCCGCCCCTGCGGATAAAGCCTCTCATTAGCCGCGCGAACCTCTGCAATAAAGATCACACCCTGCAACAATACATTAGTTTCCATAGAATTGCTGCCATATGGTTGAAAAAAGGGGCCTTAAAAGGCCCCTTTTTCTGAAACTCGCAAGACTTAGCGACGCAGACCCAGACGCTCGATCAGGCTGGTGTAACGTGCTACATCTTTACGCTTCAGGTAGTCGAGCAGTTTACGACGCTGAGAAACCATACGCAGCAGACCACGACGGCTGTGGTGATCTTTTTTGTGTTCTGCAAAGTGACCTTGCAGGTGGTTAATCTGTGCAGTCAGCAGTGCAACCTGAACTTCGGTAGAACCGCTGTCGTTAGTACCACGACCAAACTCAGAAACGATTTTAGCTTTAGCTTCAACGCTTAGAGACATTTTAAACTCCAAAATTATAGATAAAAAGATAGAGTGCCGATCTCTAATTCAGCAACTCCAGTGCACTTTCACAACAATGTTAAACAAGGGTATGAAAGTTAAGCCGCTCCATTTTACCTGTAGCCACCTCTTATCGCAAGGCAACTCCAGGTGTCAGAGCGGATACTCAACGACCAGACGACGAGGCGCAACGCGTCCATCATCATCAATTTCAGCCATGCCGATAAATTTGCCTTCATCACCTTCGGTGACGCGAACTAACCCTTCTGCTGGGCTACCCGAGACTTGCACCGGCTGCCCATTCTTGAAGTAACCCGCAACAGCAGGTAATAAATTCACGATGGGGAAGTCCGAAGCAGGACTGTCCATTGGCATTAGCAGTGGATCTAGCAACACAGATGGCTCAATTTCTTGCGTTTGTGCTTGTTCAAGCAACGCATTCAATTGTTCAAGCGTTACCATTCGTTCGACAGGATACTTGCTCACCGCAAGGCGACGCAGGAAAGTCACATGAGCACCACAACCGAGTTTTTCACCTAGATCATCGGTGATAGTTCGGATGTATGTTCCCTTAGAACAGTGAATTTCCAACTCAAGTTCATTGCCTTCATGGCGAATAAACAGAAGTTCGTAAACCGTGATAGACCGCGCTTCACGCGGCACTTCTATACCCTGGCGTGCATACTCATAAAGCGGCTTGCCTTGATATTTCAGTGCGGAGTACATCGATGGAACTTGCTGTGTTTCACCACGAAAACTCTCTAAAGCTACTGCCAACTCTTGTTCGGTAAAAGTGACCGGGCGCTCCTGCACGACTGTGCCATCAGCATCAGAAGTATCAGTACGCTGCCCAAGGCGGGCAATAACACGGTAACGCTTATCGGAGTCGAGCAGATAACGCGAGAATTTCGTCGCTTCACCGAGGCAAATCGGCAGCATTCCGGTTGCAAGCGGGTCAAGCGCTCCGGTATGACCGGCACGGTTAGCATTATAAATACGCTTAACTTTCTGCAACGCATCGTTCGAGGATAAACCCTGAGGTTTATCTAACAACAGTACTCCGTGGATATCACGACCACGACGACGAGGACGACTCATTAATCCTCCTTGCTGTCATCCGTATCATTTACACGGCGCTCATCATCATTTCTGATGACGTTTGAAACCAGATTCGACATGCGCATACCTTCAACCAACGAGTTATCGTAGAAGAAAGTCAGTTCCGGCACGATACGCAGGCGCATTGCTTTACCCAGCAAAGAACGAATATAACCAGAAGCATCCTGTAAAACCTTGATGCCTTCTTTCACTGCTTGTTCGTCTTTGTCGTTCAGGAAAGTAACAAATACTTTGGCATAAGCCAGATCGCGTGACACTTCGACACCAGAAACGGTGGTCATCATGCCCAGACGCGGGTCTTTAATTTCGCGCTGCAGGATGATTGCGATTTCTTTCTGCAATTCCTGGGAAACACGCTGCGGGCGACCAAATTCTTTCGCCATAATAAATTCTCCATACAAATCGGGGGGCGCTCGGCCCCCCTAAAGATATTAGCTATTTGCTCGGCTGATATCAGGCGATGGTACGTTGGATTTCGATGATTTCGAAGACTTCGATCACATCACCAACACGCACATCGTTGTAGTTCTTCACGCCGATACCACATTCCATACCGTTACGAACTTCGTTAGCGTCATCTTTGAAGCGGCGCAGGGATTCCAGCTCACCTTCATAGATAACAACGTTGTCGCGCAGTACACGGATTGGGTTGTGACGTTTGACCACACCTTCGGTAACCATACAACCTGCGATTGCGCCAAATTTAGGTGATTTGAACACATCGCGAACTTCGGCCAGGCCGAGGATCTGTTGTTTCAGTTCCGGAGACAGCATGCCGCTCATTGCCGCTTTAACTTCGTCAATCAGATGATAGATGACGGAGTAGTAACGCAGATCCAGGCTTTCTGATTCAATCACGCGGCGCGCAGATGCATCGGCACGGACGTTGAAGCCAACCAGAATAGCGTTAGAAGCTGCTGCAAGCGTTGCGTCAGTCTCAGTGATACCGCCCACACCAGAACCGATGATTTTAACTTTAACTTCATCAGTAGACAGTTTCAGCAAGGAATCACTGATTGCTTCAACAGAACCCTGAACGTCTGCTTTCAGCACAACGTTCACTTCGGACACTTCGCCTTCGGTCATGTTGGCGAACATGTTTTCCAGTTTAGATTTCTGCTGGCGAGCCAGTTTAACTTCGCGGAATTTACCCTGACGATACAGAGCAACTTCACGAGCTTTTTTCTCGTCACGAACAACTGTTACTTCATCACCCGCTGCCGGCACACCGGACAGACCAAGGATTTCAACAGGAATAGACGGACCAGCTTCAGTAACTTCACGACCCATTTCGTCACGCATTGCACGAACACGGCCATATTCGAAGCCACAAAGAACGATATCGCCTTTGTTCAGAGAACCTTCACGAACCAGAACCGTTGCTACCGGACCACGACCTTTATCCAGGAAGGATTCGATAACTACACCGCTCGCCATACCGTCACGCATTGCTTTCAGTTCGAGAACTTCAGCTTGCAGCAGGATTGCGTCCAGCAGTTCGTCAATACCTGTACCTGCTTTAGCAGACACGTGGATGAACTGGCTTTCGCCGCCCCACTCTTCTGGCATGATGCCGTACTGAGACAGTTCCTGCTTAACGCGGTCTGGATCGGCTTCTGGCTTATCGATTTTGTTCACCGCAACCACTACCGGCACCTGCGCCGCTTTCGCGTGCTGGATAGCTTCGATAGTTTGTGGCATTACGCCATCGTCTGCGGCAACGACCAGAACAACGATATCCGTCGCCTGAGCACCACGAGCACGCATAGAAGTAAACGCTGCGTGGCCCGGGGTATCCAGGAAGGTAACCATACCGTTGTCAGTTTCAACGTGGTATGCACCGATGTGCTGGGTAATACCACCCGCTTCGCCAGACGCTACTTTAGTAGAGCGAATGTAGTCGAGCAGTGAAGTTTTACCGTGGTCAACGTGACCCATGATGGTAACAACCGGCGCACGAGACTCAGCAACTGCGTCAGTGTCACGGTCGCTCATCAGCGCTTCTTCCAGCTCGTTTTCACGACGCAGGATAACTTTGTGGCCCATCTCTTCGGCAACCAGCTGTGCGGTTTCCTGGTCGATGACCTGGTTAATGGTTGCCATAGCACCCAGTTTCATCATTGCTTTGATGACCTGAGAGCCTTTAACAGCCATTTTGTTAGCCAGTTCTGCAACAGTAACGGTTTCGCCGATTACAACGTCACGGTTAACTGCTTGTGCAGGCTTGTTGAAGCCTTGCTGCAGTGAACTTGGTTTACGCTTGCCTTTACCACCACGAACTGCAGCACGTGCTTCTTCACGGTCAGCTTTAGACTCGCCGTGTTTGCCGCCTTTCTTCTGGCGTGGTGCTTTAGTTGTCGCAGTACGAGCACGAGTACGGCCAGCTTCAACTTCGCGGTCGTTTTCGTCTTCAGCCTGGCGAGCGTGTTGAGAAGTGGTTACATGGTAATCAGATTTGTCGTCTTCCACTTTCTCTTCTTCCGTCCAAACACCTGCGTTAGCTTCAGCCATTTTACGGGCCTCTTCAGCTACACGGCGGGCGTCTTCTTCTAATTTGCGACGGGCTTCTTCTTCAGCAGCACGCTTCAGATCTGCAGCTTCTGCTTCGCGACGGGCTTTATCTGCCTGGGCGCTTTTTGTCATATCGTCTTGTTGATTGCTCACTTTGTCTTTTTCCGCAGCTTCACGTTTCGCTTTATCAGCGGCTTCACGCTTAGCTTTATCTTCAGCTTCACGTTTAGCTTTTTCTTGCGCCTGACGATTGGCAGCATCCTGCGCCTCACGTTGGGCTTGCTCTTCCGCTTCACGCTGCGCCTGTTCTTCCGCGGCAAGACGTTCTGTCTCTTGCGGATCACGTTTCACAAAGGTGCGCTTCTTGCGGACTTCGATTTGTACCGATTTACTTTTCCCACCGGTACCTGGAATGTTTAAAGTACTGCGCGTTTTGCGCTGTAATGTCAACTTATCTGGCGCAGAACCATGTTCACGGTTCAGGTGCGCCAGTAATGTTTGTTTTTCCTGGGCCGAGACAGAGTCATCAGCAGCCTTAGGGATCCCTGCATCAGCAAATTGCTGTACCAGGCGGTCCACGGAGGTCTGAATCTCTGCGGCCAGCGCTTTTACGGTTACATCTGTCATGCTGTTCCTTCCTGCTACAGTTTATTACGCTTCGCCGCCAAACCAGCAGATATTGCGAGCAGCCATAATCAACTCACCGGCCTTCTCGTTGGTTAAACCTTCAATATCTGACAGATCGTCGACACCTTGCTCAGCCAGGTCTTCAAGCGAGCTCACACCGCGCGAAGCGAGTTTAAATGCCAGGTTGCGATCCATACCTTCGAGGTTCAGCAGATCCTCTTGAGGTTTGTTATCGCCCAGGCTTTCTTCCTGCGCCAATGCCAGTGTGGTGAGGGCGTTTTTGGCGCGATCACGTAATGCTTCCACTGTATCTTCATCAAGGCCATCAATTTCCAACAGCTCTTTCATCGGCACGTAGGCCAACTCTTCGAGAGTGGAGAAACCTTCTTCTACCAATACAGTGGCAAAGTCCTCGTCGATCTCGAGGTATTTGGTAAAGGTATCAATGGCAGCATGTGCTTCAGCCTGATGCTTGGCTTGCAGGTCATCAACAGTCATTACGTTGAGTTCCCAGCCGCTCAGCTGTGCAGCCAGACGAACGTTTTGTCCGTTACGACCGATTGCTTGTGCCAGATTGCCTGCCTCTACCGCGATATCCATTGTATGTTTGTCTTCATCAACAACAATGGAAGCCACGTCAGCCGGAGCCATAGCATTGATAACGAATTGTGCTGGGTTATCGTCCCACAGCACGATATCAATACGCTCACCGCCCAGTTCAGTAGAAACTGCCTGAACACGCGCACCGCGCATGCCGACACAAGCACCTACTGGGTCAATACGCTTGTCGTTGGTTTTCACAGCGATTTTCGCACGAGAACCAGGATCACGAGCAGCGGCTTTGATTTCAATAACTTCTTCGCCAATTTCCGGCACTTCAATGCGGAACAGTTCGATCAGCATTTCAGGCTTGGAACGGCTAACAAACAGTTGAGCACCGCGAGCTTCCGGACGCACAGCATAAAGCACACCGCGGATACGGTCACCTGGGCGGAAGTTTTCACGCGGCAACATATCTTCGCGAAGAATAACTGCTTCAGCGTTGCTGCCGAGATCAAGAGAGATGTTCTCGCGATTAACTTTCTTCACGACACCAGTGATGATTTCACCTTCGTGTTCGCGGAACTGATCAACTACCATTGCGCGCTCAGCTTCACGTACTTTCTGTACGATAACCTGTTTTGCGGTCTGAGTAGTGATACGGTCGAAAGTCACAGATTCGATCTGGTCTTCAACGTATCCGCCAACATTCAGCTCTGGATCTTCGAATTGAGCTGCATCAAGGGTAATTTCACGCGTAGGTTGGGTCACTTCTTCAACAATAACCCAGCGGCGGAAAGTATCGAAGTCACCACTTTTACGATCGATGCTGACACGCACATCAATCTCTTGTTCGTATTTTTTCTTGGTCGCTGTTGCAAGTGCACTTTCCAGCGCTTCGAAAATCTTCTCGCGCGGCAGTGATTTTTCATTGGAAACTGCTTCTACAACAGCCAAAATTTCTTTGTTCATCCTGGGTTTTCACCTCAATCCAAACTATTAAAAGTGGGGTACCAGGTTCGCTTTCTGGATGTTGCTCAGCGCGAACACTTCATCTTTACCTTCCACCGTGACCGTGATCATCTCACCTTCTACGGCTTTAATTATACCCTGCCATTTACGACGGTTTTGCACAGCCATTCGCAACACAATGCTCACTTCTTCGCCGGTAAAGCGAACGTAATGCTCTGCGGTGAACATTGGGCGATCAAGGCCTGGTGAGGAAACTTCCAGGTTGTAAGCTACAGTGATAGGGTCTTCGACATCCAGAACTGCACTTACCTGGTGACTGACATCAGCACAATCATCAACATTGATGCCAGCTTCACTATCAATATAGATGCGCAGCGTAGATTGGCGACCTCGAACGAATTCGATACCGACTAATTCATAGCCCAGCGCCTCGACCGGTGCTGAAATCATCTCTGTTAATTTTTGCTCTAATGTGGACAAGCCCACCCCCGAGAAATAAAAAAAGGGCATATAGCCCAGTTATTCTGAAGTCAGATAACAAAAAACCCCGATAAATCGAGGCTTTATATAACTGAACCCTGTACACCGCAATTGCGGCCCGGACACCATCCAGGAGAATTTTTTTCTAAATTCTTCGCGAGGCACCAACTGGTGTTCACAGTATATTTGAAAAAGAACTCTCAGGGAAAGTGGTTGCGGGGGCCGGATTTGAACCGACGACCTTCGGGTTATGAGCCCGACGAGCTACCAGGCTGCTCCACCCCGCGTCCGAAAACGTGGCAAATATTACGCCGATATTGCATAAAATGCAAGAAATGCAGATATTTTGGTACCGAGGACGGGACTTGAACCCGTAAGCCCAATCGGGCACTACCACCTCAAGGTAGCGTGTCTACCAATTCCACCACCTCGGCACTTTGAACACGGTAATCACTTCTTACCGTATTGAAGCTTACTACTTATTACTGCGGGATATCGCTGCTCGGCTTGGTAGGTGCCGCTGGCTGTGACTCAGTTTTTGTAGGCTGAGTTAAATTATCCCACACACTTCCTTTATCGGTTTTGTTGGTATTGAGGTTACCCAGTACCAGGCTGATAATAAAGAACAGCGTTGCTAACACAGCGGTCATGCGGGTCATGAAGTTACCAGAACCGTTAGAACCAAACAGCGTAGCGGAAGCGCCTGCTCCGAAGGAGGCTCCCATATCAGCGCCTTTACCTTGTTGCAGCATGATAAGACCTACAAGGCCCAGGGCTACAATAAGGAAAACAACTAAAAGAGCTTCGTACATAATCAACCTGTTCCTTGCGGGATTACCGCATACCAAAGCTTCAAACCAGTCAAGCGGATACGTTTAAGTTTACCCACTGAAGCGGGTGAGAATACTAACCAAAGCCTTCGAACTGCGCAAGGGCAATTTATTCACATTTCGCTGACTGCGGAAAAAAACAGCAACACACCGACTTTCGCCTGGAAAACAGGCGGCAAATGCCGCCTTTTCACACAACAACCAAGAGTGACTTTAAACTGCTTTTACAGCATCAGCGATACGGTTGGCATATTCAATGACCAACGCTTCATCTTCGCCTTCAACCATTACGCGGATTAATGGTTCTGTGCCAGATTTACGCAGTAACACGCGGCCACGATTGCCGAGCGCCTCTTCAACTTCAGCAGTCACTTTTTTCACTGAATCGTGTTCAAGTGGATCACCGCTGCCTGCAGTAAAGCGTACATTTACCAAAATTTGCGGGAATAATTTCATTCCGCTGCACAAGTCATGCAAGCTCATATGGTTACGCACCATTGCAGTGAGTACTTGCAAACCTGCCACGATACCGTCGCCAGTGGTGGTTTTATCCAGAAGAATCACGTGACCTGAGTTTTCAGCGCCAATTCTCCAGCCTTTTTCCTGAAGCTTTTCCAGCACATAGCGGTCGCCCACTTTTGCACGCGCAAACGGAATACCGAGCTGTTTCAATGCCAGCTCCAGCCCCATATTGCTCATCAGTGTACCAACTGCACCACCGCGTAACTGGCCCTGACGGAGTCCTTCACGAGCGATGATGTAGAGGATCTGGTCGCCATCAACTTTGTGGCCCAGATTGTCCACCATGATGACACGGTCGCCATCACCATCCAGTGCAATGCCAATGTCAGCTTTCTCAGCCAGCACGCGCTCTTGCAGCATGCGCACGTCAGTAGCACCACATTTTTCGTTGATATTGACGCCGTTTGGCTCACAACCCACGGTAATGACCGTTGCACCCAGTTCACGCAGCACATTTGGTGCAATGTGGTAAGTCGCACCATTAGCACAATCGACAACAATCTTAAGGCTGCTGAGGCTTAATTCATTAGGGAATGTGCCTTTACAGAATTCGATATAGCGACCCGCGGCATCAACGATACGGCTGGCTTTGCCCAGTTCTGCAGAATCAACACACGTGATCTCTTTTTCCATTTCCGCTTCAATGGCTTCTTCAACTTCATCTGGCAGTTTTGTGCCGTCGATTGAGAAGAATTTAATCCCGTTATCATAGAACGGGTTATGCGATGCAGAGATAACAATCCCGGCTTCTGCACGGAATGCACGGGTCAGATAAGCAACGGCAGGCGTTGGCATCGGGCCAGTGAATGAAGCAGACAAACCCGCCGCAGCCAGGCCCGCTTCGAGAGCAGATTCCAGCATGTAACCAGAAATACGGGTGTCTTTGCCGATAATAATTTTACGCGAACCATGACGCGCCAAGACTTTCCCTGCTGCCCAGCCGAGTTTCAGCACAAAGTCAGGAGTAATTGGGGAATCGCCTACACGACCGCGAATGCCATCTGTGCCAAAATATTTACGGTTACTCATAGCGTTTTTTTTCCTTCGCTGAAAGTGTGGCTTCCACCACGCGCATCGCTTCGACTGTCTCTTTCACATCGTGAACTCGAATGATATTAGCCCCCTGCATTGCAGCTATCACTGCACAAGCAAGACTGCCACTCAGGCGTTGATCCGGCCCGACATTCAGCAGTTGGCCAACCATTGATTTACGCGACATCCCCACCAAAAGTGGTAAACCAAAGTGATGGAATTCGGAGAGTCGGGCTAAAAGTTGGTAATTATGGGTCAGATTTTTACCGAAACCGAAGCCTGGGTCGAGTAACAATTTTTCTTTTGCGATACCAGCCGCTTCGCAGCGGGCAATTTGCTCGATAAAGAAGCGGTTCACATCAGCAAAGACGTCGTCATAATGAGGTGCCTGCTGCATATTTTTTGGTTCACCTTGCATATGCATCAGGCAAACTGGCAAACCAGTTTCCGCAGCAGCTTCAAGAGCACCAGGCTCCTGTAATGAGCGAATGTCATTGATGATATGTGCGCCGACTCGCGCCGATTCGCGAATGACTTCAGGCTTAGAGGTATCAACTGAAATCCAGATTTCAAAGCGTTGTGCAATGGCCTCCACAACAGGGATCACTCGCGACAGCTCCTCATCAACACTAACGTCAGCTGCACCTGGGCGAGTCGATTCACCACCGATGTCAATAATCGTCGCACCAGCGTTAATCATCGCGTTAGCGTGTTTTACGGCTTCAACTAATGAATTGTGCTGACCACCATCGGAAAACGAGTCTGGTGTGACATTTAAGATCCCCATAACATGAGGATGTGAGAGATCGAGCGTAGTGCCCTGTGCGGTGAGTTTCATCAAAATTCCCTGCATCGACTTTGGTTAAGACAAAAACAAAAACCCCGGGACAAGCCCAGGGTTTTATAGATTACTGCAGTAACATCCGACAGAGACGACTTATTTATCGCCCAACTGCTCTGACATAGTATTACCAGGATTCGGCGTACGCGGTTCGTCGACCGGACGCGGTGCACTTGGAGTACCGTTATTATCAGAATTGTTGTTGCCGTTGTTTGAATCTTCCCAACCTGCTGGCGGACGCACATCGCGGCGATTCATCAGGTCATCAATCTGTGGCGCATCGATGGTTTCATACTTCATCAGTGCGTCTTTCATGGTGTGCAGAATATCCATATTTTCATTCAGCAGCTGGCGAGCACGAGCGTAGTTACGCTCAATCAACAGCTTAACTTCCTGATCGATGATACGCGCAGTTTCATCGGACATATGTTTCGCTTTCGCGACTGAACGACCCAGGAACACTTCACCTTCCTCTTCCGCATACAGCAACGGACCGAGTTTCTCAGAGAAGCCCCATTGGGTAACCATGTTACGAGCGATGGATGTTGCTACTTTGATGTCGTTAGACGCACCAGTAGAAACATGCTCAGCACCGTAAATAATCTCTTCAGCAAGACGACCACCGTACAGCGTAGAAATCTGGCTTTCCAGTTTCTGACGGCTGGCACTGATTGCATCACCTTCTGGCAGGAAGAACGTTACACCCAGCGCACGACCACGCGGGATAATCGTTACTTTATGCACTGGATCATGCTCTGGTACCAGGCGGCCAATAATCGCGTGGCCTGCTTCATGGTATGCAGTTGATTCTTTTTGCGCTTCCGTCATCACCATAGAGCGGCGTTCCGCACCCATCATGATTTTGTCTTTCGCTTTTTCGAATTCAACCATCGAAACCACACGCTTGTTGCCACGTGCAGCAAACAAGGCAGCTTCGTTGACCAGGTTTGCAAGGTCAGCACCGGAGAAGCCTGGAGTACCACGTGCAATAATTGCTGGATCGACGTCTGGAGCCAGTGGCACCCTGCGGCTATGCACCTTCAGGATCTGCTCACGGCCACGTACATCTGGCAGACCAACAACAACCTGGCGGTCAAAACGGCCTGGACGCAGCAACGCTGGGTCAAGTACGTCTGGACGGTTAGTTGCAGCGATAACGATGATACCTTCGTTACCTTCGAAACCATCCATTTCAACCAGCATCTGGTTCAGTGTCTGTTCACGCTCATCGTGACCACCACCAAGACCCGCGCCACGCTGACGGCCTACGGCGTCAATTTCATCGATGAAGATGATGCATGGTGCCGCTTTCTTAGCTTGTTCAAACATGTCACGAACACGGGATGCACCCACGCCCACGAACATTTCAACAAAGTCAGAACCGGAAATAGTAAAGAATGGTACTTTCGCTTCGCCCGCAATGGCTTTCGCCAGCAAGGTTTTACCGGTACCCGGAGGGCCAACCATCAGCACGCCTTTCGGGATTTTACCGCCCAGTTTCTGGAAACGGCTTGGCTCACGAAGGTACTCAACCAGCTCAGCAACCTCTTCTTTTGCTTCGTCACAACCTGCAACGTCAGCAAAAGTGGTCTTAATTTGGTCTTCTGTGAGCATACGCGCCTTGCTCTTACCGAACGACATGGCACCTTTGCCACCGCCGCCCTGCATTTGACGCATAAAGAAGATCCAGACCCCAATTAGTAAAAGCATTGGGAACCAGGATATGAAAATAGAAGCCAGCAAGCTTGGCTCTTCAGGCGGTTCGCCTACTACTTTCACATTTTTGGTCAGCAGGTTATCAAGCAGTTTAGGATCGTTAACGGGGATGTAAGTCGTGTATCGGTTACTATCTTTCTTGGTAACGTTGATTTCACGTCCGTTGATACGCGCTTCGCGTACCTGGTCCTGATTTACTTCAGACAGGAAAGTGGAGTAATCCACCCTACGGCCATTTGACTCGCTGGGCCCAAAGCTCTGGAACACAGACATCAGCACAACCGCGATGACCAGCCAGAGTATTAGGTTTTTCGCCATGTCACTCAAGGGATTAACCTCATATTACAACTGTGTTAACAAACAGCGTCAGGGTACTATAGTTTTCGCCCAGTCGCTACAATGTACACTTCACGTGAGCGGGCACGAGAAGAGTCCGGTTTACGAACTTTAACTGTCGTAAACAGGGAGCGAATTTCTCGCAGGTATTCATCGAAACCTTCGCCCTGAAACACTTTCACTAAAAAACTACCGCCCGGTGCCAGAACGTCACGACACATTTCCAGTGCCAGTTCTACTAAATACATAGCCCGAGGAATATCAACTGCCGGTGTCCCGCTCATATTTGGAGCCATATCTGACATGACAACCTGAACTTTACTGCCACCAACACGATCCAACAGAGCTTTCACGACTAGTTCATCACGAAAGTCACCCTGAAGGAAATCAACACCAACGATAGGATCCATTGGTAAAAGATCGCAAGCAATGATTCGCCCCTGATTCCCGATCTGAGTCACGACATATTGTGACCAGCCTCCGGGAGCAGCACCAAGATCGACAATTGTCATTCCTGGCTTAAAAAGTTTGTCACTTTGCTGTATTTCATCAAGTTTAAACCAGGCACGGGAACGTAACCCTTTTTTATGCGCCTGAATTACATATTTATCGCTAAAGTGTTCCTGCAGCCAGCGACCAGAGCTGGCAGAACGCTTTTTACCTGTCATCTCATTTTCCAACTTTGTTCATCGTGAGTAGCAGGCTGTAGAGTTATCAGCACAGCCGATTGGCGATACGAGGGATATGGCGGTAGAATGAACCGTTTTCAATCCCAACGTAAGCAAAAAATACGATGAATCTGAGTACTAAACAAAAACAGCACCTGAAAGGTCTTGCACATCCGCTCAAGCCTGTAGTCATGCTTGGCAATAACGGTTTGACCGAAGGGGTACTGGCCGAGATTGAACAAGCGATCGAACATCATGAGTTAATCAAGGTGAAAATCGCAACTGAAGATCGCGAAACTAAAACCTTGATCGTCGATGCCATCGTGCGTGAAACCGGCGCCTGTAATGTACAGGTTATCGGTAAAACGCTGGTGCTCTATCGCCCGTCTAAAGAGCGCAAGATTTCTCTGCCAAAATAAGCAGAGAGTGTGCAAAATGCCACGCTCTGTTAGTTGATAAAAGGCCGCGATGCGGCCTTTTTCCTTTCTTTACAATACGCCACGTCATAAAAAAGCGTAGCAGATATTATAAATATTCCACTTTTACAATTTCGAACTCTACATCACCACCCGGCGTGCGGATAACAACGACATCATCCTGCTCTTTACCGACAAGGCCACGAGCAATCGGCGAGTTCACAGAAATAAGATTCTGTTTAAAATCAGCTTCATCGTCACCAACAATGCGATAAGTCTGCTCTTCTTCGTTATCCAGATTCAAAACTGTCACGCTCGCGCCAAAAATGACACGACCGTTATTAGGCATTTTGGAGATGTCGATAACCTGAGCATTCGACAGCTTAGCTTCGATATCCTGGATACGACCTTCACAAAAACCCTGTTGCTCACGCGCGGCATGGTATTCAGCGTTTTCTTTTAAATCGCCGTGTTCGCGGGCATCTGCAATCGCGGCAATAATTTGTGGGCGACGTACGGACTTCAGGAAATCCAGCTCTTCACGTAATCTTTCTGCGCCACGTAGGGTCATCGGAATAGGTTGCATTGTTATACCTCTTCAAAACTTTCCTGTTCAGAACTGCCCTGCGGCACCTCTGAATCCAGAGCCTGGTTTGCATAAGTAAGGCAAACCCCTGGCACTAAGCAAAATAAAACTGACCCGGCGCGAAGCACCAGGCCAGGAACGGTTTCCAAATTGACCTGTATTTTACCCTGGAGTTCACTGAGGGTCATCGTTTACTTTGCACCGCGATGCACCGTAGTATGACGACACGTTTCCAGGTTGTTACCGCGAGATTATGCGATTTTTTAGATTTGTCATTGGATTGACCAGTGCTGTGGTGTTTAACGTCCAGGCTGCCAACATAGAAGACTATACCTCCCAATTACCTGCGGGTGCGAATCTGGCTTTGATGGTGCAAAAAATAGGTGCGCCAGCTCCTTCTATTGACTACCACAGTCAACAGATGGCTCTGCCCGCAAGTACTCAAAAGGTCATTACGGCGCTAGCAGCACTGCTTCAATTAGGACCAGACTTCAGGTTTACCACCACCCTTGAGAGTCATGCTCAAGTCAGTAATGGTGTCTTACAAGGTGACCTTATTGCGCGATTTGGTGGCGATCCTACGTTAAAACGTCAGGATATTCGCAATATGGTGGCAGTCCTGAAAAAATCGGGTGTGCAGCAAATTCAGGGAAATGTGCTGGTAGATACCTCCGTTTTCGCCAGCCATGACAAAGCACCTGGCTGGCCATGGAATGACATGACACAGTGCTTTAGCGCCCCGCCAGCTGCCGCAATTGTTGACCGGAACTGTTTCTCTATTTCGCTATACAGCGCACCAAAAGCTGATGACTTAGCGTTTATTCGCATCGCTTCTTACTACCCAGTAGTGATGTTCAGCCAGGTTCGTACCCTCGCCAAAGGCTCCGCGGATGCACAATATTGCGAACTGGACGTCGTTCCGGGTGATTTAAATCGCTTTACGCTAACCGGATGTATGACACAACGTGCAGACCCTCTCCCGCTGGCATTCGCGATACAAGATGGCGCAAGTTACGCTGGTGCGATTTTGAAAGCTGAGCTAAAAGAAGCGGGCATCAGTTATAGCGGAACCTTATTACGCCAGACGCAAGCGAATACACCAGGAACGGTCATCGCCAGTAAGCAATCGGCCCCATTGCACGATTTGCTAAAGGTTATGCTCAAGAAATCGGACAACATGATTGCCGATACCGTTTTTCGTACTATCGGCCATAACCGTTTTGGAGTACCGGGAACCTGGCGTTCCGGAGCTGATGCCGTACGTCAAATCCTCCGGCAGAAAGCAGGTGTTGATTTAGGTAACAGTATCGTCGTTGATGGTTCGGGGCTATCGCGCCACAATCTCATCTCCCCCGCCACTATGATGCAGGTGTTGCAATATATCGCCCAAAATGACAGTGAGCTTAATTTTATCTCAATGCTACCGTTAGCGGGTTATGACGGTTCATTACAGTATCGTGCTGGTCTTCATCAGGCCGGTGTTGATGGCAAAGTTTCTGCGAAAACCGGTTCACTGCAAGGTGTTTATAACCTTGCTGGATTTATTACCACTGCCAGCGGCCAAAGAATGGCCTTTGTGCAATATTTGTCAGGCTACGCTGTAGAGCCTGCCGATCAACGTAACCGCCGTATCCCATTAGTGCGATTTGAAAGTCGTCTCTACAAGGATATCTACCAGAATAATTGAGTTATGAAACTGCTGATTGTTGAAGACGATTTACTGTTGCGGGAAGGCCTGGTGCTGGCATTGAGCAGCGAAGGCTATGCGCTTGATTGTGCTACGACCGCCGCCGAAGCAGATGCGCTGATCGAAAGTGGCGAATACGGCATGATCATTCTCGATCTTGGCCTGCCTGATAAAGACGGAGCCACATTATTAAGACAATGGCGGCGTCGCAGTATCAGTACACCCGTGCTGATACTAACGGCTCGTGACGCACTGGAAGATCGTGTCAACGGACTGGATTCTGGTGCAGATGATTATCTGGTCAAGCCATTTGCTCTCGCTGAATTGCAAGCCCGCACGCGGGCGCTGATTCGCCGATATCAGGGTCATAGCGATAACCTTCTTCAGCATGATGATTTGACACTCAACCTGCAAACTCAACAGGTGCTATTGCAAGATCAGCCCGTCGAAATCACACCAAAAGAGTTCGCCCTGCTCACACGCTTGATGATGCGTATCGGTCAGACCGTGCACCGTGAAACTTTGCAGCAGGATATCTACAGCTGGCAGGACGATCCTGGCTCGAATACCCTTGAAGTCCACATCCACAACCTAAGACGTAAGTTAGGCAAAGACAGGATCAAAACTGTCCGTGGCGTGGGTTATCGGCTGGATAGCCGTGTATGAACAGCATGCGCCAGCGCTTGATGGTCCTACTCGCACTTATTCTTTTGTTTTTCCAGCTAATTAGCGTTATTTGGTTGTGGCATGAAAGCCGTGAGCAAATCAGTTTTCTGGTCAGTGAAACGCTATCAGCCAAAGCCCGAAATCAGCATGTAGAAAAGGAAATCCGCGAGGCGATTGCTTCGTTATTGGTTCCTTCTCTGGTGATGATTGGATTCACGCTTTTCTTCTCATTCTGGGCAATCACCTGGATTACCCGTCCGTTGAATCGCCTGCGTACCAGCCTTGCTAATCGATCTGCCGATAACCTGTCACCACTGTCAATGTATTCAGACATGGATGAGATGGTTGCTGTTACCAACTCGCTGAACCAACTCCTGGCGCGACTAAACCATACCATTCAGCAAGAGCGCTTATTTACCGCAGACGCCGCTCATGAATTACGAACTCCTCTGGCAGGCATTCGTCTGCACCTCGAGTTAATGGCAAATGCAGGCATTCAGCAGGCCCCTATGCTGTTGGAGCGTATCGATCAACTGATGCACACCATTGAGCAGTTGCTGATGCTCTCGCGCGCTGGACAAGCGCTGGCGAGTGGTCATTACGATACTCTCAACTGGCATCGTGACATTATCTCGCCGCTCAAAATGGAAATGGAAGAGATGGTGGCCTTGCGTAAGCAAAATATTATCTGGACGGAGGAAAATGAAATTATCGTTCAGGGTGATGCAGTACTGCTGCGTTTGATGCTGCGTAACCTTCTGGAAAATGCCTCTCGTTATAGCCCAGCTGAAAGTACCATCTCGGTCTCTTTAAACGCCCAGGATAACGGCGCGAAGTTAACTATTTCAGACCAGGGGCCAGGTATCGATGAAAAACATCGTCAGACGATTACCGATCCCTTCCGTCGAATGGATGAACGCTATGGCGGGAGTGGGCTTGGACTGAATATTGTCCAACGTATTGTTCAGCTTCATCATGGAAAACTAGCATTAGATAACGGTATCGATGGTGTTGGCCTGCAAGCAAGCTGCTGGATCCCATCGCAAAACCAATAAAAAAGGCCGGAAATTTCCGGCCTTTCATAAGATAACGTTTTATTTCTGATAGATGATTTCGACACCTTCGTCGTCATCTTCATCCCAGTCGTCATCCCAGTCTTCGTCTTCTTCCGCTTCCACGGCATCGAGTTGCTGTTGATGATAATCATCCCACATGAACTCAACCTTTTCCGGTGCAATCGGCTGGAGCTCAGCGATTTTCGGGTTAGCAATGATGAAGTCCATTACATCCCAGCACAGCGCATTCACGCCTTCGCGGTTAACGGCAGAGATCAGGTAGTATTTCTCTTCCCAGCCCATAGCGGTCGCAATTTCTTTTGCACGCGCTTCGGCGTCTTCTTTGCTCATCAAATCGCATTTGTTGAAGACCAACCAGCGTGGCTTCTCAGCAAGTTTCTCACTGTATTTTTCAAGCTCACCAATGATGACGCGGCCATTTTCAACCGGATCTGATTCGTCAATTGGTGCGATATCGATGAGGTGCAATAACACGCGGCAACGCTCAAGGTGTTTCAGGAAGCGGATGCCGAGGCCTGCGCCATCAGCTGCACCTTCGATAAGCCCTGGAATATCGGCAACCACAAAGCTTTTCTCGTTATCCATACGGACAACACCAAGGCTTGGGATAAGCGTAGTAAACGGATAATCCGCCACTTTTGGTTTTGCCGCAGAGACAGAACGAATAAAGGTAGATTTACCAGCATTTGGCAAACCAAGCATACCCACGTCTGCCAACAGCAGCAGCTCAAGTTGAATATCACGCTTCTCGCCAGGCGTACCCATGGTTTTCTGACGCGGAGTACGGTTCACAGATGACTTGAAACGGGTGTTACCCAAACCGTGCCAACCGCCCTTAGCCACCATCAAACGCTGACCATGCTGGGTCATATCACCCATGGTTTCGCCAGTGCCCTGATCGATAACACGCGTTCCTACAGGTACTTTTACGGTAATGTCTTTACCACGTTTACCGGTACAGTCACGGCTCTGGCCATTTTGACCACGTTCAGCGCGGAAAGATTTCTCGAAGCGATAGTCGATCAGGGTGTTGAGGTTTTCATCCGCCTCAAGCCAGACATCACCGCCATCACCGCCATCACCACCGTCCGGGCCGCCTCTGGGAATATATTTTTCACGACGGAAGCTAACGCAGCCGTTACCGCCATCACCTGCTACGACCAGGATCGTTGCTTCATCAACAAACTTCATTTCACTTCTCCGTAAATCATTCGCCCGAACGTTGTACTGGAAGAACAGCTTCGGTTTTGCGCCAACGTCCCCAAAGACGGTGACCAATGGCTGAATACATTGCACCTGCAACCACGACGAACGCGCCGCTATAACCCACAAGGTTAAGTAACGGCATGGCGAAGAAATCGGGCCAGGCTAACGCTAATAAATCAGAAAATAGCAAAGTAAACAGCGGAGTCAGCGTAATAATGGCGCTAACCTGTGCCGCCTGCCACCGTGCCATGGCTTCTGCCAGTGCCCCATACCCAACCAGTGTATTCAGGCCACAGAAAACTAAACATGCCAGTTGCCAGTCACTGAGCTGGAAAATTTTATCCAACTGAGCCAGAGGCAAAAGTGCAAGAGTACATAAAGTGTACAGCAAAAGGAGGATCTGTTGCGAGGCCAGGCGGCGTAATAATACCTTCTGCGCCACGCCATAGATGACCCACACTGTCGCCGCCAGAACACCGAATATCACCCCAAGGGTGTAATCTGTCAGGCGGGTAAAAATCTCTATCAGGCTGGTGTTGAAGAACATCACCAACCCACAAAGTAACATTATGGCCCCAATGACTTGTGTGCCGCGCATCTTCTCTTTGAGCACAACCACACTTGCCACCATCATTCCCACGGGGGAAAGCTGGCCAATAACCTGAGATGCTGTTGGGCTCAGGTACTGCAACGATGAACTAAACAGCAAAAAGTTTCCGAACAAACCACCGGTTGCAATGGCGAGTAACGCCAACCAACGTGGTTTTCGGAACAGGCGTAATGGAGGTAATTTTCCGCGTATTGCAAGAATACTACCCAGCCCCAGGCTTGCCATCAGGAAACGATAAAAGACCACTGTCGGCGGTTCCATTACCGTCAGCACCTGTTTCATCGCAATCGGCAATGCCCCCCAGCAAACTGCTGTAGTGAGCGCCAACAGAATGCCAATGCCTGCCTGCTGTTTCATTGCTTATTCCCTGCGACTACCTGATTTACCGGTCGCAGAATGTAAAAAGCCCCGCAACGTGTTGCGGGGCTTCTATCCGTTACCGGGACGCGAAAAACTTATTCAGCAACGATGCTGATGAACTTACGGTTTTTCGGACCTTTAACTTCGAACTTAACTTTACCGTCAGTCAAAGCGAACAGAGTATGATCTTTGCCGCAACCTACGTTAGTACCAGCGTGGAATTTAGTACCACGTTGACGAACGATAATGCTGCCTGCCAGAACTGCTTCACCGCCGAAACGTTTTACGCCCAGACGTTTAGCTTCGGAATCGCGACCGTTACGAGTAGAGCCGCCAGCCTTTTTATGTGCCATTTAATATGCTCCCCTGTATTAAGCGCTGATGCCGGTGATTTTCACATCAGTGAACCACTGACGATGACCCTGCTGCTTACGGTAGTGTTTACGACGACGAAACTTAACAATCTTAATTTTCTCGCCACGACCATGAGCAACAACTTCAGCTTTGATTACGCCGCCATCGACGAAAGGAACGCCGATTTTGATTTCTTCACCATTAGCGATCATCAGAACTTCAGCAAACTCAACAGATTCGCCAGTTGCGATGTCCAGCTTTTCCAGGCGAATGGTTTGACCTTCGCTTACTCGGTGTTGTTTACCACCACTTTGGAAAACCGCGTACATATAAAACTCCGCTTTCCGCACGCACCCTATGTATGTTTCAGGTGGCGCTATAAATATTCACAATAGGGCGCGAATATTACGCAAAACGAGAGCCTTTGACAAGCCCTCTCATGAAACAGAGTAGAAAAAAAACGCAACATCACACCAGCCGTTTATCTGCCTCGTTTTTTCAGTACAATCTGTACTACATTATTACTCCTCTTCCCTCACGTGATTCCGTACAGGCATGTGGTAAACAGGACTTTAAGCCAGACTTTTGCGATGAATTTAGAAAAAATTAATGAGTTAACCGCGCAAGATATGGCGGGCGTCAATGCGGTCATCCTTGAGCAGTTGAATTCAGATGTCCAATTGATCAATCAGTTAGGGTATTACATCGTCAGTGGCGGTGGTAAGCGTATCCGCCCAATGATTGCTGTACTTGCTGCTCGTGCGCTCGGTTATCAGGGTAAGGCGCATGTCAATATTGCAGCGCTTATCGAATTTATTCACACGGCGACGTTGTTGCATGATGACGTAGTAGATGAATCGGATATGCGCCGTGGCAAAGCCACAGCCAACGCGGCGTTCGGCAATGCGGCCAGTGTACTGGTCGGCGATTTTATCTATACCCGAGCCTTCCAGATGATGACTCAACTTGGTTCACTCAAGGTACTTGAAGTCATGTCCGAAGCAGTGAACGTGATTGCTGAAGGTGAAGTTCTGCAATTAATGAACTGCAATGACCCGGATATCACTGAAGAAAGCTACATGCGGGTGATCTACAGCAAAACAGCACGCCTGTTTGAAGCGGCCGCTCAATGTTCCGGTATTTTAGCTGATGCCACTGTAGAGCAGGAGAAAGCCCTTCAGGATTATGGTCGCTATCTGGGTACTGCATTCCAACTCATTGATGATCTTCTCGACTACAGTGCGGACGGGCAAACTCTGGGTAAGAATGTTGGTGATGATCTTAACGAGGGCAAACCGACTCTCCCGTTACTGCACGCAATGCGTAACGGCAATGCAGAGCAAGCAAAAATGATCCGTGAAGCCATTGAACAAGGTAACGGGCGTCATTTGCTGCAACCAGTATTGGACGCGATGGCGGCCTGTGGTTCACTGGAATGGACTCAATTACGCGCAGAGCAAGAAGCAGACAAAGCCATTGCTGCGCTGAGTATTTTGCCAGAAAGTGAACACAAAGAAGCACTAATTGCACTGGCTCATATGGCCGTTCAACGCGACCGTTAATCTTTTTAGCGCGCCAGCTAAAGGCGCGCTAAGTTTCCAATAATTTTTTTCCCCGCTTCAGCACGCTTCCTATAACCAATCTGTTTTCATTGGATTTCATTCACTTTGTGTGGGTTAACACAGATTTAATTTTTTAAGCCATTTATTGGAATCTTTTGGCACTTTGCTATGTTATAAACACTCTTGAGTAGACCGGTTAAACGAAACGGTTACAGGGAGGAACATGGAAAGTAATTATTCTGACTGGCACCCGGCAGACATAATCGCAGGGTTACGTAAACGTGGAACAAGCCTGGCGGCTGAATCCAGGAAGGCAGGGCTAAGTTCATCGACGCTGGCTAATGCGTTGACGCGCCCATGGCCTAAAGGTGAGTTAATCATAGCAACGGCACTGGATACATCACCCTGGATGATTTGGCCCTCGCGGTATTACGACCCACAAACTCATCAGTTAATTAACCGAGCGAGTTTAATGCGTAAGCGATAAAAAAACCGGGCATGCCCGGTTTTCTCTTGTTAACAACAAAATTTATTCGCTGCCACTACCTTTCACACGTTCAATCTTCGCACCCAACGCCTGAAGTTTATCTTCAATGCGCTCGTAGCCACGATCGATGTGGTAAATACGGTCAACAACGGTTGTGCCTTCGGCAATACAGCCAGCCAGAACCAGGCTTGCTGAAGCACGCAGGTCGGTCGCCATCACTTGTGCACCAGACAGTTTTTCAACGCCGTGGCAAATCACCGTATTACTTTCAATCTCTGCATGTGCGCCCATACGGATAAGTTCTGGAACGTGCATGAAGCGATTTTCAAAAATGGTTTCGGTGATAACACCCGTACCTTCAGCCACCAGGTTCAACAAGGTGAACTGAGCCTGCATATCGGTCGGGAAACCAGGGTGCGGTGCAGTACGGATGGTCACGCCTTTCGGGCGCTTACCGTGCATATCCAGGCTCACCCAGTCTTCGCCAACTTCAATGTCGGCACCTGCTTCGCGCAGTTTCGCCAACACCGCATCAAGGGTGTCTGGTTGAGCATTACGGCAAACAATTTTGCCACCGGAAATCGCCGCAGCCACCAGGAAAGTCCCGGTTTCAATACGGTCAGGCACTACGCGGTAAACACCACCACCGAGGCGTCCAACGCCCTGAATAGTAATGCGATCGGTACCTGCACCGGTGATTTTCGCACCCAGAGTATTCAGGAAGTTCGCTGTATCAACGATCTCCGGCTCACGAGCGGCGTTTTCAATGATGGTTGTGCCTTCGGCAAGCGTAGCAGCACTCATGATGGTGACGGTGGCGCCTACGCTCACTTTATCCATCACAATGTGTGCGCCTTTCAGACGGCCCTGTACAGAGGCTTTAACGTAGCCTTCTTCCAGTTTGATTTCCGCACCAAGTTGCTCAAGACCGGTAATATGTAAATCAACCGGACGTGCGCCAATTGCACAGCCGCCAGGTAAAGAAACCTGCCCCTGACCAAAACGTGCAACCAACGGTCCAAGCGCCCAGATAGAAGCACGCATGGTCTTAACCAGATCATAAGGTGCGCAGAAGATATTCACTTCACTGGCGTCGATCCATACGGAACCGTTACGTTCAACTTTGGTACCCAACTGGCTTAACAGCTTCATTGTGGTATCAATGTCTTTCAATTTTGGAACGTTCTGAATCTCAACTGGCTCTTCAGCCAACAGAGCTGCGAAGAGGATCGGCAGCGCGGCGTTCTTCGCCCCGGAGATCGTCACTTCACCACTCAGTCGGGTTGGCCCCTGAACTCGAAATTTATCCATTGCAACTGCTCTCTATTAAATTCAAATCGTTACAATCCGCCGCGGCGAATTGCTCAAAAACCATTAAGTTTACGATCGCGATCCCACTCTTGCGGAGTATAGGTCTTGATGGAAACCGCATGAATACGGTTATCAGCAATCAGCTCCATCAATGGCGCATAAACTGTCTGTTGCTTCTTCACGCGACTTAACTCGGCGAATAACTCACCCACCGCAATCACCTGAAAATGGCTACCATCGCCTGAGACGTGGACTTCCTGGAGGGGCAGTGCGTTCATCAGCACTGTCTGAATTTCATGATTTTCCATGGGATATAATTCGTCGGTTAAGGAAACAAGCCACACATCTTAGAGGAAAGTGGCGTTGTCTTAAATAAGCAAAAAGCCCCTGATCTCAATCGATCAGGGGCAATGATAGTAACGCTATGAAAACACTAGCCTGCAAATGCGGGAAGGATGTCTTCTGGAAGGTTATAAAGTTTAGTCAGTGTTTGTAGATTATCACTGGCTCCCTGAAGCTCTACTTCAACGTTTTGTCGTCTGGCGAAAGCCACAAGATGAATCAACAACGCTAAACCTGAGGTATCTACACGCGATAAACCAGAAAGGTTAAGCGCCTTGATACCGGCCATGATTTGCTCCCGTTGCCGCCATAAAGGCCCCACGGTGTCGCTATCCAGCTCACCCGTCAGGTGTAAAGTTGCTGCTTCACGCTGCCAGTTAAGCTCGCCTGCCATTACTTTTTCGCTTCCAGTGTAATTGGCATACGGGAAATACTTTGCAGTTGCGCCGTCAAACCATCGATACCTTTGGTACGCAAGATATCACTCCACTCATTTTGCTTAGTGGTGATCATGCTGACACCTTCAGCAATCATGTCGTATGCCTGCCAGCCACCGGTCTGGGTGTTTTTACGCCACTGGAAATCAAGACGTACTGGTGGACGACCGTTTGGATCGACGATGGTGACACGAATCGCAATGATAGTGGCATCACCCAGCGGCTGCTCAGGGGCGATTTGGTAGGATTGCCCGTTATACATGGCAAGAGCCTGGCCGTAGGCTTGCTTCAAGTACTCTTCGAATGCTTTGAAGTAAGCATCACGCTGCGCAGGGGTCGCATCTTTATAATAACGACCCAGAACCAGAGCCCCCGCGTATTTTACCTGCACGTAAGGCAGCAGTTCCTGACCAACGATCTCACGCAAATAATCAGGGTTTTGGCGAATTTTAGGTTGTTCGTTTTTAAGGCGGTCAAAAGTTTTTTGTGCCGCTTCGCCCATTAACTTGTAGGGATTACTTTGATCCGCAGCATTCGCCAGCGGTGCAATAACCAGCATAGCAATCATAATAAGTCTTTTAAACATAACACTTTTCCTCTTAGATTAATGCGTGGTACCAGGCTGTGGCGCTGCACTATTATTCTGTGAATCCTGCGATGAGGAATCCCCTGAATTCTGATTATCACCATTGCCGCTCTTATACAGGAATTGGCCAATCAGGTCTTCCAGCACCAGGGCTGACTTGGTGTCCTGAATCGTCCCGCCCTCTTTAAGGATAGATGAACCGAGTTCTGGATCATCAAAACCGAGGTTCAACGCGAGATATTGCTCGCCCAGCAAGCCAGAAGTACGGATAGCCAGCGAACTGGTATCCGGAATGTGGTTATAGCGTTCTTCGATATCCAGGGTGACTCGTGGTAAGTAAGTTTTCGGATCCAGAGTAATATCGTCAACACGACCAATCACCACGCCACCGAGGCGCAGCGGGGAACCCGTTTTCAAGCTACCGATGTTGTCAAAAGTCGCATAGACCCGGTACGTTGGCTCACTGCGTAGCGAAGTGACGTTTGCCACTTTCAGACACAAGAAGACGATGGCTGCCAGCGCAATAATTAAAAATGCTCCAACCCCAGTTTCAAATTTCTTAGTTTGCATGAACTTAATTCCCAAACATCAGTGCTGTGAGCACAAAATCCAGACCTAAAACGGCCAGTGAAGCGTGCACAACGGTTCGTGTTGTTGCCCGACTAATCCCTGCGGACGTAGGAATAGCATCGTAGCCATTGAATAAAGCAATCCAGGTCACTGTTATCGCAAACACCACACTCTTGATGACACAGTTAACCAAATCAGTCCGCCAGCTGACGGCGTTTTGCATTGCAGACCAGAAGAAGCCCGCATCGATTCCCTTCCAGTTCACACCCACCAGCGCCCCACCCCAAATGCCGACCGCAGCAAAAATAAGCGTCAGCAAGGGTAGTGAAATCACGCCAGCCCAAAAACGCGGTGAAACGACCCGGCGTAGAGGATCAACCGCCATCATTTCCATACTGGAAAGTTGTTCTGTTGCCCTCATTAAGCCGATTTCTGCGGTTAGTGCTGAACCGGCACGCCCGGCGAACAGCAATGCAGCAACGACAGGACCAAGCTCTCGCAGTAATGACAAGGCGACCAACATACCGAGGCTTGATTCCGCGCTGTAGGTCGTCAGCACCAGGTAACCTTGCAGACCAAGCACCATGCCGATAAACAAACCAGAAACAATGATGATAATCAGCGACAACACACCAACGTTATACAGTTGGCGAATAAGCAATGGTGTGTGTTTGCGGAATTCCGGTTTCCCCACCAGCGCATTAAAAAGCATTATCCCAGCCCGGCCAAATGACGCACAGGTTTTCAACCCCCGCCGTCCGAATGATGCCAGTGCATTAAAGAACATGAGCAACTTAACTCCCTGTTTCTGATAATAAGTCATTCCGATAATCCATTGCCGGATAGCGGAACGGTACTGGCCCGTCGGCAATACCATCGAGGAACTGGCGCACTCGCGGGTCGCAATTTTCACGCAGGGCAGCAGGCGTGCCTTCAGCCACAATATGTTGATCCGCGGCAATATAGGCGTAATCGGCAATACTCAGTACTTCTGGGACGTCGTGAGAAACCACAATACACGTGACGCCAAGGGCGCTATTCAATTCTGAAATCAGTTTGACTAATACCCCCATAGTAATAGGGTCCTGACCAACAAATGGTTCATCAAACATGATCAGATCGGGTTCGAGCGCGATGGCTCGAGCTAGAGCTGCACGTCGGGCCATACCACCGGAGAGTTCGTTAGGCATCAGTTTAGCGGCACCACGTAACCCCACCGCCTCAAGTTTCATCATCACGGTGCTGTGCAACAACTCTTCCGGCAGGCGGCGATGTTCACGTAGTGGATACGCCACATTTTCAAAGACATTGAGGTCGGTAAATAGCGCGCCAGACTGGAATAGCATACTCATGCGTTTACGAACATTGTATAAACGCGAACGAGACATGGCGGGGACGTTTTCACCGTCAAACAGGATTTCACCGCTGTCGGGTTGAATTTGACCACCGATAAGCCGCAATAGCGTTGTCTTCCCAATCCCTGAAGGCCCCATTATGGCGGTAATTTTACCGCGGGGTACGTTCAGTGAAATATTGTCAAAGATGCGCCGACTGCCGCGAGTAAAACTTACTCCGCGAATTTCGACCAGATTAGTCTGCGTCTGGCTCATCATCTTTCCTTTTATCAAGTTCACGGACGAAGCATTTACTGGAAACTGAGTTCCAATCCAATATCCTTGCAGAATAATACCCGTCCTGATTAGCGAAAACTGGCATTTGTTTTACTTTTCTGCCACATAAAGTCAGAATTAAGAATCATGCCCGGCCCTACAGAACTGTATGCTCTGCCGGTACTTTCACAGCACAAGACCGGCGATTATACCTGAATTAAGGATTCTGCATGCTGTTAGCTACAGCTCTGTTAATTATTGGTTTGCTTTTGGTCGTCTATGGCGCTGACCGATTAGTGTTTGCCGCATCAATACTTTGTCGCAGTTTTGGGGTTCCACCACTGCTAATCGGTTTGACTGTGGTCAGTATTGGCACTTCACTACCAGAGCTCATCGTCGCCAGTTCTGCAGCCCTGCATGGTCAGTTGGATTTAGCGGTAGGGACCGCGTTAGGCTCAAATATCACCAATATTTTGTTAATACTTGGCTTAGCGGCTCTTTTGCATCCATTTACCGTGAATTCCGATATTCTACGGCGCGAGTTACCCCTAATGTTAGTTGTCAGCGCAATTATTGGCTGGCTGCTTTTTGACAACCAGCTAAGCGTTGTTGATGGTGTTATTTTGATTACGGTATCAGTGGCGTATCTGCTGTTTACGATTAAAATAACGCGCCTTGCCGGAAATGAAGGTGCCGACAAACTGACCCGTGAACAGTTGGCAGAACTTCCTCGAGAAGGAAACCGCCCCGTCGCATTTTTATGGCTCGCTGTTGCCCTAATTATTATGCCGATGGCCACACGCATGGTTATCGATAACGCCAGTGTGTTGGCGCACTATTTTGGCGTAAGTGAGTTAGTGATTGGCCTGACGATTATTTCGGTTGGCACTAGCCTGCCTGAACTAGCCACCACCATCGCGGGTGCCCGTAAAGGCGAAGATGATATTGCGATTGGTAATATTATTGGCTCAAACATTTTCAATATTGTTCTGGTAATGGGCATTCCTGCGCTAATCGCACCAGGTGAAATCGACCCACTTGTCTTTGCACGTGACTATTGGGTGATGTTGGTCGTCAGTGTCATTTTCGCCGTACTTTGCTGGCGAAAGCCTCGCTCTATCGGCAAGACAGCAGGCGCTCTGTTAACATGTAGTTTCTTCGTATGGATTGTGGTGCTGTGGTTTGTTGCATCACCGGTCGTTGGGTAAAACGGAACGGAAATTATGTCACAGATAGATTTACAACCGGGTTTTGACTTTCAGCAAGCAGGCAAAGAAGTCCTGAAGATCGAACGTGAAGGCCTGGATCAACTTGAGCAATACATCAACACAGACTTCTCGGCAGCCTGTGAAAAAATGTTTTATTGCCAGGGTAAAGTTGTCGTAATGGGCATGGGTAAGTCTGGTCACATCGGTAAAAAGATGGCGGCAACGTTTGCCAGCACCGGCACACCTTCATTTTTCGTCCACCCTGGTGAAGCAAGCCACGGCGATCTCGGAATGGTGAGCCCCCAGGATATTGTTATCGCGATTTCAAACTCCGGCGAATCAAACGAAATTCAGGCATTGATTCCCGTTCTCAAGCGCTTACAGGTGCCGCTCATTTGCATCACCAGCCGCCCGGATAGCTCTATGGGTAAAGCGGCAGATATCCATTTGTGTGTCAAAGTCCCGCAAGAAGCCTGCCCTCTTGGTCTGGCTCCAACCTCCAGCACCACAGCAACACTGGTTATGGGTGACGCCCTTGCCGTTGCGTTGCTTAAAGCTCGCGGCTTTACTGCAGAAGATTTTGCACTTTCTCACCCAGGCGGCGCATTGGGTCGTAAACTGTTACTACGCGTCAGCGATATCATGCACAGCGGTGATGAGATCCCTCATGTCAGTAAAGATGCGTCCTTGCGCGATGCTCTACTGGAAATTACGCGTAAAAATATGGGTATGACCGTAATCTGTGACTCCCTGATGAAAATCGAAGGGATCTTCACCGATGGCGATTTACGACGCGTCTTTGATATGGGCGTTGACCTCCACTCTCTGAATATCGCAGATGTCATGACTGTCGGTGGAATTAGGGTCCGTCCATCACTACTGGCTGTGGATGCGCTCAATTTGATGCAATCTCGCCACATTACCTCGGTATTGGTTGCAGATGGCGACCAACTTCTCGGTGTGGTACATATGCATGACATGCTACGCGCTGGCGTGGTTTAACAAAGGATTAGCCTTAATGAGTAACCATGAAGCGTCACTTGCCACCTGTTATGGCCCGGTGAGCACGCGCGTGATGGAGCGGGCAGAAAACGTGCGCCTGCTTATTTTAGATGTTGACGGTGTCATGTCTGATGGCCTGATTTACATGGGTAATAGCGGCGAAGAGCTGAAAGCATTCAACGTGCGTGACGGTTACGGAATTCGCTGCGTGCTGACTTCCGACATCGAAGTCGCGATTATTACCGGCCGCAAAGCAAAGCTACTTGAAGACCGATGCGCAACACTCGGGATTACCCATCTCTATCAAGGGCAATCTGACAAGCTTTTGGCTTTTCACGATCTATTAGATAAGCTCGCCATCCCCGCGGAACATGTTGCTTACGTTGGTGATGATTTAATCGACTGGCCAGTGATGGCAAAAGTGGGTTTGAGTGTGGCGGTTTCCGACGCTCATCCTTTACTGATTCCTCGTGCCGACTACGTTACACGTATTGCTGGCGGACGTGGGGCGGTTCGCGAAGTCTGTGATCTTCTGTTACTGGCACAAGGAAAGCTTGATGAGGCCAAAGGGCTATCTATATGAGTAAGACCAGACGTTGGGTTATCATCCTGCTTTCATTGCTGGCATTAGTGTTGATTGGCTTAAATCTGGTCGATAAAGACCCCGTTGCTACACCGACGGTAAACAGCAACGAGCCAACCTATCAAAGTGAACATTCCACGACGCTCGCCTACAGTCCTGAAGGGGCTCTGAATTATCGGCTGGTTTCGGAACACGTTGAATATTTTTCTGAGACTGCTATTTCGTGGTTTACCAACCCGGTGATGACGCAGTATGACGAAAACAAAGTGGCAACCTGGTCTTTACGAGCGGATCGCGCCAAACTTACTAACGATCGGATGCTGTATTTGTATGGGAATGTGGTGCTGACGGCTCTGACGCCGGATTCTCAGCTACGCAAAATTACCACGGACAATGCGCAGGTTAATTTAGTCACTCAGGATGTTGCCTCTGATGACCAGGTAACCTTGTATGGAACCAGCTTTAACTCCACCGGCCTCAAAATGCGTGGAAATTTACGCAGCAAAAATGCCGAGCTGATTGAAAAGGTTAGAACATCCTATGAAATCCAAAATAAACAAACTCAGCCGTAATTTAGTACTAACCAGTACGCTTTTAGCCGCTAGTTTTTCGGCATTTGCGTTGACCGGTGATACCGATCAGCCGATTCACATTGAATCTGACCAACAGTCGCTGGATATGCAGGGCAACGTCGTCACCTTCACTGGCAATGTGATCGTGACACAAGGCAGTATCAAAATTAACGCCGACAAAGTGGTTGTGACTCGTCCTGGCGGCGAAGAAGGCAAAGAAGTCATTGATGGTTATGGTAATCCAGCCACGTTCTATCAGATGCAAGATAGCGGTAAACCCGTTAGCGGCCACTCAGCGACCATGCACTATGAGTTGCAAAACGACTTTGTAGTTCTGACCGGTAATGCTTATCTCGAGCAGGTCGACAGCAATATCAAAGGCGACAAAATTACTTATCTGGTGAAAGAACAGAAGATGCAGGCCTTTAGCGAAAAAGGTAAACGTGTCACCACCGTTCTGGTCCCTTCTCAACTGCAGAAAAAAGACGGCCAGGCTCCGGCACCAGCCCCTGCGCAGAAAAAGAGTAACTAATTCGTTATGGCTACTTTAATTGCAAAAAATCTCGCCAAAGCCTACAAAGGCCGCCGCGTCGTTGAAGATGTCAGCCTGGCTGTTAAGTCGGGTGAAATTGTCGGGTTACTTGGCCCAAACGGTGCCGGGAAAACCACCACCTTTTACATGGTGGTTGGCATTGTGCCGCGTGACGCCGGCAACATTATTATTGATGATGAAGACATCAGCCTTCTGCCACTTCATGCTCGTGCTCGTCGAGGTATCGGCTACTTACCGCAAGAAGCGTCTATTTTCCGCCGTTTAAGTGTGTTCGATAACTTAATGGCTGTGCTGCAAATCCGTGACGATCTTTCTGTTGAGCAGCGTGATGACCGCGCTAATGAGCTGATGGAAGAATTCCACATCGAACATTTGCGTAATAACCTCGGGCAGTCATTGTCTGGTGGCGAGCGTCGTCGTGTCGAAATTGCCCGAGCATTAGCCGCAAATCCAAAATTTATTCTTCTGGATGAACCTTTTGCTGGTGTTGACCCAATATCCGTCATCGACATCAAGCGAATCATTGAGCATCTGCGCGACAGTGGGCTCGGGGTGTTGATTACTGACCATAACGTACGCGAAACGCTGGCTGTTTGTGAACGTGCCTACATCGTAAGCCAGGGCCATTTAATCGCCCATGGCACTCCAGCCGAAATCCTGGAAGACGAGCATGTTAAGCGCGTGTATCTGGGCGAAGAGTTCAGACTCTGATAGGGTAGTAAAAATTATAATATTTATACTCAAAATAATTCGAGTTGCAGGTAGGCGACAAGGGAGTTCATCCCCAGGAGCTTAGTTGAGTAAGTGACTGGGGTGAAGGAGTGCAGTCAACACCCCTGCAGCTCGAAGTATGACGAGTATAACCTGAGGAAGCTCGCTCTGAATATGAAGCAAGGTTTGCAATTACGGCTTAGCCAACAACTTGCTATGACTCCCCAGTTACAGCAGGCAATTCGTCTGTTGCAACTTTCGACGTTAGAGCTACAGCAAGAACTTCAGCAAGCACTGGAAAGTAACCCACTGCTTGAGCAAACCGATCTGCATGAAGAAGTTGAAACTCAGGAAGTACGTGAAAACGAAGCGTTAGATACCCGTGAGGCGCTTGAGCAAAAAGAAATGCCTGACGAGTTACCGCTGGATACCAGTTGGGACGAAATCTACACCGCAGGCACTCCATCAGGAACCGGAAGCGATTATATCGACGACGAATTGCCGGTTTATCAGGGGGAAACGACCCAGTCTCTTCAGGATTATCTGATGTGGCAGGTTGATCTCACCCCGTTTTCAGATACTGACACAGCAATTGCGACCTCTATTGTCGATGCCGTTGACGAAATGGGTTATCTCACAGTTTCTCTGGAAGAAATTCTGGAAAGCATGGGTGATGACGAAATCACCCTCGACGAAGTGGAAGCCGTACTCAAACGCGTTCAACGCTTCGATCCTGTGGGTGTTGCCGCACGTGATCTACGCGATTGCCTGCTCATACAGCTTTCACAGTTCGCTCGCGAAACGCCATGGTTAACCGAAGCCAGCTTGATTGTCAGCGATCACCTGGATCTGCTCGCTAACCATGACTTCCGCAGCCTGATGCGCGTCACCCGTCTGAAAGAAGAGGTGCTGAAAGAGGCAATGTGCCTGATTCAGTCTCTTGACCCACGCCCAGGGCAATCCATTCAGACCGGTGAACCGGAATATGTCATACCGGATGTTCTGGTGAAAAAAACGCAAGGCCACTGGACTGTAGAACTCAATGCCGACAGCCTCCCTCGCCTGAAAATAAACCAGCAGTACGCTGCAATGGGCACCAGTGCCCGCAATGACAGCGACTCGCAATTTATTCGCAGTAATCTGCAAGAAGCAAAGTGGCTGATTAAGAGCCTGGAAAGCCGGAACGACACGCTGCTGCGCGTCAGTCGCTGTATCGTTGAACAGCAACAAGGCTTTTTTGAACACGGCGAAGAGCACATGAAACCGATGGTGCTTGCTGATATCGCTCAGGTCGTAGAAATGCATGAATCGACCATTTCCCGAGTGACCACGCAAAAATATTTACATAGCCCACGCGGCATTTTTGAATTGAAGTATTTCTTCTCAAGCCACGTTAATACCGAAGGTGGAGGTGAAGCCTCCTCGACGGCAATTCGTGCATTGGTGAAGAAATTAATTGCTGCGGAAAACCCTGCGAAACCACTGAGTGATAGCAAGTTAACGACTATGCTATCGGATCAGGGGATCATGGTGGCACGCCGCACTGTTGCGAAGTACCGAGAGTCTTTATCCATACCACCGTCAAATCAGCGTAAACAGTTGGTTTGACTTAACCGATAAGGAAGACACTATGCAGCTCAACATTACAGGACATAACGTCGAAATCACTGACGCACTGCGCGAATTTGTGAGTACGAAGTTTGCCAAACTGGAGCAGTACTTCGATAGAATTAACCAAGTCTATATTGTGTTAAAAGTGGAAAAAGTCACGCATATTGCCGATTCAACGCTTCATGTAAATGGTGGTGAAATTCATGCCAGCGCGGAAGGGCAGGATATGTATGCGGCGATTGACGGTCTGATTGATAAACTGGCTCGCCAGTTAACCAAACATAAAGATAAACTAAAACAACACTGATAATCCGGGCAACTGTTTAAGCAGTTACCCAAAATAATTCGAGTTGCAGAAAGGCGGCTACACAGTGAATCCCCATGAGCTTACTCTGGTAAGTGACTGGGGTGAGCGAGGAAGCCAACGCATATGCAACTTGAAGTATGAAGGGTAAAGACGGCTCGTTGCGTGGAGTAGCGGGCCGTTAGCATAACAGGGTGCTTAGGTGAACTTATGATGAACAACGATTCTGCTCTACAACTTAGTCAAGTCCTGAACAAGGAATGTACCCGTACCAACGTACATTGCCAGAGTAAAAAGCGTGCACTGGAAATCATCAGTGAACTGGCAGCAAAACAGCTCGGCCTGCCACCACAAGTGGTATTTGAGGCTGTATTGACGCGCGAACGCATGGGCAGTACCGGTATCGGAAATGGCATCGCCATTCCCCATGGGAAACTGGAAGAAGATACGACTCGTGCCGTTGGGGTGTTTATTAAACTGGAAACCCCTATCGCTTTTGACGCCATCGATAACCAACCGGTTGACCTGATGTTTGCGCTGCTTGTTCCTGCGGATCAAACAAAAACGCACTTACATACTTTGTCTCTGGTAGCAAAACGTCTGGCTGACAAAACGATTTGCCGCCGCCTGCGTTCTGCACAGAGCGATGAAGAGCTTTATCAGATCATTACCGAAACAGAACAAGGTAGTGAAAGTGAATAATCTGGCTGCGGTCACGGGTATGCCGCAGCAAGAAAAGTTGGGGGAGTGAAAACATGGTGCTGATGATTGTCAGCGGCCGCTCTGGTTCAGGGAAGTCTGTAGCCTTGCGTGCACTAGAAGATATGGGATTCTACTGTGTAGATAACCTACCAGTGGTGCTATTACCTGATCTTGCTAAAACCCTCGCAGAACGCCAAATTTCTGCGGCAGTCAGCATCGACGTGCGTAACATGCCGGAAAATCCGGAGATCTTTGAACAGGCAATGACCAATCTGCCTGACTCATTCTCACCACAATTGTTATTCCTTGATGCCGATCGCAACACGCTGATTCGTCGTTATAGTGACACGCGCCGCTTGCACCCGCTTTCCAGTAAAAATCTCTCGCTGGAAAGTGCGATAGATGAAGAAAGTGACTTGCTGGAGCCATTGAAATCCAGAGCCGATCTGATCATCGACACCTCTGAGATGTCGGTGCATGAGCTCGCGGAAATGCTGCGTACCCGTTTGCTTGGTAAACGTGAACGTGAGCTGACAATGGTGTTCGAGTCCTTTGGCTTTAAACATGGTATTCCGATTGATGCGGATTACGTGTTCGATGTGCGCTTCCTGCCAAACCCGCACTGGGACCCGAAGCTGCGCCCGATGACCGGTCTGGACAGACCTGTTGCTGCGTTCCTCGACCGTCATACCGAAGTCCACAATTTTATCTACCAGACGCGTAGCTATCTTGAGCTATGGTTACCTATGCTGGAAACCAATAACCGCAGCTATCTAACTGTGGCGATTGGCTGTACCGGCGGTAAACACCGTTCAGTTTATATCGCTGAACAGTTGGCAGATTATTTCCGTTCACGCGGCAAGAACGTGCAATCCCGTCACCGCACGCTGGAAAAACGTAAAACATGACCGTAAAACAGACCGTTGAGATAACCAACAAACTGGGCATGCACGCACGCCCAGCGATGAAGCTGTTCGAACTGGTACAAAGCTTTGACGCCGAAGTGATGCTGCGCAACGAGGCTGGCACGGAAGCTGAAGCCAATAGCGTCATTGCATTGCTGATGCTGGATTCTGCTAAAGGGGGTCACATTGAAATTGAAGTCACTGGCCCCGAAGAAGAACAGGCATTGAACGCCGTTATCGCGCTATTCAATGCCGGTTTTGACGAAGACTAATTAACTCACTTCAACTCATGCTGCGCCATAAACGATTCGCCACCTAGCTGGCGCATCTGGCGCAAAATCCATTGCTGACGCTGGTGTACATAAGCGGAAGGTGCATTCGCTTTAAAGCGAATGGGATTAGGGAGAACGGCTGCGAGAAGTGCTGCTTCTGATGCCGTAAGGCGGCTGGCAGGTTTATGGAAATAGCGCTGCGAGGCGGCTTCCACACCAAAAACCCCATCACCAAACTCCGCGATATTCAGGTAAACCGCCAGGATGCGGCGTTTAGTCCAGACCACTTCCATGCCAAGGGTCAATCCCGCTTCCAGGCCTTTGCGCAGATAACTACGACCATCCCACAGGAATAGGTTTTTCGCCGTTTGCTGAGAGAGTGTGGATGCACCACGAACGCGATTTTCATTTCGCTCATTATGTGCAATAGCTTTTTCAATTGCCGTTACATCAAACCCCCAGTGATCAGGGAATTTCTGGTCTTCTGCCGCAATCACCGCCAGCCCCATCCACGGCGAGATCTCGTCCATGCTCACCCAATCCGAGTGCGCAACATAACTAAAATCACCGCTGAACCAGGCACTAAACTGCCGCTCGACCATCACTGCTGAAAACGGCACCGGCATAAAACTAAACAGGATTATCCCGGCCAGCCAAATTCCCGCCAGTGCCAGTAGACCACGCAACAGCCAGCGCTTGAAAAAGCTCAAGAGCGCGATACGCCCTTTCTTCATGCAGTCATATCCACGACACGGGCCACCAGCTTTTCGATACCCATTGCGGCTTCATCGATACGGGTCGCCAGCATATAAGCAGGCGTGGTCACCACTTTGTGTTCTTCATCAACCACAATATCGTCAACCGGGCACGGAACATGTTCGGCCCCCATTTCTTCAACGACTTCTGCCGTGTCGATATCTGTACCGATAGTCAAACGCACCGGCACATCAAGAATTTTTGGTAACATCACTGGGGCAATACAAATAAAGCCGAGTGGTTTACCCTGGGCATGGCAATCACGAGCCAGACGGCGTAGATCGCTATCAATCTGGCAGTCGCTCCCATGGCTTGCAAAATTACATAAGTTTTTCGCCGCGCCAAAACCGCCAGGCACAATAAGCGCATCCAGTTGACTGGCATCGGCCTGCGCTAATGGCGCTACCGCACCACGAGTAATTCGCGCCGCTTCAGCCAGCACATTACGATGCTCAATAGACTTATTATTAGTCAGGTGATTAATAACATCTGCTTGAGGTTTATCGGGTGCAAAACATACCGCTTCAGCACCTGACCGAGCGATAGCCAGCAGGGTAATCACAGCTTCCTGAATCTCACTTCCGTCGTAGACCCCACACCCACTGAGCACCACACCAATCTTCTTCATTCAGCCATTCCTTTTCATCATGCAAATTTCATCATCAGTTATGATGATTTGATCGCTATGCTTCACACATTTTACTGTTTCATGTAACAAACTATTTAAGATTTGCTATCTTAATGCCTGAGCAGCACACAAGATTATCGGCTGCGCCATTTGGATAAAGACTTATAACTCAACGGCGCAACCTGACTTTTCCCTGGTGTTGGCGCAGAATTCGCGCACCCCGGTTTATCCGGGGTCATTTTTTGGGAGCGTTTGCCACCCAGGCTTTCAGAACATCAACATCGTGTTGCCATTCTTGTTTCAACTCTTCAATCCACTCACCGACGTTTTCTGACCATGCAGGTAAGTCCGGCGATTGAATTTGCTGAGCAACTTGCTGCAAGTGACGTAGCCCAACAGACCCTGCGGCTCCTTTAATCTTATGACCTTCTTCCACGACCCCTTTCTGGTCGCGAGCAGTCATATTGGAGTCCAGTACACTCAGATAGCCCGGCATCATTTTTTCAAACATCGCCAGCCCATCAGTAATCAGTTTTGGTCCGACGAGGTCCATATACTGCTCAAGCATTGGAATATCGAGCAATGCTTGCTGCTTTTCACTATTAACTTGAGGCACTTGAGACTCCTTCTTAGACTCTGACTGTTGGTTGTCCCAGAATTTTTGGATCATCGCCATTAACGCCGGAACAGAGAGGGGTTTGCTCAGCACATCATCCATGCCAGCATCCAGGTACTCTTTTTTATCTTTCAATACGTTAGCAGTCAATGCCACCAGCGGTGGTAAATCTTCACGCGCATAATGCGTGGTCAGTTGCCGGGAAATATCCAGCCCCGTCATATCAGGTAACTGGATGTCCAACAGCACCAGGTCATATTCCCCTGGGGTGAATTTTTCTAGCGCTTCTTTACCGGTCATCGCGACATCGACGCTATTGCCGAGCTTCTCAAGCACGGAACGCGCAACAATCACGTTGAGTTCAATATCTTCAACCAATAAGACGTGCAATGCCGGCAGCGGCATTTCATCGTCTTCAAGGGTATCTTCAACTTCATCCGCAACACGCGGTGCCTGCACGGTCAGGGTAAACAACGAACCTTCACCGGGCTTGCTGCTAACGGTAATATCGCCACCCATACTCTTCGCCAGACGGCGCGATACCGCCAGGCCAATTCCCGTACCGGTAGCCGGTTTGCCGCCATGACTGTCTTTCACCTGATAATACATGGCGAAGATTTTGTCCTGTTCGTCTTGAGGAATGCCAATGCCGGAATCCTGAACTTCGAAGCGCAACGTGTTTTCTTCTTCATAACACACGCGCACAGCAACCAGTCCTCCTTTTGGCGTGAACTTAACGGCGTTACTGATCAGATTCCAAAGGATTTGGCGCAGACGTGTTCCATCGGTCACCACTTTATGCGGCAGTGGTAACGTAGAGTTCATTTCCAGCTTCAGCCCTTTTTGCTGTGCTTGTAAACCGGAAAGATTCTCTAAATCAGCCAGGAAACCAGTGAAATCAATCGGCTGGTTATCAAGCTGAACTTTGCGACGTTCAAGCTTATCCATATCAATGATATCGTTGAAAATATTACCGAGTGTTATTGCCGATACATGAATGGTTTTGAGGTAATTGGTTTGTTCAGGATTCAGATCGGTATCGAGCAAGATACGGCTCAAACCGACGATCCCATTTAGCGGTGTACGCAGTTCATGGCTGATGGTTGAAATGAAGGTGGTTTTATCGCGACTGGCGCGTTCAAGTGCATCCTGGTAACGCTTGCGCTCGGTAATATCGCGGCCAAAGCCCATCAAACCGTGACGCTTACCCACGCGGTCGTAATACGGCACTTTACGAATTTCAAAGCAGGCTTTGCGCCCGTCGGGGTAATCCAGCCACTGTTCATAGGTGAGCGAAACGTTATGGCGGAACACTTTTTCATCCGTTTCGATAACCTTTTGGGCTGCTTCTGGCGAGTAGACCTCTTCTGGCTTCAGTCTGATCAGTTGCTTCTCACTTTTGCCCGTCAACAACTCCATGGCACGGTTACAGCCTGAAAATTCTTTATCTTCATTACGATAGAAAACCAGATCCGGGGAAGCATCGAGGAATGAGCGTAAAAACGACGATTGCTGCTCAAGCTGAATTTGCGTCTCTTCACGCTCCTGCATCTCAACTTTGAGTTGCTCAAGCATAGTTTGACGCTCATCTTCTGCTTTCACGCGAACGGCAATTTCCTGATTTAATTGCGCAATATTGTCTTTAAGCTGCACATTAAGTTTCAGGTCTCTTTCGCGCATCTCTTCAAGTTTCTGCACCAGTTTTGACAGCCTTTGGCGAGACTCTTCGAGTTGTTCAACCACCACAGAAAGGAAATAGACAGCCCAGGGAGTAATTAGCAGTCCAAAAAAGATAGAGCGGACGACATCAATGCTTTCAACCTGGCCACGTAACAACATCGTCACGGCCATTTGCACCACAATAGCCAACACCACCAGGGCGGAAGCCAACAATAATGAGAAGCGCACTAATCCGAGCTTCACCATCAAATCAACGTAATATTGTGCCAGTAACCGGATTTGCTTCATGGAACGTTTCCCTCGCCTTCAATCAGCTAAATATACCGCACGCTTAGTGATTACGACAGAATTGCTGGGGTCCATGGCGAACCCAATGCCGAGCCTTGTGTTCCATGCTCCGTCAAATACTTATCGATTGCCCCCATTCCAGTCCATCGGTTCTCACACCACAGCGGTGCCAGCAGGGTCGGACGGCGGGCATTGGCAGATATGCGATGATAAACAATATCGAACGGCGTATGGCGAATCATCTCACCTGCGGTAGTCGCGTACTCTTCCAGTTCGATGC
>Ga0207696_1000355_pt1 | contig 46249 bp, 33 predicted proteins | sample KBSS54metaG_FD_184403 | JGI IMG/M metagenome (GOLD analysis project Ga0207696, IMG submission 184403) | Switchgrass rhizosphere microbial communities from Kellogg Biological Station, Michigan, USA - KBS S5-4 metaG (SPAdes) (version 2) | ecosystem: Host-associated > Plants > Roots > Rhizosphere >... | reverse complement strand
CCCGGCGATGGACATGGAACACTTCATGTATCGTCAGGGATTTTCCGATGTGTTCCATCGCGTGGCGCAAATCCCCGAAAACGTACCGATGAATATGCGCCGCGTTATTGTGAAAGCTATTCATCGTTCTTCCAAGCCCGATTTAGCGATAGAAGTGGCGATGGAAGCGGGGAGACGCGGAGTCGATGCCGTGCCGTCACTGTTGCGAAAAATGTTCTCGCGAGTGTTATGGCTGGCGCGTGGCCGGGCTGATTAGCCCGGCGGTTAATTCATATCCGCTGCTCGATTTGCTCCATCATCTCATCTAGTAAACTGTAGCGGCGGCGGTACTCCGCGCGCTTTTTGCTGGCAATATCTTCAACAGGTTTGCGGGCCACTCCCAGTGGCAACTCAAAGTAGCCTTCTGGGGTTAATTCGCCGCTCATCGATTCCCAGAAACTATCGTAATCGGCATGAATTTTGTCCTGCTTCTTTTTTGCATAACGCCACGAGCGATAGATATGTGCGCGGTTACTCACGGCCAGAATCTGGTTCACCCCTAAATGACGAGCTAACAAGCAAGCCGCTTCCAGCACCAGGCGTTTCGGGAATAATCCGTGACACGCTTTGGTCGCGACCTGGATATATTCATGTGGGATATCACTTTTGGCACCCTGCAAGCCACCAATAAACAGCGTCGATTTCTGCTGGTGACAGCATAGGGTGAAGGTCAAGCCTGCTAAAACAACGCCATCGTGGCGGGTCAGTATTAGTGTGGCTTCACCTTCTTTATCGACAAAGGGGTCGGCGCGGAAATCAAGATGGTAGAAGTTCTCATCTTTACCCGTTATTGTTGCCAAACGTGCTCCGTCAACTGAGTAGTGTTGTAGTAACAAGCGTTTCGGCAGTGCTGCGTTCAGTACGCGGTAGTGGAAAGACAATGCGCTTGCCGCCGCCTTACGGTTAAAATTCACCGATAAATAAGGGCGATGAAGACGACAAGGTAACCCTGGTTGCACCGCCAGCAATTTTTCCAGCAAAGGTTGATGCGATAAATCGTTCAACAAGCGAGCGGTAGAAAGTGGGCTGGTCAGTGAACGCAGGACGAATTTTCGACGATAGGCTGGGTTCTGCCACGCAATCCCCGGCGTCCATTGTCCCTTTGCTAAAGAAAGAAACAACCGCCAGCCATTGAGTTGAGCTGTTGATCGGAATTCGTTTTCGGCAATTGACGACATGATTGAAACCTGGTTGAGAAACATTGGGGTTATTTCACCATTTGTGAATTCAACGTAGGTTCAATCACCGTAACGCCGATACGGGTTTACAACTTTTGTTGATACTTCATTTAATTAGCCAGTCTTTTTGCAGGATACCTATGAGATTCAAGGGAAAAATAAAAAAACGCTATTGGCTTCTGGGCCTGTTAGTTCTGTTGTTGGGCGTCTGGCTGTGGAAGTTTCTGAACGCGCCGACGCCGGTTTATCAGACGATGATTGTGCGCAAAGGCGAGTTGCAGCAAAGCGTGCTGGCAACGGGGAAGCTGGATGCATTGCGCAAAGTTGATGTCGGTGCGCAGGTCAGTGGGCAGTTGAAAACGCTGTCGGTGAACATCGGCGATAAAGTGAAAAAGGATCAGCTGTTGGGGGTTATCGATCCCGAACAGGCACAAAACCAGATCAAGGAAGTTGAGGCGACATTAATGGAGTTGCGTGCGCAGCGGCGGCAGGCTGTGGCGCAGGCAAAACTTGCGCAAGTGACGCTGAATCGCCAGAGAGCACTGGCCAAAACTCAGGCTATATCACAACAAGATCTCGATACCGCAGTGACCGATCTTGAAGTGAGGCAAGCACAAATTGGCACCATTGACGCGCAAATCAAACGCAATCAGGCCTCTTTAGACACCGCGAAAACCAACCTCGATTACACGCAGATTGTTGCACCTATGGCGGGTGAAGTGACCGAAATCACCACCAAACAAGGCCAGACAGTGATTGCCGCGCAGCAAGCGCCAAACATTCTGACGCTTGCCGATCTGGGTACCATGCTGGTGAAAGCACAGGTTTCTGAAGCTGACGTGATTCATCTTAAACCAGGCCAAAAAGCCTGGTTCACCGTGCTGGGCGACCCTCTAACACGCTATGAAGGTTTGTTAATCGATATTCTGCCAACGCCGGTGAAAGTGAACGATGCGATTTTCTATAACGCACGTTTTGAAGTCCCGAATCCGCAAGGGGTATTGCGCCTGGAAATGACCGCGCAAGTGCATATTCAACTCGGTGGCGTGAAAGAGGTGCTAACCATTCCGCTTGCAGCACTGGGCGAGCCGGTAGGGGATAACCGTTACAAAGTGTCAGTGCTACGTAATGGTGAAACTCGCGATCGTGAAATTACCATCGGTATGCGCAATGACACCCAGGTACAGGTTGCTACGGGTTTGACTGAAGGCGAAGAAGTGGTGATTGGCAAAAGCATCGCCGGGAGCGCCCCATGACAGCACTGCTTGAGCTGCGTGATATTCGCCGTAGCTATCCGTCGGGTGACGAACAAGTTGAGGTGCTAAAAGGCGTTAATATCACCATTGAAGCGGGTGAAATGGTGGCGATTGTCGGGGCGTCGGGTTCTGGCAAATCAACGCTGATGAATATCCTCGGCTGCCTCGATAAACCCAGCAGCGGCAGTTACAAAGTGGCCGGGCAAGATGTCGCGTTGCTTGATAGTGATGCGCTCGCCACGCTGCGGCGTGAACATTTCGGTTTTATCTTCCAGCGCTATCACTTGCTCTCGCATTTGAATGCTACGCAAAACGTCGAAGTCCCGGCAGTGTATGCCGGAACGGCGCGAGTTTATCGTCAACAACGGGCGCGCGCTTTGCTGATGCGTCTGGGGCTTGCGGATCGCGTCGATTATCTGCCGTCACAGCTTTCTGGTGGCCAGCAGCAACGTGTCAGTATCGCTCGCGCGCTGATGAATGGCGGGCAGGTGATTCTTGCCGATGAACCGACAGGCGCGCTGGATAGCCATTCTGGTGAAGAAGTGATGGCCACACTCAAGCAACTGCGCGAGCTGGGCCATACGGTTATTATTGTGACGCACGACCCGACGATTGCCGCGCAGGCGCAGCGCGTCATTGAAATACGTGACGGGGAAATTATCAGTAACCCGCCGTCGGTCTCTCAACCACCCGCGGCCCAGAAAGAGCTGAAAACCCAACCGGTTAACTCGCCATTTCAGCAGACCATCAGCAGCTTCCGTGAAGCTCTGACCATGGCCTGGCTGGCGCTGGCGGCGAATAAAATGCGCACGCTGCTGACGATGCTGGGGATTATTATTGGTATCGCGTCAGTGGTGTCGATTGTGATTGTCGGTGATGCGGCTAAACAGCTGGTGTTGCAGGATATTCGCTCCATCGGCACTAACACCATTGATGTCTATCCCGGCAAAGATTTTGGTGATGACGACCCGCAATACCAGCAAGCGCTGAAATACGACGACCTGGCGGCCATCAGCCAGCAACCGTGGGTTAGTTCAGCCACGCCTTCGTTGTCGAGCAATTTACGCGTGCGCTATGGCAACGTTGATGCCGCCGCCAGCGTCAATGGTGTCAGCAGCCAATATTTTAATGTCTACGGCATGACGTTTAGCGAAGGCAATACCTTCAACGATGAACAACTCACAGGCCGTGCGCAAGTGGTTGTGCTGGACAGCAATACCAAACGGCAGTTGTTCCCTGATAAAGCCAAAGTGGTTGGCGAAATCGTGCTGGTGGGGAATATGCCTGCGACGGTTATCGGCGTGGCGCAAGAGAAGCAGTCAATGTTTGGCAGCAGCAAGATTCTGCGTGTCTGGTTGCCGTATAACACCATGGCGGGTCGTGTGATGGGGCAAAGTTGGCTGAACTCGATAACGGTGCGGGTGAACGAGGGTTATAACAGCCACGAAGCCGAGCTGCAGCTCAATCGTTTGTTGCAGCTACGTCACGGTAAGAAAGATTTCTTCACCTACAATATGGATGGCCTGTTGAAAACGGCGGAAAAGACCACACGTACTCTACAGATGTTCCTGACATTGGTGGCGGTCATCTCATTGCTGGTGGGCGGGATTGGCGTGATGAATATCATGCTGGTGTCGGTAACGGAGCGTACCAAAGAGATTGGTATCCGCATGGCAGTGGGCGCTCGCGCCAGTGATGTGTTGCAGCAGTTTTTGATTGAAGCTGTGCTGGTGTGTCTGGTGGGTGGTGCGTTGGGGATTTCGTTATCTCTGCTGATTGCCTTCACGTTGCAACTGGTTTTGCCGGGCTGGGAAATTGGTTTCTCACCGATGGCGTTGTTCACCGCATTTGCTTGTTCGACCGCAACAGGAATTATTTTTGGTTGGTTACCGGCGAGAAATGCGGCGAGATTGAACCCAATTGATGCGCTGGCGCGTGAATAATTTTCATCTGAGATATGACGATTGGTTATAGACCCGAAATAAAAATGCCAGCTCGTGGGCTGGCATTTTGAACTGGGGATGTACACAATGAAACAAAAGGGTCAGGCGACCGCTGCTGCCTCGAGTTCCAGAGGCACAATCAAACTAGCGTGATTGCCTTTTGGCCCCTGATGTACATCAAACCTGACAGTTTGTCCGGCTTTAAGCGTTCTGTAACCATCCATCTGAATGGTGGAGTAATGCGCGAAGATATCTTCGCCACCGCCTTCTGGGCAGATAAAACCGAACCCTTTAGCGTTATTGAACCATTTAACAGTACCCGTCTCCATGCTTCTACATCCTTCGTAAATCTTATAAGTGAGATGGAATGAACCGGTGGGGTGAGGGCGGGCTGTTCAAAACCTCGCCACCTCACGCTTGTACAATGTAGATAATTTAACCATGTCGTCAAGCGTTGCACGGGGGGGTAAGAATGAAAATGAGTCAAAAATTTGAAGCAGTTAACGCTATTGTGATTAATGTGACAGAACTCTCTATTGTTAGTGACTGTGCCTTTTTAACACGATGACTCGCGTTCACTGAAAGCGTATTACACTCAACCTATGGGCTTCGCCTTAATGACAATGGGCGATTTAACATGATGACGATTTGCAATGGGTAAGACGAACGATTGGTTGGATTTCGACCAGCTGGTGGGTGACAAACTGCGCGAAGCGCTAAAGCCACCGTCGATGTATAAAGTGATGTTAATGAACGATGACTACACGCCGATGGAATTTGTTATTGACGTGCTGCAAAAGTTCTTTTCTTATGATGTAGAACGTGCAACGCAATTGATGCTCACTGTGCACTATCAGGGTAAAGCTATCTGTGGCATTTTTACTGCAGAAGTAGCGGAAACCAAAGTCGCGTTAGTGAACCAGTACGCAAGGGAGCATGAGCATCCGCTGCTGTGTACGCTAGAAAAAGCCTGAAGAAGGCAAAATTTGGGGGAGGTGCCTATGCTCAATCAAGAACTGGAACTCAGTTTAAATATGGCTTTCGCCAGAGCGCGCGAGCACCGACATGAGTTTATGACTGTCGAGCACCTGTTGCTGGCTTTGCTCAGCAACCCGTCAGCTCGCGAAGCGCTGGAAGCGTGTAGCGTAGATCTGGTGGCGCTACGACAGGAACTCGAGGCCTTCATCGAACAAACCACACCGGTTCTGCCAGCCAGTGAAGAAGAGCGTGATACTCAACCTACGCTTAGCTTCCAGCGTGTGCTGCAACGTGCGGTGTTCCACGTCCAGTCTTCTGGTCGCAGTGAAGTCACTGGCGCAAACGTGCTGGTGGCTATTTTCAGCGAACAGGAATCCCAGGCAGCGTATCTGCTGCGTAAACATGAAGTCAGCCGCCTTGATGTGGTGAACTTTATCTCTCACGGTACACGTAAAGACGAACCTAATCAGGCACCGGGTGCAGATAATCCGGTCAATGAAGAGCAAGCAGGCGGGGAGGAACGTATGGAAAACTTCACCACCAATCTCAACCAGCTTGCACGTGTGGGAGGGATCGATCCGCTGATTGGCCGCGAGAAAGAGTTAGAGCGCGCCATTCAGGTTCTGTGCCGTCGCCGTAAAAACAACCCGCTGTTAGTGGGTGAATCAGGCGTAGGTAAAACGGCGATTGCTGAAGGTCTTGCCTGGCGTATTGTGCAGGGCGATGTTCCGGAAGTGATTGCCGATTGCACCATTTATTCGCTGGATATCGGTTCGCTGCTGGCGGGTACCAAATATCGTGGTGACTTTGAAAAACGTTTCAAAGCGCTGCTAAAACAGCTCGAACAGGATCAAAATAGCATCCTGTTTATCGATGAAATTCATACCATTATCGGTGCGGGTGCCGCGTCCGGTGGGCAAGTTGATGCCGCAAACTTGATTAAGCCGCTGCTGTCGAGTGGCAAGATCCGGGTTATCGGTTCAACCACTTACCAGGAATTCAGCAATATCTTCGAAAAAGACCGTGCTCTGGCGCGTCGCTTCCAGAAAATTGATATTACTGAGCCAAGCGTTGAAGAAACCGTGCAGATTATTAACGGCCTGAAACCGAAATACGAAGCGCACCACGACGTGCGTTATACCGCGAAAGCGATTCGTGCGGCGGTGGAACTGGCGGTGAAATATATTAACGATCGCCATCTTCCCGATAAAGCGATTGACGTTATCGACGAAGCCGGGGCTCGCAGCCGCCTGATGCCGGTGAGTAAACGTAAGAAAACGGTCAATGTCTCAGACATTGAAACCGTGGTCGCACGTATTGCCCGTATCCCTGAGAAAAGCGTATCAGCGAGCGACCGCGATACGCTGCGTAGCCTTGATGACCGCCTGAAAATGCTGGTGTTTGGCCAGGATAAAGCCATTGAGGCGTTAACCGAAGCCATCAAAATGAGCCGTGCCGGATTGGGGCACGATCACAAGCCTGTCGGTTCATTCCTGTTTGCCGGGCCAACAGGTGTCGGTAAAACGGAAGTCACCGTGCAGCTGGCGAAATCACTGGGCATCGAATTGCTGCGCTTTGATATGTCGGAATACATGGAACGCCATACGGTGAGCCGTTTGATTGGCGCACCTCCGGGTTACGTTGGTTTCGACCAGGGCGGCTTGTTGACGGATGCGGTCATTAAACATCCTCACTCTGTGTTGCTGCTCGATGAAATCGAAAAAGCGCACCCCGATGTCTTTAACCTGTTATTGCAGGTGATGGATAACGGTACGCTGACCGATAACAACGGGCGTAAAGCGGATTTCCGTAACGTGATTCTGGTGATGACCACTAACGCCGGTGTACGTGAAACTGAGCGTAAGTCTATTGGCTTGATTCGTCAGGACAACAGCACTGACGCGATGGAAGAGATCAAGAAGATCTTTACCCCAGAATTCCGTAACCGTCTGGACAACATTATTTGGTTCAACCATCTGTCTACAGATGTGATTCACCAGGTAGTCGACAAGTTTATTGTTGAGCTTCAGGTGCAGTTGGATCAGAAAGGTGTGTCGCTGGAAGTGAGCCAGGAAGCCCGTGATTGGCTGGCAGAAAAAGGCTATGACCGCGCAATGGGCGCACGTCCAATGACGCGTGTTATTCAGGACAATCTGAAGAAACCGCTGGCGAACGAACTGTTGTTTGGTTCCCTGGTGGATGGTGGGCAAGTGACGGTAGCTCTGGATAAAGAGAATCAGAAACTGATTTATAATTTCCATGGTGCGCAGAAACATAAACCGGAAACGGCTCATTAATCCAAAGTACGCAGATATAAAAAAAGGCCAGGTTAATCACCTGGCCTTTCTATTATTGAATTTCTAAAACTAATTTTTTACGCCGCCCGTTGTTTCCGCAGCGCTAAATAAAACTATCAGCGACTACGGAAGACAATGCGGCCTTTGCTCAGGTCGTACGGGGTCAGCTCTACAGTGACTTTGTCACCCGTCAGGATGCGGATATAGTTTTTACGCATTTTACCGGAGATATGAGCGGTTACCACGTGCCCGTTTTCCAGCTCAACGCGGAACATGGTGTTAGGTAACGTATCAAGAACGGTACCCTGCATTTCAATATTGTCTTCTTTGGCCATCTAATCCTCGAGGGTATCACTACCATAGTTTTGAACCGGCAAGATAATGCCCAAGTTCACGTATCATGTAAAGAATTGTTGGTGAAATCACCAGCGAAAGTGCAATTTGCGCATTACCCAAAACCCACTCAAAAGCTGCACTATAGGCGCTTACGATGAGGGCTGCGAAGAGATAAACGATGGGCTGTCCCTGTTAAAGCTAATCCCATACGGCGGCGGGGTAATGAGCAGAGCTCACTCTGCGGGGCTAATTATAACACTCTTAACAGTAATGTGCCGTAAACATTATCGTTACGACAGGATTTGTGGTACCCAGCAATAAGATGCAAGCTGATGTGGGCGAAATATGGACAGCTGCTCCAGATATTCGCGGCGAGGAATTTCTATCGCCCCAAGCGATGCGGTATGAGCATTAAGCACCTGGCAATCAATAAGCTTGCCGCCATAACTCATAAAGTGCTGGCAGAATACCAGCAGAGCCGTTTTTGAGGCATTTTCCCGACGGCTAAACATGGATTCGCCACAGAACAACGCACCTTGTGCCACGCCGTACATGCCACCGACTAGCTCATTATCCTCCCAAACTTCAACCGAATGCGCATGCCCCAACTCATGCAGCCGTTTATAGGCGTCAATGATATCAGGAGTTATCCAGGTGCCTTCATCGCGGTCGTCGGCACATTCGCTAATCACGCGTTCGAAAGCATGGTTAAGCGTGATGCGGTATGGGGAGTTTCTGTGGAATCGCTTCATGCTGCGGCTGAGATGAAATTGCTCAGGAAAAAGCACCGCACGTGGATCGGGCGACCACCATAAAATAGGGTCGCCAGGCGAGAACCACGGAAAGATGCCGCGCTGATAAGCCATCAACAAACGAGCCGGGCTTAAATCGCCCCCGAGCGCCAGTAACCCATTAGGTTCACGCAACGCGCCTTCCGGTGAGGGGAAGGCGATTGAGTCACGGGAAAGCTGAATAAGGCGCATGACGTCCAAACTCCAGGGAGCAATAATTATTGATAATAGACTAACTACCGGGTCTACAAACGCTGGTGGAAATGATAATAACGTCCACCGCTCGCCATTAATTCGGCGTGAGTACCTTGCTCAATAATTTGCCCGTTGTCCATCACAATTACACTGTCGAAATCTGCCAATCCACGCAGGCGATGGGTGACCATCAATACTGTTTTATCTTTGGTGACTTCAGCCAGCAAATCAAGAACCTGGCGCTCAGTTTCCGCATCTAAACCCTCGGTTGGTTCGTCAAGTAAGAACAGCGGGGCATCGTGCAGTAAAGCACGCGCAATGGCTAAGCGGCGCAATTCGCCACCCGAAAGCTGGCGACCGCCTTCACCCAGCCAGCTATTGAGGCCTGCATCGTCCAGTAACTTCTCAAGGCCAACGCAAGTCAGGACTCGACTTAAATCTTCATCGCTGGCCTGTGGTGCAGCAAGCAGCAAGTTGTCGCGCAGTGTGGCACTAAACAAATGAACGCGTTGCGATACGACACTGGTGGACGCGCGTAATGCCGTTTCATCAAACTGGCTCAGCGCTTCACCATTCAGGCGGATCTCGCCTTGCTGACATTCCCAGGCGCGCGTCAGCAATTGCAGCAGTGTCGATTTACCGCAACCGGTACGCCCCAAAATAGCTATGTGTTGGCCTGCCTCAACCTTGAGCGAGATACACCGAAGTGCCATTTGAGACTGTTCGGGCCAGGCAAAACTCAGATTGTTAATCTCCAGAGCCACGCGCTCAGGAATTGCATGAGGTTGTTCGGTAAAAATCACTTCGGGTTTTTGACTGGTAATTTCAGTCACGCGCAGTGCGGAGGCGATAACCTGGCCAAGATGCTGAAAAGCTCCGGTGACCGGTGCCAGCGCTTCGAATGCAGCCAGCGCGCAGAACACAAACAGCGCGATAAGTGCGCCTGGTGTGGTATTTCCACCCACGCCCTCGGCTGCCATCCACAGCATCAAGATGACGGCGATACCGCTGATTAGCAGCATGATGGCTTGTGACAGTGCTGTAAGCTCGGCCTGGCGGCGTTGCCCTTCTTGCCAGTGATCCTCCGTTTTATCCAGTTGCTCACGATAACGTTGGGAGGCACCAAAAATGGTTAGTTCAGCATGGCCTTGTAACCAGGCGGTGAGTTGCTGGCGATATTGCCCGCGTTGCGCGGTAATCGCCTCGCCGGTGGCTTTCCCTGCGTAATAAAATATTGGCGGAAGCAAAACTAAGGTTGCCAGTAAAATCGCGCCTAAGGTGAGGGCTAATTGTACGTCCAGCCAGCTCAAACCAAAGGTCACCACTACGATCACCACAAACGCACCGACCATTGGTGAAATCACACGCAGGTAAAGGTGATCCAGGGTATCGACGTCTGCAACTAAGCGATTGAGTAATTCACCCTGGCGAAAACGCGCCAGCCCAGCAGGGGAGAGTGGGAGCAGTTTGCTAAATGTGGAAACACGCAAATGCTGAAGTACGCGGAATGTCGCATCATGGCTGACAAGACGCTCAAAATAACGCCCCGCAGTACGGGTAATTGCACCGCCCCGAACGCCTGCTGCAGGTAGCATATAGTTAAAACTATAAATCCCCGCGACACCGACAACCGCCGAGGCCGAGAGGAACCAGCCTGACAAAGTCAGCAGCCCAATGCTGGCCAGAAGAGTGACAATCGCTAACACCACGCCAAGCATCAGTAGCCATTTATGACGGCCGTACAGCGCTAAATAGGGGAGTAAAGCTCGCATTAGATTTCCTCCTGGCGATGAGCCAGTAACGTCGCAAACGGGCCTTCCTGTGCGGCAAGCGTGGCGAAATCCCCTTGTTGTACGATACGACCTTCGCGCATCACCCAAACCTCGTCCCAGTCGTTGATGTAATCCAACTGGTGAGTCACCATCAATGTGGTTTGCTGACGGGAAGCGCTACTTAACGCGTCCATCACACGCTGCTCACTGTGGGCGTCCAGACTTGCAGCCGGTTCATCCAGCAACAGCAATCCACATGGCATCAGCAATGCGCGCGCGACGGCGACCCGCTGGGCTTGCCCAACAGACAAACGCGCAGCTGCTTCACCCAGCGGTGTATCAACCCCTTGTGGTAGCAACGGGAGGAACTCACTGACAGAGGCTTTGTCCAGGGCAGCAGTTAGCTGCTCAGCACTGGCACTGGGTGCCGCTAACAGCACATTTTCGCGGATAGTAGGAGCCGGAAGCTGCGGGTTTTGTCCAACCCAACTGAGTTGTTCACGCCACCATTTCTGGTCAAGGGCCGAAAGATCTACACCATTAATCAGCAATTGGCCTTGATAGGGCAAAAAGCCAGACAACACGTTGAGCAGTGAACTTTTACCTGCACCGCTTTGCCCGACCAGCACCACACGTTGTCCGGCTGAAAGGGTGAAATTCAGTGGTCCTGCGAGAGTTTTATCTTCAGTTGATAGAATGACCAAATCACGAGCTTCAATGCTGATTGGCTCGTTATTATTGAATTTTGCTGTGCCTTGTTTGCGTTGCTGCAATGGCGCATCAAGGAAGGTCATCAGGCTGTCGGCCGCTCCCACCGCTTGTGCTTTAGCATGATAAAAAGTGCCCAGATCGCGTAGCGGTTGGAAAAACTCCGGGGCTAAAATCAACGCCAGGAAACCGGCAAATAACGTTACGCCAGTACTGTAATGACCAAAGTTCAGCTCGCCGAGATACGAAAAGCCGAAGTAAACCGCGACTAGTGCGATGGACAGAGAAGCGAAAAATTCCAGCACGCCAGAAGACAGAAATGCCAGGCGTAATACTTCCATAGTGCGCTGACGGAAGTCCTGAGATGCCGCGCGGATATTCTCCGTTTCGGCATTGCCACGGTTAAACAAACGCAAGGTTTCCATACCACGTAGGCGGTCAAGAAAATGCCCGCTCAGCCTCGCAAGCGCCTGGAAGTTACGGCGGTTAGCATCTGCGGCACCCATACCTACCATCGCCATGAACAACGGGATCAGCGGTGCGGTGCAAAGCAGAATCAGGGCTGCAACCCAGTTAGATGGGAAAATGGCGATTAAAATCAACACGGGTACCATGACCGCAAGCGACATTTGCGGCAGATAACGTGCGTAGTAATCGTGCATATCTTCGATTTGTTCCAGCACCAGGGTTGCCCAACTGCCGACCGGTTTCCCGTGGATCCAGGCTGGCCCTGCTTGATGGACGCGATCGAGTACTTGCCGGCGAATCTCCTGACGAATGTGCAACCCAGCGTAAAAACCGACTTTTTCACGTAGCCACACGACCCAGGCGCGCAATACAAAAATCAGTATCAGGATAACGAAAAGCAACAGCAGAGCTTCCCGGGGAATGTTTTCCATGATCATGTGTTGCAGCATCCGGGCAAGCAGCCAGGCTTGAGCAACAATCAATAACCCACTGACCAGCCCTAAAAAACGGGAAAGCCCCAACCAGCGGCGAGAGATAATGCTTTGTTTTTTTAGCCAGCGGCTAAGTTCTTGTTGACGGGTTTTATTCATGGATGCCAGTGCAGGTAGCTAATTAATTATCAGGCAAAATTTGCGGGCAATGTTACAACGCAGGCGAAAGAAAGGCGACCTATTCAGTCGCCTTTACGTATCTTCAAACTGCCGGTTAAGGCGGGGAGAGTTACTTATTCTGTTCGGCAAGTCCGTCCAGGTAGCGTTCGGCATCCAGTGCAGCCATACAACCGGTGCCCGCAGAGGTAATCGCCTGACGGTAGATATGGTCCATTACGTCGCCTGCCGCGAACACACCAGGAATGCTGGTTTGTGTGGCATTACCGTGAATACCAGACTGCACTTTGATGTAGCCATTTTCCAGTTCGAGCTGATCGGCAAAGATTGACGTATTTGGACTATGTCCGATCGCCACGAACAAACCTGCAACTTCTAACTCTTCAGTGGTATCGGTGTTGTGAACGTCACGCAGACGCAGACCACTGACACCCATTTGATCACCAGTAACTTCATCTAAAGTCCGGTTGGTGTGCAGCACGATGTTGCCGTTCTTCACCTTTTCCATCAGACGGTTGATGAGGATTTTTTCGGCTCGGAAGCTGTCACGGCGGTGAATCAGATGCACTTCTGAGGCAATATTTGCCAGATAAAGCGCTTCTTCAACAGCGGTGTTACCGCCACCAATTACCGCAACTTTTTGATTGCGATAGAAGAAGCCATCACACGTTGCGCAGGCTGAAACGCCACGACCTTTAAACGCTTCCTCAGAAGGCAGACCCAGGTATCGGGCAGAAGCTCCGGTCGCGATGATCAACGCATCGCAAGTATATTCGCCGCTGTCACCCGTCAGACGGAATGGACGGTTTTGCAGATCCACTTTAGAGATGTGGTCGAACAGGATCTCTGTTTCGAACTTGGTTGCGTGTTCGTGCATGCGCTCCATTAACGCAGGGCCTGTCAGGTCGTTAGGATCACCCGGCCAGTTCTCAACTTCGGTGGTCGTGGTCAACTGACCACCTTTTTCCATCCCGGTAATCAAAACGGGCTTGAGGTTGGCGCGAGCCGCGTAGACTGCTGCGGTGTAGCCCGCAGGGCCGGAGCCAAGAATTAGCAATTTACTGTGTTTAGCGGTGCCCATGAGATCCTCATTGTTCGTTGGCAGACAATCGAGGGATTGTAGGGAATTTGGCGGGTTAAAAAAAGGGTGAACGGTTGGTGTTGGCGATTATGTTAACTATATGTGCAATAGCTGTGTTCAATCAGCCGCGGTGAATATCGCGAAAGCGCATAAAAATCCACCTAAACAGGCTAAATACTCAGGTTGCTAAAGTGATGAATAATCGTCAAGTAGCCCAGATATATGGCACGTTCCACTAATTTTAGATGTTTTGCTTTGACAATCCGCTAAGCATTTGCGAAAACATTCGAGGAAGAAAAACATTTGGTGTGGCGTTTTGAAATATTCACGCATACCTGATGCAAATTTACCGGGTTATTGAAATCTACTCATGGCGTGGACAGACGCCATGAGTGATGTCGCTAGCAGCCGTTGGGCACCGGTCTTCTCACGTACTCCCGGAACAGTGACGTTACCAGGGTTATGGCAGGTGAAGGAAGGAACACAGAGAGACTATAATAATGGTAGATAGCAAGAAGCGCCCTGGCAAAGATCTCGACCGCATCGATCGTAACATCCTTAATGAACTACAGAAGGATGGGCGTATTTCTAACGTCGAGCTTTCTAAACGAGTAGGGCTTTCACCGACTCCGTGCCTTGAGCGCGTGCGTCGTCTGGAACGACAGGGTTTCATCCAGGGCTATACCGCTCTGCTGAACCCGCATTATCTGGATGCATCACTTCTGGTTTTTGTTGAGATTACTCTGAATCGTGGCGCCCCGGATGTGTTTGAGCAATTTAATGCCGCAGTTCAAAAACTTGAAGAAATTCAAGAGTGTCATTTGGTATCCGGTGATTTTGACTATTTGTTGAAAACCCGTGTACCGGATATGTCTGCGTACCGCAAATTACTAGGCGAAACCTTGTTACGACTGCCAGGTGTGAACGATACCCGTACCTATGTAGTCATGGAAGAGGTCAAACAGAGTAATCGTCTGGTTATTAAGACCCGTTAACACGGGCCAGGTGCAAAATCTGCGTATTTTGGTTACACTCCTGGTAATTCATACAGCAACAGTGCCGGGAATGCCCGGCACTGTTGCTCTCCATATTTATTAAGGACCTGGAGAGTCTTACTTGAGCCAGGAATACACCGAAGAAAAAGAAGTTACATTGAGGAAACTCAGCAGCGGGCGTCGGGCATTAGAGGCGTTACTGCTCCTTGTTGCCATTTTTGCCGTCTATTTGATGGCGGCGTTGCTTAGTTTCAATCCTTCCGATCCTAGTTGGTCACAAACCGCATGGCACGAACCTATTCATAATTTAGGTGGAATGCCGGGGGCGTGGATGGCTGACACTTTGCTGTTCATCTTTGGCGTAATGGCCTACACCATTCCGGTCATCATTATCGGTGCGTGTTGGTTCACTTTCCGCAACAGAGATAGCGAAGAGTTCATCGATTATTTCGCCGTTTCTATGCGCCTGATTGGTGTACTGGCGATGGTGCTCACCGCTTGCGGCCTTGCGGCAATTAACGCCGATGACATCTGGTATTTCGCCTCGGGCGGGGTTATCGGTAGTTTGCTCAGCACTGCAATGATGCCCCTTCTCAACAGCAGCGGCGGCACTATTGCGTTGTTGTGTGTATGGGCGGCAGGGTTAACGCTGTTTACCGGTTGGTCCTGGGTCAGCATTGCTGAAAAAATTGGTAGCGCGACCCTGAGCGTGCTCACTTTTGCCAGTAATCGTACTCGTCGGGATAACACCTGGCAGGATGATGACTACGACTATGAAGATGAAAAACACGACGAAGAGCATGCGCCAGATGTTGAAAAGCGTGAGTCTCGTCGTGCGCGTATTTTGCGTGGCGCATTAGCCCGTAAACAGCGTATCTCTGAAAAATTTGCCAATCCAAACGCACGTAAAACAGATTCTGCGCTGTTTTCTGGTAAGCGTATGGACGACGCTGACGATGACGTTTTGTTCTCAAATAACAAAGCGACGCTTCCGGAAGATGACGTCCTGTTTTCTGGTAACAAAGCCACACTGCCGGAAAGCGAAGAGTACGATCCGCTTCTACACGGCCAGTCAATTGTTGCGCCTGTGGCTGCTACAGCCGCCGCGGCGATGGCTAATACGGCATATGCGGCTCCAGTTATGCCAACGGCAACCGTGCCACCGGTTACGGCCCCAGCTCCAGAAGTTGAGTTTTCGCCTGCAATAGCCTGGGAGCCTGCTCCAACCACAGTGACACCAGAACCGGTGATTGCGCCTGCACCAGAGAATTACACTTCGCCGTACGCTGCGGACCAGTACGTTCCGCAACAGGAAGCCAGTCATTGGGCAGAACCTGTTAGTGAGCCACCTGCTGTTGAACCTCCGCATGCGGAACCTGCTTATTTTGAACCATCTCCGGTAGAGCCTGTCGCCCAGCCAGAGCCTGTTGAAGAAATAAAACCGGCAGCCCGCCCGCCGCTTTACCATTTTGAAGAAATCGAAGAGCGACGCGCGCGTGAGCGTGAACAACTGGCTGCCTGGTATCAGCCAGTTAATGAACCTAAGCCTGACCCATATGGTTATGATCAAAACCCTGCGTTTGCGCAGACAACGCCTGTTCAAATGCCTCAAAGCAGTACTCCGACAATTCCGCAAGGTGGCTTCGATACGTCACCCGCGGTGCCAACCCCTGGTGCCTCTGTTCCACAGGATGTAAAGGATGTGGCAAAAGTGGTCGGCGTCGCTGCGGCCTTCAGCCCGGTATTTAGCATCGCCAGTGACGCGCCTCGTCCACAAACCAAAGAAGGTATTGGCCCGCAATTACCTCGGCCAAATCGTGTGCGTGTTCCTACTCGCCGTGAGCTTGCGTCATACGGAATTAAGTTGCCTTCACAGCGAATGGCTGAAGAGGAAGCTCGTCGTCAGAATGGCATGGACATCGAAGATGACTATGCTGACGAAGCCGAAGAACTTCAGCAGCATGAACTTGCTCGCCAGTTCGCCGCTCAACAACACCAGCGTTACGGTGAAGAGCATGAAGACGACTCTTTGCAGCAAGATGAGGATGAAGCCGAGCAGGCTGAGTTAGCACGTCAGTTTGCGGCGCAACAGCAGCAACGCTATTCAGCTACACAGCAGCAATCCCAGCAGCAAGAGCCGAATAATGTGCCGTTCTCACTGGATGATTTTGATTTCTCACCAATGAAAACGTTAGTCAACGATGGGCCAAGCGAGCCATTGTTTACGCCGAGCCCGGTTGAAGAACCTGTTCGTGCTCAGCCTCAGCAAAGCTGGCAGGTTGTGCAACCGCAAAGTGCGCCACAGCAACAACAGCAACAACCCGCACCGGTTGCCGCACCATCGGTACATGAAAGCTTGATCCATCCTTTCTTAATGAGAAATGGTGATGATCGTCCGTTGCAGCGTCCTACCACACCTTTACCATCCCTGGACTTGTTGACATCTCCGCCAGCAGAAGTTGAACCAGTGGATACCTTTGCACTCGAGCAAATGGCGCGTCTGGTTGAAGCTCGTCTTGCGGATTACCGGATTAAAGCCGATGTTGTGGATTACTCTCCAGGTCCCGTCATCACACGCTTTGAGCTTGATTTAGCACCTGGTGTAAAAGCCGCCCGTATTTCCAATTTGTCTCGAGATCTGGCGCGTTCACTGTCAACCGTCGCGGTGCGTGTAGTTGAGGTTATTCCGGGTAAACCTTATGTTGGTCTGGAGTTACCGAACAAGAAACGCCAGACCGTTTACCTGCGCGAAGTGCTGGATTGCGCGAAGTTCCGTGAAAGTGCTTCACCGTTAACCGTGGTGCTGGGCAAAGATATCGGTGGTGAGCCAGTGATTGCCGATCTGGCGAAGATGCCACACTTGCTGGTTGCCGGTACCACGGGTTCCGGTAAATCTGTTGGCGTAAACGCCATGATCCTCAGCATGTTGTATAAAGCGACGCCTGAAGAAGTCCGCTTTATCATGATCGACCCGAAAATGCTTGAGCTCTCAGTTTATGAAGGTATTCCACATCTGTTGACTGAAGTCGTTACAGATATGAAAGACGCCGCTAATGCATTGCGTTGGAGCGTTAATGAAATGGAACGCCGCTACAAACTGATGTCAGCGTTGGGCGTGCGAAATCTGGCAGGTTACAACGAACGCGTGCTGGAAGCCGAGCGCATGGGCCGTCCAATTCCAGACCCATTCTGGAAGCCGGGCGACAGCATGGAAGTTGCCCATCCAATGCTTGAAAAACTGCCGTATATCGTCGTTCTGGTGGATGAATTTGCTGACCTGATGATGACGGTAGGCAAGAAAGTCGAAGAGTTGATTGCTCGTCTGGCTCAGAAAGCTCGTGCGGCGGGTATTCACCTTGTGCTGGCGACCCAGCGCCCGTCGGTTGATGTGATTACCGGCCTGATTAAAGCCAACATCCCGACGCGTGTGGCGTTTACGGTGTCGAGCAAAATTGACTCCCGTACCATTCTTGACCAGGCCGGTGCTGAGTCACTGCTGGGAATGGGGGATATGCTTTATTCCGGGCCAAACTCTACATTGCCAGTGCGTGTGCATGGCGCGTTTGTCCGAGATCAGGAAGTGCATGCAGTCGTTCAGGACTGGAAAGCACGTGGTCGCCCACAATATATCACCGGTATTACTTCAGATAACGAAAGTGAAGGTGGCGCGGGTGGCGGTCTTGACGGTGATGAAGAGCTCGATCCGTTGTTTGACCAGGCTGTTGCTTTTGTGGTCGAAAAACGTAAAGCGTCTATTTCTGGTGTTCAGCGTCAGTTCCGTATCGGTTATAACCGTGCCGCTCGAATCGTTGAGCAGATGGAAGCTCAGGGAATCGTGAGCCCGCAAGGTCATAACGGTAACCGCGAAGTACTTGCTCCACCGCCATTTGAGTAACCCTGAGCACAAGTGTCGTTGTTGCGGCGCTTGTGCAAAGAAGGGTAAATTACCGGAAAATCAGTTTTTTCTTCTGTTGCACCTGAATATCTCTCAACTAGAGTGGGCAGCAGAAATGCCACAGTGCAGTCGCTTTGTGGTGCATGAATTTTAAGGGATCATAATGAAAAAAATCGCTATTACTTGTGCTTTGTTGACTGCTCTAACAGCTACATCTGTCTGGGCTGATGCCGCAGGTGACCTGAAAATGCGTCTGGACAAAGTCAGCAGTTTCCACGCCAGCTTCACCCAAAAAGTGACCGACGGCAGTGGTGCAGCAGTCCAGGAAGGTCAGGGTGATTTGTGGGTTAAGCGTCCTAATCTGTTCAACTGGCATATGACTCAGCCCGATGAAAGCATTCTGGTTTCAGATGGTAAAACACTGTGGTTCTATAACCCGTTTGTTGAGCAAGTCAGTGCGACCTGGTTGAAAGATGCGACCGGTAATACGCCGTTTATGTTGATTGCACGTAACCAAAGCAGCGACTGGCAGCAGTACAACATCAAGCAAAGTGGTGATGATTTCATGCTGACGCCAAAAACCAGCGCCGGCAATCTCAAGCAGTTCACCATAAATGTTGGGCGCGACGGGACTATCCACCAGTTCAGTGCCATTGAGCAAGATGATCAACGCAGCAGCTATGCGCTGAAAACTCAGCAAAATGGCGCAGTGGATATGAGCAAGTTTACGTTTACCCCGCCTAAAGGCGTGACGGTGGACGATCAACGTAAGTAGAGGTATGAGTGAGCAACCTGTCGCTCGATTTTTCTGAGAATACCTTCCAGCCTCTGGCCGCGCGTATGCGGCCGGAGAACCTCGCACAATACATCGGTCAACAACATCTGCTCGCCTCTGGCAAACCGCTTCCAAAAGCTATCGAAGCGGGACATCTCCATTCGATGATTTTATGGGGACCACCGGGTACGGGTAAAACCACGCTTGCAGAAGTGATTGCTCACTATGCTGACGCAGATGTTGAACGTATTTCAGCTGTGACTTCCGGGGTGAAAGAAATCCGCGAAGCCATAGAGCGCGCGCGACAGAACCGCAACGCGGGGCGCCGCACTATCCTGTTTGTCGATGAAGTCCATCGCTTCAACAAAAGCCAACAAGACGCTTTTTTGCCGCACATTGAAGATGGCACCATCACGTTTATTGGTGCCACCACTGAAAACCCCTCGTTCGAGCTGAATTCAGCGCTATTGTCACGTGCGCGCGTTTATTTGCTCAAATCGCTCACCACGGAAGATATTGAAAAAGTACTCGACCAGGCGATGAACGATGCTGCACGCGGTTATGGTGGGCAAAATATTGTTCTGCCGGATGAGACTCGTCTTGCAATTGCAGAACTGGTAAACGGTGATGCCCGTCGCGCGTTGAATACGCTCGAAATGATGGCGGATATGGCTGAAACCGATGCGAGTGGCAACCGTGTTCTACAAATTGCGCTTTTGACAGAAATTGCAGGGGAACGCAGCGCGCGCTTTGATAACAAAGGTGACCGTTTCTACGATTTAATTTCTGCATTGCATAAGTCAGTGCGCGGTTCATCACCTGACGCTGCACTGTATTGGTATGCACGCATTATTACCGCGGGCGGCGATCCGCTGTATGTTGCTCGCCGTTTGCTGGCTATTGCCTCCGAAGATGTCGGTAATGCCGATCCGCGTGGCATGCAGGTCGCTATTTCTGCGTGGGATTGTTTTACCCGCGTAGGCCCAGCAGAAGGCGAGCGCGCGATTGCACAGGCTATCGTTTATCTTGCATGTGCCCCAAAAAGTAATGCGGTCTACACGGCATTCAAAGCGGCAATGGCCGATGCACGTGAACGCCCGGATTACGACGTTCCTGTTCATCTTCGTAATGCGCCAACCAAACTGATGAAAGAAATGGGATATGGTCAGGAGTATCGATATGCTCATGACGAACCCAATGCCTACGCATCTGGTGAGGTCTACTTCCCACAGGAAATGGCACAAACACGCTATTATCAGCCGACAAACAGAGGTCTTGAGGGCAAGATTGGTGAAAAGCTCGCCTGGCTTGCTGAACAGGATCAAAATAGCCCGACAAAACGCTACCGCTAATGCAGGCGTTGCGGTAAGGTTAGCAAGAATATCAATGCGGTTGCAGGCTGTAACCGCACCCCTCCATTAATTCGATAAGCACAGGATAAGCATGCTCGATCCCAATCTGCTGCGTACAGAGCCAGACGCAGTCGCTGAAAAACTGGCACGCCGAGGCTTTAAGCTGGATGTAGAAACGCTGCGCTCTTTAGAAGAGCGTCGTAAAGTATTGCAGGTCAACACTGAAAATCTGCAGGCTGAACGTAACTCGCGATCGAAATCCATTGGCCAGGCGAAAGCGCGCGGGGAAGATATTGAGCCGTTGCGTTTGCAAGTCAACCAGTTGGGTGAAGAGCTGGATGCAGCGAAAAATGAGCTTGATGTCTTACTGGCAGAAATCCGCGATATCGCGTTGACGCTGCCTAACATCCCGGACGATTGTGTGCCGATGGGTAAAGACGACAGCGAAAACGTTGAAATCAGCCGCTGGGGTGAGCCACGTAAATTTGATTTTGAAGTGCGTGACCACGTTACGCTGGGTGAAATGGCTAAAGGCCTGGATTTTGCCTCTGCGGTTAAACTGACCGGTTCTCGCTTCGTTGTGATGCAAGGGCAGATTGCTCGTATGCATCGTGCGCTGAGCCAGTTCATGCTCGATTTGCACACCGAACAACATGGTTACATTGAAAACTATGTTCCGTATCTGGTGAACCATGACACGCTGTACGGTACTGGCCAACTGCCTAAATTTGCAGGTGATCTGTTCCATACTCGTCCACTGGAAGAAGAAGCAGGTGCCAGCAACTACGCGTTGATTCCAACGGCGGAAGTGCCGTTGACTAACCTGGTGCGTGACGAAATTCTCGATGACGAATCTTTGCCACTGAAAATGACTGCTCATACCCCATGCTTCCGTTCTGAAGCCGGTTCTTATGGCCGTGATACGCGTGGTTTGATTCGTATGCACCAGTTCGACAAAGTCGAAATGGTTCAGATCGTGCGCCCAGAAGATTCCATGGATGCGTTGGAAGAGTTGACTGGTCATGCAGAGAAAGTGCTGCAACTGTTGAATCTGCCGTACCGTAAAGTGCTGCTTTGCTCTGGTGATATAGGCTTTGGCGCGATGAAAACCTACGACCTGGAAGTGTGGCTGCCCGCGCAGGACACCTATCGTGAAATCTCTTCTTGCTCCAACTGTGGGGATTTCCAGGCGCGTCGCATGCAGGCTCGTTGCCGCAGCAAAGCAGATAAGAAAACCCGTCTGGTGCATACACTGAACGGTTCTGGTTTGGCTGTGGGTCGTACTCTGGTTGCTGTACTGGAAAACTACCAACAGGCAGATGGCCGTATTGAAGTGCCTGAAGTGTTGCGTCCGTACATGAAAGGGCTTGAGTACATCGGCTAATGTATTGATGTCAAAACATTCTTAATAAGCGCCTTAGGGCGCTTTTTTTATGTCTTAAAAAATCCGAAAATATGCGGATAATCCGCCTTTATTGACTCCAAACAATAACAAATACCTATTAATAAGTATTATTGCCCGAAGAAAGCGAGTGATGATATTTATAAATATTCATTAAAGTCATTTATCATTTGGTTGCCATGGTTTACATGATGTGACGCGGCAAAACCAATCTGCATAACTCTAATTTTCTCGACACTCCTTTCTCTTTTTGGCTGTGCAATGGAGCAGCAGGCCGTTCAATGTCTGCTTTACCGCTGCCAGTTTTTTTTAACTGTGAGCAAAATAAGTAGGTCATTATGACTGAGAAAACCCCTAACGCGATCCTCGCGGCAGAGGTCAGCCGTCGTAAGCTGGTCAAAACTACCGCAATCGGTGGCTTAGCTGCTGCAAGTAGTGCCTTTTCCTTACCCTTTGCCCGAATGGCTTTCGCGCAAACCCCCGATAACACCGTAACGGCGGCAGAAAAAATCATTTGGAGCGCTTGTACGGTTAACTGCGGTAGTCGTTGCCCACTACGTATGCATGTGGTGGATGGCGAAATCAAATACGTTGAGACTGATAATACCGGCGATGATAATTATGACGGCCTACATCAGGTTCGTGCTTGTTTGCGTGGTCGTTCAATGCGTCGCCGCGTTTACAATGCTGACCGACTGAAGTACCCGATGAAACGTGTCGGTGCGCGTGGTGAAGGGAAATTCGAGCAAATTAGCTGGAACGAAGCTTTTGACACCATCGCCAACAGCATGAAAGGCATCATCAAAGAGTACGGCAATGAAGCTATTTATTTGAATTATGGTACCGGTACGCTGGGCGGCACACTGACTCGCTCCTGGCCACCAGGATCAACCTTAATCGCCCGTTTGATGAACTGCTGCGGCGGTTATCTGAACCATTATGGCGACTATTCAACCGCGCAAATTGCCGCTGGCCTGAACTACACCTACGGTGGCTGGGCTGATGGTAATAGTCCTTCAGACATTGAAAACAGTAAGTTAGTGGTTCTGTTTGGTAATAACCCCGGCGAAACGCGGATGAGTGGCGGCGGGGTGACTTATTACCTCGAACAAGCGCGTGAGAAATCCAATGCGCGCATGATTATCATCGATCCGCGTTATACCGATACCGGTGCAGGGCGTGAAGATGAATGGATCCCTATTCGTCCAGGTACTGATACTGCACTGATCTCCGCACTGGCATGGGTCATGATTACTGAAAATTTGGTTGATCAGCCTTTCCTCGATAAATACTGCGTTGGTTACGACGAAAAAACGCTCCCCAAAACTGCTCCAGCGAACGGCCATTACAAGGCCTATATTCTCGGTACGGGGGCAGACGGCGTGGCGAAAACTCCACAATGGGCTTCCAAAATCACCGGTATTCCTGCCGAGCGCATCACACAACTGGCACGTGAAATTGCGACGGCCAAACCGGCATTTATTAGCCAGGGCTGGGGACCACAGCGCCACTCAAACGGTGAACTGGTTTCTCGTGCCATCGCCATGCTGTCAATTCTGACAGGTAACGTTGGCATAAACGGTGGCAACAGCGGGGCGCGCGAAGGATCTTACGACTTGCCGTTTGTTCGTATGCCGACGCTGGAAAACCCGGTACAAACCAGCATCTCGATGTTCCTGTGGACTGATGCTATCGAGCGTGGTCCAGAAATGACGGCGACCCGAGATGGCGTGCGTGGGAAAGAAAAACTGGATGTTCCAATCAAAATGGTCTGGAACTACGCCAGTAACTGTCTGATTAACCAGCATTCAGAAATCAACCGTACCCATGACATCCTCCAGGATGACAAAAAATGCGAGATGATTGTGGTGATTGATAACCACATGACTTCATCAGCCAAATATGCCGATATTCTGCTGCCGGACTGTACCGCTTCTGAGCAAATGGATTTTTGTCTCGATGCGTCATGCGGCAACATGTCGTATGTGATTTTTGCTGATCAGGTCATTAAACCTCGCTTTGAGTGCAAAACCATTTATGAGATGACCACCGAGCTGGCAAAACGCATGGGCGTGGAGTCGCAGTTCACTGAAGGACGCACACAAGAAGGTTGGATGCGTCATTTGTACAAACAGTCTCAGGAAGCTATCCCTGATCTGCCGAGTTTTGATGAATTCCGCCAGCAAGGCATCTTCAAGCAACGTGATCCTGAAGGGCACCACGTCGCCTATAAAGCCTTCCGTGAAGATCCAGCGGCAAATCCACTGACCACGCCGTCAGGGAAAATTGAAATCTACTCTGAGCAATTGGCCGAGATTGCTGCGACGTGGCAACTCAACGAAGGGGACGTTATCGATCCGCTGCCGGTTTACAGTGCAGGCTTCGAAAACTTTGGCGATCCACTGGCCGAAAAATGGCCATTGCAGATGACCGGGTTCCACTACAAAGCGCGCACTCACTCCACTTACGGCAACGTCGAAGTATTGAAAGCTGCCTGTCGCCAGGAAATGTGGATTAACCCGATTGATGCCCAGAAACGTGGGATTAAGAACGGCGATATGGTGCGCATTTTTAATGGCCGCGGCGAAGTGAATATCAACGCCAAAGTGACACCGCGCATTATTCCAGGTGTCGTCGCGATGGGGGAAGGAGCCTGGTATAACCCGGATGCTAATAAAGTGGACCACGCTGGCTGTATCAACGTGCTAACCACTCAGCGACCATCGCCACTGGCGAAAGGTAACCCATCCCACAGTAACCTCGTCCAGGTCGAAAAGGCGTAAGGAATAGCTGATGACAACCCAATACGGATTTTATATCGATTCCAGCCGTTGCACTGGTTGCAAGACTTGCGAGCTGGCCTGTAAAGACTACAAAAACTTAGGCCCGGACGTCAGCTTCCGCCGAATTTATGAATATGCGGGCGGTGACTGGCAAGAAGACAACGGTGTCTGGCAGCAAAACGTGTTTGCCTATTATCTGTCGATTGCCTGCAACCATTGTGAAGACCCCGCTTGCACTAAAGTTTGCCCAAGCGGTGCGATGCATAAACGAGAAGACGGTTTTGTGGTGGTAAACGAAGACATTTGTATTGGCTGCCGCTACTGCCATATGGCTTGCCCGTACGGTGCACCGCAATACAACGCAGAAAAAGGGCACATGACCAAATGCGATGGCTGTTATTCACGCATTGCAGAAGGGAAGAAACCAATTTGTGTGGAGTCTTGCCCGTTGCGTGCGCTGGATATGGCGCCGATTGCAGAGCTGCGTGAAAAATATGGTGAGCAAGCAGCCATTGCTCCACTGCCATCAGCACATTTCACGAAGCCAAATATTGTCATTAAACCCAACGCCAACAGCCGTCCTTGTGGGGATAAAACCGGCTATCTGGCAAACCCGAAGGAGGTGTGAGATGGGTAACGGATGGCATGAATGGCCGTTAATGGTCTTTACAGTTTTGGGGCAGTGCGTGGCGGGTGGTTTTATCGTCATGGCGCTGGCGTTGCTGACAGGGGTTTCCGATCGCGCACAGCAAAAGCGTGTGCAATGGACAATGATCGTATTGTGGGTGCTCATGGGCATTGGCTTTATGGCCTCTGTGCTTCACCTCGGTTCACCGCTGCGCGCCTTCAACTCACTCAATCGCATAGGTGATTCAGCGTTGAGCAATGAAATTGCCAGCGGTTCAGTCTTCTTCGCGGTCGGCGGGTTTTGGTGGCTGGTTACCGTCGTGGGCAAAATGCCACAGGCGATCGGGAAAATGTGGATGATCCTGACCATGATTCTTGGCGTGGTTTTTGTCTGGATGATGTGCAAGGTTTACCTGATTGATACCGTTCCAACGTGGTATAGCGCGTATACACCGCTCAGTTTCTTCCTGACGATGTTTATCGGCGGGCCACTATTGGGTTACTTATTGCTGCGTGTCGCGGGTGTAACCGGCTGGGGGATGCGCATTCTTCCCGCAGTTTCCCTGCTGGCTGTTGTGATCAGTACCGCGGTGGTGATGTTGCAGGGCATGGAACTGGCAACGATTCAAAGCTCGATTGCGCAGGCTTCAGCATTGGTACCGGAATACGGCGCGTTGATGTCCTGGAGACTGCTGGTGTTAGCTGCGGCTTTGGTTTGCTGGATTGTTCCACAGCTCAAAGGTGGGCAGGCGAGCCCCGCAGTGTTGGCATTCGCTTTTGTGTTGGTCATCGCAGGCGAACTGATTGGCCGCGGTGTTTTCTACGGTCTGCATATGACTGTTGGCATGGCGATAGCCAGCTAACCAGCTATCACAATGAAATGCGCCTGCGGGCGCATTTTTTATTTTCGCATAAGAAAATATCATCCAACTCACCATGAAATTTTTCATCCAATCCGCTTCGATTCATAATCCCTGATCTCATCAAAAACAGAGAGATAGCTTTTTCACTCAACGCTTAGTTCACAAGTTGAATAAGTTTTTCAAATCGACAGACTGTGAATCGGGTCAGGCCCCGTCAGCACTGGATTGACAATCATTTTGCTGGTGGCATGATGCGCACAAATTTATTCTCTTCCTCGCGGTTTTTACATGTCCATCTATACCCGGCCAGTCATGCTTTTGCTCTGCGGTCTGATGCTTTTGACCCTGGCAATCGCGGTTTTAAATACGCTGGTTCCACTCTGGTTAGCTCACGAAAATCTTCCAACATGGCAAGTCGGGATGGTCGGGTCGTCGTATTTTACCGGGAATCTGGTGGGTACGCTGATGACTGGCTGGCTGATAAAGCGCCAGGGATTCAACCGTAGCTACTATCTTGCATCGCTGATTTTCGCGGCGGGTTGTGCAGGACTTGGGTTAATGACCGGGTTCTGGAGCTGGATGATGTGGCGTTTCATCGCAGGAATTGGCTGCGCGATGATTTGGGTGGTTGTCGAGAGTGCGCTGATGTGCAGCGGGACGTCGCGTAACCGTGGACGCCTGCTGGCGGCTTACATGATGGTTTATTACGTCGGCACGGTACTTGGCCAATTGATGATAAGCAAAATGCCGACAGATATAGCCAGCGTTTTGCCGTGGATAACTGCATTAACACTGGCCGCGATTCTTCCGCTGCTCTTCGCCCGCATTGTAAACGATCGCAGCGAAAATCAAGAGGCGACTCCCGTATGGCCAATGCTGCGTTTGCGTCATGCGCGCCTTGGGGTGAACGGCTGTATTATTTCAGGGATTGTTCTCGGTTCTCTGTATGGGTTAATGCCGCTGTATTTAAACCATCAGGGTGTCAGTGATGCCGGGATTGGTTTCTGGATGGCGGTAATGGTCAGCGCGGGGATTGTTGGACAATGGCCGGTTGGTCGTCTGGCCGATCGATTTGGTCGTTTATTAGTGCTTCGTGTCCAGGTGTTTATTGTGATTCTGGGTTGCATGGCAATGCTGAGTCACGCCGCAATGGGGCCAACGTTATTTGTTCTTGGGGCGGCTGGATTCACACTCTACCCGGTGGCAATGGCCTGGGCTTGCGAGAAAGTTGAACACCATCAGTTGGTCGCAATGAATCAGGCCTTACTGTTGAGTTACACCGTAGGCAGCTTGCTTGGCCCAACGTTTACATCGATGCTGATGCAAAGCTATTCGGACAGTTTATTGTTTGTGATGATTGCTGGTGTGGCATTTGTTTACTTATTGATGCTGCTGCGCAAAGCGGGGCACCACACTACGCCTGTCGCTCATGCCTGATAAAAATAGACCCTCATGCGAGGGTCTATTTTCTAGTACATCACTTTGTGACCGTACTGTTCCAGAATGCCTTTAACGCGTTCCATGGTCTCTTTCTTCGGTGGATGCACGCCGTCGAGTTTATACTCTTCGCCCATTGCCACCCATTTGTGCTTGCCCAGCTCGTGGTACGGCAACAATTCAATTTTCTCTACATTGCCCATATCTCGCGTGAACTCACCAAGACGATGCGCAGAATCGTCATCGTCTGACCAGCCAGGAACAACAACGTAGCGAATCCAGACGTTAATATTTTTATCAGACAAATAGCGCGCAAACTCGAGAGTACGATGGTTTGAAACGCCAACCAGATTCTGGTGAATCTCGTCGTTCATCTGTTTCAAATCAAGCATCACCAGGTCAGTCACTTCAAGCAATTCATCGATGACTGGATCGTAGCGGCGTACAAAACCGTTGGTATCCAGACAGGTATGAATGCCTTCTTTACGGCAGGCACGGAACCAGTCACGAACAAACTCGGCTTGCAAAATAGCTTCACCACCCGATGCTGTGACCCCGCCGCCAGAGGCATTCATGAAGTGTCGATAGGTCACCACTTCTTTCATCAGTTCTTCAACGGTAACCTCTTTGCCGCCGTGTGTATCCCATGTGTCACGGTTATGGCAATACAGGCAGCGCATAAGGCAGCCCTGGAAAAAGGTGATAAAACGAATACCGGGACCATCCACGGTACCGCAGGATTCAAAGGAATGAATTCGGCCAATTACTGACATTGCGGTGTTCTCTCCAGTATTGGCTGATGCTCAATGGCATCAACCAGGTTGAGCGCGGTCTTTAAACAGATTGCCGCGTCGAATCAATTTTGCAAGATAACCTAAACGTAGCAGTTATCTTGCAAAATAGGTTCTGACATAAGAAAAGGCCCCACCGAGGTGGAGCCTTTATTCTACGCCTTTTCAGACAAACCGTGAATTACATGGTTTGAGTGAAGGTACGGGTAATAACGTCCTGCTGTTGTTCTTTAGTCAGGGAGTTAAAACGTACAGCGTAACCAGATACACGAATGGTCAGCTGAGGATATTTCTCAGGGTGTTCCATCGCATCCAGCAGCATTTCACGGTTCATTACGTTCACGTTCAGGTGTTGACCACCTTCGATGGACGATTCGTGGTGGAAGTAACCATCCATCAGACCCGCGAGGTTAGTTTTACGAACTTCGTCGTCTTTACCCAGTGCGTTAGGAACGATAGAGAAGGTATAAGAAATACCATCTTTAGCGTAAGCAAACGGCAGTTTAGCAACGGAAGTCAGAGAGGCAACAGCACCTTTCTGATCACGACCGTGCATTGGGTTAGCACCTGGACCGAATGGAGCGCCTGCACGACGACCGTCTGGGGTGTTACCGGTTTTCTTACCATAAACCACGTTAGAGGTGATGGTCAGAACAGACTGAGTCGGGATAGCGTTACGGTAAGTAGTCAGTTTCTGAATTTTCTTCATGAAACGTTCTACCAGGTCAACAGCGATGTCATCTACGCGAGAATCGTTGTTACCGAACATTGGGTATTCGCCTTCGATTTCGAAGTCTACAGCCAGGCCGTCTTCGTCACGAACAGGTTTAACTTTCGCATATTTGATTGCAGACAGGGAGTCAGCTGCAACAGACAGACCCGCGATACCACAAGCCATAGTGCGAACAACGTCACGGTCATGCAGAGCCATCAGAGACGCTTCGTAGCTGTACTTATCATGCATGTAGTGAATGATGTTCAGCGCGGTGACGTACTGTTTAGCCAACCAGTCCATGAAGTGGTCAAGACGATCCAGAACGTTATCGTAGTCCAGAACGTCAGCCATGATTGGCGCTTCTTTAGGACCGATCTGAATTTTCAGTTTTTCATCAACGCCACCGTTGATTGCATACAGCATGGTTTTCGCGAGGTTAGCACGAGCACCGAAGAACTGCATTTGTTTACCAACGATCATTGGGCTCACGCAGCATGCGATTGCGTAGTCATCGTTGTTAAAGTCAGGGCGCATCAGATCATCGTTCTCGTATTGCAGAGAAGAAGTATCGATGGAAACTTTAGCGGCGAATTTCTTGAAGTTCAGTGGCAGTTTTTCAGACCACAGAATAGTGATGTTCGGCTCCGGAGACGGCCCCATGGTGTACAGGGTGTTCAGGAAACGGAAGCTAGATTTGGTCACCAGAGTACGGCCATCTACACCCATACCGGCGATAGATTCAGTTGCCCAGATTGGGTCACCAGAGAACAGCTCATCATACTCAGGGGTACGCAGGAAGCGAACCATACGCAGTTTCATGACCAGGTGGTCAATCATTTCCTGTGCTTCAAGCTCGGTGATTTTGCCTGCTTTCAGGTCACGTTCGATGAATGCATCCAGGAAGGTGGATACGCGACCGAAGGACATTGCAGCGCCGTTCTGAGATTTAACCGCAGCCAGGTAGCCGAAGTAAGTCCACTGAATAGCTTCTTGAGCATTTTTAGCAGGACCAGAGATATCGCAGCCATATTTAGCAGCCATTTCTTTGATCTGGCCCAGAGCACGGTGTTGCTCGGAGATTTCTTCACGCAGACGAATTGTTGCTTCCAGGTCTTCGCCGTTTTCCAGTTTGCTCTGCAGAGAGTTGAACTGAGCGAATTTGTCTTTCATCAGGAAGTCGATGCCGTACAGTGCTACGCGACGGTAATCACCGATGATACGACCACGACCATAAGCATCCGGCAGACCGGTGATTACGCCTGATTTACGGCAGTTCAGAATGTCTTTGGTATAAACGTCAAACACACCCTGGTTGTGGGTTTTGCGGTATTCGGTGAAGATCTTCTTAAGCATTGGGTCAAGTTCACGACCGTATACTTTGCAAGAACCTTCAACCATTTTGATGCCACCAAACGGAATAATTGCACGTTTCAGTGGAGCATCAGTCTGCAGGCCAACGATAGTTTCGAGGGACTTGTTGATGTAACCAGCATCATGAGAGGTGATGGTGGAAGCGAGGTCAGTATCGAAGTCAACAGGCGCGTGAGTGCGGTTTTCCTGTTTAACGCCTTCCATGACGTTGTCCCACAATGTGGTAGTTGCTTCAGTAGCACCTGCCAGGAAGGACTCGTCACCCTCGTAAGGGGTGTAGTTTTTCTGAATAAAGTCACGCACGTTGACTTCATTCTGCCAGTCACCTTTGGCAAAACCTTCCCAGGCTGTGGCTAACTTCTCATTAAGCTCGGACATTTAACACCTACCTTCTAATGTGGATTTCTTATTCCCTACACGACGGCTAGCACTTAGTGCTTATCACCACCGCGTAGATAAATTACCCAGTACGTCAACCCAACCAGTACGCCGCCACCGATAATGTTCCCAATAGTCACTGGGATCAGGTTATCTGTGATGAAGTTCAATACGGTCAAGTGAGTGAAATTGTCCGGAGACGACCCAACTGCGGTCCAGAATTCCGGGCTTGCAAAGTTGCGTACTACGATACCCAAAGGGATCAAGAACATGTTTGCGATACTGTGCTCAAAACCACTAGCAACAAACATGGCGACCGGGAGAATCATAGCAAACATCTTGTCCATCAAACTGCGACCCGAGTAGCTCATCCAGACAGCCAGACAGACCATCAGGTTAGCCAAAATACCCAGGCACACAGCTTCAATAAAGGTGTGGTGCATTTTATGGTCTGCGGTTTGAAGCACATTCAGACCCCACGCACCGTTTGCTGTCATGTACATACCTGACAACCAAATCAACACCACGAACATCAACGCACCGAACAGGTTACCGATGTAAACGTTGACCCAGTTCTTCGCGAGTTGACCCCAGGTGATACGGCCACTGGCTTTAGCAACAACAATCAACACGGTAGAAGTGAAGAGGTCGGCACCGCAGACAACGCACAGGATAAGCCCTAAGGAGAAGCAAGTACCGCCAATCAGCTTCGCAATCCCAAACGGAATGGTCGAAGTACCGGTGGTCGCAGTGATGTAAAAGACAAAGGCAATCGAGATGAACATCCCCGCCGTGATCGCTAAATAAAACGTGGTCAGCGGGTGCTTTGTTGCTTTATAGACGCCAGCGTCTTCGGCGACTTTCGCCATAGCGGCTGGGAGCAATAGATCAAAAGGGTTGTCAGCTTTCACACTAACTCTCTCTTATTTAATTCGGCGACGAGATACTAACAAAGCATTATAGAGTAAAATTTGATATGGATCATATCTCGCCAAGCTTATAGGCCTGATAAAAGCAGGTGTTTACCTGATTTTCAGTTTAAGTTATTGATATTTTTGATAAAAATAAAGTTTAAAATTTATAATGTAATTTGATATTTAGCCTCAACGCTCCTGTGTCGGGGTAATTAGAATGGAGTATTTCTATAATTTGGCAACATTATTTGTAGTTTAATATAATAATATTTCACCAATATTTAACTATTGAGTCACAAATGAAATTATTACGCTGCCAATAAAAACACGGGGCAATAAAAATCGCCCCGTAATATAGCGTAAACATTATGGTTTACGCACCTTTGAGTTTAGTTTTGTTACTTTATTTCCAGAAAGCCGCTTTTGCGCGTTGCAGTTTTTCATACGCCGCTAACAACGCCTGATGGGCAGGGAACGCTTTCAAATCGCTATCTACAGCTTGCAGGCCATAGAATGGCGCTTCACCACTCAGAGCAGCACTTGCCGCTTCTACTGTTTCTGCGCCGTACATACGCACGAAGGCATTCAGATATTGCAGCGGTTGGCGGTCTTCTTCCATCGCCAGTAGCAGCAGGGTTTGCAGGCAGCGATAGTAGTTCGCACGCTCAGGGCTGAAAATAGACGCGTTGAATTCCATCGTCCATTCCGTCCAGATAAGCGCTTGTTCGGTGTCACCGCCAGCCAGTGCCAGCATGGCTTTCAATTCACCAATACGCAGCGTATACCAGCCATTGTCTTTACCTGTCGCCAGACCAAGCAGCTCGCGGACACGGGTGAAATCATCGTGGCCTTCTTCATCTAACTGAGAAATCAGATCGAGATAATCTTGCTTCTCCCACTCACTGCCTGGTAATGACAGAATGGTGTCACGCAAGTGATAGCCCATACTGTTGTTAGCCAGCAGCAGATCTTCGGCAGGATAAATATCGGACATACCAGGAGCGATGATGCGGCAAGCGTAAACATCAAGATGCTGGTAGTCAGCGATATAAACTTCCTGGTCTTCTGCATTAAAGATTGCCATCAATGTGGCAAATTCTTCTTCTGTGGTTCCAGAGAAGCTCCAGTCAACAAATGGATAGTCGGCATCTTGCTTGAACATATCCCAGGAGATCAGACCGCTGGAGTCGATAAAGTGAGTTTCGAGATTGGCATGCTCGGCAACTTCTTCGTCATCAAAGGTCGGAGGAGTGAAGACATCCAGATCTTTAAGGCCACGCCCCTGCAGCAGTTCAGTCACGGTACGTTCCAGCGCAACACCAAAATCAGGGTGGGCACCGAACGACGCAAAACACGTGCCGTTTGCTGGGTTGAATAACACCACGCAAATAACCGGATATTTGCCACCTAATGAACCGTCATACGCGAAGATTGGGAATCCTTCAGCTTCCAGAGTGGCGATTGATTCGACCACGCCAGGATAGCGAGCCAGCACTTCCTGCGGGATTTCCGGCAGGCTAATGCTTTCCGCGATAATGCGATTTTTAATGTAACGCTCAAAAACTTCTGAAAGTCCCTGAACACGGGCTTCGTTTGCGGTGTTCCCTGCAGACATCCCATTAGAAACATACAAGTTCCCGATGATGTTCATCGGAATATAAACGGTTTCTTGATCGGATTGACGGGTAAACGGCAGTGCGCAGATGCCGCGCTCTTCATTGCCGGATTGCAGATCAATCAGCATACCTGCGGTGACTTCGTTCTCAGGATCGTAAAACGCGCGCAGACGATCGTCGAGAATGCCTTCCGGCAGTTGCTCATCTTCAGGAATTGGGAACCACTTCTCGTTTGGATAATGCACAAACGGGCCATTGGCGATGGTTTTACCTAACCAGAAATCAGCAAAGAAATAGTTAGTCGACAAACGCTCGAAATATTCGCCCAGCGCTGAAGCCAAAGCGGCTTTTTTAGTCGCGCCTTTACCATTGGTAAAGCACAGCGCGCTGTCTTTATCACGGATATGCACTGACCAGACGTTTGGCACAGGGTTTAACCAGGAAGCTTCTTCTATATTAAAGCCAAGATCGGCGAGCTTGGTCTGGAAGCGAGCGATGGAATCTTCCAGTGCGGCATCTTTGCCAGGAATAAAGGTTTGAGTCATGAGGTTTCACTTTTGTCGTACGCAAAGCGCGCAATGATACGGGTTTTAGCCGACTGACACCATTGTCAGCAGCCAGCAGGCGGCGATAGCATAACAGGCTATGCTTACTGTCAGTAACCCACTGTAATGGCGGTAAAAATGAAGAGCTTTGATCTTCAACGTATGGCATTAAACGACGTCCCACTCGATTTTCTCTGGGAGGTCGCTTTTCGTAGCCTCTATACCTTTATATTAGTGTTCCTGTTTTTAAAGATAACGGGGCGGCGTGGCGTTCGGCAGATGTCGTTGTTTGAAGTGTTGATAATCTTAACGCTTGGCTCGGCGGCAGGCGATGTGGCGTTTTATCATGACGTACCGATGCTACCTGTGTTGATTGTTTTCGTCACATTGGGGCTGCTTTATCGTCTGGTGATGTGGCTGATGAGCCACAGTGAAAAACTTGAAAACCTGTTTGAAGGAAAACCTTCCGTCATTATCGAAGAGGGGGAGTTTTCCTGGGAAAAAATGAAGTCGCAAAACATGACTGAATTTGAGTTTTTTATGGAGCTACGCTTGCTGGGCGTAGAGCATCTCGGGCAAGTTCGTCTGGCGATACTTGAAACCAACGGCCAGATAAGCGTCTATTTCTTTCCTGATAAACTCGTCAGGCCGGGTTTACCGATTTTGCCTGAGCACTGCTGCGAACGGTTTATTAAAATGCCGGAAGATGCGGATTATGCCTGTATCCATTGCAGTGAAGTCGTGGCGTTGAATGCAAATGATGAAATTGCTTGCCCGCGCTGTGCTCATAAAGTTTGGGTTAAGGCCAGTACCGCCACGCGAGTGACCTGACGGGCATTTATCGGGTGTTTAATTCATCGATTAGATGAATCTGTTGTGTGATTTTGCGCACATTCCCGCAGCGCACCTGATTAACCATTGCAGCCTCCGCGAGTGAATGATAAAACCGATACCGTGAAAAAATCTTATTGCTCTTAGCGTGGTGAGGGGAAATGACTCAGGTATACAATTTTAGTTCCGGCCCGGCGATGCTACCGGCTGAAGTGCTTCGTCGTGCGCAAAGTGAACTCTGCGACTGGCAAGGCTTAGGCACCTCCGTAATGGAGATTAGCCACCGTGGTAAAGAGTTTATTCAGGTAGCTGAAGAAGCTGAAAAAGATTTTCGCTTTCTGCTGCAAATCCCCTCGAACTACAAAGTTTTGTTCTGTCACGGTGGCGGTCGCGGCCAATTCGCTGGTGTACCTTTAAACCTGCTGGGTGACAAAACTAGCGCTGACTATGTTGATGGCGGCTATTGGGCGAGTAGTGCAGTAAAAGAAGCGCACAAATACTGCACGCCAAATGTTATTGATGCGAAAGTGACAGTTGATGGCCTGCGCGCGCTCAAACCGATGAGCGAGTGGCAGGTTTCTGAAGATAGTGCCTACTTGCACTATTGCCCGAATGAAACCATCGACGGCATCGCAACTCACGAAATGCCAGACTTTGGCGATAAGGTTGTGGTTGCCGATTTCTCATCCTCGATTTTGTCGCACTCGCTCGACATTAGCCGTTTCGGCGTAATTTACGCTGGTGCTCAGAAAAACATCGGTCCAGCCGGTTTGACGTTGGTTATCGTGCGTGAAGATTTGCTCGGCAAGGCGCATAAAGCGTGCCCGTCAATTCTTGACTACACCGTGCTTAATGAAAACGACTCCATGTTTAATACCCCACCAACATTCGCCTGGTATCTTTCCGGTCTGGTCTTTAAATGGCTGAAGGAACAAGGTGGTGTGGAAGTCATGGACAAAATTAACCGTGAGAAAGCGAGCCTGTTATACGGTGTGATTGATAAAAGCGATTTTTATCGTAACGATGTTGCTCCGGCCAACCGTTCGCGCATGAATGTCCCATTCCAGTTGGCTGATAGCGCGCTTGATAAACTCTTCCTCGAAGAGTCGTTTGCTGCAGGTCTACACGCATTGAAAGGCCACCGTGTTGTAGGCGGAATGCGTGCTTCTATCTACAATGCGATGCCACTCGAAGGTGTTAAAGCGTTAACTAACTTCATGATCGACTTTGAGCGTCGCCACGGTTAATTGCTGCTCGTTGTTATTCTCCCCGCGGCATGGTTCGCGGGGTTTTTATTCTGTTTGAGTTGAGAGTATTTACCCCATGCTGGAATCCCTGACGTTACAACCCATCGCATTGGTCGACGGCACGATTAATCTTCCTGGTTCAAAAAGTGTCTCTAATCGCGCTCTGCTGCTTGCAGCACTGGCGCATGGCACGACTGAACTGACTAATTTGCTGGATAGCGATGACGTTCGTCATATGCTCAACGCACTGAAAGCATTGGGAGTAAGTTATACACTTTCAGCCGATCGTACACGTTGTGAAGTGACCGGCATGGGGGGGCCATTGCAAGCCGCGGGCGAGCTGGAACTGTTCTTAGGGAATGCGGGTACGGCGATGCGCCCACTGGCGGCGGCACTGTGTCTGGGTAGCAATAACATCGTGCTGACCGGTGAACCACGCATGAAAGAACGTCCGATTGGCCATTTGGTTGATGCTTTACGTCAGGGCGGCGCTCAGATTGATTATCTGGAACAAGAAAATTATCCGCCATTGCGTTTGCGTGGTGGTTTTAGCGGTGGCCAGGTTGCCGTCGATGGCAGCGTTTCCAGCCAGTTTTTGACCGCGCTTTTAATGACGGCACCGTTGGCGGAAAACGACACTGAAATCACTATCAAAGGTGACCTGGTATCGAAACCGTATATCGACATCACCTTACATCTGATGAAAACCTTTGGTGTGGATGTAGAAAACCGCGACTACCGCTGTTTTGTGATTCGTAGTAGCCAGCAGTACTCCTCTCCAGGGGCTTATTTGGTGGAAGGCGATGCCTCTTCAGCTTCTTACTTCCTTGCGGCTGGTGCAATCAAAGGCGGTACGGTAAAAGTGACGGGCATCGGTCGTAATAGCGTTCAAGGCGATATCCGTTTTGCCGATGTGCTGGAAAAAATGGGTGCGAAAGTCACCTGGGGTGATGATTTCATCTCCTGCGAGCGCGGCGAATTAAACGCCATTGATATGGATATGAACCATATCCCAGACGCAGCAATGACTATCGCTACTACGGCTTTATTTGCCAAAGGTACGACCACTCTACGTAATATTTATAACTGGCGTGTAAAAGAAACTGACCGTTTGAGCGCTATGGCAACTGAACTGCGTAAAGTGGGCGCAATAGTGGAAGAGGGGGAGGATTACATTACCGTGACTCCACCAGCTCAGCTGCAAGTTGCTGAAATTGGAACTTATAACGATCACCGTATGGCTATGTGCTTCTCGCTGGTGGCGTTGTCAGATACTCCAGTGACCATCCTTGATCCGAAATGTACGGCAAAAACTTTCCCGGACTATTTCGAACAGTTAGCGCGTATTAGCACCCTCAAGTAATGCACCACCACTTGCTCCGGTAACGTTGAGTGCCGGAGTAAATTCTCAATATCCTGCATAAGATCAACTCCGTTTTCGTACCTCCGCTTTCATTGCACCCGCTTGTACCACTGTTAATCTCACGTCCGATTTGATCAACAAATCGATGATTTATTTCATGTATAGCTCATCAACGGAAGATAACTATGAAGACTTTCAAAAAGGTAGTATTGGCAGTGTTAATGGCGGGGTCTCTGGTCGCGTGTAAGAACATGAATGGCGATAAACTGGCATCGTCCGGAATGTCGGCCTTCAAAGCCGCAACACTCAGCGATGCGGATGTTAAGGCAGTGGCAAACCAGTCCTGTAAGCAGGCAGATAGTGAAAACCAACTCGCGGGTAAATCCAGCAAATATGCCAAACGCTTGAACAAAATTGCCAAGGCCCTTGGGAATCAGATCGACGGAACACCAGTGAATTACAAAGTTTATTTGACCAGCGATATCAATGCCTGGGCGATGGCCAACGGCTGTGTACGTGTCTACAGCGGCTTAATGGACATGATGACCGATAACGAAGTTGAAGGTGTTCTTGGTCATGAAATGGGTCACGTAGCCTTGGGTCATTCAAAGGAAAAACTGCAAACAGCCTATGCCACTATGGCGGCCAGGGATGCAGTTTCTGCAACCAGCGGAGTGGCATCACAGTTATCTCAGTCACAACTTGGTGATTTAGCAGAAGCGGCGATTAATGCGACGTTCTCGCGCAGTGAAGAGTCAGAAGCGGATGATTTCTCATATGATCTCCTCAAAAAACGCAAAATAAATACTCAAGGACTGGCAAGCAGTTTTGATAAGCTTGCAACGCTTGATGGTGGTGCATCGAAGTCTATGTTTGATTCACATCCGCCATCAGTTGAACGTGCACAACATGTCCGTGACCGCATAGCAGCAGATAAAAAATAAACTACCTCTCTGAATTTGGGGCTGGTTTTTTCCAGCCCCACCTCAAGTTGCGCAATTCTTCTACACTCAACCTCATTAAAGACGATAATTGGCAGGAAAGATAACGGTCAGGATTCTGGCAGCGTATAATATGCGGCGTTTCTATTTTAGGTCCGTAATTCCAGCAAGAGGAGAGTACGATGACGGCACCCGCCCCAGTAATAACAATTGATGGTCCAAGCGGCGCAGGTAAAGGCACGCTGTGTAAAGCCATGGCGGAAGCGTTACAGTGGCATCTGCTTGATTCTGGAGCAATTTATCGAGTTCTGGCATTGGCGGCCTTACATCACCAGGTTGATGTAACCTCCGAAGATACGCTAGTCCCACTTGCTGCCCACCTTGATGTGCGTTTTGTTGCCAATGAAGGCAACCTGGAAGTCATCCTTGAAGGAGAAGACGTCAGCGCAGAAATTCGTACTCAGGAAGTTGCGAATGCAGCCTCTCAGATAGCTGCTTTCCCACGTGTTCGTGAAGCATTGCTACGCCGTCAGCGCGCATTCAGAGAAGCGCCGGGACTGATTGCTGATGGCCGTGATATGGGCACCGTGGTTTTCCCTGATGCACCAGTAAAAATCTTCCTTGACGCATCTTCTGAAGAGCGTGCGCGTAGACGTATGCTACAGTTGCAGGAGAAGGGCTTTAGTGTTAACTTTGAGCGCCTTTTGGCAGAAATAAAAGAACGTGATGACCGTGACCGTAATCGTGCAATAGCACCGTTAGTGCCCGCCGCAGATGCGCTGGTGCTGGATTCAACCAGCATGTCCATTGACGACGTCATCAAACAAGCGCTTACTTATGCGCAGAAAATTTTAACACCAGCTCAATAGTGAATATTGCGCTGGTGTAAGTTTTGTCATATTTGTCATGATATTGCCATAGTGGTATCCTGACATATCGGGTAGTTTTTTACCCCTGTAACCTAAACCCTGTCGGCATGGAGCCAATGGCGGGGTATGTGAAACAACCCCATTCGGCGGGACGCTAAATGGACGTTAAACTAAAGAACCTTGAAGATTAACAACATGACTGAATCTTTCGCTCAACTCTTTGAAGAATCCCTGAAAACAATCGAAACCCGTCCGGGTTCCATCGTTCGTGGCGTAGTAGTTGCTATCGACAAAGATATCGTACTGGTTGACGCTGGTCTGAAATCTGAGTCTGCAATTCCTGTAGAGCAGTTCAAAAATGCTGCTGGCGAACTGGAAATCCAGGTTGGTGACGAAGTTGATGTTGCTCTGGACGCTGTTGAAGATGGCTTTGGCGAAACTCTGCTGTCCCGTGAAAAAGCTAAGCGTCACGAAGCTTGGATCACGCTGGAAAAAGCTTACGAAGAAGCTGAAACTGTGGTCGGTATCATCAACGGCAAAGTTAAGGGTGGCTTCACTGTAGAGCTGAACGGTATTCGTGCGTTCCTGCCAGGTTCACTGGTAGATGTTCGTCCGGTACGTGACACTCTGCACCTGGAAGGCAAAGAGCTTGAGTTCAAAGTCATCAAGCTGGACCAGAAGCGTAACAACGTTGTTGTTTCTCGTCGTGCAGTTATCGAATCAGAAAACAGCGCAGAACGTGATCAACTGCTGGAAAACCTGCAAGAAGGCATGGAAGTTAAAGGTATCGTTAAGAACCTTACTGACTACGGTGCATTCGTTGATCTGGGCGGCGTTGACGGCCTGCTGCACATCACTGATATGGCATGGAAACGCGTTAAGCATCCAAGCGAAATCGTGAATGTTGGCGATGAAATTACCGTTAAAGTACTGAAGTTCGACCGTGAGCGTACTCGTGTGTCTCTGGGTCTGAAGCAACTGGGCGAAGATCCATGGGTCGCAATCGCTAAGCGTTATCCAGAAGGTACCAAACTGACTGGTCGCGTGACTAACCTGACTGATTACGGCTGCTTCGTAGAAATCGAAGAAGGCGTTGAAGGTCTGGTTCACGTTTCCGAAATGGATTGGACCAACAAAAACATCCACCCATCCAAAGTTGTTAACGTTGGTGATGTAGTGGAAGTTATGGTTCTGGATATCGACGAAGAACGTCGTCGTATCTCCCTGGGTCTGAAGCAGTGCAAATCTAACCCATGGCAGCTGTTCGCTGAAACCCACAACAAGGGCGACCGCGTTGAAGGTAAAATCAAGTCTATCACTGACTTCGGTATCTTCATCGGCCTGGACGGTGGCATCGACGGCCTGGTTCACCTGTCTGATATCTCCTGGAACGTTGCAGGCGAAGAAGCAGTTCGTGAATACAAGAAAGGCGACGAAATCGCGGCTGTGGTTCTGCAAGTTGACGCAGAACGTGAGCGTATCTCCCTGGGTGTTAAACAACTCGCAGAAGATCCGTTCAACAACTACGTTGCACTGAACAAGAAAGGTACTATCGTTACTGGTAAAGTAACAGCAGTTGACGCGAAAGGTGCTACAGTTGAATTAGCAGATGGCGTAGAAGGCTACCTGCGTGCTTCTGAAGCTTCCCGTGACCGCGTTGAAGATGCAACTCTGGTTCTGAGCGTAGGCGACGACGTTGAAGCTAAATTCACTGGCGTTGACCGTAAAAACCGTGTTGTAAGCCTGTCTGTTCGTGCTAAGGACGAAGCTGACGAGAAAGATGCAATCGCTACTGTTAACAACAAACAGGAAGATGCACCAAACTTCTCTAACGCTATGGCTGAAGCATTCAAAGCAGCTAAAGGCGAGTAATCGTCTGAGCACTTAAATCAGGGCGGCTACGGCCGCCCTTGTTCGATTGATAGGTGTAAGTTAATTTTCCTGAAAGGAAACCGGAGGAATCATGACCAAGTCAGAATTGATAGAAAGACTTGCAACTCAGCAATCTCACATCCCGGCGAAAGCTGTAGAAGATGCAGTGAAAGAGATGCTGGAGCATATGGCCTCTACACTCGCCCAAGGTGAGCGTATTGAAATCCGGGGTTTCGGCAGTTTTTCCTTACACTATCGCGCACCTCGCACCGGACGTAACCCAAAAACTGGCGATAAAGTGGATCTGGAAGGTAAGTACGTTCCGCACTTTAAACCAGGTAAAGAATTACGTGACCGCGCCAACATTTACGGTAATTAAGTCTTAGGATTTAATTCTCAAGAACGGCACCTTCGGGTGCCGTTTTTTTATGCCAAAAATCACAGTTTTCGATTCCGCTCGCAAATTATTCGGCTGTATTTTCATGCAGCTCCGAAAGCCTGGAACCCTTCTCGAAGAACTGATTATCCATAGCTGACGTCATTTTTTAATACTTCACACTGCCTTTAACAAGGAGGTAGTCGTGAGGAATTCAATCGGATTATGTTGCAGTGCAATTATTGGCATTCTGCCTCTGGCGTGGCTGGCCAATATTCCTGATATGCCAATTATCGCAGTCATCCTCTTTGCGGCAGTATGCACTGGACTCATCCCGCATCTGTCTGCGCGCTATATCGCTTTTGGTTTGTTGTGCTTTTGCTGGGCGTTACTGAACGCCAGAGCTAGTCTTATGCCTGTCGAACAATGGTCCGGCAAACCTATTACGGTTGAAGCGGTGATGACCCGAACTGATGGAAAGCAAAATCACGATTGGGAAATGGTATCGGTAGAAGGAAAGGTAATTTTTCCACCTGTTGGTATCAGAAGTCGTGGTGGCTACTTACCGGCTAGCGTTTGCGCAGGGCAACGCTGGCGCATGAAACTGCAACTGCGGCCAGTACATGGGCAACTGAACGAAGGCGGTTTTGATAGCCAAAGATATGCTCTTGCACAACATCAACCATTGAGTGCACGTATTATTTCGGCTGATCCCATTACGCAGCGCTGCAGTTTACGGGCTCAATGGTTATCCGCTGTTCAATTTTCGACTCAATCACTCCCCAATCAGGGCGTGATTTTGGCATTAGCATTTGGTGACCGCTCGGCAGTGAATGATGAGCAGAAAAACCTGCTTCGCCAGAGCGGCACGGCACACCTTATGGCCATCTCAGGGATGCACATCTCACTGGCTGCGATGGTGGGTTGGTTAATCGCTCGTTTAATACAACTGAGTTTTCCTGCACATCGAGTTCATTTCAGAATGCCACTCTTAGCCAGTGTCATAGCCGCCGCTGCTTATACCTGGCTGGCAGGGGGAAACCCTCCGGCTGTCAGAGCGCTGATTGGGGTCATTATCTGGCTTTTTCTACGGCTACAGGGGCGATGCTGGTCCGGGTGGGAGGTCTGGCTTTGCTGCATCACGGGTATTCTGATTTATGACCCTCTTACTGTTTTGTCAGACAGTTTTTGGCTATCGGCACTGGCTGTTGCCTCACTCATTTTCTGGTATCAATGGATGCCACTGCCACAAAGTGTACTAACGACGAAATGGTTTTATCGTTATCCACTCGCTTTAATGCACCTGCAGGTTGGCATCATGGTTTTGCTGATGCCACTACAAATTTTCATTTTCCACGGTATTAGCCTTAGCGCGTTAATAGCGAATTTACTCGCAGTACCGCTGATTACTTTTGCTGTTGTACCGTTGTTATTAGCGGGATTAGTGCTTACCAGTATCCCGTGGATAGGAGAACATTTGTGGTGGGGTGTAGATCGTCTGCTGGCGCTACTTTTTACATCGTTGTCGCTATTACCTGACGGCTGGCTGGAAGTGGATGACCGTTTTCAGCTTTTGAGTTTATGTGGCTGGCTGGCGATTATTATCCATAGGTTGGCGTTATGGCGCAGCTCGTCGTTTTCGGTGATAGCGCTGATCCTGTCCCTGGTTGTTTCCACAATGCGGCCTGAGAAAAAAGACGACTCGTGGCAAATCACCATGTTAGATGTCGGGCACGGTCTGGCGATTGCGATTATCCGGCAAGGAAAGGTCTTTCTATACGATACCGGGAACGCCTGGCCCGGTGGTGATGCGGCTCAGCAAGTTATTATTCCATGGCTGCGTTGGCATAATCTAACCCCAGAGCAAGTCGTCATTAGCCACGAGCACCTTGATCATCGCGGTGGTTTAATCAGTTTGCAGCGCGAATGGCCAGCGTTAAAAATTCACAGTCCACTGCGTTGGGCAGGGCATCATCCTTGTTTTCAAGGGGAGGAATGGCAATGGAGGGGATTGCAATTTATCGCGTTGTGGCCCCCAGATCAGCCAGTAAAGACGGGTAATAATGGCTCTTGTGTGGTGATGGTCAGCGACGGGAACTTTCGTATCTTGTTAACCGGTGATGTGGAAGTTGAAGCTGAATTAGCTATGCTCAAAAGACGATGGGATATCTTACATGCTGATATTATTCAGGTTCCTCATCATGGTAGTCGCACATCTTCGGTTGCACCGCTGCTGCGTGCAGTTTCTGGAGGTGCTGCACTTGCCTCTACATCGCGTTATAACGCCTGGCATTTACCTTCCGGGAAAGTGGTTAAACGCTACCAGGCGCAAGGATATAAATGGTATGACACGGCGCAATCAGGCCAGCTGACTATCGATATAAATAGTGATAAATGGCAAATCAATGGCTTCAGAGAACAAATTTCACCCCGTTGGTATCATCAGTGGTTTGGTGTATCCCGGGATAATGGGTAGAATATGCGGCTATTTCATCTAATGCTGGTTTACTGAATGCATAACGATAAAGATCTTTCCACATGGCAGACCTTCCGCCGCCTTTGGCCGATGATTGCTCCTTTCAAGCCGGGTCTGATTGTGGCTGGTATTGCGTTAATCCTAAACGCTGCCAGTGATACCTATATGCTGTCTTTGCTTAAACCGTTACTGGATGATGGTTTTGGAAAAACTGATAAATCAGTGCTGCTATGGATGCCGCTGGTTGTTATCGGGCTGATGGTGCTGCGTGGTGCGACGAGTTACGTCTCCAGCTATTGCATCTCGTGGGTCTCTGGGCAGGTAGTTATGAACATGCGTCGTCGCTTGTTCAGCCACATGATGGGCATGCCGGTTTCGTTTTTTGACCAGCAGTCCACTGGTACGCTGCTCTCGCGCATTACTTACGATTCCGAACAAGTTGCTTCCTCTTCATCTAGCGCATTGATAACGGTCGTGCGTGAAGGCGCATCTATCATTGGCCTGTTTGTGCTGATGTTTTGGTATAGCTGGCAGCTTTCTTTGATTCTGATTGTACTGGCTCCTATCGTTTCCTTCGCGATTCGTATGGTTTCCAAACGTTTCCGTAATATCAGCAAAAACATGCAGAACACGATGGGGCAGGTCACCACCAGTGCGGAGCAAATGCTGAAAGGCCATAAAGAAGTGCTGATCTTCGGCGGCCAGGAAGTGGAAACAGAACGTTTTAATAAAGTCAGTAACCGTATGCGCCGCCAGGGTATGAAACTGGTTTCGGCCTCATCTATTTCTGACCCTATCATTCAGTTGATTGCCTCTTTAGCTCTGGCTTTTGTGATTTACGCAGCAAGCTTCCCGAGTGTGATGGAAACGCTGACAGCCGGTACCATCACCGTGGTCTTCTCTTCAATGATCGCTCTGATGCGCCCATTGAAATCCCTGACAAACGTCAACGCTCAGTTCCAGCGCGGTATGGCTGCTTGCCAAACGTTGTTCTCTATTCTCGATTCTGAGCAAGAGAAAGACGAAGGGAAACGTGTTATTGAGCGCGCTAAAGGTGATGTTGAATTCCGTGATGTGACCTTTACCTATCCGGGGCGTGAAGTGCCAGCTCTGCGCAAGATTGACCTGTCGATCCCAGCGGGTAAGACCGTGGCGTTGGTGGGGCGTTCTGGCTCAGGTAAGTCTACTATCGCAAGCTTAATGACGCGTTTTTACGATATCCAGGAAGGCAGCATCACGATTGATGGGGTGGATATTCGTGAATACACCTTATCTTCGTTGCGTAATCAGGTCGCTCTAGTCTCGCAAAATGTTCACTTATTCAACGACACTGTTGCTAACAATATTGCCTATGCGCGTACTGAACAGTACAGCCGCGACGACATTGAAAAAGCGGCGCGTATGGCATATGCCATGGACTTTATCAGCAAGATGGATAATGGCCTGGATACCGTCATTGGTGAAAATGGTGTCTTGCTTTCAGGTGGTCAGCGTCAGCGTATCGCCATTGCGCGTGCACTATTGCGCGATAGCCCAATATTAATTCTCGATGAAGCGACTTCTGCTCTGGATACCGAGTCTGAGCGTGCCATTCAGGCAGCGTTAGATGAACTGCAGAAAAACCGTACCTCATTAGTCATTGCTCACCGCTTATCAACCATTGAACAGGCTGATGAAATTGTGGTGGTGGAAGACGGTCGTATCGTTGAGCGCGGTCCTCATGCAGAGTTGATTGAGCATCGTGGGGTTTACGCCCAGCTGCATAGAATGCAATTCGGTTCATGATAGAACGCATCTGGTCGGGAAAATCTCCCCTCTACCTTTTGCTATTACCGCTCTCCTGGCTTTATGGCCTGGTGAGCGGTGCTATACGTCTTTGCTACCGCTTAGGGATCAAAAAAACCTGGCGTGCTCCGGTACCGGTGGTCGTTGTTGGTAATCTGACAGCCGGTGGCAATGGTAAAACACCCGTTGTGATTTGGCTGGTTGAACAACTCCAGCAGCGTGGTATCCGTGTTGGAGTTGTCTCTCGCGGTTATGGTGGTAAATCCGAACACTACCCGTTGTTGCTTGATCAACACACCACAACGTCACAAGCAGGTGATGAGCCAGTGCTTATCTATCAGCGCACGGGTGCTGCCGTGGCAGTCGCGCCGCGCCGTAGT
>Ga0207696_1000353_pt1 | contig 47045 bp, 84 predicted proteins | sample KBSS54metaG_FD_184403 | JGI IMG/M metagenome (GOLD analysis project Ga0207696, IMG submission 184403) | Switchgrass rhizosphere microbial communities from Kellogg Biological Station, Michigan, USA - KBS S5-4 metaG (SPAdes) (version 2) | ecosystem: Host-associated > Plants > Roots > Rhizosphere >... | reverse complement strand
AGGGGTAGTGTGGAGCGCCCGAAGGCGCTTTTGGTGATAATGGCTTGTTCTGCTTTTTTTACTCAATTCCTTCCATTTTTTCTATAACAATATCATCTTTGTGTAGCTCACTTAGATGCCACTTTTTGCATATGTTAAGTTGTATGTTGTCATGAACCTCCACAGGTGAGGTTTGTGGCGCAGCGTCAACAACACCTGAGATATAGCGATCTTTAAATCTAGCAACGAAATGAATGTATCTGAAATTTCTCAATTTTCACCAACCTCTGCCAATTGAGTCGCAATAATGTATTTAATCTCTGCAACCTTAACGCTAACCCAACCATCACCGGTCTGGCAGCGCCACTCTGATTGATTAGCTCTTGAGACGTAACCAGTGCACTCAATCTCTTCACCATCTATAAAAACAACACGGTAGTGAAATACTGCTGGTGAAGGATTTTCTACTTCTTTCTTTCTTAAATTAAGCCATGCGAACATTTATTAACCCTCAAAACCAAAGATAAATTCCGTGGAAGATCCCGATAGGGAAGAAGATTGCGCCTGCAATCAGAAATCCCCACGCCTCATGCGAGAATCAGTAAATGATGTGGTTAATCCATGCCTCGAATGGCACAAGGATTGCTAGTATGTACCCTAAAATTCCTAATGCGTAACTCATGTCAATCTTCCCATCCTTTATGCCACTTTCCATCATCATAAATTTCAACATTCCTCTGACCAGCAATGAAGTGCCATTGAGGGCTTTCGCTGTTTGCGTAGTGGTACACTCCATTATCATCTTTAAATCTAATGTCATTTTGTTTGTGTTTGCCCATCTCAATCTCCAGTTAATTATCCGCTAACACAATCATGATATCCGAAATTGGATTTATTGTTTAGCAAAAAGTGCTACCAAAGAAAAACCCGCCTAAGCGGGTCAGAAGGTGAGGATAGGTCGCCATGAGCAGCTGCAATTAGGAAGCTCACCCGGCATTATCCACTGCCCATCCAGATAGCATCCTTTAGCCAGCTCAAATTCCTTGCGCTCAGCGCCAGCCTTAACGTGGCTGTGCCTAGGGTTGGCCTGACCAGCGCTGTGAATCCACTCGCCATGCGTAATGCCTGCTGCCTGCTGCCTGACAGATGACAACGCGCTGGTTGCCTTACGCACCTGATCACGCGCAATGAACTCCGCCCGACGGCGCGTGATGCCTTCACGCTGAGTGAAGTTTTTTACCAGCTCATCAGCAAGCTGCTTGCGGTCTCCGCCTTTAGCAACAGCGCGGTACACCATTCCTTCAACCTCAGTAAAATACTTCTCCGGTATTGAGCGAATAAGGCTGACATTCTCCGCAATGATAGCTTCCTGCCGCTCCATCATGGCTGGCGTCCATTGCATGTTAACCGTCATACCTTCCTTGCGTGCCGATGCTTTCAGGTTGCGATCGACTGCATCGGTAGTCTTCGTCACCAGCTCATCACTGACGCCGGTAGCCATATCGATGAAACGGTTAACCCACTTAGCGGCAAGGTTACGAAGTGCGTCACGCACAATGCGCACCGGATTGGCGTCGTTAGCCATTTCCGGTTGTGCGAGCGGGTTATCCTCAAAAACAGCAATAACCGTTGCGCGAACATCCTTGTTCATCGCGCGGATTTGGCGCAGCAGGGTAGAGCGATACCATGAGATATCGCCCGCGTTGTAGTGGACAGGTCGGAATGTGCGCTGGCGCTTACGGCTCATCATCAACCTCTGTCTGCTCTGGCTCATAACCACTCACAAGATTCTCAAATCCGCCACCTTCAATTTCCTTCAGCGCATCTCGGCCTTCTTCGGAGCTGATGAGCATGGAGTCGGCAGCTGTGGTAACAGTCTCAACCTTCAGCTTGTTGATGTTGGCCTTATCCAAATCTGACAGCTCATCCAACGGACGGAACTCGAAGTATAGGTCAGGTTTAATCTCGCCGAACTCAACCAGCTGGATAATCTTGAAGATGGTTTCCAGTGCGCGGCGAATATCACGCTCCTGCATACCTGAGATAGTCTCGTGCCACGTCTCAAGCTCTGAATCACCTGACGCATTCAGACCGGCCGGAGCGTTACCCAGCAGCTTCAGGTTGGTGATGCGTGCCGGGATGCAAAGTTGGTCCTGATAATTCGACAGCAGGTTAGACAGGTCGCTGAGAGAGGTCTGCTGATGTGTAAATTCTTCCGACGCCTTGTCATAGGCCCATATACCCATGTTGTCCTGATACTGCGTGAATAGCTTCATGCGCATATCGAAAGCGCCAGGCTCCTGCAGGCGGGCGTCCATATCCGTTGCCAGGCCACGCATGCGCAGGGTGCGGATAATTGCCGCTACGTTGCGCTTCACGTCACGCCAGTCGTTAACGTAGTCTTCCATCAGCTGAATCAGCGACAGGCCACCGAAATTGTATGACGGCTTAAGGATTTGCATTACCGGGCGTGACACCATGTCGATAAGGCGCGACTCATGCACAGTCTGACCCATAACAAACCACTGCTGCGGCTTGTAGAAGTCAGCCCGAAGAGGGTATTGCGTGTTGTACGTCGCCGGGTAAATCCAGGTTGGATCGGCAATACGGAACCCTTTGAACTTATCCTTTTTGAACGAGCGCGGGTCAAGCACGAGCGGGTTGGCCAACTCAGTCTCACTGGCGTCAGTGTCAACGAAGATGTGCGCAATGCCGAACGTAGCATCCTGCACAACGGCTTCATGAATCAGGCGCTTGATGTCGTACTTGGTTAGTAGGTCTTCCATCGTATCGACGTCATCATCACCGGCCTTCAGTGACTTAACCTCTATCCAGTTGCGCACCATCTCATCGGCAAGCACCTGCACCATATTGTTGTACTCAACCTGCTGCGCCATCGTTGCGAGAATAGGATAGCCACGGAACCCGGCATACTCAGAGCTGAGATTCATCTGGTTCAGCACATCGTAAGGCGTGGCGTCCATAGCGAGCGTTGACTCGACCTTGCCTGCAGGAATTACGCCAGGCAATGGCTCATAGCGCTGGAATATTGCGTAATCTGGTTGTGGTGCGTTGGCTGCAGCTGCGTCCAGATGTCGCTGCGTGATTTTAGCTGGTGAAGCCTTTGGTGCCGAACCACCTGGATTAATGTTTTGTCGTCTGGTCATTTGATCATGCTTTCCGGTATGTGGAACGGTTTATGAATCGGAGCAAATGCCATGATAAAGGAATCGGCGATGTTAGGCGACTTAATGTCACGCTTAGCCAAATCCTTTTTGCTCTCAACCTTCACGCGACCTACGTTGTCGAAGTCTCGCATCGGGATCGCCAGCTCATACTTCAGCTTTTCCAGGTTAGGGCAGCCACTGCTGATGCTGATTAAGTCCTCCACCTTGTAATCAGGCGGCGTGTCACCGTTGCGAATCGCATTCACCACCTGATAAGTCAGGCGAAAACGGTCAGCTACCAGCCACCATGCCTGCGCCTTGAGGTTGGCAAAGAAGTCTTTGTTGGTGATCTTGGGTTGATAAATCTTTTCCGGGAACATCACAGCTGCGCCTGCGTTGAACTTACTGTGCTTTCGGAACCCAAGCTCATTGAATTTTGCACCCACGGCCGCACCTACGCCGATTGAGTCATAAATAACTTCAGCATCACGCTCCTGCGCCAGATGCAGTGCCTTTGTGCAGCTCCAAAGCAGCTTATCCTCACCAGCAGCCCATTCTTCTGTGAAGTAAACCACATTTCCTTTGGCATGCGTGACGGCGCACATATCCTGGCCGCTGTCGGCAACGTCGAAGCCCATGCGAGAGCGACCAGCATCGCTGAATCCGATAGTCTTATGCGCATCGATAGCAGCCAGAATCCAAGACGTCTTGATGACGCTCTCATCATCATCAGTTCGGGGCATTCCAAGCCATACGTGATCGAACGTTTCCGGATTCTTCTTCCGGTGGTTCTCAATCACTTCCAGTGCTGTGTTCGATAAGAATGGGTTTTCTTCGAAGTTAATATGCCTGACAAGAGTGTTTGCAGGTGGATCGACAACAAAATGACGCCATACGAAGTCGGATACCAGGGATGGGTTAAAGAGAAGCCAGCACTCCGATCCCTCCTTTCGAATGGTTGGCTCCAGCACTTCCCACTGGGCCTCGGTGAGCGCGTGTGATTCCTCACTCCACAGGATATCGATCGACTCAATCGACTTAATCTCACTGATGTGCCTCCACAGGCCATAGAACATGAATTCACTGCCAGTGCGCTTGTGGATAATCTTGTTATCCAGAATGCGGAACTCTCCGGTCAGCCCGAAGCGCTCTATCTGAATCTTCAGCAGCGCATATACCGATTCCTCGATCTTGTTCTGAATCTGGCGCACACACAGGAAGCGCAGCTTATAGCGCTGAGCAAGGAATACCGCCATTCCGGCAGCATCCCATGACTTAGAAGAACCACGTCCGCCGTACAGTATCTTGTTGCGTGCTCGCGTGGTCCAGAATGGTTTGAGGGCGGGGTTGAGGGTGGCTGTCATTAGCAGGTAATTGTTCCTGGGGGAAATCCAGTTCCATATCCCGGCTGATTTGTCTGTTTAAGCCATTCCGGAATAGCCCCAGTTCCAATGCCGCCAGGAGACACTGTTGGCTTACCGATTTTCTTCTCTGAAGTCACCTTCACAAAGCAGGTCTGCAGATGCTCTTTAATCATATCCCACTGCTCAGGAGTTGGCGTACCTCCATGAACTTCTGCGAAACCTTGCAGCCAGTATGCGAATTGTTCTGTGGTCATTCTTCTTCTCCGCTTGATTTATAAAAATCATCCAGCCCTTTCGGCTCAACCGTAATGCCGCCGCTAATCTCAGTGTGCTGCTTGAATGCCTGCACGTTGACGTGATCGCCTACGAGCTTTAGGGCTGCGATTGAGTTCTTGGCATCGTCCTGATTCCAGCAGGCTTCGTGAATCATTTTTGCGCGCTCTAGCACGTAATCAGCACTGACTGTGACGCGTTGTGTGCGCTCTGCCATGAGTTCTGAGATACGATCGGAGATCTGAGGTTTTCCGAGGTTTTCCGATCCAATCTCTGAAGCGGCATTTGAGCTGTAACCCGCACGAATAGCAGCCTGAGTCGCATTCAGGTCTACCAGGTATTCACGGCAGAACATCTCCTGCTTTGCGGTTAGGTTTGCCATGGTTATTCCTTGTAAGTCACGTGCAGTCTGATTGACTCAGCCAACAATGGATTAATGATGGTGGAACTAACAGAATTGTATTCATCAAAAACCTGAAAAGGCTTATCAGAAACCTCAGGAAGGAACCTGTTAAATCCTGTCACCACTCGACCATTAGGGAAGGTTGCCTCAACTTTCACGCTGTCTATAATCTTGCCCATAACAATCTCTCTGCCAGTAATATCTGAATTCAGTATATCACCAGCATTAACACTATAGCAAAACTTCTTCACCCGACACGACAGTGACCGTGATAGCTGCGGTTCCTGTTTTGGTGAACATGACTGTGCTGTTTGCTGGGGCACGAAACGTGACCGACTTCGTTTTCTGAAGCGTGCCTGCCAGTCCAAGAAGGATCCCATCCGCAATGCGTGCCACTTCATTCCCGTTAACCGTAACGACAACCTGAACATTTTGCCCGATCGTAAGTGTTGCTGTCAGTGCGTAGCTGAAAGTGTAGGTAGCAAAGGCATCGCGCGTGGTGCTGATCGTGAATCCTGTTCCGACTGCGCGACCGCCTGATGAAACGTAGGTGTAAGATGGCGAGTTAAGCCTGTCCAGTGCAATCTTGTCGGTGTTGGACATTAGGCCATTTGCCAGCGCAGAGGCAACGGCCGTAGTAGTGGCGTTTACACCTGCTGGTCCTTGTGGACCCTGGATTCCCTGAGCGCCTTGTGCTCCCGTTAGCCCCGTCGCTCCCGTGTCGCCTTTTGGACCTTGTGGTCCGGTTGCGCCTTGCGGCCCTGTCGCACCTGCTGGACCGGTAGCCCCAGTTGGACCGGAATCGCCTGTATCACCCTTAGCTCCAGGGTTTCCCTGTGGGCCTTGTGGACCTGTGTTACCTGTTAAGCCTGTCGGTCCCTGCGGCCCTGTTGCTCCGGCATCACCTTTCAGTCCGGCCAATCCCTGCGCACCTTGCACACCTTGAACACCCTGCGGACCGGAATCACCAGTGTCACCCTTTTCACCTTTGACACCTTGCGCACCCTGCGGACCGGTTGCTCCGGTTAATCCGGTTGGACCTGCTTCACCGCGATCGCCTTTCTCGCCTTTTTCACCCTGCGGGCCTGTTGCACCTAATAGACCCTGAATACCCTGAGTGCCTTGTGGTCCTGCATCTCCCTGCACACCTTGTGGCCCTGCGGGTCCGGTAGCGCCTGCTGCACCTGTGGCTCCTGTTGCTCCTGGTTCCCCTTGTGGTCCTTGCGCACCATTTGTGCCTGCAGGGCCGGTGTTACCCTGTGCGCCAGGTGGCCCCTGCTCGCCTTGCGGCCCGGTGATGTCATTCAGGCTTACCAGCGGCGTCCATGTTGTGTCGTCGGTAAGTTTCCACTGGATGGCATCATCTGCAACGATGAACGTAGCGCTCTGACCATCGGTGCCATTCTCTCCGGGCGGACCCTGCACAGCAATTTCATCGGGCATAATTCCGGCGGCATCACGAATAGCCTGCTGACTTTGCGCAGTGAGCATATCCATGACAGGTGCACTGAATCCCTGAAGGTGATCAGGCGTTATCTGCATGTTGGTGATCTGGCTGTTAAGGTTGTCGATTTCTTCGGGTGATGCGAAGTCGATCGGCGACCCATTTGCTGCAACGACGCGAGTGATATTTGCCATGAGATTAATCCTGCTTCATCAGCACGCCAGAGTTACGCAAAGACTGGATTAGCTCAGATAGCGTGGTACCCATAGCAGCAATTGCCGCCTGTGCACTTTCAATATCAGTGACATCGATGGTTTGCACGTCATCTACTGCCATCGCCATCTTGACGACTCCTGGTGATTCATATTCTGCCTGTCGAACGCTTAATACGCCTGATGCTACCGAAAGGTTATCTCCAACCTTTACGCCTCCCAGCGTGGTTTTGGTGGCGTTTGGCAGGGTGTATGGCTCTGTGCTGGATGAAGTGTCGATAATAACAGGTGCGCCGCAGTTGCTGATTACGCTGACTGACATGAGGTTTTCTCCGCAATGAATAGGGATGATTATGCGATGTTCTTGCGGTAAGACTAATCTTATGGCTCTTGGTCAGGTATCGGAATGGTCTGATGAAAGCTGATTTTTGAGCAAAAAAAAGCCCACCAGGAAAGTGGGCTGCGGATAGCAAAAAGGAACTGAGGATGTCGAGAGCTTTACAGGAGATATGAGGGTGCATATCGTTGAGAACACTGACACGCGTTGGCACTGCGTTATCGGCATTTCGATGAAATCTAGTCTGAAAATAACAACAGCCGTTCGGACTAGCATTCTCAACGTTACACACTCTGTGGTTACACGACTCAGGCACCTCCGGGCGTTCACTCCTTTTTTACCCTCGCCGTGTAATTTGATACTAGATCAGAATTATCTGAGTGTCTAGTGTAATTAGTGCCGGTTACGTTATCCGGCGTCAGGCCTGCTGACCGTAGTCCAAGGTAGCACTTGGATGTATTTGGATGGCAGGTGCTGAACTCCTGCATTGCCGAATGAATTTTCGCTATCGAGGGTTTCGCTATATTCACCATCGCATCAGCCTGCGCACTCATCCAAATTTGGCGGGAAGGCGTGGAATCGAACCACGATAAGTTGGTTAACAGCCAACCGTAATCACCTTTATACGACCTACCCAAAATTCTATTCAATCCAGCTCAAATCCACCACGACAAACTTACCATTGTAGGTTTTCACCTTGCAACCTGAATCACTTACCAGGTTAACGAGTCGCTGCATGGTGCCGTAGCTGGATGGTAATTCTTCTGTTTTCCGCCATGTGACGTGGTGCTTGCTGGTTTTCGCTTCTGCCACTAAATCTCTGGCGTATTCTGTGTGGCTCATCATTGCGCCTTGTTCGTTTCGATGTGTTGAGTATCCGTTACTGGATGTGATGTGTCAACTGAAAACGGAAAATAATGCTCCCAATGTTTCTTCCCCGGTGTTTCCCCGGTCTAATTATTGATTCCGGGAAAAGATTATTCAATAAAATCAAATACTTAAATGAAATCGCCCCGGTTTCCATGGTTTCCCCGGTTTTTCCTAGAGAAATTTGACCTGTTTCTATGTGGATTTTATAACAACAACTTCTATATAAGGCTTATAGTCTAAACCCGGGAAACCTGAGAATCAGGGAAAAAACAGAACAAACCCAGTCGTACCAAAGCTTATCGTTTCCCCGGTTTTGCATTTTACCCGGGGAAATACCGGGAAATGGTTAAATTATGAGCTATTTTCAGGCCACTTATGAAGGAAAGCAGGGAATTTACGGGATTGACGGGATTGCAGGGAAGTGCAATAATCAATGGGTTAACTACGGGAGGAAACATGTACAAATCAGGAACAATGTTGTGGGTTGCCGATGAGGTTTTCTCAAAGCTTGATCGCGGAGAGCACGTTGATGTGTTATTCCGGGATGGTCGCGCGGCAGGATTTACGGGTGAAGGCGTCGATCCTTATTTTGTGACGTTGCCATCTTATTACGCTATGAGCCTGAAGACATTGCACAACGCGATGACGCGAATTGGGCATGACAAAAACATTCGTCTTCGCAGCGTTAACATTGGCGATAGTGAACGCTGTATGAGGGTAACGCGCGTATGGTAAATGAGAATCCTCAACCGGGAAGTAAAGCTGATGCCATATTTACTGCTCTGTCTGAGATTGAGCCGGGTAACTCGGTGTTCATGTTCTTTGTTAAGGGAAGAGTCAGCTGCTACTGGACACTGACGCATGAGAGATTCATGGTTGGCGGGAAACTGAACATAAGCGAGCAGGGTGAGATGAAGAAAATATGTCACCTGCAGTTATGGCAGCAACCAGACAGAAAGGAACTTGGCGATCTTGTGCGTAGATATGAAAGCCATGCAGGAAAAACATTCACCATAACGAACAAGAGGGTGGAAAGCCGGATGTTAAGAATTCAGAGGATTTGCTGATGGATGCTAAAACTATTGCAGCAATGGCTGCTGCATCAGACAGGCTTTCGAACAAAGGCGCGGTTAAGGATGATAACGATCCGATTAAGGCGCTCATGCTTCCGGGATTGAGTGCGCATAACCCTCCTGGAGCGCTGTCTGATTTCTGCCAGATTATCGAAAAGCATTTTGAAAGAAGATATGGATCTGAGAATTACCGGATTATCGGCGCGCTTGGCGTTGCACAGGTTCTGGCTGGTCGCAATGTGATGACGCCGACGGATTCAAAGGCAATGTTCCAGATGATGCTTGTTGCTCCATCAGGTAGCGGAAAAACGGCGTGCATGCAGTTTGTGGCTAAAGCAGCATTTTGCCTTGGACTGGAATCACGATTTCGAGGATCTATGGTTACGTCCCTGAAGCAGCTACAGATGGCAACAGTAGAAGCTGGCGGCGCGCTAATCTATTCAGTGGATGATAATGATACTCACGTCCTAAACTGGGATAACGAACGATCTCCGCTTGAAGGTATCGCAAACTTCATTCGTTCTGAATCATCAACTACAACACCATGGCTTGCATCAGCGCCTATCCGAATGGCATTTGATGAAGCTCTGGCGGCTGCATCATCGCAAAAAATGCTTGAGGCTAAAGCCAGGGTTGAGGGATGGATCTTGCCGCGCGTTGACAGCACTAAGGAAATTGATTTCATTGCCCTTGCCAGGATGAATCAGGATGTTGCCAAGCGTTACGCTAAAGCTAAAAAAGATGCCGATATGGCAGAGAAGCCAATTGAGCGAATCAAAGTTGTCCCGATCATTTCCCTGACGCCAGATAAAGGGAAAAGGATCATCAGCAACTGGAAAGATAATGGTTCCATGGGGCGCACATTTTTCATTTCCAACTCTGGCGATATCGAAGAGAAGAAAGATGAACCGGAGGAATGGAAACATGCGCCATTTGTTAACCAGTGGAAACCTCGCATTCCTCATGGGCTGGTTAAAGGTAAATGGGGCGAAGGTGCAAGAGAACGATACCGTGAATTAGATCGTGCCATTGATTCTCTTCGTAACGACGGAGGAATAACAGGAACCGTATCTGCGCGTTATGGCCAGCTGATTATCGACATGGCGACACTATGTGCTTTCGTCGATCCGGCAGCACGAAATGGTAATGACTTCTATGTGAACGTGAATCATATTGAATGGGCTTACCAGGCGTGCCTTGAAAGTCTTCTGGCAATGCGTGATTACAGCGAAGGTGACGCGGAAGAGAATGGTCTTGAAGCTGATGAATGGAAATCCATTGTCAGCAAAATAAAGAACTGCGTTGAGGGTAATGCAAAGTTCCGTGCAAGTCACAGCGTTGCTGTAATGCGTGACCGGGTATGCAGGGACAGGGTTAAAACCATTATCTCAGCGTGCTCGAGCGCAGGAATGCACATCAATGCAGAGATATTTCTTTATCGCGTGCTTGAATGCATTGGAGCCTGTAGGTACGCGCCGGTTGATATAGATCCTGAAAATACCAAAAAGGTAAGAATCATCGAAGGTGGTCGATGGGATGATATTCCCATGACAAGTGAAGTGAGAACCATCCTGGCAACCGCGATGACAAGAATTAAGTGGATGAGGAAATGATATGAGGAAGGTTAAAGAAACATGGCATTGCGATTTTTGTGAAAAAAGTAATGATGAAGTCGATGTTATGATCGCCGGTCCAAATGGTCATGCAATATGCGGGTCTTGCGCTGAGATTGCGATGGAAATAGTTATCCAAAAGAAAAAAGATTTAGAGGATGATAAATGAAACGAATATTCATAGTCGTCGGCCTACCCGGCGCAAACGAGGATGAATTTAAATTCCTCTGCAAACCATTCAAGCGTGATCATGAAATTTCAGTATGGCGGCAGCAAACGAGGAGATATTACTGATGAAAAAGTTAACGGCGGAGAAGTGCAGGGAGCGCATCGCTTCGCTCAAACGAAACAGGCGCGTATTTGGACTGGCTCTGGATTCGGAAATTTACCTCCAAGCCCTTGAGATTGCGCTGCCAGTACTGGAGCAGCAGGAATCCAAAACGGACACCTACCGGCAGATTGAAAATGATGGGGGTCAAAAATGTTGGATCAAGCACGACTAAAAGAGCTAATGCACTACAGCCCCGATACGGGGGTGTTCACCTGGATGCAGGCGCTCGGGCGGGTAAAAGCAGGTGATATTGCCGGGGTTTTACATCATGACGGATACATACTGATAAAGACAGGCGGGAAAATGTATCTAGCGCACCGCCTTGCATGGCTGTACAAGACCGGATGCTGGCCAGCTGATATGGTGGATCACATTAACCGAAACAAAGCTGATAACCGCTGGTGTAATTTGCGGGAGGCTACGCGTTCACAGAATGCACAAAACGCAGGCTTGCAGATAAACAATAGCAGCGGTGTTCGCGGTGTTGATTGGTGTAAGCAGGAAGGCAAATGGCGCGTACGGTGCACATTAAACGGTAAGCGTTATAACCTCGGGTTGTATGACGATCTGAAAACGGCAGATGCAGTCGCAGCAGGCGCGCGCAAAAAGCTGTATGGCGAGTTCGCCAGCCACGAAAACGACATCATCGCCTATCGGGTGATTGAGAATGATGGGAGGGAAGGATGAGTGACTATTTGAAGTTTGATGGCTGCAATGCAAAGGTTGCAGAGGTTAAATCCGGGAGCCAATACACCCTCATCGACCTTAGCAAGGTTTGTGCAATATCCAGTCAAGCAATCAGCCTAGAAGATAACACTGAGGCAGTATGCATTATCTTTGATGGCGGCTTTAACATTCCACTCACCCTTAATGTTGATGTTTATAGTGAGCTACTGAGGGCATGGCTTGACGTAAAAGTGGAAAACTATCCAAAAGGCAGACTAACCGGAAGAGGGTGGGTTCATGACAATTCAAACCAGCGGCGATGATTGCCGTGAAATTAAAAGCGTGTGGGTTCTTGAAGCAGGAAGAGATTATGACGGATCGGAAGTGATCAGCATTCATCTTACTGAGCAGGGAGCCCGAGATGCTGAGAAACTCGTTAACAAGGAGAAATTTGAAGGCTGGGACTGGACAACTGTTGATGAGTATCCTGTGAAATAAAAAAGGCCCGAAAGGGCCTTTGCTTACTTTACAGCAGAGAGTTCTTAATTATTACCTGCTTCGCAATTCGCCTGCCACTTTTCATTGTGAGAAAGTATTGCACGCTTTGTCTGTCCATCCATGACGGCGATGTCGCTTTTAGCGACGATTATTGGCCTGACCCAGTTGCACGCGGTATCTACCACAACAGGATCAGCGCGACCATTTGTCTGACAGCTGCTTGTCAACATCACTATCGCTGAGATTATTAACGCTCTGATCAACATTTGATGCCTCTTTGCTTGCCTGAACCTGTTTTTCAGCCGCGGCATTAGCTGCTACAACTGAAGCCTGTGATTTTTCTTCTGTAGCCTTAGCCTCAGCCACTGACTTACCTTTTGAATGACCAAGACCAAAGGATCCGGCAACTGCTGCCAGAACCGCTACGATCGCGCCGATAATCCATTCAATTCCCATTGTTAACCTCTGAGTTAGTGGAGTCCTCTACCTTCTGCTTGAGCTGCACATTCTCAACGCGCTGCTTATGCATCTTTCCAAGCATTGCTGCGACAAGAACTCCGAAACCAATTGCTTTAGCCACGTAAGGCGGCATCGCGCTCTTAATGTCTTCCGGCATCATCAGCCATACGCTTGTTAGCGTATCTGGTGCAACCATGAATACGCCCATTAATGCGGTCCATGCGCCAATTAACCAGTTGCTGATCTTCTTCATCATTTGCCACCAAATTTAGCGTAGGCATCGCGCAGGCGCGTGTCATAATTTTTCTGCGCCGGGCCGTTGTATAAGCGTGCTACTGTGGACCAGGCCTTGTTTTTAAGTGCGGTCACGATGGATGGATTCGCCTTAAGGAATAACACCAGGCACTTCAGTTGTCCGGCGTCGCTGTAGTTCAGGTTAACGAATTCCTGTACATTAGCCAGTGCAACCGTCTTCCAGTGATAACCCATGATCTGGAATGCGCCCCAGCTACAGGACTCAAGCGCAGAATTTCTGTCGATCGCAACGGCACGCTGCAGTTTTGGATGTTGCTCAGAATACTTCCCGTAACCGCCTGCAGTTTTGTTACAGATGTCCGGATCTGTTTTGGCTACAGTATCTGCGAATGCTTTACCGCGATTGGTGACGAGCTGCTTGTAAAATACGTGGCGTTCAAACAGGATCTTAACTTCGCCGGTTGGCAGGAAGCCATTACCGTTTGATTCAACTTCTGCGAATGCTTTGATGTGGGGTAGGGTGAGGCCAAGATTATTGGCTGCTCGCTGGTAATCAAGATCGGTAAGCATGTTTACCTCTATTCTCGTCGTCTGTCCACTTCGGGTATGATCGTCTCCCTGCGTATGGTGTCAGTTATCTCCCTGACAACTTCAGGTGCCTTGTCGATGTTTTTTAGCGAGTCGCTATTTTTTGACAGGTAATCAACCAGCGCATCGGTCATCTTGCGGTGCTGCTCAGTTCTTTGCCTGTCCAGGACGCTCATCTCATCATCACGACGCTTGCGCGATCGGTACGTCATCCAGGCGAACAGAAGGCCGCCAAACGTTCCGACGATGAAGACTACGTTGTGTGGGTCGACAAGTGCGCCAACGCCGCTTGAAGCGCTGACAGCGCCGCTTGTGTAGGTTGATGCTGGCGAGTGGATAATAGCCGCAAGCTTTTCACCTACAATGTCGGATAGCCTCATCCGCGATTCTCCGGTTAGGATAAGTCTTAACTCAAATTTATCACAGAGGAAATTGAGCGGTTAAATGTAAAGGTTAGTGAACAGTAAGAGGGTATCACGGGGAGGGTTTTTAAAGCCAGAAATGGATAAAGAAAAGCCCTCGCGGGGAGGGCTGATTGTTACAAAGATACAACCTCAATCTTGCATGATGGAAACATCGAAACAACGACTTTGCAGCTTGAAAGGAAAATAGCTTTAGACTTAGTGAATGAATACTTTTTTCCTACAACCAACCATGATGAAGAACCATTTGGTGCTGTTATTTTAACTGAATATTCTTTTTTCATCTTTATCACCCTCATCACCGCACCATTGCGGTTCGGATAAAATAATACCCGCACAGTGGCGGGTATCGTTATGCAAAAAGTGCTATCAGTATTTACCATACCTGTCGAGCACATCATTAATCCTGATCCGCACATCCATATCGCCGACGTTGCCATAAGCTTCTTTCAGGATGTTGACGACATCTTCCGGCAGGTTGTGTGTCTGCATGAAAAACGCCACATCATCAGGGTTATGCTTATCCAGGCGCAACGCAACGAAGTCCGCTTCGCCATCCATCAGGTTGGTGAGTTGCTTTCGTGCCACAAATCCGGTGAGTGTTGAGCCTGTCATTTTTCTACTCCTGAGTTTTAGCGATGATCTGCAATCTATCAACGTTAAGGCGAACAGGATAATCAGCGCCTTTAAAATCAACCATTGCAAATGACGTATTCCATTGATGTTCGATGTGATGAATAGTTCCCATCCATCCAGCAAAAAGTTTGCCAGTAACTACGCGAACTGAGCTGCCTTTCTTCATACTCTATCCTCAATCTGTGATTATGGTATCGGTCTATTCTTATTCGGATAAATCTGCATATTTCTCTTCATAGATTGTCAGTGCAATAAGGGCGATGTTGGCAATAATCATAACCACGATAACAATCATCAGGTCTTCGTTTGACATGACATCGCCTCTTTGCGGATTTGCTCATAGGTTTTGCCTGTGGCGATCCTTAATGCCTGGCATGCCGTTACTGGATGCCACCCAAGCAGATCTGCAGCATCCTTTTGCATAAGACGTCCACCAGTTGCCAGTGCATGCATGCGTCTGATGCGTTCTGCATTAATCATGGACATCATGCTGGGTTTCTTTTTGTTACTTAATGCGTGCTGAACAAGCAAATAGTCCCACCCCATTCCTTCACAGATAGCCTTTGGTGAGAAAACGCCATCATCCATAAAATCGAACAGGGCTGTTGTTATTTGCTCAAAGCTGACGGTTTTGGTGATCATTCCTTCAGGAAGTTTCATGTGCTACCTCTTAAAGCCCGACCAGAGTCTTTTCTGTCTTGTTGATGTGATGCTTTCGCCAAATTCTATCTGATACTCGCGAGACAACCATTGATCGCTTCTGCCCAGCTTGATGGCGATAGCTGCTGAATTGAGGTTGCTGTGCAAGACCATATCTCGCGCAACCTGTAGCTGATAGTGCTTATATGCGTATTTCGTGCTTTTGCCGGTAAATCGGTGGCTCGCCATACGCAAATAATTCCTTCCATACCCGAACCTTGCACACCAGTCATTTGCTCGGTTCATGCCAAGACTTGCCAGCGAATACATTTCACTTTCGAATTGCTCTCTGGTAAACCCTATCTGCGCCACGATGGCTTCTCCTTGCTTTCTTTTATCATCTGCTTGGTGGTTTGAGTTGACTGCACACCAGGGACAACACGATGCAGTTGCGGAGACAATTCATGCAGTACACTGATTCGATCGTCTGAATGGATTTCAATATCCTTAATCGCATCCTTGCCGAAAACTTTGACGATCGCGCTGATGCCTTCGGTAAGGCCTGATTCGTCTGCGTGGGCGCGGACGGCGGATGGTCCATGGTTGATGATCATTTTCTTACACTCATCTTGCTCACTGTTATAACAAATAACGCCCAAAAACCACCGATAGCTAAACCAAAAATAACCAAAGGCCATAAGGCTGCGATAAGCAAACCCAAAAAAGCATCGTTGCCTGGAGACTCGTCAAAGTCAGCGACATATCTCCAGAACACAATAGAAAACGTTAAACCTACTGCCCAATATGCATAAATCATCACATCAACCCTCCCCAAAACTCCACATTTTTACCTTCAACCTGCATCGCGCCAGCCAGGTAACCATTTGCCATATTGAATGAAGCTTCCGCCTTCTGCTCCTGACCGCACCAGCTGAGAATGACCGCGCGTGCTGCCAGCTTGCGTGCTTCATTCATGTGAACTGGATCGACGGCGTATTCATCGTGGTTGTAACGATGCGCAAGATTCGCATGAGATGTTGACTTTGGGTAAAATCCGCAATCAACGTTAGTCCAGTATTTTTCGCGCAATTCGTTAAGTGATTTCATTTAGCTTGACCTTTTTGGTTTCCGTAAAAAGATAATACCCGCACTAGGCGGGTGCTGTTTAGCAAATTGTGCTAATTAATCATTTTTACCGATCAGGTTGTCAAGCCAGTTGATTACTGTGTAGGCCTCGACAAAAAGAACCAGTAAACAAATCAACCAAAGAATATTTCCACCCACACCATCACCTGCTGAACTCATTACCAGAGGAAGAGCAACGAGTGCAGAAACAGACGCGGCAGCCCCAATATTGGTTGGGTAAAAAACAAAGTCACGATAATTTTTCATCAGCTCTTTCATTTCACACCCTCCACATATTCCCGGCAGTCTGCCAGGATTTTTTCGTAACGCTGCATCAGATCTTCAATCGGCAGATAATCCTGCTCGATGGATAAATCCAGATCTTCGCTGAAACCCCATGCCTGATGCTCATTCATGTTAGCATGCTCAACCAGAGCCAACGCGATCATACTGCGCGTGATGAAGATTTGAAGTCGTGCGTTAATGTCATCTACTTCGATATGTTTCACTCAGCCACCTTAATAAACATTTCACAGGTTACGAAACCATGGCGCAAGGTTGCCATGAATGTGCCCGCACGTCCTTTCTGGAATGACATCTCCACAACATTTGACTGTCCAGCTAGCGCACGGCTGACTTTGTGGATCTTCTCCAGACTTGCAGAAATCACCGATACATCACTCACTGCGCCGCGTACATGACTCAACTTACTGACGTCAGGATAATGCATTTCGATCACTGAAATCTTCGCAATTCGTGCGGCATGCTTGTGCAGATCTTTCGGCAACTGATCGACTGATGAATAGGATGGTTTCGTCAGGTAAACACAGCCGGTTTCAGTATCGACAATTGCCGATTCAATGCCCTGCGGCATAGTGAAATGATCAAATTTAACCAGGATGTTGCTTTCACTATCCTTGATGAATGCGCCAGTTTTTGTCGAGCGCATCATTACCTTCCCGTCACCCGACCACATATGTTCTTCGCTAAAATAAATAGCCTGCAGTTCTGTGCGTGTACGAATCTTGCTTACTGTTTGCAGGTGCGCTTTAAGTGCGTTAGCACGAATGATTATTTTCATTTTTCCTCCGGCGCTGCTGGTATTGGCATCCAGTGGGTGACCTCGGAGAAAAGCGGGTATCCGTCAGCATCACTAAATTTACTCAGGAAGTCATAAAAACCTGTCTTTACTTCACCGCCGCAGCAAACAAGAATCCTTCCATCCTTACCTTCCTCATCAGGCATCCGCTCGCTCACCTTCACCCACTCTGCACCACCTGTGGCACATATAGGCTCTATTGGTGCTGTGTGTGGGGCATCAGGTGACGCGCCAACCATATCCTTCCAAATGGAATACACGCCGCCATCAACTGCGCTTCCAGCTGCTAGCATGTCTTCATTTGGCTCATTAGGCACCGCCGCCCAGCCATCAGGTAACTTGAAAGCCGGGCTTGCAGGCTGGGTGAGTGCGGCAAGGGCGATGCCATAAATATCAAGCTGTTCCTTTACTGAGTTACATACCGTCATCGCTTCTGGCGTAAGTGTCAGCAGCCAAGTTATGTGCTTCTGGCAGCGGTCGATTAGTTGCTGCTTCTGCTCTTCGGTCATCATTCTTTCACACTCCCACCTGCTGCGCGGATGGCTTCTATCCATTTGGCGTCATGCTCTTGGATGGCTTCCTTAACCCAACCCACACATGTTGTATGCGGCAAAGTCACGCGCTTCATCACCCCCACTGGCGGCGCGGTGTAAGCATTATGCCCATCAGGGATAATCAAAACTTTTTCTACGTAACCACCAATCTCACCTGCAATTCTTCGTGCGCACGACTCTCCGCTCTCAGAATGCGGTTTATGTGACTCCTCATCTGAATCGGGGTAATAGGTTCGATAACATGCCTCATGTATTGGCTCAGCCTCCAGGCTCGCCAGCGCGATTTGCTGGCGCTGTAATTTACTCATGTAATAGGATGTGTCATCGTCCCAAAACTCTTCACAAAACAAAATACAGTCCTGCAAAGATTTTATTTCATCCTTGCAGTCAGCAATGAGTGCCGCGCGTTCTTGGTTATTCATGGGTGGCTCCTTCGGTGGACGTGCAGGTCAAAGAAAGCTTTTCAGAAGCGTTCAAAGTCATAAGCACAGTCCTTTCGCAGTAATCCAATTCGGAGATGTCACTGTTATCTAGACCAGCCTCTCTAATAATGTCTGCCGCATAAGTTGGCTGGTCATGCATCTCGCACAAAAGAAAAGCAGAGTAGAACACGCCACTTTCGAATTCACCCATCACACACCTCCTTCGGTGCTGCCGGCGCGGAGTTTGCGTATCACCTCAGCGCAAATATTTGGTGCATCGATAAAATCATCACTGTCAGAAGTTACGATCGCATCAATGCAATATTGAGCACCCTCAGCCCTAACCGCGTTGAGGATGGCGTCAGTGGCTGGGGTTTCAACACCAACTTTATTGATAGATGATTGCCACGGCAGGGCTACGTATGTGTTGTCATCGCAAATAATATCAAGAGCCAGCTGATTGCCCTCTTTCAGCGCCACATTCTCCGCCAGCGCCGCATTCAGCTTTTGCTGCAGGTCGGCGTAGTCTTCGTAAGTAACGTATTTACCTTTAGTATCCTCGCCAATGAAACCTCTACTAATAACTCCGTAGCGTTTAACTTCACTCATCTCTTCACCCTCTATCTAAATTAAAGGCCGCATCATCGCGGCCTGTTAAATATATCTACATTCAGATTATCTTGTTTAGCAAAAAGTGCTATCAGATAATATCGCTATTCGCCTGCTCCATTTCATTGCGTGAAATCCAGTGCGTTTTTAGCGGTGATTTGTGGCGGCGGAAGATGAAAGCGAAGGATCCCTTTGGATTTCCTTTAACTACCTCTCCAGTGGTTGGATGGACGAACCCAACGCGACCGGTATTCTTCCCATCGCTCACCAACCCATACATCTCTGCCGCGCCATCAACTGCCATTCGGAACCACTTAGTGCTGATGTCGTCCGGCAGGATCACGCAGATCGTGCAACCACGTTCGTTTGCCTCTGTTACGCACTTCTCAATCCAAGGGCGCGGATCAGAAAAGGGTGGATTGATGAAAATTTTAGCTTTGGCGGGCCAATCGAAAGAAAGCGCGTCCTGTTCTTTAGTCCAGAATGTTTCGCACTTAGCATTCTTTTCGCTAGCTGCGCCATCGATGTCGAACGGACCGACCTCATTATTGAAGTAGTCAAACATCCACTGAGGAGTGGCCCACGTAGATCTCACATCTTCCGGCGTCACACTACCTTTCCAGCGCTTCCCGGTTATAACCAGGTTATCGCCAAGCACCTCATCACCACCTTCCAGGTCAATCGTCACTACATCATTCTCATCTTTCATCACTTAACCCCTGTAGAACCAAAACCTGCCGCGCCGCGATCGCTATTGCTCAGCTCGCCGACCTCGACCAGCGAAACATGCGGAACCGGAATCAGCATTGCCTGCGCAATGCGATCGCCATGCTTGATGGTGTCCAGATATTCCTGACCCTTACCTGAATCGGCTGTGAGTTTTACCATCAGTTCGCCCTTGTAGCCGGAGTCGATGATGCCAGTACCATTCGCCAGGCGAACATCGTAATTGAACCCGTGGCCGCTGCGGGAATAGACAATCATCGCAAAACCGGCATGGATATCGAAGGCTAGGCCAGTTTTTACGACAGCCGCACCCGATGCGTGCTGATACTCAGGTTCTCCATAAGCGCGAATATCAAAGCAGCAATCACCGGCGTGAGCGTATGCAGGAATGGCTACGTCATCGTGAAGCTTCTTGACGCCCAGCATGATTGATGGGGTGATGTCGGCTGAGATGGTGCGGTGATCTGATTTTCCTTCTGCCGCCGTGCGTGACTGACTGATCAGATAATCAAGTTCCTGATCTGCAAATGCGAAAGGTGCTGCTGGTTGGTTAGTTTTCATCTTCATTCTCCTGTTAAAAGAAAAGTCAGAATATATCTGGCTTGAGTGATTGGTTAGGCAAAAGTGCTATTCGAGTTTTACGCCTGGGATTTTACCGGCTGCGATAGCGTCGTAAATAAGGTCTGCAGTCACCTCTAGAAGAACCGCGCTGCAATCCATCATTGCTTTGATTGCTTCTTCGCGCTTACTGTCCGCTTCGGTGAAGGCGGCGTTGTATTGCTCTCGCGTTACAATTGCCTTTAATCTGTCTTCGCACTTATGCACGTCATTGTGCTCAAATTCATAACGATTCCAATCTTCACGATGCAACCATGTCCCGTATTCATTCGTTTTTATGTCTTCAGGGCTTGAACTGTAGCTATTAACCGCACCGTCGGAGTCTTGAGTTATGAAAGATGCATCAACAGGCCAGCCGCCAAACTTGGGTAATTCCTGCACCAGCAAATCAATTAGTTTCATCTTTAACACCCTCATCATCAATCCACATTAAAAACAAGATACAGCAAGCAGCATGCGCAAGATGGCTAAGGCCGCTCTCACTGTCATTCTTTTCACCCTGCCACCATGCCGTAAGATGGCGAATGCACGCATCGAAATAACGCGTCTTTGCTTCTGGAACGGCTTTCCAGTTATCAACTCCTGATTTACTTTCTTGGATATCACTTATGCTTATTGATATATGCCAGTAGTTTTGAAGCAATATCAGCAGAGTCTTGTAGCAGTCCAAGAGCTTGGTTGCACTTACCGCAAAGGAGATCTCTGAACTTCCCTGTTTTATGGTCGTGGTCAAGGTGTGGTCGCTCATTGCTTCCGCATATTGCGCACCCCCTCCTACAAAGAAACTCATATTGTTCAATAGTGATGCCATATCTTCGTATGTTTCTTTGCTTAGCGGAATCGATCTGTTTACGTCTGTACTCAGGATCTTCTCTCCTGACTCTTTCTCTTTCTTTTTCTTTTTCTCTGAATTCAGGACGCCTCCCGTACTGCCTGCGATACTCTCTTTTTGCTGCCAGCTCAGCAGGGTTGGAATTAAGTCTCCTGGCTTCGTAACAAGAACGACATTCTCCGGTTTTTGAGCTGATTTTTCGCACTTTCTTGCATCTGCAACATTCTGATTCAACTGACGTTGAATTCCTGTAGCATGTTGTACACATACCTTTGGCAACAATTTTGGCAGATAATTTGCATTTTTCGCACGTGCCAATTCTAGGCATAATTCTCTCTCGATTATTTCTCCAATTTCCATTGTATCCTTGAACTTGGTAACTGTATATTTATTTGCACCAAACTCCAGAACCTGGATGATCTGCAACAACTGAGCAGCTGGCAAAAGACTGAAGCGCCACTTACCCTGATCGTGCTTAGTGGTCATTAATTGCCCTCCCACGAATTCAACACACGACACTCTTTCTCCGGCCCGCTGCCAACGATCAGCCACAACTTACCCTCACGCAGGCTTTGCCCGGTGTAGCTCAGCGCAGCCTCTTGTCCTGTTTGGTTGCTGGCGCGCAACATGATCACCATGTCCGAACCACCCATATTCGGCACGCTTACGGAATCCTTTCCGATAGGATAGGGGATGCCATCAACGATGATGGATGACTGGTTCTGTGATGAAAGTTCGTATTGCACGTTAGATCCGCTGCAAATCAGGTTTGCGTGGAATGATTTTGCATTCGCGGTGAATGCCAGTGCTGACAGGATTGCCAGGGTGATAAGTTTTTTCATTTGCTATCTCCAAATCTCAACTCGTTCAATTTATCCAGCCTGCGTTGCAGTGACTGAATCTCTTTGCGGCGCATAATTTCTGCTTTCGCTACGGCCTGATTTTCGCTTAATTCGAACTCACCGGTTCGGTAGTAGTCCGTTTCAGTGAATGCTACTTTACCGCCAGCTTCGAGTTTTGCCTTTTCGTGCTGAATTCCGCGCGTGAGGGAATATTTTATCACCCAGATGTCGGCGATGATTTCTGAGGAATGAGCGCTACGGGCGGTGATAAGAAGTGTGGAGAAGAAGGCGATCGCCAACACCCAGTTTATGAATTCACGCATAAATCCTCCGCACGATAAATTTTCTTTTCGATGCCTAGCGACCAGCGACCTTTGCGCGGTGAGATAATACCCAGCCCGGCATCATCAGCTGCATAGATAGTTTCACGATCTTCCGGAAGGCACGACACGCGAAGCTTGCGCGTCTTCATCCGGTACGCAACCTGGCTAACGTTTGATGGCGACCAGCAGCACCAGACCTCAGCGCCGGTTGAGTGGTGAGTGTGCCACGCATCAAACCATGATGAGCACAGGTAGGTGTATTCGCTCTCTCGATCTTTATCAGCAGCTATGACTGAAACGCCGGATGCCGGGAAGCCGCCAGAAATGAATGCAACATCATAATCTCCGTGGAACTCACCAGCCTTAATGAACGCCACATCACAGATCATCTCATGCTGTGAGCACAGGCTAACCGGCACACAGATAAGCTCAGAGCCAGACTTTCCAATGCATGTGTAGAATTCATCAGGTGATATGCCAGCGGCCAGCGTGTCGATACTAAAAGACTTACGCTCGCACATAGCAAGGAAAGCAGCACATCTATCGTGTTCTGCGTAGCTGCCGTATTTCTCCTGTTGCGCCTTCTGCATCACCTGACTGCGCACAGCCTCGCGCTTCTGCACCGGGACGCCACCGATCCAGTCACCAAGCGAACGGATGGTTTCTCCGAATGACATGCCGGAGATTTTCATCAGCAGAGATAATCCATCACCAGAACCACACTGGCTGCAGATGTATCCGCCGTCAGACTTCTCCTTATAGTGATCGTCATAGCGGAACCGGTCAGCGCCGCCACACGATATGCATGGCTGGTGCTTTTTGTTGAACACCGAATCCGGCACAGGAGAAATAGCCTGAATTGCTTCAGGCCACATTCCGGCTACAGAACGCATTATGTCGTCTTTGTTGTACATGTTTTAGGTGCCTTTTTGCTAAGCTGGTTAATGTATCGTTGAAGTTTGTTGCAAACATAAACATGGACGTTATGACACTCAACGCAAACATTATGCAGAGAAACATCAGCTACGCTGTTACCAATACCCCCAACCATGACCATCTCTTGCATTTTTTCAGCATGAAAGTTTTTAGCTTTTCTCATGCGGTTAATAACCTTTCTATATCCCATCACCCACCCCTCGCCATTTTCATAAAGTAATCACGCTCAGCTTTTGCCTGAAAATACATCGCGATATTGCCATCTCGCATACGGCGCATTGCTCGGTAATGCGCGATCTTCGCCATTTTTACGAAGTGCAGTGCGTGCCAGCTCATTTTCTACGCTCCAACATGGCATCCGCATAATCATATGCATCAATAGCAATGCTTCCTTCTGACACATACTCACCATATGGAACTTTTGCGATTAACTGTTCCATAGCCTTGGCAGCAAAATAATCACGCAATGAAATATTTTTAGGGTAAACCCATTCTCCATTATCTACTGACATACCACACCCCCAATAAAACGATGATTGACCAGATAACTACACAGAAACCCAAAGCCGCGATAAAACCTTTATTCACTTAACAACCCTCGCAAACACAATAACGTTATTTAATTTGATGGAGAATTTATGAAGATACCCTGCGCAACAAATTGAGACCATTTTTCTTGCTCTTTCTACTGAATGCATATCTGAAAAAAATTCCCATGAATCATCATCGACACCACGCCTGATCAGCTCGCCCTTATTTCCTAAAGCAAAAACTGATTTGCTAAACCCATAAAAGAAAGTTATCTCTTCAATAATGCACACCTGACGAGTCTTGATGCGCTTCTTCCCAACCAGGCTTACAATGATCTTCCTCAGCTTATTCACTTACGATCTCCCATGTGCCGAATGCATCTTCACCGCCAACGTTAATCCAAGTCGGGATGCCAATACTGTTAACCACCCCATACCACGCACCCGGATACACCGATTCTCTTTCTCCAAAAACTTCATATTCAGTTCCTACATCAAAACCGCTATATTCAAACTTCGCTGATACAAATTTAACCTTCATTTCCACACCCTCACTGTTCTCAATGGACACATCATCTCATTTCTTATTTCGGACGTCTTTAGCAATTCGTGCTATCTGCTCTGCGTAAGATTTTTCTGTAAAGGCACTTGCGCATCCTGAATTTCACCTTTAGATTGGTAACTCATCCGATAACGGAAAAGGTACAGCATCATGAGCAGCACAGCAACTGGATTTACACCGGACATGATTGACCTGCAAACGGTCGTTGATTACACCGGAGACGCAACAGGTCAGGCATCACCGCTTTACCAGCTAGCGAAGAAAATGAGCCAGACTAACTTTGCGGAGGGATTCGATCGCGCTGAAGCGATGTACATCGTCAAATCACGCATGAGCACTAAATTCATCATGAACAAGTTAATGGAGAAAGCAAAATGAGAAGCAACCCTTACGATCTTATGGTTAGCCCTACCGATCTGAGTGTCATGAGAAAAGCAGAAAAGCCGATGCCATCACGCGAAGAACTTCTAGCGAGAAACTCTTTCGCCGGTCCTGATAACAATCGCCACCTCGACCGCACGTTAGGTATAAAGCACAATGGCCCTCGCGTTTATACTGATACGACTGTGAATAAGCTCGACGAGAAGAAGGTGAGAGAGATGAGGGTGAAGAAGTGAAACAGGTCGAAGTCAGCGCCATCTGCGGGCTCGTTGCGATAACACCATGTGCCGGTTACATCTACGTGTTCAATGGTAAGCGGTGGAGTAAATGCGCCACGCCTAATGTTATGGCGATGTGGAATGCATGCTCTGCGAATCGTAAAGTTCATCGTGGAATATTCAAGATCAGGGTAGTGGAGGAATGATTTTAATGGAGAAGTTAAATCACGATCAACTGTGTGATATCGCCTGCAGGTTCCTGCAAACCAACGGATTCAAGGTCGCTTTTCATGACAAGTTTCGCGCATGGACTTCATTTGGTGAGCAACCTGACGCCATCGGATTCCGCAATGGCGCTTCATGTCTGCTGGAGGCTAAGTGCTCTCGCAGTGATTTACTGGCAGATCGCAAAAAGCCGTTTCGTATCGATCCATCAAAAGGCATGGGAGACTGGCGATTCATGATTAGCGAGCCGGGGATTGTCGAAGTGACCGACTTGCCCGAAGGATGGGGATTGCTGCATGTCATCAATGGAAGGGTGAAGAAGATTCACGGATGGCCTGGTAACGGGCATTGGGTGAATGAAGAGTTTAAACCATTCAAGGCAAACAAGCAGGCAGAGTGTGACATGATGTTTAGCGCGCTGCGCCGCATGGATTTACGCGGACATCTTAAAGAAATATATGATGGGTTGCCTGTTAATAAGGGTTCATCATGCTAACCATAGAAAAACAAATAGCCGAAACGGACGTTGATGCAATTCGCGGAATATTCACTCAGGCACCTTATCCTTGCTACTCCTATCAGGCGGCGACATATCGACTGATATCCGAGGAGATTCGCGATCGAAACTCGAAGCCTTTCGTTATTAAGGCAGCGGTATCTGCTGGAAAGTCAACCATGCAGGCGATGTTGGCTTTCCGTGTTCAGCAGATGAACGATGAACAGGAGCGTAATGGGAGAAATCCCTACCAGTTCCTCTTCATCAGTAGGCAAGGAGAAATCGTAAAACAGAATTCTGATGAGCTGTGGCAGTACGGCGTACGCAATTCTATCTTCTGCGCATCTCTCTCTGCCAAGGCTGCGGCATATCCGATAATTTGCGGAAGCGAAGGGACGATCGTCAATGCCTTATTCGATCGAGTTAACGAGAAAACCGGAAAGCTTGTGCATGGCAAGCTGAAGGATTATGCGCCTTACTTCGTTGCTGTCGATGAAGGGCATCATGTTTCTGTTGATGACTACGTAGAAGCTGAGAATGCAGGCGAATCATATGATCAGATGATCACCAACAAGCGCTCATCTTATACGATCATCCTACGCGTTTTGCAGCAGCGATGCCGTGAGGTGCACGGAAGGGAGCTCGTGCTGATGAACTTCACCGGCACACCCTATCGCGGCACAGATCCCATTATTAACGAGAACATGAGCACACCTGGTTTGTGGCGAAAGTCCATTGTGGACATCAGCACTGATTACCTGGTTAAGTTCGGCGCTGTGGTTCCTACGCGATTTGGTGACACTTCCGGCCTGAAGTATGACCTGAGTCAGTTCCATACTGATGGCGAGGAAGGCATTAAAGATTACAGTGCCGAAGAATTGCGACAGATGGAGAAGTCTATCCATGAGCAGGGCACTCTGACGCAGAAAATCATGCTGGACGTGCAGCGCATCGCCAAGGATATGCATTCGGTGCTGATCACCTGCGCCGGTAAGAAGCACTGCCAGGAAGCTGCTGCTGCGCTTTTGCCGGGGGAAACTTACTGCATCATTACCGAGGACTCATACAACCAGAAAGAGCGGCTGGCTGTCATTGAAGATATCAAAGCAGGTAAGTACAAATACACCTTCCAGATAGGAACGATGACGACCGGCGTGAACATCCCCATCTGGCAGGTTAACGTTCTCCTGCGTCCGATAGGAAGCCTGACGCTGCTGACTCAGCTGCTGGGCCGCACAATGCGCAAACTGAAGCGCGAGCAGGTTGAGGCTGGGTTAGTGAAGGATTACGCACTGGTTCTGGACTATGCCGGCTGCATGGATGACTTGGGGAGCATGTATCACGATCCTCTTCTGGAGCAGTACAGTTACCAGCAGGCTGAGATAAATGAGGATTACCAGATATGCCCACAATGCGATGGGCACAACTCACCATCGGCGCGGCGTTGCATTCATGATTGTGGTTATTACTTCAAGTTTCGTGAGTGCGAAAACATCTTCGACAACGCCGGTAGATTGATAAAAGAAGGGTGTGGCGCAAAGAACGATCCCTGCGCAAGATTCTGCCAGGCGTGCGGTGGCATGATGCTTGACCCCAACGACAAGCTTTCCGGCACGCACTACACCGAAGGAGACTATTACAACGTGCTGGACTTCAACGTCAATCTGACCAAAGACCAGCGTGCTCTCGTGTTCGATTACTGGCTTGATGATCGTCAGGGCGGAAAGTTCCACGCCAGCGAGTTATTCATGCCTGAGTCCGACCTGATGTGGGCTCGTAACGCATTCAAGGCCAACGCGGTAGGAAAACACATTGCTGTGCCTAAGATGCGCCGTGAAATTGGCTCTATCAAGAATGCTGTGCGCATCATGAACTACGCGCCTATGTTCATGAAGCCGCTGCGCGTAACTCACCGCAAGAACGGAAAAGGCAAGGATATCATCGCCAACAAAGTATTCGTGGAGAGCAAATAGTGGAGCTGTTTAAACACCTTCCAGAGGAAGAAGATGGTAGAAAAGAGTGGCTGCACCAGCAGGACTGTTTCAGCTATGTGTCGCTGCATTATCCGCACCTGTTGTTCTTTCATGTGCCGAATGAAACGGGCGTGAGATCATCGCCGGGAATGATTGAGAAAAGACGCAGGGCAGGTGTGCGAAAAGGGGTCAGTGATAACCCTATACTGACGCCGACTAAGTGCGGAACATACAGCTTCACCTGCTTTGAACTAAAAGCGCCCGAGAAATCAAAAAAGGCCAGCAAAGATCAGATTAAATTTGGCTTTGAGGTAGAGCTTAGCGGTGGGCTTTTCGTCATCTGCTGGGGACACCTGGCATTCCGCCGTTTCCTGCAAAAATACTACTGACTACCAATTTATTGGTGGACATATAGTGGAGATGGGTGTAAATTCTAATTTCGGATAATGATGAGGGTGTAGAGATGAAGATTAAACTGTTGAATGATGGGGATTACGGCGACATGGAAGGCGTTAATTTTCCTGTGACTGTGGATGGAGAATTTGACGGAGTGATATACCGAGTGACTGCAGCTGAACTTTATCGAGTGGGTGCCAATAGCGGCACCTTCTCTATAGGTGGCGATGATGAATTCCAGTGGGCATTCCTTCCAGTAGATCATGCGGTGAGTGCATCATGAGCATCAAAATCTTTTCTAGCGAAGAGCTCAGCAATTCCGACTATCACGCAGAAACCGACCACGTTTCTGGCTCACAGCTGCAAAAACTTTTCACCACGAGTCCGGCATCATTTAAGTATGGCGTCGAGACTGATGATGAAGGTAATCCGGTAGAGCAGAAGTCACGCGCACTGGAATTCGGTAGCTGCGCGCACACTAACCTTCTTGAGCAGTCTAAGTTTGAAGCGGAGTACATGCGCGGCACGGTGAAAACTGACCAGTTCGACGGTGAGTTACTTACCAGCCAGAAGGCATGCGAATCATGGCTGAAGAATCGCGGCATCAAAGGTTATTCGGCAAAGGCTTATCCTGAGTTGTCAGCGATGATTACTGCAGCACTTAAGCCGGGTGAGAAGGTTTCTATCCTGGCTGAAATTGAGCAGGCGGAACTGGCAGCAGCGGAAGCATCAGGCCGTAATCTGATCCGCGGAGACGACTACGATGCATGCATGAAGATGCGCGAAGTTCTCTACATGAACGGAGAGGTTCGTAACATCATCGGCAAGGGTGCGCCAGAAGTTAGCGTGTTCGCGGAAATTGAAGGCGTACCGGTTAAGGTGCGTTTCGATTACATCTATGACTGGATGATCATCGACTACAAGACCACCATCAGCGCTCACCCTGAACAGTTCGGAAAGCAATGCTACAACGCAGGTTATTACCTGAAAATGGCACTACAGCATGATGTTTTCACTCTGGCTTACGGGCGTGAGCCATCTGCAGTGAAGTTGCTAGCGCAGGAAAAGAAGCTACCTTTTATTCCAGTCATGTACCGAATGAGCGATGAGCAGCTAACCATCGGTCGACTGCAATATCGCGCAGCACTTCAGCAGTATCGTGCGTGTAAAGAGCGTGATGTATGGCCCGCATACGGCGGTGGTGCAGAGATGGAATTGCAGACGCCTAATTTTGTTAAACAACAGTATAAGGATTTTATTAAATGACTAAACATGAAGATCTTGATTTGCTGCCATTGCCTTTAATTCAGGAGATTATCAATGCGCCAATCGACTCAAGATTTTATGATCACGAACTTCCTCCTAGCGTGATTATCAGAAAAGAAGGGATTAATGATGACGAGATTGGCTTCGGAGTTAACGAATGCCTTTTGAGAATGGCGCAAGAAATTGAATATTACCGGAGCAAAAAATGATCCTCAGCAACCCAAGCGATCAGTTCATCAAAGCATTCTTCGCCGTCCGCTCAATGCTGGGTGGAAAGGTTAAGAAGACAGTCGCCAATAACCATCTGAAAAGCAAGTACGCCGATCTTGGTTCTGTGTTCGAAGCCATCAGCCCGGCGCTTGATGATCAGAAGATCGTGCCAATTCAGAATGCAACAATGGTGGAATCAGGTCAGGTTGAGGTAACGACAATCCTGATGCACGAGTCAGGCGAATCAGCTACCTTCGTTAGCCGAATCCCACTTGCCAAACAGGATGCGCAGGGCTACGGCAGCGCATTTACTTACGCCCGCCGTTACTCTTTAATGGGGATCTTCGGATTAGTCCCGGCAGATGATGACGGCAACGCGTCACGCAAGACGGCGAAGGATGTGAACAAGAGCCTGTCAGCGTGCGCAGATGTTCCAGCAATGGACGAAGTGATGAAGGTGGCACGCAAGTACTTCGAAGGTGACGCGGCAAGCCTGCGCGTCATCCAGGCACACTACGACAAGCTGAAGTCAGACAAAGAAATCGGCGGTGCTGTTCCCTTTAACCCATTGCAGAAGAAACCAACACAGCAGGCAGCACCAGCGGAACCACAACAGCCGAAAGGCGAAGATCTTAACCCTGAAACTAATTTCTGATAAGTGAGATAACATGCACGTAATTACTGGAACTATTCGCAAGGCACCATACACAAAAGATGGCGAAAGCCAGAAGGGCACATGGAAGATGTATGCTGTGGAGCTGTCTGAGTCGTGGAAAGATTTTAAGACTCAGGAGCGCAAGTACACAAACTATCGCGCAACACTGTTTGCTTCATCTACTGGAGCAATTCAGTATTACGATGAAGTTTTGGTCGAAGGTGCTATTGTATCCATCTCATGCGATCAGTTGCAGATTAACCAGCGCGAGCATAACGGAACTAACTACGTGACACTTGAGCCAGTTAACCCTAAATTAGCATTTGCTAAGGCTCCAGAAGCTAGTCAGCAGCAGAAACCACAGCAACAACAGCAGAAGCAGAACAAAAATGCTCCTCAGCAGCAGGTAAATAACGAGCCAGCGATGGAATTCGATGACGATATCCCCTTTGCGAGCATCGGTCTGCAATACTCAAGCCATGCCATTCATTCAATCTGAGGTGGTAAATGAAAAACAATCTGAAGAAATTACGCGCAGATCGCAACATCAGTCAGCTGCAGTTATCGCAGTTGTCCGGTGTCAGTCAGCAGACGATCAGCAAGATTGAGTTGGAAGAGGAAGGATACTCGCCGAAGCATGACACGTTGGTCAGTATTGGCAATGCATTAGGTGTTCATCTGGATGAAATTACTAAGGTGAAATGAATAAGGCCCCGTAAGGGGCCTTTTTTATTGTGCTGAATCAGGAATTGGTGGCTGTTCTGGCCATGTAATGTTTGGCGCTTGGCTCGTGTCTACAGAACGAACAGCATCCTTATAATTAACCCAGGCAATAACTGCATTTTTTTCCTGTTCACTGGCAATGTTAAGCAGAAGCTTTGTTTGCCATTCCAGAAAAACTGAATCAGCTGAAACCAACCTGCTTTGCTTTTCATTTTCAGCTTGCTGAACAAGCTCGTCATGAGATGGCTCAGGCTCTGGTGGTGCAGTAAATTTCTCACCGTCGTACGTCCAGCCTATGCCAGCACCTGTATCCCCAAGAGGTACGGGGTAACACCCATCAGGGGGTGTCCAAACCGATTCTCCATCCCACATAATAACGTTAATTACCAAACCGCTTGCGTTTACTACTGCATAACCTGATGGCTGCATCACGAGTACTCCCATACAATGACCATTCCCGGATTCCCGGTCTTTCCTGTGTAGCTTTGTCCTGCTGTTGCGTAAGTTCCGTCTGCACCTCTACCTTGCCAGCCTCCAGGAAAAGGAGAGTTGGGAGCAGAAAATCCCGCAGCCGTTCCCAATGTAACCTGAAGGACTTGAGTGGATAAAGTTTCTCCTTGAGAGGATGAGATTATGAACCCACTCGATGTGTTTGTTGCTCCTGTCCGGTGATAAGCGCCTCCAGCAACTCCAGCAGATGCCGAGGACAGTGTTGCATCGGCTGGATTGCCACCATCCAGGGACATATATGGTCCGAAGAATGTACCACCACCATAGTTGTTTGCTGTTCCACCCAAACCAACAGTAACAGTTAGTGGTGTTGATATGGCTGACATCTCATACCTTGACTTATTATATTGACCGTGATATCCAGGTGGAGACCCCCCCGTTTGCCCGGCTGCAGTACTTCCCGTCCTGCTGGCTCCTCCTCCAGCGATGGCCTCAACAATTATCCTTTTTGTTCCTGGTGTTGGGTTGTATTGACCAGTAACAACAAAAACCTGTGTGTTTAATAGCCTTCCAGGTACGCCGTATATGGAATCGTACTGATAGATATTGGTGCCATCACCGAGCACTGTCGCTGTCAGTCCTGCGGGTATCAAGACTCCACTTCCGCTAGGCGTTTTTACGTTGACACCAAAAGATCCTGAGCATCCATTCACAATTGTCCAGCTTTTAATCCAGGCAGGTAACACGAGGTTTATGTTTGATGTCAGATTTCCAGATAAAACCACTCTATCTTTAGATGCCTGCAAGGTAGTAAGTGTGACGCTTGATGACGCCAGCCCGGTAATCGTGGTAACACCATAGCTACCCATCGGGATCCAGCCAGTTAGTGCAGCGGTGCTGTTTTCCGGGTTGGCCTGGTTGTCCTCTACGGTATTAAACCAGAAGCCTGTGCCGGTTGAGTTAGGAATCCTCGCAGAAAGCGGATATCCACCCACGGCGGTGGAAAACGTTGAATCATAAACATACCCACCACCAGCTGCAAAATAACGGTTAAATGATGACTGTTCGAACAGGATCTGGTTCATGTCCTGTCCTTTTGGCGGCAAACCACCGGCGCTTTTCAGCGTCATTGTGATCGGCGGGAAACCCTGATCATAAGATGCCTGGTTGCTGCCTGATGGCGTGGTAGGAGTAATGGCTTCTCTTGGGCCGTTGGTGCCGAAGGGGACCGCCTGTTTGCTTGGTGCGTCAGTAGACTTCATTTATTGAACTCCATAAAAAATACCTTCATTAAACCCATAGGCGTCTTCAGAGAAGCCGAAATCAGGATTGACGATCTGCGTTAATCGCAACTGCACGCCGGATGGAATCGGCATTACATCATAATTCATCAGGATGGATTTCTCATAGGGCTGCAGCTCAAAGAAGGTTGTTATGCCCATAGCCATACCGAAATAGTTATTGCAGAAGGCCACACCACGTCCAGCAAATAGCATGCGCAGGAACTGGTTTATCTCAGGGATAGTGGCGATAGAGATGTTGCTGAATGCTTTGGCCAGTATCAGTGTTCGGTAAGCATCGTCGCCCAGGCGAACATTCGTTGTTTCCTGCACGCCTGCGTAGAATGGAGAGCTGTTGAAAACGTCAGGGTAGAGAGTAGAGTCGTTATCTTCAGCCTCAAAGAAACCAAAGCTATCGCTGTCAATATCGGCGGTCACGTAGCGGCTGATGTTGACGATTTTACCCCATATATCCAGGCCGAATGAACCATTCGTCGTCAGATCCCAAACCTCCGAGATGAACTTATCAGTGAAATCATCCAGAGATACGGCCTGATCGAATGTATCTATTATTGCCAGAATTCTCTGGCTGGCTGAATACTGCCTGAGTATTGTATCTTCCCAACTCATGATAGTGTCACCACGATGTTAGATGCTGAGATCGTCGGCACCTGATCGATACCCATGGTTACGGATGCACCGAATGTTGAGTTATCCAGAGACACAGTTAGCGATAAAATGCTCACCGATGATGAGTCAATAGCGATAACTGGCGCATAGAAGCGGCTTGCTGAAATGGTTGAACCGATACGTGCCTTGGGGATGCCGTCCACCAGACCGTTGAATGCATTCTGAATAACCGACTGTACCTGAGATGTGATATCGCTCGGAGGGTTCAGATCCCCATCAATGGTGACGTTGAAGTAAACCGGCGTTGCGATCGCGCGCTGCCACTGCATCACATATTGCGGCTGCGGCGGCTCATACGTTGTGTCAACGACAGTGTAAGTCGTGTCACCATTCAGGTTTGCGCCAGGGTTGTAAGTCTGGAAAACCGACTCAGCTACATCTGCATCGCTGCCACCATATACGGCAATGTAAATTGAATGCGCCTTTACTGGGAAGCTTGTCGTGCCTTTATTCACCACTGCGTCAGTACGGTTTGACCATACATAAGCATCAAGCACACCATCAGTGGCAAGCAGGGCGGCACGAACACTTCCATCCTGGTTTCTGCTTCCGCGATAAACGGAATCCTTGCGTCGGGTTTCAAAAGCGATTCGGCTTTCAACGTCAGTCCCGACCACGCCAGCATTACTGTTATAAACCGCATCCCAGCCAGGAACCGCCCGGTAGATGGTGTTTAACGCACCCACTGCGCAGGGGATGGGGCCATTCGTCTGATTGGTGAAGTCAACATCGATTGAACCAGATGCAGGGATAGTGGCGTCACTGGTTGTTGAGTAAATATAACCTGCAGTATCCTGCGCGGTGCTACCAGAAGGGATAATGGTGCCTACCGCACCAGTAACCGTAGCAGTAACCACAGTGCCAGCCCCGGCGATCCTGTCCATGAAATAAATTTGCCCGATACCATCCTGGAACCTGCCGGACGCATAATCAGGATTGATCTGGTTGAATAGAACGAGAAGCTTGTCATAAACCTGAGCGACGATCTCAGTGTCTGACATTGCAATCTGCCCTTGCGGAGAGCTAAGCGACGTACTTGGCGAAAGACCAGTGGTGGAGTTGTTTACGGATAACGCAGTAACGAGATCGGTTAATCGACCAGACAGGACATCTGCGATTTCCGGCACGCTAAGGCCATTTTCGGTGATAGTTACATCCGGCACAGAAGTCTGAATAGTTGTCATAAAGTAACCTGCGTGTCGTTTCCTTCAGTGTCAGTAATTCGCAGAGTTCCTCGCGTTGAGCGGGTCTCACGGTCAAAGTATACCGTACAAAGCGCCTGGTCTACTATCGCTATTTTTTTAGCCTCTGACTGCATCTTCTGCGCAATGTATACCGTTGATTGCGGCTTACCTAGCACCTGAGTATCCCACGGGATGCCAAGCGTGTTGTCGTAATAGCACTCGCCATAAAAGGTGAGGCAAGCGCTGGCAACGTCCTGAGCAACAGCATAGGATGAGTCCGCTACGGCGATATTACCTGCGCCATCAAGCTGCAGGTCCCAGTCTGATGTACCTAACTGCATGGTTGCGTATGTCATACAGGATGATCCGTAGTGTTAGATGTTGCTGTTGAGCTTCCTGACTGCACGTTTGGCACAGGATGTTTATGCAGATCATAAGCATCACGCAGCGCCTTGAGGCTGGCGGACTGAGTTCCGTTGTTGTCCGTGATATTGCCACCAGCGGTGATGTTACCGGTGACGTGCAGTTCAGGCGTTGTCATGGTAACGCCTGATGGCGCGTTTACGGTTAATTGACCAGGTGTCACGATGTCTATCTGGTTACCATTGAATCGCACAAACTCACTTGGCTGCGCATTCAAAAACCCACCAAGATAAAGTGCATCACCCTTGCTGTGCTTGCGCTTACTGCCTGGCACTGATGGCTCTCGTGCAGTTCGGGCAATCGTAGTGTCCTGATCGCATACAGCAATCATGCCAATGTCACCCGGAACCGGATCCATGATAATAGCGCTTGCTCCACGTTGCAGTCTGAAGACAGGGCATCCGAATATGTTTGAGTTGTCAATCATCGCGCCACTCTGGTCTGTTTGCGTTACCAGAGGTAAGACATCAACAGTCAGGTTTGGCGCAGCACCTTTCACAGCAACAACTCTTACCAGCTCAATGAAGAAGCAGCTGTTAAGCATTCGAGAGAAGTTAAACGCAAAAGCCTCCGCGTCGCTGGTTTGAACGTTCGGAGGTGTATAGAAATTCTGACCGGTATTATTGCTGTTGCTGTCCGCCATCCTGAACCTTTGTGCCTTGTGCTATGGTCAGCCACGGGCCATCTTTCACCCATGAAGACAGATAATGATCTACCGCAAACAACTGATATGTTCCGGTCGCATGGGGTAGGGATGTGGTTAGCTTAACATAACGGCCCTGCGCAAGGTAGGTGCTGAACTGTGTCTGAAAGGTGATTCCGGATGGGGTGAATACCGGATATCCAATCAATCCGTACTCCGGAGAAACCTGCGGGATTACGCTGTCAACTTTCGTTCCGGGCTTCCACACGGTCACGGTTTTTCCGTTAATGGCCAGCGCAAGGCCAGCAGCATTGCATGCATAGCGAAGCTGATCCAGCGGGCTGCCCATCAGATAAATATTGCTGCCAAAGATACCATCAATGCCAACCGGGATGAGGTTGTAGTCATTCGCTTTGCAAATGGCAGAAAGAACATCTTTATACTGCTGACTTCCCTCCTGAGAGAATGGTTTTGCGGTCGATCGCGCCAGATCTCCGCCAGCTACCGCGCTGATGATCACGCCAGATTCTGGAATGGCGTTCATATTGGCGTAGCATGAGAATATCTGCCCGTTGAATACCTCAGTGTCACCGGCATAGATAACCATGCCGATACGTGCCAGCTGATCTGTGTATGGGCCAATACCCTTGGCGGATAACGTGGCAATCAACTCAATGCCGAGACCGTAAAGTGTAGCCTCTGCCTGAAAACCACCGGTGTTACCCATATAGGAGACCTTGCACATAGCCTTGCCATCAACAATCGATATCCTGGTGTTTCCTTTCTCGTCGAAAGCGCCGCTGTAGTTTTCGAACTCGAAGCGTAGCGTTTTTCTACTGTACAAGTTCGGCCTCCGTCATGTAGAAGAGCTTGTATCGACCGCCGAGATTACTGTATTCAGGATCTGATGTGCCCTGCGTGTCGAGGAACACCAGGTCGCCAGAGAAGCCAAGATAGGAGTATCGCACCATCTTATTGGCGTACAAGCATGGTACACCCTGAATGAGAGGAACATTATTGACGGACAAATCCATGTATATCGCGCTCTCTCTCTGCACCAGGCGAATTGAGCACTGCTGCTGGTTAAGTGCGACGTTTACCGTTTGCTCTTTTACCGCTTCAAGAGACACTGTGATCATGTGATTGAACCTGAAATGCTTTGCACGATAGTGGTTGCCTTATCGGTGGCGCTCTTAGCTACCTCTGCGGCAGTTTGCGTAACTGTCTGCGTTGCGCTCTGGAATGATTCGGTGATCGTTCCTGTAACCTGATCGGTTAGCTGACCGGTAGCCTTCTTCAGGTTATTCCAAGACTTACTCAGATCATCCAGCGCGGATGTTTTCGCATTGCCATCTTTAGTGATGCTGCTTACACCGGTAGTGCCGGATGCAATGTCATTTGCTGTTGGCTTGGTATTCGACTGGCTGCCTGATAGCTGAACCTCCATCTGGTCAATCACTTCCTGAAAATCAAGGAAGATGGTCAGCAGCGTGACACCGCTTTGTGCCGTAACTTTGTAACTCCAGTCGGTAAGATCGTAACCTTCCAGCGTTTCCTTTGGCGTCTCAATGTCGTACTGAGCAGCTGTTGCCAGCATGGTTTTCAATGTGGCAAGCGTAGATGACTGGCTGGTAAGCGTCAGATCAAAGATATTCGGGATGTTCCCGCTAAATCCAGACAGACCAGAAACCACGATAGAGCATCTAAGTCGGTTAGGCTCTCTCACCTTGTTAATTGACTGGTACTTGCCAGCCTCAACTGGTGCAGTTGTGATAGACGCTCGGCCCGATGGCTCGATAGAAATCATGCCTGAATATTCAATCGCCGAAGCTCCTCCACCCGACTGGCGGATCACATACGAAGGTTTCAGTGTGCTATTAATTATCGACAGCGGGGAGCCGCCGCCGATCGCGTTGAAAATATCTGCTGTGTTAAGTGATAAAATACTCATTACTGAACCCCGCCAGAGAATGCAACGGTAATATGGCTTCGACGCGCCTGCTGCTCAATGGACTGTGTAAGCTGATCGGCTGATGTCGGATTGCTATACACGTTGACGGTGCCAATGCTTGTGCTGCTGGTCTGGCTGTTGTCCTGACCATAGCCCATAGTTGATGGTGTCATAGCCGTGTTTGTCATCTTCTGATAATAAGATGCAACCTTGCCAGGGTAATCCTGCGTCTCTTTCGGAATAAATCCGGTTCTTCCGCCAGCAATATATTTATCCATATTGCCCATACCCCAGTTATAAGCCTGGAGCGCATCGGAAACGTTGCCTTTGTAACGTTTTATCAGCTGGCTTAGGTATGCGCTGGCAGCCGCGCGTGACTTCTCAGGATCAAGGCGTTCATCAACTCCTCCGCCAACCTGCAGGCCCATGTCGCGAGCTGTTCCGGGCATGAACTGATACATGCCTGTCGCGCCGCTCTTCGCATTGTATGCGAGCGGATTTCCGCCGGATTCCGTCATTGCTAGTGCGTCAAGCAGAGATGAACCTACCTGTCCATTAAGAATGGTAGACCCCCGTCGATTGATGTTAGGTGACATCATAGCTGCGCCAGCATTACCAATACCCAGCATTGCAGAGATGTTGCTCCACCAGTCACCAGATGTCGGTGCAGTGGCTGCTGATGGGTTGGTTGCACCTTCGCTGATGGTTCCGGGTGGTAATGCCTTGTTGTAATCAGCGCGGCGGCTTTCTTTCTGCTTCCACATTCCGGCTACGTAATCCCAAACCATGCCAAGATTGGAATCAGCGTCGATGTTGCCTCCAGCTGTCAAGCGTTGTCCTGGCGCTGGTTTTTCGGGGCCCGCGAGATTTATGAGTGGCTTATTAAACCCGGTCAGCAGGTTAAAGTTTTCCGAAATCTGGAAGAAGGAGTGCAGGGCATTCGATGATCCATTCAGGGCGTCGGCGAAATCACGAGCCCACTTAGAGCCATCCTGGAAGAATCCAAGGATATTGCCCTTGTTATCTTCGATCCACTTGCCGAACTCTGACAACGCTTCATTGATGTCTTTACCAAAAATTCGCACAAAGTCCTGCGCCACACTGTCAGCGGTTGCTTTCAGCTGTTCAAGCGTCTTAGTAACATCCATTGCCTGCTTGATGGCTGCAGGTGTGGCGTTACTCTGCTTCTCGAAATCCTTCTGAAGGGTGGCAAGGTTGCCGCTGTACATGAGGTTAAACATGTCATCAGCGCCGCCCATGCGCTGCCACATCACCTGAGCCTGATCCTTGTTAAGTTTGCGAAGCGCCTCAGCCTGACGCAAAACGCCTTCGCCTGGCGTTGCAGCGCCAATAATGTTGGTTCCGGTCATGCCCTGAAGCTGCTGAATGGCGATCGTGGATTCATCAGGCGCACCCATGCCAGTACGCGACCATAACTGGGCATTCTTCACACGAGCAAGGCTATTCGTCATTGACTGAGATGAAGCGCCGACAGCGGTTGCTGCACGCTCAAAACCCTGAAGTGAAGTTGCAGACATTCCAAGAAAACTTGACACATTGCCAAGCCTGACCAGATCGGTAGTGGTTGATGCGAACATGCGCCGGGCACCCTCAAGGGTGAGGGCAACGCCTAAGAATTTAGCAGCGCCTAACTGCACGCCTTTGAAAGCAGACTGCCCAGCCTCACCGAACTGATTGAAGCCCGCGGTTAACCTTCCGACAGATTCGGTAGATTCATTGGCAGTCCGGCGCAGGTTGTTGCGCATTTCATTTGCGCCAGCCTCAACCTTACGCTTTCCGTTAAGGAAGTCATCAGCCCTGACCGTGATTCGGTACGCTAACTCATCAACGATCATTGCTTTTTCTCCTGGTGCTTATGCCATACGCGCTGGTTAAAGTTTTCTACCGTAATTGCTTCAAGGATATTATACATATCCCGCACAGAAAGTTTCTCCTGTAATTCGACGTAAGTTGCACGCCCAGAAGAAATGATGGCGAAAACAGGATCTGACATGTTCACAGTGGAAACAAGCTGTGAAGGCGGGTTTTCATTCCCTATGAATGGGAAGTGGACTCTCCGCCGATTGCTAAAAAACTGAAGTTCACCTCAAATACCTTGTCCAGCAACCTGCGGATGGTGTCAGTTTCTTCAAAATCCAGCGGCCCATTTACCAGGCGGTTAGTGGTCTGGTTTTCATGCGTAATGCACACCTGAACAGTTTTCATCAGACGGTCACGCAAAGCACGGGAAACTTCAGGGCTCGCAGAAGTAAGAACAGGCAGTCCGTAGGTCACAAGTCCTGCACATCCCATTGAGATGACGTCTGCAGGAATGCCGGTAAATCCTTCTTCACCCATGATGCGGAACAGGTCCTGCGCCAGCTCATCAGCATCCCATGCTGACATTTCAGTGATGATGAATTCTTTGCCGAAGTCACGACTTGCCGGATTTTCTACCTTGAACATTACTTCTCTGCGAGCCATAAGTTACCTTACTTGCGGGTTGTGTTTTCGAATCGGAATGTCGCAGCACGCGGTTGCAGAATGCGTGCGCCATTCGGCGTTGGTGTCCATGAGTATACTCCCCCATTTACCATCGAAAAGGAAGCCTTCAACGCCGGGACTGAAAGATAGGCGTTACACTGGAATTTTGCAATTGCAGTGCGCTCAGCAGACCACCACTGGTCGATTAACTCTCCAGCCTTAGATGTCGGCATGATGTTGATGGTAAATGCCACAGGATTAAAGATATAACCCATGTGATAAATACCGTCGGCGCTCATTGCGTCTTCTGCGTTCTGCACGGCTTCAGTTGACCACATTGCGTCAACCGCGTAGTCATCCACATCAAAACCACCTGGGAACAGGGCAGGGACCACTATCCGCAACTTACTATTGGCACTTGTAATATCAAGAGGCATTTTAAATTTCCTTACAGGATCGCAGTAGAAGACATGTCGATAGACTGGATTAACTGCCCGTCAACATAGTAGAACACAACGCCAACCAGTTCGCGAGTGATGCGGGTTGCGCCAGTTTGGGTTGGGATATACAGATACCATCCATCGCTGTACAGCACGGAGGAGATGTCTTTACCCACCACGTTAGCAACCAATTTTGTTTGCGAGTTATCCAGCACAACGCCTTTCTGGATTGAGCCAAAGTTGATGTATTTGTTGGCAACGTCAATCACCGAGGCTTGCACTGATGCATAACCCTGGGCGTTATAGCTGTAGCTCTGGTTGTTGGTGAATAACGCGTAGAATGCAGCAATCAGGTCTGCGTTCATCGCAATCTGACCAACGTATGAATCCAGCCAAAGGAACTTGCCGCTGATGTTGCCCGGAGCTGCATAGTTGCCTGAGACTTTCTTCTGACTGTAGCTACCGTAATAGTTGTAGCTGTTTGACTCCAGCGCGCGCGCTTTTTCAAGCGTGTCAACCTTGGGTGTGATCCCGTTGAACTCTCGGTACTTGTATGAAACGCGCCCCTGAGTTGCGTCAAAGTTAAGGCTTGCTGCGTATGCCAGTGGTGTAACCGCATCCAGATAGTCGCCGTAGATCGGGAAGACGCCTTCATAACCTGCCGGCTCAACCTGATTCGGGTAGAAAGCCGTTGAGCTGTTAGCAACCAGCGCATCAGCATCCGGATCGTGCATGGAGTAGAAAAAGTTACTCTTCTGACCATTCACCCATGCTGCCAGCTCAATCTTCTCAGCGTCATCAAACTCAACCACAGATGACAGGCCAACCCAGTTCTGATTCTGGTCGATGATGTTATCCATCGTGTCAGTCAGGCTGGTTACTGCATTACCTGCTGACAGGATCGCGCCAGTTGCTGCAGTGAGCTTCAGACCATTTGTAAGATCGGTTGCGCTCGCGTAGCTAACGTTAGATGTTGCGCCAGTAGTGCTGGATGTGAAGATGAACACGTTTGCGGTTGCATTCCACGTCACAGTTACGCCGGTTAAAGCTGCAGTAAGGAGTGTTGCAATGTTGCTCTGGCTTGTTGCTGCTGACAGGTCAACCGCCTGGCTTGTCTGCTGAGTGCCATCAACGGTTATGGTGAACGTGCCAGAAGGGAGTGCCTTCAACGTGGTCAGTGGCACACCTTTCAGTGATCCTGACATCAGATAACCCGCTGCTGCAGTTGTCTGAATGCGAGACATCAGCAGTGTACCAGGAGTCACTGTGGAGTTATCGTAACCGTTGAAGTAGACGACGGCAGCCAGATACTCTTTAGAAGAAGAACCCAGCATGGCAGATACTTCTGACGCCTGATAGAACTCGTGCACACTACCCGATGGGATAAGCAGGCTGTCAGTCAGGATCAGGCCGTTTGCATCAAGCGCATCACCAGCAGGTGACACCACATTCGGCGTGATGGAAAAATCTTTACTTAATGGAATGGTGCTCATTTATTATCCACCTGTTCAAGAGTGATGTCGGCATGATCGAAATAATCCTGCCGGAGTGTTACCGTAATGTGCGCCTGCAAGGACAGTGTGATAATGTATCTTTCCTGCCACTGGCTTTCCGCGTTGATCATCGGTGCCTGAATTGCTTCCGTTGAGTAAAGTGGCGCGAGTCGCTCATCAAGCGCTTTGATTGTATCGTATCCGTACGTGCTGGAGAATAGCGTTTCAAGCTCAATAGCTCTATCTCCTGCATTTTCCCCGTAAAAATCAACCTGAATTTCCGCCTGGCGCACTTCGGTATAACTCATAGTCGCGGTGTTGTTATCGCCAGTGTCGCCTTTAATGTCTCGCGTAGAGCTAAGACGCTTGAATCGTAGCGGGGTGATGATGTTGAAAACACCCAAAGGCATTGGCACGCGATCGGCCTGGGCCTGCTGGCAAGCGCCAAGATTCAGGCCTTCAATGAAATCAGCCAGGGTGTCAATGACGTTATCAACGGTGTAATCGGTAGCCATCAGGATGCACCATCAGTTTGCAGGCAGACAAGGAGTCGGCACCAGCCGGTATTCCACAGCTCAATAGGTTCGATAACCAGCCAGGTCTGTCCATCGATAATAAACAGATCGCCACCTTTCTTCATGGTCCGGTTAACGCTATAGAGTGCGCCATTGATGTGTATTGACTTGAACAGCCCTTCGATGTTAAGCCCGTCAACGTGCATCATATCGCCTTTTGTCAAAGGCTGTAGCTGTAACGTTACACTTTCATCAGGATAGTAGGTCGGGACTGGCTTTCTTCCCGCGCCCATCACTTCACCCTGATAGCGGCGAAGCGTTGCAGTAATGTCTGGGTTTACGCTGGTAATTGCCGATCGCACGATTGCGTGAAGGTTCATTCTGTACCATCCAGATCTTTAACTTCGTAGCTGATGCTGTTGATCATCACTTTGGTATCTTCCAGCGGCTTGGTTGACATGTTCCCACGCTCTCGACGCTCACGCGCTGTGCGTGCAGAAATAGGAGGATCGACCAGAAGCGTGATGGAGGTGTAAACGTCAGATGCGGCCAGCGCGCCGACCTGCTCAAGCACCTGATTGACCGGCAACCCAGCCATAATCCCTCGACCAATCGCAGCACGCCAGTTATCTGCCTGATCGGCAATGGCGTTACGGAAGAAAGGGCGGGGTGGCTGGCGTTTAGTTGGTACGCCGTATTCGTTATCGAATGCGACCTGAGAAACCGGAGTGCCATCAGGATAGGTTGCTCCACTGATGAAGCCAACCTTCAGCTGCTTGTTGCCGATTTCTCGCTCAATTCGGTTGAGAAAATCCAGGATCGCATCAGCCATGTGGTTACCTTACGTGTAGTCCTGGCGAACGTATCGATACGGGCAGCCCGGATACCACTTAGCCATGCGGTAAACTTTTGTCGCCTGCCAGAATGCAAGGCCGTACGGGCTTTGCGTGTACCATGCGGTTCCGACGCTCATTGCGCCAAGTTCTGAACCAACAGAAACGCTGCCCTCTGTCGCAGAGGAAATGCGGCCCACGAAGCCAGATCCGCCGTTACCTTTGGCATCTCCGTAACGAATCCATGCTAAGTGAGCCATCAGGAGATAAAGGAGTCGCTCACGCTTGGCATATTCAGGCACGACAGAGTACTCTGAGTTATTCAGATAGTCAGTTGCCTCATCAAACAGAAACTGCAGTTGCACATCAGTAACGTCTGAGAATTCCGGGAAGATTTCGCGGAACTTCGCAATATCAAGCGTGACGACTGCCATTACTCTTCCTCTTTGTCTTCTTTCACGCCAGCGTCTTCAGGCTTGATCTGCTCAAGGCCGGTCTTGACGTGCTGACGTTCTTTGGCTGCATCTTCAGCGGATTTTTTGTCGCCAACTGCGAAAAGAAGTCCGTTTACGATAGCTGGTGAACGGGCGTGTGCTTTGGCGTATTCGTCCCACACTTCGGCAGGCACGTCTTCAGTAATACCAAACCCACCGATGATTTGCGAGGATGCGGAGCCGTTCAGTTTAACTTGCTTGTCTGCGCCACGGATAACAACACCGCTAGGTAATTTGCACCCGATGACGTAAGTACCTTTCTTAGCTGCCATGATTCATTCTCTCTCTGTTATAAAAAAGCCGCCCATGTGAGCGGCATTTCATCAGTATAGCGCCAATTACACTCCGAGCATAGACGACACAGCCATAGGCTGAGTAATCACGGCGCCGTAGGTAGCACCTGAGTATTTCTGCTTGTAGCTGGAAACCTGCGGGATCAGCGGGTGAGCACGAAGCTTATCGCTGTACGCCAGGTAGCCGGTGCGCTGGCCCTGAATGTCGGTTGCGATCATCTGCACCAGCTCACCAGCTGCGGTGCTGTATTGCGGAGCCACAACAAACTTCATGTTCGGGAAGGTATCTCGAACCATCTTCTCAACGGTGTTACCGAAGATTTCGTTGGCCTTTTTGAACCAAACAGAAGCTTTCGGAGACATCGCCAGAGTAAGATTGGATGCCATGTTGATACCATCACCCAGCACGCCGTTTGTGCGGCTGATCAGGTCTTCGTACAGCGCCAGAATATCGTTATAGATACCCAGAACTGACTTGGCTGACCACAACACTGCGTTGCTTGCGTTCGGATCTGGAATCGGGCTGATTGACGCTGGCAGGGCAGGGTCGTTCAGGATGCCGTAGTTATCGATACCGGTCACGCCGTAGAAGTAGAACTTATTCGCAGCCTGGTTCAGCACGATAGCAGCAGCACGCTGTTTCTCAGCAACGTATGGCAGCATAGCCAGGCCGTAACGCTCCTGCTCCAGCTCGCCATAAGTAACCATGGTCTGGTAGCGGTAAACCTGACGGTTCTGCCAGGAGCTGGTTACCTGCACGGCACCTTGCTCGCTGTAGTCCTCATAAGCCACCACGTCACCAGTTGGCTCAACGCGCTGGATCATGATGTTGTCCTGAGCCCATGAACCTTTACGTTCTTCCGGGAACAGCTCGGTAGAAGTCAGGTTTGCGAATACAGTACGCACGATAACCGGATCGATGAAGCTTGAAACGATCGCCGGGATACCGCCATTAGGTGGCAGTTGTGGCTGGATGTCGGCGTCCATAGCAAAGCGGTTAACAGTGCTAGGCAGAGTTACGCCGCGCTTCTCAGCTTCGGCGCGAAAAGCGGCAAAATCCGCCTGAGTTAAGTTAGACATTATGCTTTGCTCCAGTTCGAAATGATGATCAGGTCGCCAACTGCTGCGCCGTGTGCCACCCAGAAGCCAGTTTCAACGAAACCAGTTACTGTCGCGCCAGCGGTGCCGGTTGCCAGCTTGCCGTTTGTTACGCTTGCGAAAACCTTCTGACCAACAGTCGCAACGGTAGTGGACTTGGCCCAGAAGTCGCCGCCAACTTTCGGAGACACTTCGCGGCCTTCGATGATCAGCATTGAGTTTGCCAGGTTGTAACCGATGGTTGCCTGAGCTACGTTTTGAATAAAGCCAACTGGCACTGAGTCAGCAGCCGGAGCAACGTTGGTAACAATGGTGCTGTCAGTTGCATCGCGGAACACGAAAGTACCGATGGTCACACCGCCTTCACCAGCACGGAACGCATCAGGACCGCCAGCGGCAGCAATGATTGGGCTGGTAGATGCCGGCTGTGCTTCTGCACCAACACCAACATAAATGCCTACGCTAGATTGAAATGCCATGATTATTCACCCTTGAAGAATGCAGAAACGCGAGTGCGCGAATCGGTGTTAATGACAGGCGCAGAATCCTGAGCCATCTTGTTGCTCTGCAGCATTTCCACCATCGGACGCAGGGCAGAAGAGTGCAGGGAATCAACGTTCTGCACGCCTTTGTGCTTCAGAGCCATGCGATAGACTTCATCAGCGGAATCGCATGCAACACGACCGATAAGCGGTTCGCACAGATGCTCAGCTTCGCGCAGTGCTTTGAACTCGCCACGCATCTGGTTGCGCAGGGAATCCATCGCCAGACGAGAATCTTTAGCCATTTTCTCATCCTTCTCGCGATCTTTCTCTTCACGCTCTTCGCGTTCTTTCAGGCGCATGGCTTCAGACTCATTGTCCTTGTCGGCCTGAGTCTGCTTATCTTCATCCTTCGCCATTTTGTCATCTTTCTTATCGTCATCTTCATCTTCGACGATCTTGGCAACTTCTTCCTTCACTTCGTCCGGGTTTGAATCTTTTGCCAGACGGGGCAGAATGGTGGCCCACAGCTTATCTAGTTTAGACATTACTTTGTGTCCTATAGGTTTGGAGTCGTACACTAAAACGTCAGGGCCTGCCCGTCCGTCTGGAACGATGGCAACGTGGTTGCAAACGATGTCGCGCATCACGCCGTCATATTCCTCGCCATTATACACACCAGGCGTCATATCCGCACGGTAGCGATAAGAAGAGGAAATTTCGCGCTGCTGTCCGGATTCAATGCCAGCAATTGCAACTGAATCCCAGACAACCAGTGAGTCCTGCAGATAGGTGCCGTCGAAATTCGCACCCTCGCCAGTTGATCCGATGATTGCATCTTTAGGTGGAGCCGATGCCAGAACTGGCAGGTGGGTATTGAGTACGGGCTTCTTGTTGAAGGTGGGCGCGGCTTTCGCTAGCTCTTCCGGGCAACGAAGCATCCTATAGCCTTTGTTCTCATCAAGACCAAGCGCTTCCGAGTTCGGGATCTCTTTACCGTAGTAGGTGCAGACGTTAGCCTTGCTGATAGGCGTCATCGTGACATGCATCATGCCATCAACATCCATTGTGCGGACGCTGGCGCGATCGAAAGCTAAAACGCTTTGAACCTTAACCTCGGTTCCGGTGTCGATGATCATTTATTGCATATGCCTTCACAATCAGAATTATCAGCATTATGCAACGGGTGGAAAGATAACGCAACAGGTGGGTGATAGGGGTAGTGTGGAGCGCCCGAAGGCGCTTTTGGTGATAATGGCTTGTTCTGCTTTTTTTACTCAATTCCTTCCATTTTTTCTATAACAATATCATCTTTGTGTAGCTCACTTAGATGCCACTTTTT
>Ga0207696_1000351_pt1 | contig 47268 bp, 66 predicted proteins | sample KBSS54metaG_FD_184403 | JGI IMG/M metagenome (GOLD analysis project Ga0207696, IMG submission 184403) | Switchgrass rhizosphere microbial communities from Kellogg Biological Station, Michigan, USA - KBS S5-4 metaG (SPAdes) (version 2) | ecosystem: Host-associated > Plants > Roots > Rhizosphere >... | reverse complement strand
CATTGGTTAACACCAGTAAACCTTCGCTATCGCGATCCAGACGCCCCGCGGCGTACACGCCCTGTACAGGAATAAAATCTTTCAGGGTGCTGCGCCCGGCCTCGTCCGTAAACTGCGGCAAAACATCGTAGGGTTTATTGAACAAAATGACCCGTTTTGGTTGGTTTCCGGGTGTTCTTCTGGTGGCTTGTTGTGAGCTGAATCGCTCAACCCGGTGATTTCTAAAAGAAGTTTTCTTCATGGTATTTTCAGCGCCGGTCAATTGCCGCATTATAGCCTAATAACGAATGCCTTTCATGGCGCCGGACATTCAGGTACTATCGGACGGCTCATTACAAATTATTAACATAAGATCAGTAACAACCAGAAGCGCTCGAAGGAGAGGTTAATGGAAAGCAAAGTAGTTGTTCCGGCGGAAGGTAAAAAGATCACCCTGCAAAACGGCAAAATTAACGTTCCACACAACCCGATTATTCCCTTCATTGAAGGTGATGGTATCGGTGTAGATGTTACTCCTGCAATGCTGAAAGTGGTTGATGCCGCTGTTGAGAAAGCCTATAAAGGCGAGCGTAAAATTTCCTGGATGGAAATTTACACCGGTGAAAAATCGACCCAAGTTTACGGCCAGGACGTTTGGCTGCCAGCAGAAACGCTGGACCTGATTCGCGAATACCGCGTGGCAATTAAAGGCCCACTGACCACCCCGGTCGGCGGCGGTATCCGTTCCCTGAACGTTGCTCTGCGTCAGGAACTTGATCTGTATGTGTGTCTGCGTCCAGTGCGTTACTACCAGGGTACACCAAGCCCGGTAAAACGCCCGGAACTGACCGACATGGTTATCTTCCGTGAAAACTCAGAAGACATCTACGCAGGTATCGAATGGAAAGCGGACTCTGCTGACGCAGAAAAAGTGATTAAATTCCTGCGCGAAGAGATGGGTGTGAAGAAAATTCGCTTCCCTGAGCATTGCGGTATCGGCATCAAGCCGTGCTCCGAAGACGGTACTAAACGTCTGGTGCGCGCAGCCATCGAATACGCAATCACCAACGATCGTGACTCTGTGACTATTGTTCACAAAGGCAACATCATGAAGTTCACCGAAGGCGCATTCAAAGACTGGGGCTACCAGTTGGCGACTGAAGAATTCGGCGGCGAACTGATCGACGGCGGTCCGTGGCAGAAAATCAAGAACCCGAACACCGGCAAAGAGATCATCATTAAAGATGTTATCGCCGATGCGTTCCTGCAGCAGATCCTGTTGCGTCCAGCTGAATACGACGTGATCGCGTGTATGAACCTGAACGGCGACTACATCTCCGACGCCCTGGCGGCGCAGGTTGGCGGTATCGGTATCGCGCCTGGTGCAAACATTGGTGACGAATGCGCGCTGTTCGAAGCCACCCACGGTACGGCACCTAAGTACGCAGGTCAGGATAAAGTGAACCCAGGTTCAATCATCCTGTCTGCTGAAATGATGCTCCGTCATATGGAATGGTTCGAAGCCGCAGACCTGATCGTGAAAGGCATGGAAGGCGCGATTAACGCCAAAACCGTGACTTACGATTTCGAACGTCTGATGGACGACGCTAAGCTGCTGAAATGTTCAGAGTTTGGTGACGCAATCATCAAGAACATGTAATCCGGTTTTTGGGTTATGTGAGAACGGGAGCCTGATGGTTCCCGTTTTTTATTATTAGTTGTCGAACGGTTATCAAAATTTTATCAAAATGAGTTATCAAAACTCCATAACGTGAGAGGGAAGATTGATGCAACCACTACAAAATGAAGATTTACATTATATGGATATGGTGAAAGTCCAATATGAACGTATGGCTCATCACGAAAATCAAAGGTTTCTTTTTAGTTCTTTAGTTATGACTGTAACCACCACTCTTCTTACAATATTATTTGCAGTTGATGCTAAATTAACATTTGAAATCGCAACTTTAGCAAGCGTGTTGCTGATTATTATTAACGTTTTTGCAATATTATTTATTATTAAATCCAGATATTGGATAAAGTTACATCAAGGAAGAGCAAGGCATATAATTGAAGGCTACAATCCTAGATTGGCGGAAAGTGTTTATAATGATGAGGGTTCTGAGAAGCAAAATAATTCATTGTTACCAAGACCTCCGTTAAAATTAGATAGCAATAAGGATTACTCTAGACGACCAAACTTACAAATATTTCTACATGTGGCTCTTATCATTGCAGTGATTGTTTTTGCAATTCTAAAATATGCAATGCCCATTTAATATTTAAACTGATATCACAACCCAATCCTTGCCTCGGTCGTCATGGTATTTATCTGTTTGCTGCTGAGACTTATGTCCCAGCAGTTTTCTGGTATCTATTCCTTGTTCGTTGTAAAGTCGCTCAGATAAGGAACGTTGCTCATGAAATGTAGCTGGTGTTCCTTCCTTCCAGTCAATTTCTGCCTTGTCCCGAGCCTTACTAAAATTTGTAGTCAACGTGTTTGACTTCACCTGAGCACCACGTTCCGCCTGGGAAGTTGCTCTAAAGAAATGTACCAAATATGGGCTAATTGCATAGTCTCTACAGCGTGAAATAATTTCCCGTAAACTCCAATTAATTGCGTTAAGGCGAAGCGAAAGTGGGATGGCGATTTTGCTTCCTGTTTTTTCCTGAGACACATGAAGGTGGTCATCCCAGACATCGCTAAACTTCATATTTGAAATATCCCCAAGGCGCTGCCCTGTTACTAATGCTAGTAGCATTGCATTGCCCATGTATTGATGGGTGCTGTCTGCGATATCAAAAATTCGCTGCCATTCGTCCAGACTAAGGCGTTGGCGGGTAACTTTGCGGCGAGGCTTTTTGGTCGCTGATGCAGGATCATAACCCGGAGGGACCTCGCCTGCATGCTGCGCTTCTTTAAATATATCAACTAGGACAGTTCTCACTACTTGAGCCATTCTCGGCTGGCCAGCTGCAACGTACTCATCGAGCAGCAAAGCAATATCTCGAACATCTACTGATGGCAGCAATTTCATTCCGACTCGCTCTTGTAGCAATGAAACCGGCTTTTTTTTCTGTTTAAAAGTATTCAGTTTAATGTCGCCCGTTGCTAAACGCTCTTCCTGAATTTTCCAATATCGTTCAATCCATGTGGATACAGTAATTGCTTTACCTTTGCTGGCGGCGATCCTATCGCTGATTGCTAATATTTGCCGGGTACGTTGTACGGCTAAGCGTGTGTTAGCTTCAGTAGCGATCGCAATAGCCTCTGTCTCATCAGAGCCCAAAGCATAGAACTTGCCAGTGATCGGATGTTTATAGCGCCAATAAACTTTATTCACTTTTCTGCTATATAGAGGGTAAAGGTTCGGAACTTTGACGTTGTTTTTACGAGGTCGAGCTGCCATCGTTCAATATCCTTTGTAGTTTTATCGAGTCTGATTTGCGAATTTCTGGTTTTGTTAGTTCACCTACAAGTTCTGCATCCTCCCTTACTCTCCATAACCTTCCTTGTTTCATTGCTGGTGGCGAAAATAGATTTTGCTTGGCATAGCGCCGCAAAGTATTCACAGCTGGTGGATTACTACGGAATTTCTCAGCTGCCCATTCCTCAAGCGTTAGCATTTGCTTCATGGTTTCTTCTCCACTAAACCGGCTGCACCCGGTTAAGGTCTATAGAACGCGCAAGATGAGCATCCGCCACGGAGTCCATCATTGCAGGTACGGCATCTTTTTGTTTCGGTGTGATAGAGCTGGTGGGCCATATCACGCGGTACAATCACCGGCATCGGCACGCGAATGACCAGGGCGCGTAGCCTTTCGATCTCCAGCGCGTGTTCCATTGCGATTTGCTTCCAGTCGGCGGCTTCAGCCATCCACCAGGCCACATCGGATTTAAGGCGGCGCGTACGCCGCTGTTTGAGTTTGCTCACCATCAATCATCATCCGAGTCTTCTTCATCCTCTTCCTGTGACATCAGGAGAGGATTCATTCTGGCGCTTACCTGGCTGGCATAACCTGATCGACCGATGTTATGCAGTACGCCATAAATATCGAACATCTCTGTTCGCTCATCGCCAATGTCCAGCTCACAAGCCAGCTTATGGCATTCGGTAGCAAGGGCCGCCACCTTCTGAAGGAGTTCTGATTTATTCACGGCTTCACCTCCTGCTGCGGTGCTGCTGGCAGTGGTTGCCAAAACTCCACATCCCTACAGGTAGTCTCAAAAAACTCACCACCCCCTCGGACAGCAGAGTAAAAATCACCTTCCCTATGCTGAGCCTCACAAACGAAATATCCATCGTCAACAACCAGAACAATGTCGTTTTCTGGGGGCATCCGCTCACTGCAAGCCACCCAACCATCCGGAATCACCGGAGAGTTGCCCTTTTCGTTGGCATCACCGGAATGGTCAACCATGTCGAGATTATCCTCGGGATGGTTGACCATTGCAGCTTGATAGCGTTCCAGTTCCACATACTCCTGACATGACCATCCTCCATCAATGAAATCGCGCGCTTCGACAGCATCAAAGGTGAATGACGTTTCGCTACCGGTTGGTGAGGTTATCCCGTATAGGTCTGCAACTGGCTTAAATTGGGTAGTTGGCATGGTACCTTCATTGGTGAGGGTACCATCGGCACCCTGAAGCATGGCGGCGCGGCAGGCGTTCCAGCCACCTCTGAAAGTGTCGTCGAAGTTGTCATCCTCCATGAATCGACGCTTGTACTCTTCTCGGGTTAGCTCACCAGGCACTACCGTAGCGGGCTGCGGTGCCGCGTATAAGCATACAGAATCACCTACATCACACCCCTTGTAATCTGGGGGCATGACATTAGCCATTTCTCCACGCTTAAGGCACTCAATTTCACTTTTGTCGGTAATGCCAACAGGCATCGATTCCATCCCCGCAAGCGCCATTTTGAGAGCGACCAGCGTGTTATTGCCGTCTTCATCCAGACCGAACGGGATTTCGTCGCGCATGGTTTCGATATCTGAAATTGCTTTCTGTAGCCATTCTTTGGTGATTGTCATGGGTTAGTCCTTCCAGTCCCACACCGCGAAGGCGTGGTCATCATCGCAATCTATCTCGCCTTTTTCTCCGCATTCGGAGCAAACGACACCGTCACCTGCATAAAGGAAATCTGGGTTCCCTTTATCGGTGTGAACATCCAGCTCATCGCTGTCGCATTTGGGGCAATAGCCAGCCCATTTAATACGTAATACGCCCATGCTCATTCCCCTTTCACTGTGATGCCAGCGGCGCGTTCTGCGTCCCACTTCTGCATGTACTCTTCAATGTCGCTCCATGCCTCGCCTGATGTTGCGAGCGCATCAATAACGCTTTGGCGGCCTCTGTGGTGCTCTTTTCTCTGCATGCTCTCAATTTCGCTTTCAAGCTAGGATGCGTATTTCAGTGATGCGTTTGCCGACGCCTCCAGCTCAGCAATGCGCTTCTCTGCGGCTTCCAGCTCATCCAGCAGCGCCAGCACAGTGGCAGGGTTGGCTGCGGCGATGAATGCTGAATCAACCTTGAGGCAGTGCTGGGCGACAGCTTTCACCCCAACCTTTACCTCATAGCCCCGCGCTCCTTTGTGTGGGTGATATGATTCCCAGCGACCCCATGAGGAATTATTTGCTGCATCCGCCGCTTCACGCAGCGCCTGCTTGTTTGTGCTCATTTGGCGGCCTCCATTGCTGGCATTTCCGATAGCTGCTCAAGGCCTTCTTCGATTTCACAGAACTCAATGGCGCCAGTGAACTCAGGCTCGTTTAGCTTCTGTCGAATAAAGTCAGCAGTTGCTGTATCAAAAGTCACAGTCCACCAACCGTATTCGTCTCTGCTTGCTCCGCTTCCGTCATATTGAACTTCAGCAACCAGACTTTTACCTTTCAGGATTTTGTTAATCTTGCGGCGTGTGCTCATTTGGCCCCCTGGCGAAGTTGGGCTGCGAAGTTATTCAGTTCATGGAATACGTAGCCACTACCCCAGCGTTCTGATGCAGCATGTTCGATAGCGCTGGCCCGCACTTCGGCAAGAAATGCGTCTGTGGCTGGGGTTTCAGGCATACCAAGGCCAGCACATTTTGCCGCACCAGTTTTGATGTTCTCGACGTAGCATTCATCGCAGATGTACTTCTTCAGCGCCGCATTCTCAGCAGCCATCTTCTCAAGCCTGCTCTGAGACTCTGCAAGCTGAGAACGAACATCACGGATTTCTAGAACAGCTACCTGAACCGCATAAGCGAACATGGCAACAGAACGCTCACCAATCTTTTCACTGTCGCGCTGCATGTTGACCGCAATAGTCATCAGTTCATCCAGTTGCTCACCGGTCATTGGCTTATTGGTTGTTGTCATGATGATTTTCCTGCTGAAGTTTGTGCTGTTTAACGAAGTGGGCCACTGCTTTTGACTGGTTGGCGACAATTTGTTTACCGCCCAAATTCAGAGTGACGTTTTTTCCGCGATAAATAATGGCGCTGCCGATTTCTTTACCATCCAGCATCACATACAGGGTTCTGCCGCGAATCTCAGTCGTCGGAATTGGCTGTGACATACGATAGGTTTCGCGCGCTTCAGCAATGGCTTTGTGCTCGTCGATAATGGACAGGGCTTCTGCCAGTGCTGCACCTTCCACAGTGAAAACACCATCATCACTGATCGTTGCCATGGACATGATCTCTACAAACCTGCGCGCGGTTTTAATACTGAGTTCCGGCGCGATAGAACTGCGGGTAACTTTCGTTTTACCCTGGGCTGCGGCAACGGCTTTATCGTGTTGCAGAACCTTACCTGCTTCTTCGCCATACTCACGAACGCGGTCAACGGCGACATCGACTGACACGGCACCGGATTTAACTTCGCACTGCACGTCATGGTTTGCTGTACTCAGCAACAGCAACTTCTCGACGGTGGACACTGACTTATTAACCAGCTTTGCTATCTCGCTGGTGGTCTGGTTAAACGCGTTGTGTAATTCCTGAATAACAGCGGCCTGCTCCATATCGGAAAGTGGAAGCTGGTTATTACTGGTCATGATGCGTGCGAGGCGCTGCACATCGTTACCGTTGAACGGCATGATGTGGATTCGGTCCACTGGCTTGCCAGCTTCAGCACATCGAGCAAAGCAGCGGCGACGGCGGTGACCTTCAACAACCCACACGCCACCTTCATCCCGAGCGGTAACTTCCAGCGGAGGAACTGCGCCACCGTTCATCAGGTAGTTGAACAGGTCATCATCTGCCTGGCGGGTACGATCATCGTCTTCACGTTTGTTGAAACCTTCGCGAACGTGAATATCGGCCAGATCGATAAACATCCCGGTATCGGTGCGTTTAATCAGACCAGACTTGGTCATCTGCTTAAATGAATTGCCCATCACTTCGCACCTTCTTGAACCTGGAGCGTCTCACCATTAAGTTCAATGTCGATAACTGGTAACAACGCATAGTCACACCATTGTTCAATAGCAGGATCGCAGCCATCGTCTTCAGTAACATCGCGAAGTCCAGTCATCGTGGCGCGCTGCATAACGATTCCCCACACAACGCTTGTTACTTCCTCAGACCAACCATCACATGCATGGTCGCGGAAATCAGAAATCTCATCTTCTGCGAAGTTTTTTGCCTCCTCAGCAGTTTCGAATTCCTCGTAACCACATTCACTGCCGTAAGCAAAGAACCCTGCGGGACCTGATTTAATGGCGTTTATTTCCCGCGTCAGTTCTTTACGCTGCGACATTGCTTCACAGAGCGCGACGCTGGTGTAGTCGAGACGGTTGGCCAGCTCATTCATCAACTGAGCTGAGGCAGTAGGGAGGTAGACCGCTGCTTTACGGGCAAGAGAAACAAGCTTCTCTCTGGTCATGCGTGGTTGTAACTCTTCGACGTTCTGTGTATTCGTCATGGATAGTTTCTCCGTATTATTTGCGCCCTGCACGACGCTGATTTTTGGTTGCACGAATCCCTCGCAAAATTGCGATGAAAAATCATGGGCTTCGTTTTAGTAAGTACCCGAAGTAGGGCACTTAGTGAAACGGGCGGCTGCAACCGCCTGTTAGTTTCTCCACAATTGGGAGCGCGTTCACCTGAGCTGATTTAACGACCGGGGCCTCTCAAGGGATATAACAGAACGCGCTCTCAATTGTGAAAAAAGTGCGGTACCAGTGACTTCAAAGGATGGAACTGGTACCGCCAAGACTACACACAGCTATCGTTGTTACAGGGACTACGGGTTAAGGTTGTGGCGGTGGTGCCTCCACCTTCCGGGTCAGCCGATCCCGGAGACGTCACACTATCAAGATCGAATTCATTATTAAGTTGAATGATCTGGCTTCGTCACGAGCGCATAGCCGCAATTACCACAACTGGAAGCGCACTCCGTTAATTTTGCTCACCTGTCTTCCACAACTGGTTGATAGGGAGTGCGCTTTCATGTTGTGTTCGCGGGGTCTACTTCCCTCCTGTCACGGTTCTTTCCCCGCGTCATCGTGCTTCCCCTGTTTGCCACGCTGGTCCGTCTACTTCCGGATGTCACTGCCGTCGAGAGTGCTGGCAGCTCACTGACCTGATAACTCCCAGGATCAACTGGAGTGGTTGTTATCGCTACCAAAGCGCCACTGTCCAGGACATTTATAAGGACCGTCTCCAAGTGGTAACTCTTCCAGTCCCGCTAAACACCCGGCGCGATGCTTAGCGTGAATGGCTGATATCCTCGTCTCTTCCGAGGTGTCACACCGAATCGCCAGGATGGTGAATCCCTACAGACTGTCGTTCACGTTGGCTTGCACATTCCGGCTACCCGGAAACCCAATGCAACAAGGAATGATTCCCGGACCGCTGCGGCACATGTGCCATATACCGTACTGCTTTTGTAACCGATGATTTTTAACTTCATCACCCCGGCGCATAATCAGTATCACCAATAGTGATTAATTGGTCAACACCTGTAGTGATAAAATTATCACTGAAAGTGTTAACTTAATGATTATAAAGGTGAAAAAAGATTCAAAAAAAAGGAGCCGATTGGCTCCTTATTCGAAGATGTTTTCAGGCCATTGGGCCTTAACTACTTTTCCTATTATTCTACAATGTTCATTACATTCAATAGCTTGATATCTTGGGCTTGGGTTGAGAGGTTCCAGCCAGGGTTTGCCATCTTCCCTAACAAATCTTTTAAAAGTAACTTCAGAGTCGTTAAAAATACCCGCCACACAAAAATCGCCTGCTTCAACATCTTGCTCAGGGTCGATAAGGATCAGCATTCCTTCGGGAAAACTTGGCTTAACACCTGGTGGTGCTGTCATGGAATGTCCGGATACTTCCAGCCAAAATGCTGACTCACTAGCTTTAACCGTAGTGGAAACCCATTCTTTAGCGTCACGCTCGGTGTATGAACTGACGGCGCTAAATGATCCAGCTTGTACTTCCGTTAATAGTGGGTACTCATAAACCGATGATTGGTGTCTGCCGTTGGCTATCGCTTCAAACATGGCAGAAATTTCTGCTGCCAGAGAAGGACTAAAATCGTCAACTTTGACTCCTAAAATCTTGGCGAACTGCGCTGCATGAGTTGCGTTTATCGCATTCGTGCCATTAAGCAACTGCGCAACTCCACTTTGCCCCATACCCATTTTTTCAGCCAAAGTCTCCTGAGACAGCCCGAGATGTTTTTTCTTGGACTCAAAGATGGCTTTTAGCCTGGTGGCATCTGCCAGTTGTTCTGCGGTCAAAGGTTTCTTTTTCATTCTCATAATTTATCACCGCACGGAATATTCACCAATCACCGCTAGTGTTGACATATTTATCACTAACAGTGATACTCCTTGTGTGAAAACCACGAGGAAACCCGATGAAGATTATTCCGCTATCTGAATACGTTTTGGAAAACGGACAGGCCAAAACTGCTGAGGCACTTGGTGTTTACCAAAGCGCCATAAGTAAAGCCCTTAAACGTAACCGCAAGGTAAACATCCTGGTCCAAGAAGACGGAAAGATTGAGGCTGAGGAAGTTCGACCTTTCCCAAATAAAAACAAACCTGAGTCATCTGAAGCTACGGCAACACAGTAACCAAAGAAAACTCATCAAGTAACTACCAAAGGAAAATCAACATGGTAGAGCCAAGCCTGAAAGAAGTAGTGAAAGCGATGTGTAAAGCGTATCCAGGAGGCCGTGAGGCAATGGCTGGCGCGATAGGCATGTCGGTGACTCAGTTCAATAACAACCTGTACGAGAAGAATGGCTGCCGCTTCTTTGAAGTGAACGAGCTGGAGGCGATGGAAGACATTTCAAACACGTCTCTACTGGCCGATTACTTCGCTCGTCGTCGCGGTGCTCTGCTGGTGGATGTGCCTCATCTCGAAGATTTGGACCGCGTGGACTTGTTTACTCGCGCCATGAGAACGGCAGCGGCGCGCGGTCAGGTTGATCAAATTATTCAGAAGGCGCTGGAAGATGGGGTTATCGAAAAGCATGAAGCCGATGAGATTCACGAACATCACCGCCGTCACCTGGCTGCGCGTGAAGAAGAGATTCGCGCCATTGTCGCGTTATTCAGCCGTAAGAAGATTGAAAAGAAGTGACGCCAGCGGGCGTGCAGGCCCCTGGCGTCTTGGCGTGTCGTATTCAGTGGAGAAACTAAACGCATGAACATAATAAACCGATTCAGACCAGCTAAGCAATTCCGATGCCTGCCGCTGGTGGGTAAAGATGCCCCGTTCGGCTATGTGGAGAGATTAACCACTCAGGCTGAACAGAACAACTACCAGGCTTCTGGCCCGATGGTAGATGCGTTTGCTTTGATGAACGAGAAGGGGCGTGAAGAATGGCTGAAGTTAACAGGCACTTCAAAGATCGACGAGGCATCCCAGTCCATGTCATCCGATGGGAGTCACAGACTCGACGCGTTATATACCTTCGCGAAGGGTACGATCATGAGTGCTTCAGCCCTCTTGAGCAATTCCAGCGTAAATTTACAGAGTTAAAGGACGACCATGAGCACGAAATTAACCGGTTACGTTTGGGACGCTTGTGCTTCTTCAGGCATGAAGTTGTCCAGCGTTGCCATCATGGCGCGTCTGGCAGACTTCAGTAGCGATGAGGGTGTTAGTTGGCCGTCTATCGGAACCATTGCGCGTCAAATTGGCGCAGGTGAAAGCACTGTTCGCACTGCGATAGCGCAGCTTGAGAAAGATGGCTGGCTGTCACGCAAACAGCGTCGTAACGGTAACCGAAACGCGTCGAATGTTTACCAGCTCAATGTGGCAAAACTTCAGGCTGCTGCCTTTTCTCACCTGTCAGATTCTGACGCATCAAAATCTGATGCATCAAAATCCGACCCCTCAAAATTTGAGGCATCAAAAAACAGCAAAACGGGGAGTTTTGACCCGTCAGAATCTGGTGGGGATCCGTCAGTAAAACCTACTACTGATCCATCAGATAAAAAACCTTCTTGTCCGGTTGCGTCGCAACCCGACCCTGAAGTGTTGATCACCGATCAGGCTAAACAAGTTTTAACCCACCTGAATCAGGTCACGAACTCACGCTACCAGGTATCGACCACCTCACTGCAAAACATCCGTGCCCGAATCGGAGAAGGGTTCACCGTTTCCGAACTGGTGCTAGTGGTGGATTACTGCAACGCCAAGTGGGGCAATGACCTGAACATGTCCGACTACCTGCGGCCACAGACGTTGTTCCAGCCGTCCAAGTTCCCTGGCTACCTGAAATCAGCCAATTCGTGGGACAAGGCAAACCGGCCTGCCAGCGTGAATGGTCAGTGGGTTCGCTCTGACGGGATTTTCAAAGAAAGTTTCCAGAACACTGATTACTCCGGTGTTCCTGACGGATTCAGGGGATAAATCATGAGCCTGATGAAAACACTCGAATCGTTCATTGCCAACAACCCTGGCTTAACAAGCCGTGAGATTGCAGAAGCGTTTGCCAGTCACTCCGTTGAATCTGTTCAGCGCACTGTTTGCAGGCTTCACGATTACAACTTTGCAGCTCGCGTGCTGGATGGCAACCAGTACCGCTACTACGCCATTAACTCCGGAGATGGCGATAACGGGCGAAACCGTTCTTGCAACAAAACCGTTACCGCATACATCTCACAGGCTAAAAAACTTCAGGACAGAGGCATGTATCGCCGCGCAGCAACGTGCTGGCTGGAAGCCTTCCGCCTTTCTGAAGGAGGAGCCGAGCGCGAGCACTGCCTGAAACAACGTCAGCGCTGCCTGCGTAATGCCAAACAGCCAACATCACAATGTGACTGGTACCTGGCAGGGAAATTCACCGGGGGCCATGAATGAATTATTCACTGATTTACGCCGATCCGCCGTGGGAGTACAGCAACACCAGTAGCAATGGCGCGGCAGAAGACCATTACGAAACTATGAAGCTGATCGACATCAAGCGTCTTCCTGTCTGGGAACTGGCTGCTGAAGATGCAGTGTTGGCCATGTGGTTCACTGGCACGCACACCCGTGAGGCTATCGAGCTTGCTGAAGCATGGGGCTTTAAGGTTCGCACTATGAAGGGTTTCACCTGGGTGAAGTTCAACCCACTGGCAGAAAAGCACATCAATAAAGCTCTCGCATCCGGCAGCGTGGAGGACTTCTACGACTTCCTCGACCTGCTGAACGTGCAGACTCGCATGAATGGCGGCAACTACACCCGAGCCAATACCGAGGATCTGCTGATTGCTACCAGAGGGAAGGGACTGGAACGTCTGAGCGCCAGCGTGAAGCAGGTTATCTACAGTCCACTCGGCGCGCACAGCGAGAAACCAGCAGAGGCAAGATTCCGCCTTGAGCAACTCTATGGCGACGTTCCACGCATCGAACTGTTCAGCCGCTGCGGCGCGCCTGGCTGGGATCACTGGGGAAATCAGGCTAAATCCCCAGCGGTTGATCTGTTACCCGGCTGTGTGGTTTCAGTCATCAAAAATGAGGAGCGTGTTGCATGAACGGTTTAACGCCACGTCAAAGTGAAGTGCTCTGCACCATCAAAGATTATCAGGCACGGTTGGGGTTCCCACCGACAGTGAAGGAGCTGGCAGAACTGATTGGCGTGTCATCGCCGAACGCGGCTGTTGATCACGTCAATGTGCTGAAGAAAAAGGGCTACATAACTGTGGCCCCCGGCGCGGCGCGCGGGATAACTATCCTTGAAGATAATCAGGAATCCGGTGTGATACCGATCATTAAGTCCCTGCTTAATGGCGATGAGTACGCGCGTGAGCACGCTATCGCATGGCTGGAAGCGCGCGGGGTGAAACCATGAAGTTAGTGCTCCCGTTCCCACCGAGCGTAAACACATACTGGCGAGCACCCAATAGTGGTCTGCTTAAAGGTCGTCACCTCATCAGCGCAAAGGGCAGGGCATTTCAGAGTTCGGCCTGTGCCTCGATCATTGAGCAATTGCGCTGCCTCCCAAAACCATCTTCCGCACCAGCGTCAGTGGAGATCGTCCTATATCCGCCAGATGCGCGCCTACGTGATATCGACAACTACAATAAGGCTCTGTTCGACGCACTGACACACGCTGGTGTCTGGGAGGATGACAGTCAGGTGAAACGAATGCTGGTTGAGTGGGGGCCACAAGTGCCGGGTGGAAAGGTTGAGATAACCATTACCAGGTTTGAAACAGCGAAGGATTTAGTAGCGTGAAAGCCTTACTGACACCTGAAATCGCACCTATGGCCGGGGTGGTGATATTCCGCCCCGGCAGTGAGTTGCTTTGGCTTTTCAGGCAGGGCCGCGTTGTCGTGGAAACTCCTACCGAAGCCATGAGCGATTTGCCGTCAGGCGTTATCCCTGAGGCTTACCAGACACTGACAGATGATGTCAGTATGCAGCCAATATTTGAGAATGAGCGTGTCATTCAGCGCGCTGGTGGCCTGGTTGGTCTTGATGCATGGTTAGAGCGCAAATATGAATGTCAGTGGCCTCACAGCGACTGGCACGCGAGCGACTTTACAATCATGCGCCACCAGCCTGGAAGCATCCGTCTCTGCTGGGGATGTGATAACCAAATTCGGGATCATTCCACTGAAAGGCTCGCGGGAATTGCACGTCAAAACCTGGTATCCTGGCTGCTGAAGATGGTGAATGGTCAATTAGGCTTCAGCGATGATCACACACTGACCTTACCGGAGTTCTGCTGGTGGATGGTCAGGAACGACTTAGCCGATCTCATACCTGAAGCAGTGGCCAGTAAGGCGCTGCGGATTAAGCCTGAAGCTATCAATTCGGTGATGAGGGAAAGCGACATTATTCCATCAGTACCGGCGACGGAACTGCTGAAGGAGAAGGTCAAAAAGATAGTGGCGGTGAAGGTAGACCCGGAGTCACCGGAATCCTTCCTGCTGAGACCCAAGCGTCACCGCTGGGTAAACGAGAAGTACACGCGCTGGGTGAAGTCTCAGACGTGTGTTTGCTGCAATAAGCCAGCAGACGATCCCCATCACCTGATAGGCCACGGGCAGGGTGGAATGGGAACCAAGGCGCACGACCTGTTTGTGATACCTCTGTGCAGGGGGCATCACGACGAGTTGCACGCTGATCCTGTGGCATTTGAAGCGAAGCACGGCGACCAGTTAACGCTGCTGTTTCGGTTTTTAGATCGTGCGCTGGCAATCGGCGTAATAGCATGAACAGTGGAGATAACATGCGTGACATTCAGATGGTTTTAGAGCGTTGGGGTGGATGGGCTTCGAGCGATAGTTCCGGAGTTGATTACTCATCAATAGCCGCAGGATTCAAAGGACTCCTTCCCCAAACAAGTAAATCCCGCCTTTCATGCACAGATGATGACGCACTGGTTATTGAGGGATGTTTAGCACGGCTTCAAAAACGAAAGCCTTATGAGCACTCTCTCTTGGTGGCTCATTATCTGTATGGCATCTCAAAGCGGAAGATTGCGAAAGCGAGAAAGAAGGATGAGAAGCTTATACGCATTGAGATCCAAATGGCCGAGGGTTTTATTGATGGTTGTCTCTCGATGTTAGATATTCGTTTAGAAATGGACTAGAGGAAAGATGGAAAGCGGATTTTAATCCGCTTTTTTGTTTAACGAATCTATAAATTCTTTTGTTCTTTTATTCGTTTCGGCACGATGTAATAAGATGCTTTTGAATCTCTGAATTTCGCTGTTTATGGAGCTGATAAAAAAGAATGAATACATTGCGGCAGCAATACACCCTCCGCAGGAGGATATGAAATACAAATAAAGCGTCGATCCTCTTGATATGGCGAACATACCAATAGCCCCTGAAAAAGCAGCTAAAAGATAGAATATAATAAGAAATCCGAGGTGTCTTTTTTTTACATCAATTATTGGTCGTAGTCTTCTAAGCTCACTATCGGATAATGATGTATTTTCATCAGATTCCGACACTTTGAAAAAAGCTGCGATGCAATAACTAAAAGGGAACACTAATAAAGTTATTAATGACCATGGCGCAGAAGTACCACTTAAGTCAATTTTTTTAGAGGCAAAATAAAAGATTGCAAATCCAATGATAAAGGCGGATAAGAATCTTATTATAAATTTAAAGAAACTCATTTCCGCCTCCCGATAATTTAGTTTTTAACTTTCACTTCTCCAGTTTGAACCTTTGAAGCCAGCCATTTATGCATCTGTAAATATAAATCATTTTCATCAATAAGTCCATTGTTATATTGGACATTTACTTTCCCAGATAGTTTCAAATCGCTGCCTTTAATTACCCCACCACCTTGCAGGTTGATGCTAATATCTTCATCGTCTAGATTTCGAAGTGATGTTGCTAAAGTATCAAGTACACGTTGGCCGTCTTTGTTTGTTTTCCGGAAATAGGTTATTTCTAAGTTAACTTGTAAGTTTGATTCATCAAGAGAGTCTTCAAGTTGTAAATTATTAAACCATCCTTCACCAAAAGCGGCTTTCATAATATCCCCACCTTTTCCTGCAGGCATGAATTTAATCTTTTTAACTTTCTCTACTGGTTCCCTTATTGCTACAGGGAGATCAAGTGAATCGCTAATGTTTTTTATAGTGACTGTGTCATTTGAATCTGCGTTTTTGATTGGTACGCTTCCCAAGTTTATTTTTTTAACAGGGCTTTCGTGCATTTTCTTTATGGTGTCTTCTGTCGGTTTATCTTGAAGGACGAGGAAATTATCACCATTAAAGATGTTGCCGAAAGAATGGATTAACCAGTTCAGGTGGTTTTCTATATCTTTAGTTCTAAGCGATGAAGATTGAACTACCATCACGTGATTGTCACGGATGCCAAAATAAAGTATTGAATCAACAAATTCTCTTGTGATTTTTTGTTTATCAGCTTCAGTTATTTCATCATCTTCCGCTAGCTTAATTTGCTTCGAGGTTATGGCGTTGATGTCATAATAATTTACATCATCAGCGATTGTCATAAGAGTTTGGCTCTTACCTTGTTCGAACAAAATCAGTTGTCCGAACAACACTGTCTTGAATGTGCTGCTACGGTTAACCATTCTGAAGCCGCTATTCATATCAGCAGGGTTAATCTGTTCTCTTCGGGTACTAACTTTGTGAGCTGTGCCACTCTCAGAAATTATGGATTCGATGATCTGCTGAAGTGTTGCAGTGCAGTTGGGAATGACCGCGCGTTTATATTGAATGACTTTGCTACGACTTTCTTTCATTAGCCTTGTTCCTTGTCTCGTGAACGTAACCATCTGATTAAGTTGATTTTTATGATTGTGATCAACATGGTAGCTAGACGGTAACTGCTTATAATCAATAAGATAAATCAAAAAGTTGGAAAAATCACTAACGCGGTCCGCATTTTCTTGTTTACTGTGTTAAGAGTGGTTTCTACGCCACGGACTTAAAACGATTCCTAAACCTCGTTACGACGGGGTTTTCTCTTTTTCAGAGGCTGCCTTTGTGCGGCCTTTTTTTATTCCCCTCATTCTGAGAGGACTACAGCAATAAGAGGGGGCTAAATGTCCGATCCTGTTTCTGGCACTACTGTCGCAGCTGGCGGTCTGATGGGGGCCAGTATGTTTGGCCTGGCAACCGGCATTGATTACGGTGTGGTGTTTGGTGCATTCGCTGGCGCTGTTTTTTATGTTGCCACAGCGGTAAACATAACTCGCCTAAAGCTGGTGGGTTACTTCATCACGTCATTCATCTTCGGCGTTATCGGAGCGCCTCTCTTGGGCTCATACTTCTCCAAATGGACGGGGTATAGCGACAGGCCACTTGATGCGCTCGGGGCGGTTATCGTAGCCGCTATTGCTATTAAGCTGCTGACGTTCGTCAACAGTCAGGATTTGGGCAGCCTGTTTGGAATTCTTTCTCGCTTACGCGGAGGAGGGGCCAGCAATGGTAACAAGTGATCCAACTGCAATGGTCAACGCGGGTATTTGCGCGGTGATCGTTCTTACTTTGATGTTCTATCAGCGTGGCGGCTCTCGTCATCGTCCTCTTATTTCCCTGATGGCTTATTTCACTGTGCTGGTTTACGCCAGCGTCCCGTTCCGCTACTTGTTTGGCCTGTATCACGAATCACACTGGTTTGTGGTGCTGGTCAATCTTCTGATATGCGCCGCTGTATTGTGGGCGAAGGGGAATGTGGCAAGGCTTTTAGATGCGGTACGCAATTAAAAACTGCGGGGAAAGACATCAATCCTCCCCGCTCAATTGAGCTTCTGCCCATTAGGTCTGGTGTCAGCAGGAGCTGGAGCCGCACCTTAAGTTAAATATTTACATCTTGCAACACGTTGCGAACCTGAATGCCTTAAGTAATTAAATAAACTCCCGGCAGGGCAAAACCTTATGAACCTACATCAATTCCAAATGGCGGCAAATGTCAGCGCCGGGTTAGCTGCGCGCTGGTTTCAGCCTGCCAGTAATGCAATGAAAGAGTTCGGCATTACCAGTCCTGTAGACCAGGCAATGTTTATTGCACAGGTTGGTCATGAATCAGCAGGATTTACCGCATTGGTCGAGAGTTTCAATTATCGCATCGCTGCACTGGTTAACTTTATACGTGCGGGTCGACTCACCACCGATCAGGCGAATTTATTGGGCCGTCGCCCAGAAGAACGCGTGTTACCGATTGAGCGCCAGCGTGCTATCGCGAATCTTGTCTACAGCAAGCGCATGGGAAACAACGCACCGGGTGACGGCTGGTTATATCGGGGCCGTGGGCTTATCCAGATTACTGGTCTGAATAACTATCGTGAATGCGGTAACGGTCTGAAGGTCGATCTGGTTAAGCAGCCTGAACTGCTAGCTGAAGACGTTTATGCCGCACGAAGCGCAGCGTGGTTCTTCTCCACTAAAGGCTGCCTGAAGTTTTCCGGCGACGTTGTGCAGGTTACCAAGATTATTAACGGCGGAACGAATGGGCTGGAAGATCGCCGTGCTCGCTTCGCTAAAGCTAAAACCGTACTGGTGTGAGGTGCCGATGAGCACAGTTCAGTTAGTCATTACGCTTGCAGGAGTAATTCTTGGAGCGATTGCAGCTGCTTTCCGCATTGGTCACTCTCGTGGCACGAATAAAGCCGAAGCAAAAGCTGACCAGCAGCGCACCGAAGAGAAAGCTGCAGCAACGGAAGCAGTAGCCGAACGCCGGGTAGAAGCAACGAAAGAGGCCAGTAATGTACAACAGACTGTTAACCATATGGCTGATGACGATGTTGATCGCGAGCTGCGTGACACGTGGAAGCGCCCCGGTGGTGGTTGATACCGCCTGTGACTGGGTAAAGCCAATCTACCTGACTGATCACGACATCGACGTTATGAACCGCCAGACGAAGAAAGACATCCTAACGCATAACAAAGCGTGGCACGCTAACTGCATGTAAAATATTCCCTTACAAACAGCAATGGTTCGACTTGAAAAATGAAGATTAGTCCTCATTAAGAGATGTCTACATTTGATGGAAATTCTGGGAGTCGAAAAGTGTCATTGCTAAATAAAATCATGCAGGAAAAGGCAAAAAAACAGAATGTTACGCTTGTATATTTGTTGAGCTTCGACTTAAAAGATGCCTCAAGCGAATACGCTAAAATCACGAACGCGCTTGCGAAATTGGGTTACTCACGAGATTCAAGTTCAGGGGAAGATTCTTTACCGCGTAATTTTTATGCAGGTCAAAAGCAAATTTCATATAACCCTGAAGAAATTTCACTTTCAGATAAAATCCAACAGGAAACTGAAGAATTTGAAAGAGTTGTACTAAAAATCATGGAAGCTGAAGCTCCGGGTAAGCTGAATAAATATTTCCTTTCTGTTTCACGGAAGAAGTTAACTGGGCTACGTATCGGTTAACCACTAAAAAGACCGCCTCAGGGCGGTTTTTTGTTGCCATCACAATCGGCCTTACAGAAGGCATTCATTCAGGGCCTAAGATAATTATTTATAAAGTGATTGACATCATATAATATTGAATGTCAATAAAAATTAGGGGGTTATGATGTTTCTCAAAATTAAGTTATCTAAGGAAGGGGTGGTTGGTACTGACCCCGAAACGGGCAATACATACATCATTAATACAGGCATTTCGTTTACAGGCGTTACTAAAGATGAAAAAAAATGCTCAGTTATTAGCACTCGCAGAGTTGAGTCACTTAAACACCTTGGTGACAATTTGATTATTGTTCACGGTAACGAGGTTTTAGATAATCACGTTCTTATTGCCCCCGACCCGAAATGGACGTTGGCGCAAATTTAGAAAGATGTGAATCTGCCCAATAACTACGATTTACGCTTCAAGCCACTGGCATTTGTTGGTGGCTTTTTAATGCGCATCGCACGCGCACCTCAAAGAAAGTCTTTCAGCTGTGAGCTTGGGCAAACCGTTAACTTTCGGCGGCTTTGCCGTGCGACAGGCTCACGCCTAAAAGGAAAATCAAATGCAGGTCACTATTGATGGTGTCCCGTATGCACCCGCCTGCGCAATTTCATCGCGGATCGGGAGTGCAATAACGACACACCAGCGCGCCGACGTTCTGAAACGAACGCTAGAACAGCACATGAAGCACCTGCCAGCCGGTGCGCTGGTGGTGGTTATCGATGACGGTTCAAAGCCTGCAGCGGTAGTTCCCGGCGGCGTGCAGCTGCTTCGCTATGAAACATCACTCGGCATTGTTGCTTCGAAGAACGCCAGCCTGTCAGCCCTGATGGATGCCGGGTGCGAGCATCTGTTTTTATGGGATGATGATGCCTGGCCTATCGCTGATAACTGGCACCTCCCTTACATCGAATCACCCGAGCCACACCTGGCTTATCAGTTTCTCGATCTGGCTGGTCCGCGAAAAATTAACGATATGACAGCCCTGTACCGGGATGATAAGCACATTGCTTACACTGGGCAGCGCGGCGTGATGCTGTACTACCACCGCAGCGCAATTCAGAAGGTTGGCGGGTTCGATCTGGTGTATGGCCGGGGCATGTACGAGCATCCTGATCTGGCGCTTCGCATTCATAATGCAGGCTTAACGTCGTGGGCGTTCGCTGATGTAGTTGGCTCTGAAAAGCTCATCCACTCAATGGACGAGTACGAAGAAGGCTCCCGGAGCATACCGAAGCCTGAACGTGAAGCGCTCGATAAAAAGAATGCTGTAATTTACGGTCAGCGCCGTGATTCAGGATATACAGGCTATGCCGAATACCGATCTCTGCGCGACGTGGTTATCACAACGTTGCTCACCAGCCAGCCTGACCCACAGCGCGGCACGAAAATGACGGCCTCGCCTGACATGCTGAGCAAGTGGGCGGCATCGCTTTTGCAGTGTAGACGTATTGCGCTGGTGGATGAATTACAGACGGCCCCGGCAGACGTTGAGCTTTACCACGTTTCAGACGTAAAGATGAATGTCTACTTCAGACGCTGGCTGCACATCTGGCAACATCTGCGCGATCACCCTGAATACCGGTTTGTCTGGTGTACCGATGGTACTGATGTCGAAATGCTTCGTGCGCCATGGGAAGCAATGGAACCCGGCAAGGTTTATGTCGGTTCAGAACCGAAGACCTACGGTGACGTATGGGCAAAACAAAATCACCCTGAGCGTATCTATCAGGAGTTCATCGAAGCGCACCGCAATGATGTGATGCTTAACGCTGGTCTGCTTGGTGGTTCCCGAGCTGATGTGATGGCGTTCGCTCACGGCATCATCCGTCTTTACTACCGGATCGAGAGTTATCGTTTCTGGAAGAAAGAACAGGCTGGCGCCGCGGTGGGTGACATGCTGGCGTTCGGTATTGTCGCGCAGTCATTCGCTGACAGGCTGGTCACCGGCCCTCTGGTACATACCGTTTTCAAAACTGATGGCATTGGTAAGGAGTCCGCATGGTGGAAACACAAGTGATTGGAGGAAGTATGTCATTGAGACAAAAAATAAAGCAGTTGGAAAAAGATATCAGTGAAATTAAGAAGGTAGCCCCGTCAGGAGCCACCAAACAAGTAATTTTTACTGCACCTGAGTTCAGGCTGGCGTTTGTTGTTAAATCTTAAACTGTTCTAACTGATCGGCTAGGCCATTCATCCACGGATTTCCCAACTGGCGAAGCTCTACCAAAAAGGCATCCCTGTGATGATTGGCCATCTTTTGAAAGATAAGCCCAATAGCAACTTTCATTGCGGTAACTTCTGCGCTGAGGCTTTCCAAATTAGAGGAGTCTGTGCTGATGTTGAAATTTTCGATTACACCATGAGGCTGCTGTTCTGACATTTCTCATCCTTATTAAGGGTTAATCAGCCATCACCCCAAGTTATGTTTCGTTAGTGTCCCACCACTGACGGGCTGAGGATTTACCTTAACCAAGGTTAATACAAAACAACACCCTGATATTCAAACAGTAGCCGCCATCGTGCGGCTTTTTTAATGGAGATTAGCTGGTGGCTGAAGAAATCAAGTTTGTGGTGGTCGGCCATCATGAGAGACGACAGCAGGCTGAGGCTCTGGCCTCAAGCCTCGGTGCATACCTGCTGGTAGATGATGGTGACCACGGCGCTAACTGGAATCATCGGCGCGCTATCGAATGGGCTGCCAAACAACCATGCCGTGTTGTCGTGATTGAAGATGATGCTATGCCAGTTGCTGGTTTCTGCGACAAGGTTGCTATATGGCTTGCGCGTTACCCGGATGCGCTATGTTCGTTTTATCTCGGCACTGGCCGCCCACCTCAGTATCAATTGGAGATAGCTTCAAAGTTGATAGCAGCTGATAAATCACGAGCTGACTTTATAACCATGCCACGCCTGATTCACGGCGTGTGCTATAGCATCCCGCCCAAGCATATACCGAAGGTACTGGATAGATGGAATTACACCAAAGCTGCTGACTACGCTGTGGGTGATGCTTATGGTGGTCCCGTTATTTATCCTTGTTACTCACTGGTTGATCACGCTGATGGCCAGCCAGTAGAGCCAGCACGAGATAACCAGCCAAGAGTAGAACGCAGAAAGGCATGGAGGTTAGATGGGTAAGTTAAAGACTCTGCAACCGCGCCTGAAGGCTATTGATACTAGTCGCTTAAAGCCGGTCTATGGTGAGAATAGGCGCATCAGCGGTAGTGCCAGGGTTGGTCTTAAACGCCGGATCTATGTTCGTGATGGTGGTCATTGCTGCATGTGTAATCGAGTAGTAGACCTTCATGATAGCCAACTTGACCACCGTATAGCATTGCAGTTTGGTGGTGATAACGAGACCGGAAACCTCTGGACACTCTGTATCGATTGCCACTCTGGGAAGTCGGCTCGCGAGACCGCAACCGGTCAACCAGACGAAGAGGCAATGAAGCATCAGGTGCCAACAGGAGACGGACAGGCCGGTATCATTGTGATCTAACTCAAATGAGAATCGATATCAATCACATCCCGATATAGTTGCATATCGAATCATTTCAAACATGAATGAGATCAATTATCAATAACACCGGGGGGGGGTATGGCTGGGTGTCAACGCCGATCGCGCTGGACACCGCGCCCCCTCTCACGCACAGAAAAAATTCCCCATTGGAGGGTGTTAACGTGTTAACAGGACAGAAGCGCAAATACGCACAGGCGCTGATGTCCGGTTCATCCCAGGCTGATGCAGCCCGTAAGGCCGGTTACTCCGAGAAAACCGCAAGGTCACAAGGGTCCCGGCTGGCAAAAGACCCGGATATCATCGCGTTTATGAATAAAAAGCGTGGTGCTGATCCGTATGATGTTCCGACACCGGGTGAACCACTGAAGCCACCACCAGTTGTTAACAGCACCGTGAAAACTTTCGAAGATCCCCTTGAGTTTCTGAAGTCGGTAATGAACGACACCACCGAAGAAATAGACACGAGGAAAGATGCTGCGAAAGCAATGCTTCCATATCTCCATCCTAAGAAAGGTGAGGGCGGCAAAAAAGAGGCCCGCAATGCTGCCGCCGCTAAGGTAGCCGCCACCGGCAGTAAGTTCGGCGCGATGGCTCCGCCAAAGTTGGTCGTGAACAATAAGGGGTAATCTATGCCTGAATGGACAACGGCCTGCCTTGACTGGGAGAAACGCCTGGTCGAAAGAGCTTCGATTATACCCCCTCCGATTTTCCCTGATCAGGCTGAGTATGCGCTGGGAATTTTCAAGGAGCTTCGGGTTTCAGATTTACCCGGCAAGCCTACTTTTGGTGAGTGCTCTGAGTCGTGGGTCTTCGATTATGTAAAAGCTATTTTTGGTGGTTACGAATCTGAAACTGGGAAGCAGCTAATTCGTGAGTACGGCTTGCTCATTAGTAAAAAGAACACCAAATCAACTATCGCCGCAGGCATTATGCTCACGGCGGTTATCCTTTGCTGGCGTGAAGACGAAGAACACCTGATCCTTGCGCCCACAAAAGAAGTTGCTGACAACAGTTTTAAGCCAGCGGCCGGAATGATACGAGCCGATGACGAACTTTCCGATATGTTTCAGGTTCAGGACCATATCAGGACAATCACGCACCGCGTGACGAGAAATACCTTAAAAGTTGTGGCCGCTGATACTGATACGGTATCTGGGAAAAAAGCCGGAAGGATCCTGGTGGACGAATTATGGTTATTCGGAAAGCGCCAGAACGCTGAAGCAATGTTCATGGAGGCCTTAGGTGGGCAGGTATCCCGTGAAGAAGGTTGGGTTATATTCCTGACGACTCAAAGTGATGAACCGCCTGCAGGGGTGTTCAAAGAGAGGCTTCAGTACTGGAGGGATGTCAGAGACGGAAAAATAAATGATCCCAAAACATTGGGCGTCCTGTACGAATTTCCGGAGTCGATGGTTGAGAAAAAAAAATACCTTCGGCCAGAAAATTTCTATATCACAAACCCAAACATGGGGCGTTCAGTCAGTGCTGAGTGGCTTGAAGACCAACTTCGCAAGAACCAGTCTAAAACAGACGGCACATTACAACAGTTCCTCGCAAAACATCTCAATATCGAAATTGGTCTAAATCTTCGAACAGACCGATGGGCTGGTGTGGATTTTTGGGAGGCACAGATACGGCCCGTAACTTTCACCGATATTCTTCAGCGCGCCGAAGTGGCCACCGTCGGTATAGATGGTGGCGGACTTGATGACTTGCTTGGGCTTTACATTATCGGTAGAGACCGAGAAACGCGGGAGTGGATTGGCTGGGGCCATGCATGGGCTCATGAGATAGCCGTTCGTCGCCGTAAAAGTGAAGAGTCCCGCTTCAACGATTTTGTAAAGGCTGGTGACCTGACCATCGTCAAGCGGGTGGGGCAGGACACTGAAGAGGTTGCTGAGTATGTCAGCCGTATCAATGACGCTGAATTGCTCGATAAAATTGGCATAGACCCCTCAGGAGTTGGTCAGATTCTTGATGCGCTGGTAGAGGCTGAAATACCAGAAGATGCCGTGGTCGGCGTAAGTCAGGGCTGGCGACTTGGTGGAGCAATAAAGACTACTGAACGGAAACTGGCAGAAGGTGTTTTCGTTCACGGTGGTCAACCGTTAATGGCCTGGTGTGTCGGTAACGCAAGAGTGGAACCAAAGGGCAACGCAATTCTGATAACTAAACAGGCCAGCGGGAAGGGGAAGATTGACCCCCTGATGGCTTTGTTTAATGCCGTATCGCTGATGGCACTTAATCCGGAATCGAAGAAAAAAGATTACCAGGTATTTTTCATATAAATAACACGTCAGTTAATGACCCGCTTCGGCGGGTTTTTTCGTTTCTGGAGGACAGAAAATGAAGCTTGACCGCGCATGTACCATCATGACGGTGAAAGCGGTGGACGAGGATAAACGGATTATTACCGGCATTGCCTCCACACCATCACCAGACCGTGACGGCGACATTATGGAGCCTGACGGTGCGAAGTTTGGTAGTGAAAACCCGTTTCTTTGGCAGCACGACAGAACCCAGCCGATTGGTAACTGCTCTGCCAAAAAAGTGAAAGATGGGCTTCAAATTACGGCGCAGCTTGTAAAGCCTACATCTGACATGCCTTCACAACTGGTGGCCAGACTTGAAGAGGCCTGGGCATCTATAAAATCAGGCCTTGTAAAAGGTCTCTCTATTGGTTTCAAACCAATTAAATATGCATTCCTGGACTCAGGCGGCATCCATTTTATTGAGTGGGAGCTGCTTGAAGTCTCCGCAGTAACGATCCCAGCAAATGCTGAGTGTTCGATCCAAACCGTTAAATCCTTTGACCGCCAGTTACTCGCCGCGCTTGGCACTGAGAAACCCGTGGTTAAAGTAAATCAACCTGCTGGCGCTACAGCACAAAAAAATTATTCTAAAAAAGGAAAACCAACGATGAATATCGCTGAACAGATTAAAAGTTTTGAAAACAAACGTGCGGCGCTGGCTGGTTCACTGGGCGACATCATGAGCAAAGCAGCTGATGAAGGCCGAACTCTGGATGCAGAAGAAACGGAGCAGTACGATAATATTTCTTCTGAAGTGAAATCCGTTGATGAACATCTAAAGCGTCTGCGTGATATGGAAAACAACATGGCTTCAACTGCTAAGCCGGTAGCGAAAGCTGCTGCTGGTGAAGTTGCTGTCGTTGACAACCGTTCTCCTGCCATTATTCGTGTAGAGCAGAAGCTGGATAAGGGTATTGCCTTTGCTCGCTTTGCTAAGGCGCTTGCCGCCGCGAACGGAAGCCGTTCGGAAGCGTTGGAAATTGCGAAGAAGCAATATCCACTTGATACCAAGCTCCATCATGTTCTGAAAGCTGCTGTTGGTGCTGGTACTACAACCGATCCTACCTGGGCTGGAAGCCTGGTTGAGTATCAGGAATATGCGAATGATTTCGTCGAGTACCTTCGACCGCAGACTATCATCGGTCGATTTGGTCAGGGAGCTATCCCGTCATTACGTCAGGTGCCGTTTAATATCCGAATTCCTGCGCAGACATCTGGTGGTTCGGCCAACTGGGTTGGGCAGGGTAAAGCTAAACCACTTACCAAATTTGATTTTGAATCAATCACATTCGGTTTCTCAAAAGTGGCCGCTATTGCCGTCTTGACCGATGAACTAATCCGCTTCTCTAACCCAGCCGCAGACGCTCTGGTACGAAATGCGCTGGCGGAAGCAGTTATTGCACGGCTGGATACCGATTTCATCAACCCGGCAAAAGCTGAAGTCGCAAACGTATCTCCGGCGTCAATTACAAATGGCATTGCAGGCATCCCGTCTACAGGTGACCCTGATGCTGACGCTGAAGCCGCATTTGGTCAGTTTGTAACAGCAAACCTGCAGCCAACCGGCGGCGTATGGATCATGTCCAGCACTAATGCGCTAGCGCTTTCCATGAAAAAGAACGCACTGGGTCAGAAGATGTACCCGGAAATGACGCTGCTTGGGGGCACCTTCCAGGGTTTGCCTGCCATCGTGTCTCAGTATGCTGGCACTAACCTAACCCTGCTGAATGCACCGGATATTTACTTGGCTGATGACGGCGGTGTTGCTGTCGATATGTCCCGCGAAGCATCCCTTGAGATGGAAAGCGATCCCACTGGCGACAGTGTTACCCCTACTGGCACTGAAATGGTGTCTATGTTCCAGACGAACAGCGTGGCAATTCGTGCAGAGCGTTGGATCAACTGGAAGCGCCGTCGTACTGCAGCTGTTGCGGTTATCACTGGCGTTAACTACGGATCTAACCAGACCAGCTAAGAAGGAGGGCGGGGGAAACCCCGCCGTTTCAAATGGCAAAAATCAGATACCTTCAGCGTACACATGACTCATTTCCTGGTGATGAGAAAATTGTGAATGACCAGTGTGCAAAGGTACTGGTTCTGCTGAAAAAAGCGGAATACGTCACCGGCAAAAAAGCAGGCGTGCGTAAAAACAAAAAAGAAAACGCGGAGAAAGGCTGATGTGGAACCCTTTTAGACGGAAAGAGAAAGCCCTACAGCAACCATCATCCAGCGTCTGGACTCCTCTTTTTTCTTTCGTTCGTGAGCCGTTTTCCGGTGCTTGGCAAAGAAATATGGAGGTCAGAAACGAAACAGTTTTGTCCTACCCAGCGGTATTTTCCTGCATTACGCTCATTGCCAGTGACATTTCAAAAATGTCTCCTTCAATTCAGGCAAAAGACTCTAACGACATCTGGAAAGATATTTCTGATAGTCAGTTCGATCAGCTAATAAGCAAGCCAAACCAATTTCAGAACACTATTCAGTTCATGGAAACATGGATGAACTCAAAATTGTCTCGTGGGAATACCTACGTGATGAAGATAAAGAATAGTACTGGGCAAATTACAGAGCTGAGAGTTCTGGACCCGGATAAGGTAGTTCCACTTGTTGCGGATGACGGTTCGGTTTTTTACCAAATCAGCCCAGATCAAATCAGCGGGCTCCCTGTTCAGGTAACAGTTCCAGCGCGTGAAATTATCCATGACAGATTTAACTGTCTTTTCCACCCTCTAATTGGCGTATCGCCGATTTATGCATGCGGAATGGCCGCGATGCAGGGTAAGCATATTCAGGAAAGTTCTGCTCAATTCTTCAAAAATGGCGGAAAACCCAGCGGGATAATCACGGTTCCCGGCTCACTAAACGAGGAAAAGGCAAAAGAGATTAAAACAGCCTGGGACGCAGGATATACCGGGGAAAATGCAGGAAAAACAGGCTTGCTCACTGGCGGCGCGGAGTACAAGGCACTGACTATGTCAGCTGTTGATGCCGATACGGTTGAGCAGCAGAAACTGTCTGACCTGGCTATCTGTTCCGCATTCCATGTTCCAGCTTACAAGGCAGGAATCGGTGATATACCGAGCTCCGACAACGTAGAGGCGCTTGAGCAGCAATATTACTCACAGTGCCTTCAGGTTCTTATTGAATCAATTGAGGCGTTGCTTAAGGATACTTTCGATCTTGGCGTAAAAAAGCGCGTAGAACTTGATATCGGCGCGCTGCTTAGGATGGATAGTGAACGACGAATGAAGTCGCTTGGTGAGGGCGTGAAAGGCACTATCCTCACGCCAAATGAAGCAAGAAAGCGCGAGAATCTTCCCCCTGTTGCAGGTGGTGACGCGCTCTATCTTCAGCAGCAAAACTTCAGCCTTGAAGCGCTCTCTCGTCGCGACGCTCAGGATGATCCATTCAGTAAAACAACTTCCGATCCTTCTGCCCCGGCTAAAGCAGCCCTTTCAGTGGTTGAAAAGTCGTTCGTCAAAACTTCATTGAGAGGAATTATTAACAATGGATGACCGCGAGTTATCAATTATTCAAGCTATTGGTGAAGAGGTCAGAGTAATCGTGACGGAAATGAAGTCACAATTCGATCGTGAAGTTAAGCAGCTGGTTTCAGAGGCGGTTAAGGCTGCAGTTGCTGAGATTCCTGCGCCGGTAGTTCCTGAGATGCCTGACGTCTCTCATGTGGTGTCAGAGGCGGTTAAGGCTGCTGTGGCCGAGATTCCTGCCCCGGTAGTTCCTGAGCTGCCTGACGTCGCTCATCTGGTTTCAGAGGCGGTTAAGGCTGCTGTGGCCGAGATTCCTGCGCCGGTAGTTCCTGAGTTGCCTGAAGTCGCTCATCTTGTTACAGAGGCGGTTAAGGCTGCTGTGGCCGAGATTCCCGCGCCGGTAGTTCCTGAGATTCCAAACGTTCCAAAGATGGTTTTCGAGGCGGTGGAAGCAGCAGTAGCAGCAATACCAGCGCCATTGCCCCCGAGTGATGGTCGCGATGCATTGCAAATTGAACTGGAACCCTGCATTGATGAAACGAAATCTTATCCGCGTGGAACATATGCAACACACAAGGGCGGCATGTGGCGATCTCATCAGAAGACACACGGAATGCGAGGCTGGGAATGCGTTGTTGACGGTGTCGCCGGGATCAACATCAAGCAGGATGAAGAACGCCTTTTCACGATCTCACTTGAAAAGGCTAGTGGACTTGTTGAAGAAAAAACCTTTGCTATCCCGGTCACCATTTACCGCGATGTCTTCAAAGCGGGTACAGAATATGACACCGGCGACACCGTAACGTGGGCTGGTTCTCTGTGGCATTGCAACGAAAAAACATCAGATAAACCAGGTGAGCCAGGCTCTAAGGGCTGGACGCTTGCCGTCAAAAAAGGACGCGACCTGAGGGATAAACCATGATTGAACTGGTAGATCTTGAGGAAGCAAAACTTCACCTTCGCATTGATGATGATTTTGGCGACTCTGACCTGGAAATGAAAATTCAGGGCGGAAGCGCGGCGATATTGTCATTCATTCAGGGAAGCCGGGACCGCGTCGTATCAGATGGTGGCGTTCTAATTGAAGGTGAACCACTTAAGCGCTGCCAGACAGCACTGCTGGTTCTTCTTGGCTATCTGGACAGAAACAGGGGCGGTGAGGAAGAAGAAAAGTTGAAGCAAGGTGAGCTGCCTTATGCGGTCACCATGCTTATTTATGACCTCCGCCGTCCGACAATAATTTAAGGAGTTGATATGGCTTGTGCAGGTTGTGCCCGCCGCCGTGAATGGATAAAAAAATGGATGAAAAAAGCCTATGAACGAGCAACTCGTAACAGAACTCATCGAAGCAATGAAGGCGCAGACGTCGTCCCAGATAAAACAAACTGAAGCAATCAATCGCCTTGCCTCGTCAAATGAGTCACTGTGTAAACTGATAATGCAGACGCTGGCGGAGGATATTGAAGAAGAAATAATTCCTCAACAAACTTATCTCAGCGGTAAAGCAGTGAGGTAATCATGAACCTCGGAAAGCTAAAGCACAGAATAAGAATTGAGCGCCGTAACGGTGTGCAAAATACCGAGACAGGTGCGATGGTTTATTCCTGGCAAAAAGTCGCTGACGTTTATGCCGAAGTCACTCCCGTTTCCGTTAAAGAGTTCATTACGTCTCAGGCGGCTAATGTTGAATTGTCGGCGCGTATTAAAATTCGTTACCGGGAAGATATAAAGGCTCAAGACAGAATTATATTTCGCGGCAAGAACTACGCGGTAGAAGGTATCCTGCCAGATCCTGACAGCGGTCTTGAATATTTAACGCTTCCTTGTTCTGAGGGTGTGAAAGATGGCTGATGGTGTTGAGGTCTCCATTGAAGGCTTAGAATCTCTTCTTGGAAAAATGTCTGCTATCAGTGAGGTTACACAAAGTAAAGCTGGTAGGCAGGCACTTAGGAAGGCCGCCAACATCATTCGGGACAGAGCAAGGGGGAACGCACAGAGAGTGGATGACCCTTTAACCCGAGAGGCAATTTATAAAAATATTGTCGCAAAATTCGATAACAGAAAATATCGACTTACCGGGGATATAGGGTTTAGGGTTGGAGTCTTAGGCGGCGCGAGGTCTAACCTTAAGGCTAGAGACCAAAGAAAATCAGAAAGGCGAAGAACCAGGCTTGGGCAAGCGTCTTTAGAAAGCATGGGTGAAATTTCTGGTGTGGGGAAAGGCAATCCAGGCGGAGCAACTTATTACTGGCGGTTTTTGGAGTTTGGGACAGAGCATGCTCAGGCCCATCCTATTTTAAGACCAGCTATGAATGGTGTAGATATGCAGGTTATTAATACATTCTCATCTGAATTCGAAAAGGCTATCGACAGGGCAATCACTCGCGCACAGAAGAAAGGAATACCACCATGATCCCTCCGATATTTCCAGTTTGTTCAGCAAGCCAAGCTGTAACACTTATTCTTGGCTCTGACCCAGTGAGGCTTTATCCATTTGGAATGCAAAATGACAATGTGATTTATCCTTATGCCGTGTGGCAGAACATCGGTGGTGAGCCAGAAAACTTCCTCAATCAGATTCCAGACATTGACAGATTCTCTCTACAGGTTGACATCTACGGGAACACTGATGAAGAAGTAATTGCTGTAGCAGTAGCTATCCGAAACGCTATTCAGACTAAAGCCAATATTACCCGATGGGGCGGGCAGACCCGCGACCCAAATACTAACCGTTACCGATATTCTTTCGATGTTGACTGGTTCGTAAACCGATAAACAAATCTTTAACCCACCGGCCTTGAGCCGGTTTTTTTATACCCGGAGATAACTATGTCAGTAGTGACTCAAGGCACACAGTTGTTTGTGCTCGCGAATGGTGTCGTGAGCGAAATTGAATGCATCACTGCATTCTCACCAGGCGGTAGCCCGGCAGATCAGATCGATGATACCTGTCTGAGTGAGCGCAACACCCGAAAATATAAAAAAGGCTTGCGTACACCAGGGCAAGCAACGGCCACACTTAACGCAGATCCGTCAAATTCCAGCCACCTTATGCTCAGCAATATGGCTGAGTCAAACGACCAGAGTGACGTTACGTTTGCTATCGGCTGGTCAGATGGTGAATCCGTTCCGACGACCGGAAGTGGACCTGACGCTGTTGATGGACTGGTCTTGCCTCCTGATCGCACCTGGTACGTATTCAATGGGTATGTTTCAGACTTTCCATTCGACTTCCAGGGAAACACGGTTGTGCAGACATCGGCGACTATCCAGCGTTCCGGCCAAGGGGCATGGATTCCGAAAGAGCAACCAGGCAGCTAATGATGAGCGGGGATTATTCCCCGCGTTTAAATCAACAATATCGGGAAAGATAAATGAAACTGACACTCGACACCCTGAAAGAAACGGGAGCCTTTACCGGTCGCCCGGTAGAAAAAGAGATTACCTGGAAATCACAGGATGGTAAGGAGCATACAGCGACAACGTATATCCGTCCTCTTGGCTATCACACTGCCACATCAGATGTGCTTGCTGGTCTGGGGCGTATTGATGGAGTTGCAGGCCGTATCGCAGCGTCAATCTGCGATGAACACGGGCATCAGGTGTTTACGGTTGCCGATGTTACTGGCGAGGCAGACCCAGAGCGTGGCGCGCTGGATGGTGGCCTGACTGTGGCGCTGCTGGTGGCTATTCAGGAAGTTAACGATCTGGGAAAGACGGACTCAGCGCAGAAGATGAAATCTGGTGCGAACTAGTCCTTAACGGGATAGGTGGCCGCACTATCGCTGAGGCAAAAGAACGCCTCAGCTTCCGCGAGTTCCAGCAGTGGGTTCAGTACCGACAGAAATACGGCAATCTGAACCCGATGATGCGAACAGAGTGGGGTGCGGCACTGGTTTCTTCTGTGCTGGCAAACGTAAACCGTACCAAAAACACCCCTGCCTTCAGCATTGCTGATTTTGCGCCGCATATTGCCGCTGTAGAACGGGAGGCTGCAAACGAGCCGATCAAACTTGAAGAGGCGATGCGCACCTGGGGTTGAACACCTAAGAGATAAATTATAGCCCTTAGGAGTTTGTATGTTCGGTAATTACTTATTTTTCCTAACGATAAAATTATCAACTGCTGACAAAAGTATTGTAATTAATGTCACAGCAATATATGACATTAATAATTTATCGCCCATGGATGTTAATATATTGAATGTTTCAACTTTATAATTTATTACCCCGTTAAATATAATGGATAGTAAGTACGGGTTTGATAGGTACGAGTATAATATTATTATCGACCACAGGCAAAAGGTTAATATGCTCCCTTTATAAAATCCTTGAATTAAAGATCTTATTAATAAATAAATATATGATTTCATTTTCATGCTCCCTTGGGAAACCTTTAAAAATTCTACCGAATGAATATAACTTTGTAAGTTTATCATAATTCATAACAAGTACAGGTGCTAGTATGTCTGGAAAATCCCTCGGCACGCTTACTCTTGACCTGATTGCAAAGACAGGCGGCTTTGTATCAGGGATGGATAAGGCTGAAAGAGCATCCGCTCAATGGAGTAAACAGGTTCAGGATGATGCGAAGAAAACAAGTCTCGCACTGGCAGCCACAGGCGCTGCCGCTGCATCTGCTGCATTAGGTGTAGGGGCTGCTGGATTCCAGTTACTTAAAAGTACATCTAAACAAATCGCTGAAACAGATCGATGGGCAAAGTCCCTTAACATTTCGACCCAAAATCTTTTAGCGTGGCAATTTGCAGCTGAGAAAGCAGGCGTTTCTGGGGACCAAATGGCTGATATTTTCAAAGATATTGGCGATAAGATTGGTGATGCAGTTCTCAACAAATCAGGTGAGGCTGTTGACGCATTAAATGCTTTAGGTCTTTCTGCTGAAAAATTATCCAAATCTACGCCTGATCAGCAACTAATGGCGATTGGTGAAGCCCTCAGCAAAATAAACACAAACGCCGAAAAAACGACAATTCTAGAGAGTTTAGGTAACGATCTATCAAAACTTCTTCCTCTCTTTGATAATAATAATGATAAGTTGCGACAATTCATTGCGTTGGCTAAAGGCTATGGAGTTGCTCCTGACCCCTCGTCTATAGATGATTTAATTAAGGTTAATAATATCTTCGAGGATATCGAGGCTCAGGTAAAAGGCCTCAAGATGGAGATTGCTTCAGGTCTAGCAAAAGTAGATTTAACTGAATTAACAACATCTTTTAATAAGGTTAGGGATGTACTGACTGATCCTAAAGTTATTTCCGGTCTTGTTGATTTAGTTAGTGAGGCTGCACAATTGGCTGGGTGGTTAGTTACCATAGCAGCTAAGCTTGGTGAAATAGCATCGTTGACCGGGAATAGGTTTTCAGCGCTCAGCGGTAAAATAGATATCAACGATTCGGGAGATATAGAGGAACGGATAACATATCTTCAGAAGATGCTTGAAAATAGGGATGATATCTATAGTCAAGATAAGTCATTTTTTGCGTGGTTTACTGGTGGAGATGATAGTGTAAAAGCTCTCAACGGCGAGCTAACAAAACTATTATCAATACGTGAAAAGCTGAAAAACGAAAAGCAACCAAAATCCACACTCCCTGTCCAACTTGCAACAGTTGGGAATGGCTATGCGCTTGATAAAGATGAAACAAACGGGAAGGCAAAACCTGATTCAATCCTTAAAAAGCTTGAATCTTCGTTTAAATCGATGGAGACAAGTTATCTTCGTCAAATTGCTCTGATCGATACCACCGGAAAGAAAAGCGCAGAAGTCACTGAGCAACAAAAGATTCAGTTTGATATTGCGGACGGCAAGCTTGCTGGACTTAATGAAACACAGAAGAAGCGCCTCGAACAGCTCGCAACTGAAGTCGATCGCCTCAATTCTGTTAAAAAGGCCAATGAGGAAAACTTAAAAGTCGCGGAATTTGTAGCAACACTCCAGGCTCAGAACGCTAACGCAGCTGCTTCTATGAATGCAGAAATAGCAGGGGCGGGGTTGGGTGATAAAGAGCGAGAACGCCTGCGTGAGCGCCTCGACATTGAGCGTCAATTCATTGACCAACAAAGTGATCTGCAAAAGCGTCGGCAGAGTAATGAAATCAGCCAGAGTGTTTACGATCGGGAAACTGCTGCGCTTAACGACGCTTTGCAACAGCGACTTGGTTTGCTGGAGGACCACTACAAAAAACGGGATGAGCTTGAAGGTGACTGGATTGCTGGTGCAAAAAATGGGCTGGCAAACTGGGTTGATACTTCCAGTGATTATTACAGCCAGGTATCTGACCTTGTTGGCAATACTCTGGACGGGCTTGTCGATAACATGGCTGATGCGCTTAATGGAAATAAAGCTGATTGGGCTGACTGGGCAAACAGCGTCCTTAGCGAGCTGCAAAAAGTCCTGCTTAGGGCCATCTTAGTTAACAGCATCAAATCAGCCTCGGACAGCGGTTTTCTGGGGTCCATGGGGAGCATATTTTCATCAGGTACAGGCGCGGTCTCTGGTGGCAGTACGCCATCTGGCGCGTATACAGGGGCGGCCAGTCAACTTAAGTTCGCCAAAGGTGGCGTGATGGATTCTCCGGATTTAAGCCGCTTCAGTAATGGTATTGTGAACAGTCCCACCATGTTCGCCTTCGCTAAAGGGGCTGGACTGATGGGGGAGGCTGGGCCGGAAGCGATCATGCCATTAACCCGAACTGCGGATGGATCTCTTGGCGTGAGGATGGTAGATGATGCTATTTCTTCCGTTAGCGCTGGTGGTAACAATATTCAGCAGACCATTCAGCAGCACTTCACCATTTCCGGTAATGGAGACGCCGCGCTCAAACAGGCAATGGAACAGGCCGCAGCCAAGGGGGCAAGAGAAGGCGCGAAAAAGGCGCGTCAGGATATGTTGAGTGATTTCCAGACTAATGGGCAGGGCCGTCGAATGCTTGGTGTTTAGTAGTATTTATCCTTTTATTGATAACTCATAAGGCAGGGTACAGTTATGACTTCAAAACGGAATGTTAAGAAAGGCAGAATGGAGCACGTAATTTCTAAAGTAGCGACCTGCAAAAATCAGGTCGCAATTATGCAAATTAAAACTGATCGAATTTTAATATCAAAAAATGGAGTCAGTCTTCTTTGTTTGTTAGCATTTTAACCATGGCTCCTAATTGAGCAAAGGCCATTTGAGTGCTGGCATTTCCATTGTTCTGCTCATAAACCCTGTCAAGATTTTTCAGAAGTTCATGACCAAAGCCAGGAATATGCTCATCGAGTGTTTTGGCTAAAACTGCATAAGCGACGCTTTGGACATAAATAACAGTAGAGTCCTTAGGAAGTTCTGTTTTTTCAGCTAACGACTTTTCAAACTTGTAATTCATAAATTTTCCTTTAAGAGGTTATCAACCATCCCTCCAGTTTTAATGCGCCAGCGTCTCACCACTGACGGGCTGAGAAACCAACATAACCAGGTATGTAAATTTGTAACATCCTGATAAACAGACAGTACTTTCAACATCTGGAGGTATCATGGCCGCACTTGAATGGCCTGCAGATATTTGCCCCGCATCGCTGACGTGGCGGCCGGGAAGTAATACCAAAACATTTCGCTCTCCCTTTAACGGTGCTTCTCAGACCGTTCGCTTCCCCGGCACTCGTTGGATCTGTTCCCTGACCTTTAACAATCTCACCGATGACAAATCCCGGCGCATAGATTCGCTTGTGGCCTCGCTCGACGGTGAGTTTGGCAGGGTAAAAATCAGAGACTGGGGGCGTGAGGGGCGAACTCCCGCGGGTAATCCGATTGTTTCGGATGCGAATCAGACTGGCACTCAACTTGGCAGCAAGGGCTGGACACCAGGTACTGTCGTGCTTAGAACTGGTGACTACATTACAGTTAACGACGAACTGAAGATGGTGACTGCTGATATAACCAGCTCAGCAACCGGAACAGCGTTGATCATGATTGCGCCAATGTTGCGTACCTCACCACCTGTGAATGGAAAAATTGAGGTTAAGAATCCCTATGGAATTTTTAAGCTGAAGGACAATCAACAGGGGGCGGGTAATCGCGTTCCGGGAGTTTTTACCAGCTATACACTTGAGTTTGAGGAGGCGTTCTGATGCTGTACTCCCCTTTTTCCGATTCGATGGTTGACTGGCTATCCCGCGACAGGGTTACCGCCGTGCTGGCGGCTAATGTCCAGTTTGAATCCGGTACCGCCTACGTACACTCTGGCACCGGCACGCTGGTGCTGGGCGGTTATGTTTATTACGGCATGGGTACGATGGGCGCAATCGACGATGTAGGCGAAACCAACACGACAAGTCCAACGCAGCTCAGGATGACGCTATCTGGCCTGGACATGTCACTGTTTGCTAAAACCCTCAACGAGCGCTGTGTGGGAAGGCCTGCTGAGCTGTATCTGGTGGCGATGGATGATAACGGTGTCGTTAAGGTAGCCGACCTGATTTTTAAGGGCCGTGTTTCTGGCACCGGGGCAACAGCGGGTGAAACGAATGCCCTTCAATATACCGTCAGTAATATTTTTGAGGACTGGCAGCGACCATTCCCGGACCGTTATACCGATGAGTCGCATCAGGCCACCCAGACAGGTGACCGCATATTTCGTTACGTCGCCCAGATGGCAGAACGTTCAATTTACTGGGGCAGCAAAAAAGATGCGCCAGGGTTTACCTATTCGTGAGGAAGCATGAAGCATCCAGACTGGCATAACAGATTAATCGCCGTGATAAGGGCCGCTGAAAAGCGGCCTTTTTCATGGGGAGAGCATGACTGCTGCCTGTTTGCAGCGGATTGTGCGGAAGCGATGACCGGGGAGAGTTTTGCAGAAAAATGGCGCGGCACCTACGACACCGAAACAGGTGCAAAAAAAGCGCTGCTTCGGGGCGGCGGTTCGCTTGAAAAAGTTCTGGCTAAATACCTCGACGAAGTTCCGTTAAAACTGGCGCAGCGTGGTGACATCGCCGTTGTTGAAAATTCGGGTACTCGATGCGCCGGTGTTATTTACGGTGGGGCGTTATGGGTGCCGGGAGAAACTGGTCTGGTTTGCCTGAGGGTTAAGCCCCTGAGCACATGGAGGGTTCGCTAATGCCTGCTGCTATTCCAATCATTGCGACTGTAGCCGCTGGCGTTGCTGCAGCCAACGGAGCCTATGCGATAGCGATGGCTATTACCATTGCTGCGCAGGTCGCCACGCAGATGATGACCAAAAAGCCATCGCTGGGTTCTTACCGTGACACGGCAGAACGTAAGCAGGTGCTTCGCGCGGCTGCAAGCCCCAAGACGGTTGTTTATGGCAGGACCGTATCTGCGGGCACGTTATTTTTCTCAGAAGAGGAAAAGGGCGAGCAAACTGATGGTGAATGGCTTCATATGGCAATCACCCTGGCAGGGCATCGAATTTCCGGAACAGGTACGATTTACCTTGGAGACGATGATATTGGCTCTTATGGCGAGAGCGCTACGTATGAAGTGCATATCGACCGCCAGACAGCCGATCCGTTTATGCTGGCAAAGTGCCCGTCATGGAAAAATGACATGATCGGCAAAGGAATTTCCTGGCTGCGCCTGTCTCTGAAATACAGCGCTGAAAAATTCCCGTCTGGCATCCCGAACGTGAAGGTCGAAAAAACGGGGCGAAAAGTATATGACCCGCGTACCGGCCGCACGGAGTACAGCAACAATCTGGCGCTGTGTGTGCTGGACTATTACCGGACTTACCTGAAAGTCGCTGATGCTGATATTAACTGGGATCAGTTTCAGGAGGCGGCCAACATCTGCGACGAGCCGGTGATAAACGGCGACGGCACGACGGAAAAACGCTACACGCTGAACGGAGAATTTGACCTCAGCGAAAATAAGGCGAGCATTCTTGAGGCGATGCTGACAGCTGGCGCAGCAGAGCCAACCTACATCGCTGGTAAACATGGCATCCTCGTTGGCGCGTATTACGGCCCCGCAACCGAAATCATTACCGAGAGTCAACTGGCCGGTGATATCGAGATCATGCCTGAGGTGTCGCAGTCTGAGCGTGTAAACACTATCAGCGGTACGTTTGTCGACCCCAAACAGACTTACTCTGAAGCCGATTTCCCCTCGGTCTCCGTCACCGAGTGGGTAACCGAAGACGGCGTGGAGATATCTCAGGATCTTAAGCTGCGCTTTGTCACCTCTGAATTTCAGGCCCAGCGCCTGGCGGATATCAAGCTTAAGCGTACCCGTATTTCCCGCACGATGAATCTCACGCTGAATCTGAGCGGATATCGTTACCGTCCTGGCATGTATGTGAAGGTGAATTTTCCGTCGCTTGGCATCGTCAATGTTGAAATGCGCGTTACCGACTGGAAGTTCGGCGTTCAGAACGGCGTGCAAATTACGCTTAAGCAGGAAACCGCTGATGTATGGGGCGACGCCATAGGCAAGCCAATTGAGCGGCCTCCATTTACTCAGCTTCCTCCGGGGGGAGTAGCCCAGCCACAAAACCTGAGATACACCGTTGAAGAGATAGGCCAGGTGGTGCAGGGGGTTCTCTCCTGGCAGAATATCGGGCCGTTTGTCTATAACCAGGTAGTCATTCGCAGGGATGGCCAGCCAGTGCTGACCGCTCAAGTCCCAGGTTCATTTACCCGTCTTACGGGCCTGCTGCAGGATACCTACACAGCTCACGTCACAGCCGTTAATCAGATGGGGGCTGTTTCTCCTGAGGCGTATCTTGAATTCAGCATCCAGGCACCGCCACCTCCGTCAGGTGTTACCGTTGAGCAGGCATTCTTTGCATTAAAGCTGATCCCGCGGCTTGCGGCCGTGACGAACGTTTCCACTCAGTTTGATTTCTGGACATCTGGCGAACAACCCCTGGCGAATGCTGATACAGCAACAGTGGAAGCTGGGGCCGCACGTGCTGGAATAGCAACAACGTGGACAAGCCACAACCTGAAAAACGGACATATCTATTACTGGTATATCAGAACGATAAATGCATTCGGAACGTCTGCATTTGTCCAGGTTGCGGCGTTGTGCCAGACAGATACTGGCGAACTTATCGATCTGATTGATGATTCCGTTCGTGATTCAGATGCCTTTAAAAATATCGCTGAAGGCGTGGACACTAACCTTGAAGCAGCCATGCAGAACGCCCTGGCTATCCACGGTACCGTTGAACATCAATACCAGCAGTACGGAGAGGTTCGTGCTGATGTGCTGATTGTCAAAACGACGGTTGCAGAAGTGGATAAAGGTCTTGCTGACCTGTCTACCTTTGTACAGGCACAAGTGGGGGATTTGACCGCAGCGGTAAACCAGAAATTGACGGCAGAAGTGAATATCGACGGGACGGCAAAAGCTTCATATGTGACTAACCTGGGGATAATCAGAAACGGTGTGAAATATAACACTGGTTTCGGGATGTCGATTGAACCATCAGGAGGCACATATAAGTCAACCGTGGTCTTTGCTGCAGATCAGTTTGGTATTTACTCGGGAAGTGATCCGGGAAATTACCAGGCTGCATTTTTTGTGTTTAACGGTCAGGTATTTATCCGTGATGCCTTTATCCAGGACGGCAGCATTACCAATGCGAAGATCGGTAATTTCATCCGGTCATCGAACTTTGTGGCTGGCCCAGGTGGAACCGGATGGAACATTGATAAAGGCGGGAACTGCGAATTACACGGGGCGCTCTATGCGGCCAGCGGAAACTTCGCTTTTACCGGGAATGGCAATGGCGTAACCATCGACGGCAAGGGAGTCAAAATTGACCTTGGCGGCGGCGATTTGATTGTTCTCGGAGAGTGGTAAATATGGGAAAAGGTCTTCGTATTTCCTACAGCGATGGCGGGCCGGTAATGGAGATCACCGCGGGCCTTCGCTGCCCTTCGTTCTGCCAGACCGTGAGTGAGGCGTGGGATGTAAATCAGTACACCATCAGCCAGCGCGTGGCGGGCAGCGAAATCGTGGTGATCCCGCGCAACACGGTCTATCAGCTTTACAGGGGGACTAACCTGGTGCCCACAATCGGGATGCTGGATGGGTTCTCTGTCAACGGCAACACCATCACCATGAACACCTGGTGGAGCGATAACTGGGGCCGCGCAAAGACCTTTGAATCCTCAATATGGCAAATTCTTCCGGTCTCCTCAGTGCGTGGACTTCTCGTGAAGGATAGCACTGACTTTTTATCCATCACCGATTCCACTATGTCAGGATACTGCGTCTGGCGCGGTGAAATAACCTTTACAGGGAGCTGGCCGACCCCGACTACAAATATTTCTCGCGACCGCTATATGGTATTTGCAAAATGGAGCGCCCCCGGCGTTACCGTGGAGTTTGATGGCCTGAACATCATTGCAACTCGGGATCATCAGGGACTGGACCAGGCAGCAACTGTGACAATGACGGTTGCCATCTTTGCAAGCGGCATTACACCGTCGCCAGGTCGAGGGCTGAATATTATCAAAAAGGGCGTATGTGTCTTCTCGACCACTCGCAGACCATTTGTTTACCGCAACCAGACATACAAACCCTCCTGGTCTGACACTGATATTGGTGACCGCATGATATTACTTGGACGGTATGGATTTAACAGCGAGGTGTATACGGGGTGGGATTACATCAAGTGGGTCGGGTTAATACGTAACGGAAACATGGTTCGGGCGGGGCGGGGGCGAAATGTCACCTCCTGGACCGATCAGTACAGGATCGAGACGCGGCGGCTGACGAACCTTACGGTACCGCTTATTGAATCAATGTACTGATGGAGCCCTGCACAAGCAGGGCTTTTTATTATCTGAATTCTGGAGATAGCAATGTCCGCAGGAACGTTAACCCTTACCAATAATTCCGCTGCTGTCGGAGGCTCAGGCACAGCTTTTACTACTGAACTCGCAGCGGGAGATTTTATTGTCGTAACCGTTGGCGGGGTTCCCTACACCCTTCCAGTAAAATCAGTGGCCAGCAATACTTCGATGGCACTGGTAAGTAACTATACCGGACCAACTCAGACTGGCGCCGCGTGGTATGCCGTTCCGCGAGTGGCAATGAACCTTGTGACGGCTGCGCTGGTGGCGCAGAGTGCAGAGGCTCTGCGTGGGCTTAACTATGACAAACAGAACTGGCAAAGCATTTTTAGTGGGACTGGAACTGTCTCGGTAAAACTTCCGGATGGGTCCACGTGGAGCGGTCCTGCGTGGAATGGAATCACTACAACGTTGAATGGAATTACTACATCGTTAACTGGTAAGGCCGATCTCGTGAACGGCGCCGTGCCTGTTACTCAGGGTGGTACTGGGGGTAAAAATGCAGGTGACGCAAGAACTAATCTGGGCGCTGCGTCTTCTGGATTAAACGCCGATATCACATCTGCCACCGGCCTTACAACGACGATTATGCGGGATGCGTGGATACCTGATAAGGGGCTAATTGTAACGCTCGATGCCGGAACTAACGTTTCCTATAATAACAAGGCTCTTACTGCAAAAACCGCGCATGGCGGATTGACGATGCAGACCTCTTTCGGTTACTCGATTGGTTCAGACGGAACCGCGACAAACTCAGGGCCATCCTTAATTTCAACGGACGGGAATAATTACACGAAATACTGGAAGTTTCAGAATGGGTCCGGTGCCATTCTTTCTCATGCCGGAACCTTTACTCCTGGGGTTTCTGATATACGTGTGAAAAACGAAGAAAGAATCATATCTGAGCAGGAGGCGATTGATTTTATTAACCATTGGGAATCCATTGTTTACTCGCTGAAATGGACCCCTCATGCGACGCGCGTGGGTTTTCGAGCTCAGGATATTTATGCGAGGTTCCCGGAGCTTATCGAGCGCTCTCCGCTGATGGATGTGGAAAACGGCGGTATGATCGAAGACGGTATGATTGTGAATGTCGCTGAAACAGCGGCGGCTTATCTCGTCCCGGTTGTACAGCAATTGCTTCGGCGCGTGGGCGAGCTGGAAAAAAAATCTGAAACGTCATAGAGCCGCAGTTACTCAGAGCCCTCAGCCCTGTAATGTAAATCCCCTTGATCAGAAGCACCTTAAAAACTACTGTATATAAATACAGTTATCATGAGGTGCAAATTATGCCCCGTTTACCAGAGATCAAAGCAGCGTTTCATACAGCTATCCAGAGAAATCCCAAAGGATACCTTTGCCTTCACACTGATGATTTCATCCGTGAACTTGGCATCCTGAACTGGCATTTCAGCCGGAAGGATGCAAACGAGTGGATAGAACGCTACCAGAATGACTTTGCGGACAAAACGCCAGATCAGAGTGATAACCGCTATTGGATTCTTCGTAACATGGGGAGGATTTTCTAATGGGCTTCCCCTCTCCAGCGAAAGACCACGAAGAAGATCGCCTGACGGTAGATAAGCTTTGCGGTGTCGATATGAACTGCAGGGTAATCGAAACGGATTGTGGATGGGCGGTTATCAATATCGCGTTGCCGGTTATTCCTGGTGTTGTAGTGCTGGCCACGTTCGACGGACGAAATCACTTTGCGAAGGTAATGGGGCGCTCACTGATTACGGAAGATGGGGAAGCAATTGAAGGTGAGGCACTGGACGATGTTGTTGTTCATGGAGTGGTGACATTTACTATCAATCGATATTCGGATGATCGATGTCCAGTTGGATAGTGTGTCAATGTGATTTCAATCACATCAATCTAAGCCGCTTGAACGAAATATGAGCATAACTCATTTTGGATGATAACTTTCAGAAATAGAAGGTGAGGATCGATTTAGGTATTGGACTAAGTGATAATTGTTATCATACAATAGAAATTATTACTATGGTTTGATATGCAGTCGGCCGTAACAAGCTAACTGAAAAGTAGTATTTTCATCAGAGAGCTTAATTTTAAGGGATAATCATGACGCAAAAATATTACTTAAGTAACATACATTGGGGGGGGATTATTTTTGGAATATGTGTCTTATTGATGCGCGAAGATCTCAATGAACCTCTGGTGAAGGTGATCCTATGGCTTAGTTTTTTTAGTGGGATATTATTTCCCTTTGCCAAGAAAGCAATAGAAAAAGTTGCGCTTAGATATTCATCCTCTGTGGATTGGACCTCCGGTTCGTTTATAGAGACACCTATGAAAAATGGATTATATGCGATGTTCTATATACTAATATTCATCGTAACTATTCCATTATCTATTATCTATGGTTTGTATTGTTTGAGTAATAAAAAGGCCATGTAATTATGGCCTTTTCGGTTGTTAATGGGTAATAGTATTTACTACTTTGTTGACTAATGCTTCATTAACAAGAGCGCTCACTGCAGCCATAATAACAGCGTAACCAATAATTCCTAATGGTGTACCAAGCATAATACTGAATGCCCATGCTGTGAGAACACCAGCTTCCTTGGCCAGTAGCATAGATTCTGCTTTGACAAAGAACGGCCGCCAGTTATTGGTCTTAATGGCGGTCTGTAAAGACACGAGTAGATCATACATATCCATCGTGATGCCAACAATTCCGAAAGCTTTGCCAAAAGCCACCAATTGCTTAGCAGCTTTTGATCTATCAACAGCCTTTAGTGCATTCGCAATCGCTTCACGGTTTGAAGTGCTAAGATTGGCATCAAGAATAGCTTTATTTTTTGAAAATGCAGCCATAGCTTGATCAACATTTTTCATTGGTTTGCCTTTAGATGCCGCTTCAAGTTCTTTAGCTATAGCGGCTTGCTGGGCACCATATTTTGCACCAATTTCTTTATAAAAATCAGCAGTCATTTTGATTGCAGAAGTATATGCTTCGCGTTCGGTCAGGCCTTCATTATACGCCTTAGTCAAAGCCGGGACTTCTACAAATTTCTTGCCGTCAGGGAGTTGCACAGATTCACCATGCCCAGTACTCATTTTTTTATATTTAGTAACCATGATTCCAATTTTATTGCCCTGAAGCTTGAAATTAGCGGGGATCTTCCCTGAACGAATCAAGTTTGCGGCATCATTCCAGTTAGATACACCTCCATTTTTTCCTGAACCGCCATTGGACGAAGGATTCGAGACACCTGTAAATCCGGCAACTGTATTTGAATACTTTGAGTTATCACCAGTTGAAACTGTATGATAGGCTCCAGCTATATCAGCTTGATAACCGCCATTATCATCTTTGCCAATATTAGTAACCTGCGAAGGACTAATCTGTGTTCCACCATAGCTATTAAATTGCGCTGCAATATCTGATGCTGATGGAGCTTTAGTACCTACTGGATTGCCATTCCCATCCAATTTAATACCACCACCACCGATACTACCTGAGTCATCACCACCAGAGTGAACCCCATCATTCCACGAACCACCAAATCCAGTCCAAGCCATAATTTTTATCCTGATTAAGTTATTGATGTTTTATTAATTTGATGCGCAAACAGTTTCCAATTGATGAAATAAGAGATTATTATGCGCACCCTTACTGTTTTTTTATACAGTGGTTTGAATGTATACGTGCGAGACCAACGCGTCAATATCGAAATAGAATAAACTACATAAATTAATAGATTTATTGTGGAGGTGATGTTAATTATAGGTGCTGGTTAAGTTAAGGTTAAAGAGATGTTAAAGTAAATCCTATTTTATATTTGTAAGTAAGCTGAACTAACAGGGCACAACCATGATAAATGTTCGTAAACTGTCGCCAATAAAAGTTAGTGAACTTAATAACACCTTGAATATATAGTAATTAAAAAAGACATAAAAAGACATAAAAAGGCGAAAAATTAGTATAACCCATTGAAAATGAATGAAAACACGCATGATTTAAAATCCCTTGTTATTTACTTTTTCATAAATTAATAATGTACTTTACTTGTGAAAAGTGGTTATCAAAACCAAAAAACAAGTATTGATTATCAATGGTTTACAAAACCCTCAAAAACTGTTGTAAGTCATAGGGTTTTTAACATATCTTTTTTAATATCAATCTGTTGCATCGAAACGATAAAAATACTGCTCCGCCATATGGAATGGTTCGAAGCCGCAGACCTGATCGTGAAAGGCATGGAAGGCGCGATTAACGCCAAAACCGTGACTTACGATTTCGAACGTCTGATGGACGACGCTAAGCTCCTGAAATGCTCAGAGTTTGGCGACGCGATTATCGCGAACATGTAATCCACTCGCTGGGTTAAACAAGAACGGGAGCCTGAGGGTTCCCGTTTTTTTTTTGCCTCTCCAAATCCAGCCAATGTTTACTTTAACGCTGGAGAAAAAAGAGGTACCTATGCCGAAAGGCACCAACATCAAGTCTTTTACGGATAATAACGTTAAGAGCTTTATCAGTAGTCAGGAACAAGCCTATGCGCGTTCACTTTATCTGACGAAATAAATCAGCTTATGAAACGTGACCCACTTCGGCGAGTGCGGGGTTTCTTATCCGACAGTCGATGCGGCCACGGCCATCAGGCTGATGCCATCCTGCTTCGCGCGGGTGCCAGGAGCGGAAGTTGGAAATGATGGCAGAGTAAATAAACTCACGAGATCTCCTCATGGCTGTGTTTGATACTTTTGCTGATAGCGCGCGACAAGTTTGTCGAGAAAAGTGAACAGAGCCTTGTTCATTTCACGGTAATCGTGTGTACGAAGTATTTCTGCCGTATCGACGAACCGATATTCTGCGGCCCGCCTCAGATCGTTCTCTGAATGGGCAATCAATAGTTCAACTTCAGCTAATGTGAGCTCCATATGGCACTGAAATCCATACACCAGCTCTGAGTAAGCCACGATCTGACGTGGGCATCCTGTGCTGTAAGCGATAATCTCTGCATCAGGAGTTAGGCCAGGCATGTCGTTATGCCAGTGACCGACCTCAAGAATCGGCCCAAAATGCGAGAACATCTCATTTTTTGCGCCTGCTTCTGTCAGGATAATCGGGAACTTACCAATTTCCTTCTCCGGGCTATGGGCAAACGGCGCACCGAGCGCTTCGCCAATTAACTGAGAGCCTAAGCAAACACCGATGACAGCTTTACCCGCGTTCACTGCTGAAGCGATTAACGCTTGTTCTGCTTTGGAATCAAAATGAGCACATTTTTCAACGGTGAATGAAGGGTCCTGCGGCCCCCCCATAATAATTAATAAGTCGATGCCCTCAGCATCAGTTGGACGTTTTTCACCGGTATAAACACGAGAGAATGTGACTTCATGATCGCGTTCTTTGGCCCATGTTTCATAGGCTCCCGGGGCTTCAAAATGTTCATGTACGATAAAGTGAACTCGCATTGGGAAATGCTCCTGAATTAACTGTGATAATCTTCATGTTGAGTCACTCACCCAGTCAGCTGTCCCAATTAAGTTAACCAGCTCGGCTTTTCATGCCCGGCCGCATTTACAGCGGCATTTCGCACTATTCTGAATTCTACGCCGCGCGATTTTTTACCGTAATCTATTCTAACGGCTGGACTGTGGCACTGAAAAGCGCCTGATGGCGAGTCTCAGAAACCCCTTATCCAGGGTAATAAAATTCAATTCTTATCCCACTCGGCTCATAGCACATCATATGCATCGACGGTCCTTCTCTGATAAGGGTTGGCTCGAATTCGATTTCAATCTTATTCGCCTTTAATACATCAACAAGCTGAAACA
>Ga0207696_1000349_pt1 | contig 47521 bp, 38 predicted proteins | sample KBSS54metaG_FD_184403 | JGI IMG/M metagenome (GOLD analysis project Ga0207696, IMG submission 184403) | Switchgrass rhizosphere microbial communities from Kellogg Biological Station, Michigan, USA - KBS S5-4 metaG (SPAdes) (version 2) | ecosystem: Host-associated > Plants > Roots > Rhizosphere >... | reverse complement strand
GCCGACCAGGGGGCAAACGGCCCCGGCTATAGAAGCTTGCCGGGGCCGTTTCCTCGGCTGAAGCCTCGGGCCCTGCGGGCAGCCCCCTGGTCGACGCCGGAAGGTGGCCCAGGCGCTTAAAGGGGCGGTAGATCAACAGCAAGATCAAAGGCCACAGCAAAAGCAAAAGCCACAGAAAACGCTCTTTCGCGCCGCATGCCTCAAATTGCGGCGCCATCGCACCCCGGCGGTGCGCACTGCATCCATCCACCGCACAAATGCCTCGTATGCCAACAAACAATTTCCGGCATGGCTTGCCGATCTCTAAGGTAGCTCCATAGCCGGCCGGCACCCCCCACCAGGCCGCTAACCATAACAACAAGACTGGAGACATCCCCATGCCGTGCCCTTCGTCGTTACCCCCCACCTGATTGCCCTTTCGCTGTTCCCACAGGCAGGCGCCACGCCGTCGCGTGTGTTGCCGCCCGGATTTTATTGGTTGCATGAGGAATGCTTGATGAGCGACATCGCAAAAGTGCTGATCGTCGGCGCCGGTATTGGTGGCCTGAGTGCCGCCATTGCCCTGCGCAATGCCGGGGTGGAGGTCGATATCGTCGAGATCAGCCCCCAGGCCAAGGTCTACCACGTGGGTATCGTGGTGCAGGCCAACTGCATCCGCGCCATGGCCCAGCTGGGCATTGCCGACGCCGCCGTGGCCGCCGGGTTTCCCTACAAGGGCCTGCGTATCTGCAACCAGCAGGGCCAGGTCAAGGCTGAACTCAGTGGCGCGCAACTGGCCGGCCAGCACTACCCGGCCAACCTTGGCCTCACTCGGCCCGCCCTGCACAAGGTGCTGCTGGACGCGGTCGCCGACAGCGGCGCCAACCTGCGCCTGGGCCTGACGTTCACTGACATCGAACAGAGCACCGAACAGGTGGCGGTGCGCTTTACCGACGGCACCCGCGGCAGCTATGACCTGGTGGTGGGCGCCGACGGCGTGTACTCGAAAGTCCGCACCACCGTGTTCGGCGAAGCGTACAGGCCGCGTTTCACCGGCCAGGGCGTGTGGCGCTACAACCTGCCGCGGCCCAAGGACCTGCTGTGGTCGCACATGTTCGAAGGCAAGCCCGGCGGCAAGGCCGGCTATACGCCACTGACCGAAGACAGCCTGTATGTGCTGTCGGTGTTCGAGGAGCCCGGCAACCCGTTCTTTGCCCCGGACACCCTGGCCGCCGAGTTTCGCAAGCGCCTGGATGGCTATGGCGGCCTGGTGCCGCAACTGCGCGAGCAGATCACCGACAACAGCCAGGTGGTGTACCGCCCGCTGGAAGCCTTGCTGGTGCCCGCGCCCTGGTATCGCGGCCGGGTGCTGCTGATTGGCGATGCCGCCCACGCCACCACGCCGCACATGGGCCAGGGCGCGGCGCAGGCGGTGGAGGACGCGGTGGTGCTAGGCGAGTTGTGTGGCACCGCCGGCCTGAGCCTGGGCCAGGTGCTGGAAGGCTTCATGGCGCGGCGCTTCGAGCGCTGCAAGTTCATCAATGAAGGCTCGGTGCAGATCGGCGAATGGGAACAACGCCCCAGCGCCGACGCCGACTTCACCGGCTTGATGGCGCAGATGATCAACGTCGTCGCCCAGCCCATCTGATAAGGAATGCAACGGATGAACCACAACCCTCTCAAAGGCTGGCAAGTGGACCGAGACGCCATCGGCTTCATCGGCCGCGACCTGCAACGGCCCGAATGCATCATCGCCCAGCCTGACGGCAGCCTGTGGGCCGCCGACGCTCGTGGCGGGGTCATGCACATCGCCCTCGACGGCGAACAGACCCTGGTCGCGCCCAGGCAGGCGGTCAGTGACGATGCATCCTTCGAGTCGCGCTATGTGCAGTCCCAGGGCGCCTCGCTGCCCAATGGCCTGGCGTTGACCGAGCAGGGTGACTTCATCATCTGCAACTGGGGCCTGGACCGCATCGAAAAACTCGATCGCCAGGGCAATGTCCAGGTGCTGTTCGACCAGCTTGACGGCAAGCCGCTGGGCAAGACCAATTTTCCCCTGCGAGATCGGCAGGGGCGTATCTGGTTCACCGTCACCACGACGATGCAACCGTGGACCGATTCGATCAATTCGGGCGTGCTGGACGGCTACATCGGGGTGATCGACGACAAGGGCATCCGCATCGTCGCCGAGGGTTTTGGTGGCACCAACGAAATTCGCTTTGATGACAACGAAGAGTGGCTGTACGTGGTGGAAAGCAACGCGCGGCGCATCAGCCGCCTGCGCCTGAACGCCGATGGCTCGCTGAGCGACCGCGAGGTGTTCGGCCCTGCGGAGCTGGAAGGCTTTCCCGACGGGTTTGCCTTCGACTGCTTCGGCAACCTGTGGGTGACCCTGGTGATGACCGACAAGCTCATCGCCCTGACCCCGCAGGGCGAAGTGCTGACGCTGCTGGACGACAGCAACCCTGAAGCCACCGCCGAGCTCAACCGCCACTACCACGCCAAGACCCTCACCCCGTCGATCATGCAGGCGGCCCACGGCACCCTGGCGCCGTGGATGGCCAGCATCAGCTTCGGCGGCCCGGACTTGCGCACGGTGTACCTGGGCAGCCTGCAAGGTACGCGCATTCCCTTCTTCCAGGCCCCGGTGGCCGGCCAACCGCTGATCCACTGGCGCTGAACCAGAATCCAGGAACACTGAGGAACCGACCCATGATCCGTCATCTCAAGAAAGGCAAACCGGCCGAACAGAAGGCCGAACTCAACGCCCAGGTACGTGACACCGTCGAGCAGATCATCAAGGCCATCGAGCTGCGTGGCGAGGCGGCCGTGCGTGAGTATTCGCAACAGTTCGACCGCTGGAACCCTGCCAGCCTGCGCCTGAGCCAGGAAGAAATTCAGGCCTGCATCGACAGCCTGTCACCCCAGGCGATCGAGGACATCAAGTTTGCCCAGGCGCAGATTCGCCGCTTCGCCCAGATCCAGCTGATGTCGTTGCGCGACGTGGAGGTGGAGACGCTGCCCGGTGTGGTGCTGGGGCACAAGAACATTCCGGTGAACTCCGTGGGCTGCTATATCCCTGGCGGCAAGTACCCGCTGCTGGCTTCGGCGCACATGAGCGTGCTGACCGCCAAGGTGGCTGGGGTGAAGCGCGTGATCGCCTGCGCGCCGCCGTTCGATGGCAAGCCTTCGCCCGAGATCATCGCCGCCATGGCCCTGGCCGGTGCCGATGAAATCTATGTGATGGGCGGTGTGCAGGGCGTGGCCGCCATGGCCCTGGGCACCGAGCATATCGCCGCGGTGGACATGATCGTCGGCCCGGGCAACGCCTATGTGGCCGAAGCCAAGCGCCAGTTGTACGGCCGCGTGGGCATCGACCTGTTCGCCGGGCCTACCGAGACCATGGTCATCTGCGACGACACGGTGGACGCTGAACTGGTGGCCGTCGACCTGCTCGGCCAGGCCGAGCATGGCCCGACTTCGCCGGCGTTCTGCGTGACCACCAGCACGCGCATCGCCGAGGAACTGCCGGCGGCCCTCGAGAAAGTGCTGGCCCGCCTGGACACCGCGCCCATTGCCAGTGTGGCCTGGCGCGATCATGGCGAGATCATCCTCTGCGACAGCGATGAAGAGATGCTGGCCGAGTCCGAACGCATCTGCTCCGAGCACGTGCAGGTGATGACCCGCGACCCTGATTGGTTCCTGGCGCGCATGACGAACTACGGTGGCCTGTTCCTGGGGCACCGCACCAATGTCTCCTATGGCGACAAGGTGATCGGCACCAACCATACCTTGCCGACCATGGGCGCCGGGCGCTACACCGGTGGGCTGTGGGTGGGCAAGTTCATCAAGACCCATACCTACCAGCGCGTACTCACTGACGAGGCCAGCGTGGCCATCGGTGAAGTGTGCTCGCGCCTGTGCGCCCTGGAGCATTTTTCCGGGCACAAGGAACAGGCCGACATTCGTGTGCGCCGCCTGAAGAAGGCCTTGTGATGAAGGCCCTGGAAGGCAAGGTGGCCGTGGTCACTGGCGCCACGGGCGGGTTGGGTGGGGCGATCTGCGCTGCCTTGGCCCAAGCCGGTGCGCGGGTCGTGGTCGGCTATAACCGCCGTGCCGACGCGGCCCACGCGCTGCTCGCCGAACTGCCGGGGGATGGCCACCTGGCCGTGGCCACGCCGGTCACCGACAGCGCCGCCCTGGGGCGGCTGGCCGCCACGGTGCAGGACCACTTTGGCCGCTGCGATCTGCTGGTGAACTGCGCGGGTACCACGCGCTTTGTCGCTCACGCCGATCTCGACAGCCTGGACGACGCACTGATCGACAGCATCCTGGCCACCAACGTGCGGGGCCCCATTGCCTGCGTGCGCGCCCTGGCGCCGCTGCTCAAGGCCAGTGGCGACGGTCTGGTGGTGAACATCAGCTCCATTGCCGCGCGCACCGCCATGGGCAGCAATATTGCCTATTGCGCGTCCAAGGCAGCGGTCGACAACCTCACCCGGTCGCTGGCCCGTGCCCTGGCGCCCCAGGTGCGGGTGGTGTCGGTGGCGCCGGGGCTGGCCGACACCGAGTTCGTCCAGGGCCTGGCCCAGGCCTGGCGTGACGAGCAGGCCGCGCGCACGCCGCTGGGGCGCCTGGCGCTGGCGGCGGAAGTTGCTCGCGCGGTGGTGGCCCTGGCCACGCACCTGACCTTTACCACTGGCGCCGTCATCCCTGTGGATGGCGGGCGGCCGCTGAGCTGAGGAGGGCGCCCATGTTCGCGATCAAGCCCCACCATGGCGGTATCAGCGTGCCGAACCTGGACGAGTCGATCGGCTGGTACCGGCTGATGCTCGGGTTCGAAGTGGAAAGCCGTGCCTTTATCGAGCAGATCCCGGCGCACATCGCGTTTATCCGCTGTGGCGACTACCGCATCGAACTGTTCCAGCTGGAGCAGGCCAACGCACTGCCGCCCGAGCGCCGCGAGCCCCACCTGGACCTGCGTACCCACGGCCACAAGCATCTGTGCTTCGCGGTGCAGGACGCCTTGGCGGCGTTTGCCGAATTGCGCGGCAAGGGCGCCGATATTGTCTTCGAGAATGTCATCGGTGGCACGCCCATGGGCTTTTTGCGCGACAACAGCGGCAACCTGCTGGAACTCATTCAATTTCCTGCCCTGTGGCCGGAACAAGGAGTACACCCATGAAACTGGCAACCCTCAAAGACGGCAGCCGTGACGGCCGCCTGGTGGTCGTGTCCCGCGACCTGCGTCGTGCCGTGCTCGCCACTGGCATCGCCGCCACCCTGCAGGCGGCGATCGAAGACTGGGCGCGGTGCGAGCCCTTGCTGCACCAACTGTCGGTGGCGCTGAACCGCGGGGACGCGGGCCAGGCGTTCGATTTCGAGGCACGCGAGGCCATGGCGCCCCTGCCACGGGCCTATCAGTGGGCCGACGCCTCGGCGTTTCTCAACCACGGTATGCTGATGGAGCGTGCGTACAATCTGGACATCAGGAAAGACCCTGGCGTGCCTATCATCTACCAGGGCGCCGGCGATGACTTCATGGGGGCCCATGACGACTACCCGGTGCCCGGTGAAGCGCATCAGATCGATTTCGAAGGCGAGGTGGCCGTGGTGCTCGATGACGTGCCCATGGGCGTGCAGCCTGCCGCAGCCGCCGGGCACATCAAGTTGCTGATGTTGCTCAACGACGTCAGCCTGCGCGCTCACCTGTTCAAGGAAGTGAGCATCGGCTTCGGCCCGCTGCGGGCCAAACCCAGCACGGTGTTCGCCCCGGTGGCAGTAACCCCGGACGAACTGGGCGGGGCTTGGCACGAAGGACGGGTCAAGCTGCCCCTGCACGTGCAGTGCAACGGCGAGCGCTTCGGCGAACCCAATGGCAGCGAGATGGACTTCAGCTTTCCGGAACTGGTGATGCACCTGGCCCGTACGCGCAAGCTGGGCGCTGGCACTGTCCTGGGGTCGGGGACCTTCTCCAACCGCGAGTACAAGGTGACGGGCTCCGCGTGCCTGGCCGAGCGCCGGGCCGTGGAAACCATCGAGCAGGGCGCCGCCAGCACGCCATTCCTCAAGTTCGGCGACCGCCTGCGCTTCGAGATCTTCGGCCTGGATGGTGTCAGCGTGTTCGGCGCCATCGACCATCGATTCGTGGCGGCGGAGGCCTGACATGCACATCCTCATCACCGGCGCCAACGGCTTTGTCGGCGCGACCCTGGTGCAGCGGCTGCTGAACAGCCCCGGGGCCCTGCCGGGCTGGACCCGGTTGACCCTCCTGGACCTCGGCTTCGATACCCCGTGCCACGACCCCCGGGTTCGCGCCCTGGCTGGCAGCCTGGACGACCCCCGCCTGTTGGCCGACGCGCTGGAAACGCCGGTCGACATCGCCTTCCACCTGGCCAGCGTGCCTGGCGGGCTGGCCGAGCGTGACTATGGCCTGGGCAGGCGGGTGAACCTGGATGCCACCCTGGCCCTGCTCGAAGGCCTCAAGGGCCAGGCGCGGCCGGCGCGGGTGGTGTTCGCCAGCACCATCGCCGTGTACGGTTCGCCCCTGCTGCAGCCGGTTGACGACCACACGCCGCTGCGCCCGCAACTGAGCTATGCCACCCAGAAGATCGTGGGCGAACTGCTGGTCGAAGACTTCAGCCGCCGTGGCTGGGTGGACGGCATCAGCCTGCGCTTGCCGGGTATCGTCGCCCGGCCACCGCAGCCGTCGGGTCTGCTGTCGGCGTTCATGAGCGAGATGTTCTGGAGACTCAAGGCGGGCGAGCCATTCGTGTGCCCGGTGTCGCCAGCGGCGCAGGCCTGGTGGATGTCGGCGGCGCGGTGCGTGGACAACCTTCTGCATGCCGCCCGGCTGCCGGCCGAAGCCCTGCGGCCGCGGCGGGTGTTCGCCTTGCCGGTGCTGCACCTGAGCATGGCGCAATTGATCGATGGCCTGTGCGCGCGTTTTGGCGAGAACCGTCGGGCACAGGTCAGCTACGCGCCTGACGCGCACCTTGAAGCCAACTTCGGCCGCTACCCGCCACTGTGCGCCGAAGCCGCCGAAGCGTTGGGTTTACGCCATGATGGCAGCCTGGAAGCGCTGATCGCCAACACCCTGTAGCAGAGGCCGGCAGGCCGCCTCGGCGGTGTGCATGAAACGCGGCGGCACCTGGAGCAAGGCCTGGCGGCCACTGCCACGGACGGTTGATGTTTTACCTTTATAACAATAATCCGGAGAGGCCATGAACGCTCCCACTCGCATCACCCAGTCCAAGGCAACGTTCGCCACCTACCTGCTGCTGTTGATCAACTGCCTGTCGCCCATGGCGGCGATCGTGGTGGCGCCCAGCCTGCCGCAGATGCAGGCGCACTTCGCCGCGGTGCCCAACGTCGAGTTCCTCATTCCCGTGGCCCTGACCGTTCCGGGGCTGCTGGTGGCATTGCTCAGCCCGGTGGTGGGCATTCTCGCCGACCGCCATGGGCGCAAGCGCCTGTTGGTGGCGTCCATCGTCGGCTACGGCATCTTCGGCCTGATGCCCATGTTCCTCGACTCGCTGTACGCCATCATCGTCAGCCGCGTGGCGCTGGGGTGCGTGGAGTCGGTGGTGGTGACGGTCAGTACCCTGCTCATCGGTGATTACTACAGTGGCGCGCAACGGCAGAAATACCTGGCGCTGCAGACCACTTTCGCCTCGGCGTCGGCCATTGTGTTCTTCATGGTCGGCGGCGCCCTGGGCGAGATCGGCTGGCGTGCGCCTTACGTGGTCTATGCCGTGCCGCTGCTGCTGGCACTGGTCAGCAAAGCGCTGCTGTGGGAACCGCAGGCCGCGAGCATGGCGGCCGATGAAGAGGGCGCCAATGCACCGCTGCGCTTTCGTCCGCTGTTGCTGGCCGGCATCTGCCTGGTCACCTTTATCGGCGCGGTGATGTTCATGATCCTGCAGATCCAGATGGCCTACCTGCTGGGCGACATCGGCGAGCACTCGCCGCAGACCGCTGGCCTGGTGGCGTCGGCGTGCAGCGTGATGATCGTCATCGGTACCCTGAGTGTCCACATGCTCGCGCGCCTCGGGCTGCGCACCCCACATTGCCTGGCGTTGGCGTTCGGCCTGATCGCCGCCAGCTTCCTCGCCATCCCAGCCATGCACAGCTGGCAGGGCATCATGGGCGTGGCCTTGATCAACGGCCTGGGGTGCGGCCTGATGCTGCCCACCCTGGCCATCTGGAACATGCGCGAGCTGCCCTGGCAGCGCCGCGGCCTGGGCACCGGCATGTGGTACGGCAGTTACTGCCTGGGCATGTTCTTCAGCCCCTTGCTGGTGGTCGCGGTGACCAAGACCAGCGGCAGCCTGGCCACCACCGTGAGCTGGGCCGGTGGCCTGTGCGTGCTGGTGGTCATCGCGGCCCTGGGCGCCAGCCTGTTCAAGCGCGCCAAGACCCGCGACCTGAGCCTGGCGGCGGTGAACCTGGAAGACGCCTGACCCCTGACCCCCTGACACACCCCGGTGCGCCCACGCGCCGGGGCGGACAGCCTCATCCTCAAAACAACAATAAAGAGACCGAACATGACCCAGCGAGCGGCGGTTGGCTGTGCCCTGATGATCACCCTGGCAGGCCCGGTGATGGCCGATGAACAAGGCCCGGTGGCCGACACCATGGCCACTGAATACCCCAATCAGAAGATCGGCCCACGGGTGCTCAATGTCGAGCCCAGCGCGCCGGCGGCCAGCGACAAGCTGTTGGCCGAGCAGGGCCGGTGGCTCAACGAACAGGGCATCAGCCCGCACTTGTCCATGACCGAGATCTACCTGCGCAACCCCAGCGCGGGCCTGAGCACCGGCAACCACGAGGCACTGACCCTATTTGCCCTGGGCGGTGACTTCGACCTGGACAAGCTGGTGGGCATCCCTGGCGGTACGCTGCATTTCGAGCAGTTGTACGTACCCTGGACGAGCAACCTGGCCTACGGCAGCCAGGTGGGCGATGTCATTGCCGGCAAGCCGGGGCCGTACATCCCGCGGGTCAGCCACCTGAGCCTGTTCACCTATGAACAGAAACTGCTGGACGACACGCTGGCCATCGAAGTGGGCAAGAGCAACGCGGGCAACTATTTCGCCCTGCCGCTGTGCAATGTGCCGCTGGGCTGCGTCAACGCCATCCTCCAGGACACCGCGGGCATCAACCCGCCGCCTTACGCCAACTGGGGCGCGCGCATCGGTTACGACCTGACCCCAGCCCTGCGTGCCCAGGCAGGCGCCTGGCGCAGCAACAATGCCTACCCGTTCACCAACGGCTGGGAGCGCACCACGGGCGATAGCGGCGGCACCCTGAGCACCCTGTACCTGGCCAACCTGGCCTACCGCACTGACTACCACATGGAGGCCTACCCGCAGACCTATGAGCTGTTGGGCTTTCACAACAACGGCGAACAGACCGACCCGTACTACACCGTGAACGGCACCTCGAAGGTCCGCGACAGCAGCGCCGCAGCCCGCACCAGCAAGGGGGTCAGCGGTTTCTATGTGGGCGCGAAGAAGACCTTCTGGCGCCGGGACGGTGGCAAGGGCAGCGACCTCAACCCCACGGCGCTGGCCGCTTACGCCAGTCTCACTCACACCGTGGATCAGGATACCGCCAATGGCGTCGGCACACAGGGCAACGCCGGCTTGATCCTGTCGGCACCGTTTCGCAGTCGGCCGTTCGACAGCTATTCGGTGAACCTCAACTGGGCGCAATTGACCGAGCGTGAACAGCGCTTCCTGGAAGAGGCGCACGCTGCGTCCGGGGGTGGTGACTACCGCCCTGGCCGCAACGAATACGGCCTCTCCGTGGACGCCAACTTCGTGCTGACCGACAGCATCGTGGTCAGCCCTTTCCTGTTGCGCACCTGGGGCGCCAGTACCTGGCTCAACCCCTACACCGGTATCAGCCCGCGGGACGGTTACGCCGCCGGGCTGCTGTTTCATATCCAGTTCGACGAACTGCTTGGCCTCAACAGCCACCACTGACCAGGCGCAGTGCTGCTCAACCCTGCAAAGGAGCTGCAGCGATCAGCCGCGGCGAAGTACCCGCTACACCGTGCGCCATCGACGCGGCCAGGGTATTTGCGGTGCTGGTGCGCGGCGCTCGCAGCCATCCACGGCATGGATACATCCCATGCCGACAAACAATTGGTGCCCACGCCCGCAGCTTCGTACGCTGACTTGGCAACCGCGTTCAACAAGGACAACAACAATGCATCGCTACCTGAATTTCGAGGAAGCCTGACATGGCCATCATCGGCATCGATACCCTGCTGTACGGCGTCGAGGACCTGGCCCGGGCCTCGCACTTTTTCGACGATTTCGGCCTGGTGCGTCTGAGCGCCAACGCCGAGGAAACCCTGTACCGCCTGGATGAAGGCTCGACCATTATCGTTCGCGCCCTGGAGCACCCCTCCATTCCGGCGTCGCGGTACGAAGGCTACGGGGTCAAGGAAACCATCTGGGGCGTGGACAGCGCCGACAACCTGCGACGTCTGGTGGATGACCTGGCCCGTGACCGTGACGTGCGTCTGGGCGACGACGGCGCTTGGCACTTTCTCAGCGATTGTGGCCAGGCCCTGGGCCTGCGGGTGTTCAGCCGCAAGAAGGTGACCTACGCCCCGGACCCGATCAATGCCGCCGGCAACGTCAACCGCCTCAACCAGCACCGCAAGTGGCGCACGCGGGCGCGGCCCAAGACCATCAACCACGTGGTGTTCGCCGTGGACGATTACTGGGCAAGCTTTGCCTTCTTCCGCGACCGCCTGAACTTCCGTCTTTCCGACCACCAGAAGGGTGTGGGTACCTACCTGCGCGCGGATGGCGCCAACGAGCACCACAACACCTTCCTGCTTAACAACAAGGCCCCAGGCGCCGGAGGCGTACCGCGCTTCCACCACACCTGTTTCGGTGTCGAGGACTTCGACGAGGTCATGGTCGGCTCCAACTACATGACCCGTCGCGGTTGGCAGCATGGCTTCCTGGGTACCGGCCGGCACCGCATCGCCTCGGCGATCTTCTGCTACTTCGATTCACCCACGGGCGGCGAGGCCGAATACGGTGCCGACACCGATTACCTGGACGACAACTGGGTGCCCCGCGAGTGGGAGTTCCGGTTCGGCACCGCGCAATGGATGGGCAACCCGCCGGCGTTCATGCAGGACGAGATTCCCTGGGACGTGACCTTCTACCAGGGCGAAGAACCGGCCATGCGCCGCTGACCATCACAAGGACAACAACCGATGTTCCAGTATTTCGAAAGCAACTACGTGTGGAGCCTGGCGGTGGCGGCGGCCATCGAGATGGGCGGCAAGATCGGCGAGATCGAGGCCATGTGCCGGCCACTGGTGGACATCGCCAGGCGCGGTGATGACGAAGGTACCCAGGCTTTCCTCGCGGCCTGGGAGGCCGGTGGCGATAACCTGGTGGCCCTGGCTGAAGAGGACAAGGCCGCCGGCCGGCTGTTGAGCGCCGGTGACAAGTTCAACCGGGCGGCGGTGTATTTCATCACCGCAGAGCGCATGCAGGCCCACGGCTATGCGCCGCGCAAGGCGCTTTACGCCAAGTTCCTGAGCACCTTCGCCGAAGGCGCGCGGTTGTCCCGTGAGCCACTGCAGCGCGTGGAAATACCCTACGGCGGTGCCCACCTGGCGGGCCTCTACACCCCGGCCGAAGGTGCGCAGGGGCCAGCACCCTGCTTGGTGATCATCAATGGCCTGGACAGCACCAAAGAGATGGTTTACCGCGCCGGGCTATTTCCACAGTTGCTGGCCAGGCGCGGCATCGCCAGCCTGTTTCTCGACCAGCCGGGCACCGGCGAGGCCCTGCGCCTGCATGGCATGACCGCTGTCGCGAACACCGAAGTGTGGGCGAGCAAGGTAGTGGACCACCTGCAGACCCGCGCCGACATCGACCCGGCGCGCATCGGCTTGCTGGGCGTATCCCTGGGCGGCTACTACTGCCCACGGGCGGTGGCATTCGAGCCACGTTTCGCGTTGGGCGTGGTATGGGGCGCCAACCACAACTGGGGCGAGGTGCAGAAGCGCCGTCTGGCGCGGGAAGGTGAACGGCCGGTGCCGCACTACTGGGAACACGTGCGCTGGGTGTGGGGCGCCAGCGACATGGATGAATTCATGGCAATCGCCGAGCACGTCCACCTGGACGGCGTGATGCAGCGCATCAAAGTACCGTTCCTGGTGACCCATGGCGAGGCCGACCGGCAGATCCCGCTGGCCTATGCGCACCAATCATTCGACCAGCTCACCGATAGCCCTGACCGTGAACTGAAGATCTTCACCCCGCGCGAAGGCGGCATCCACCACAGCAGCCTGGACAACACCGCCAACGCCGGCGCCTGGATCGCCGACTGGGTCGCGCAGCGCCTGGGTGGCCGCCTGGAGTAGCGTATTGGCCCTATCGCCCATCCAGCAGGTGCACCGCCTTAGGCCAGCCTCCACGAACCCCTGCAACCCCTGTGGGACCGGGCTTGCCCGGGAAGGGCTGTATGCGGTGCCGCCTTCCCGATTCGCAGGTTGCCACAGGGTGGGTGATCACGTACCCGGTACGCCCGCCTGCCACTGCGACCAATGTGTGGTGATGTCCTGCACCAGGGCGTTGCCCGCGCGGTAGAGGTTGTCCAGCGCGGGCACGAAACCGCCTTGGTCGGCGTACTTGAGCAGGTTGTCGACTTCGCTGTAACCAGGGTAGGGGCGGTCGAAGTCGGAGCCGGCGCGTATCACCGCCAGGCGCTGGATATCCACCCGGCCCATACGGCTGGCACGCAGCAAGGCTTCATAGGTGGAGTTGTCTTCTTGCTGCGTCGTGCAGTAGGTGCCCTTGTTGTCGGTCAGCAATCTGGTCCAGGCCTCGGCCCGTTCGCTCAGGCGTGTGCCCGAGTACCAGGTGTTGCCAGCCAGGGTGTCACAGCGGGTCACTACCGGCGGCTGGTTGGCAGGCGCGTACGGGTAGTGCTGACGCCAGGCGGCCGATTCCTTGCTTTCCGTCAACGCCACCTTCTGTGACAGGGCATAGGCTTTGGCCTGCAGCGCCGGGTTGAGCTCGAACACCTCGGTCTTGTAGTCCAAAGGTGGTTTCTGACCGGGGTTCTGGGTGTTGATGCCCAGGTAGCCAGTGGGCCAGTCCTTGGGTACGTCCCGCGAATCCAGTTCCCACTGCGTGCCGAACTCCACCAGGTAGTGCGCCCAGGCCGGTGTGCCAAGCGTGCCTTCATGGGGATTGATGCCGGCGATGCCCGCCACCACGAACCAGGTCTTGCGCAGGTCGAACTGGCTCGACAGTGCCAATGCCAGGGTCGAGGCCGCGGCGTTGGTCTGGCCCATGCCCGTGGTCATCAGGCACACCTGCTGATGGTTGCACAGCACGTCGGGGTAATCGGCGGACAGGCCCGGCACCGCGACTTTCTCCGTCAGTTGCAGGTGGTCGATCCAGTTCTTCGCCTCGGGGGCGAACATGGTGATCAGCATCACCCTGGGTTGCAACGGCGCGGCGACGGCAGCCGGGGTGGTGGCGGCGGCCGTGGCGAGGGCCAGGCCGGTGAGGGGGGCAAGCAAGTGGCGCATGAAAGGTCCTTTTTCAGGGGGCGATCAGCTCAAGTGGGAAGGCGAACTATAGCAAGGCCCTGTGTCGGTCTTGCGACGCAGGGCCCGGTTCAAGCGTGTTCAGCCAGGTACTGCAGCACCACCCGGTTGAAAGTGGCGGTGTCACTGACGCTGGACGCATGGCCGCCATAGTCGAGTACGTGCAGGCGCCCATTGGGCAAACCGTCGGCCAACACCCGGGAGCGCTGCCAGGGCACCAGCATGTCGTCACGGTTGGCCAGCAGCAACGTTGGGGTATGGATCTGGGCAAGGTGGGCGTCGACGTTGAACGCCTGCAGGGCCGCGATGCGCTTGAGCAGGTTGGCGGGGTCCGGGAAGTGCGCCAGGGCATGGGCGTCATCCTCGGCCAGGTGGGCGCTGTTGGCGGCGATCCAGTCGGCGGGGTAGAGGAACAGTGCCTGGGCCTGCACGTAGGCCGCCGGGCCGCTATGGTTGAGCAGGTTCTTGCGTACCGCGAAGCAGCGCCCGCTGTGGGGGTTGGGGCTGCTCCAGGCGTTGACCAGTACCTGGCTGCGCAACAGCGCCGGGCGCTGCAGCGCCAGTTCCAGCCCCACCAGCCCGCCCAGGGCATGGCCCATGAAGTGGCAGTGGCTGACCTCCAGCTGGTCAAGCAGGGCCAGCAGTTCGGCGGCCATGGTGGCGATGCTGTAGCCCTCGGGCAGGGTGGCCGGGCTGCGGCCGCTGCCGGCGTGGTCGTACACCAGTACGCGAAAACGCTCGCCCAGCTCAGTCAGTTGCGGGCCCCAGAAACGCGCGGAGCCCCCAAGGCCGGAGCTGAGTACCAGCACCGGTGCGTGTGGGTCGCTTCGACCCAGCCATTCGTAGTACATGGTATGAAATATCCTTAGCCGACGTGGGCGATGCTCGCGATTTCGATCAGCGCGTCCGGTTTCACCAGGCCGCACTGGATGCAATAGCGGGCCGGTTTTTCCCCGGCGAAGTATTCGGCGTACACCCCGTTGATGGTGGCATAGTCAGCCCAGTCGCGCAGCATGATCATGTTGAAGGTGACGTCGTCGAGGCTGCCACCGGCTGTCTCCACCACACCCTTGATGGTCTCCAGCACATGGCGCGTCTGGGCGGCGGCATCGCCCACGTGCACCACATTGTTGTCCTTGTCGAACGGCAAGGTGCCGGAGACATACAGGATGCCGTTGGCCAGGGAGCCCGGGACGAAGGGGGCGATGGGCACGCCGGTGCCCGCGGGGATAATGGCTTTCTTGCTCATGGTCGAATTCCTCTCAGGCACTGGCCGTGGCGAAGGTGGTGCAGAAATCCTCGACGCTGGACACCCAGCCGAAGAACGTCTCGATATTGAACAACGCCGCCTGCTGGGCGAAGGCCGGGCCGGCCTGGTGGGTGGCGTCTGCCAGCACCACGCCGAAGTACTCCAGGAAAAAACCATCGCGCAGGGTGGACTCCACGCACACGTTGGTGGCGATGCCGGTGAACACCAGGTTGCGAATGCCGCGGCTGCGCATCAGGCTGTCGAAATTGGTGTTGAAGAAGCCGCTGTAGCGGGTCTTGGGCACCAGAATATCGCCAGGCTGCGGTTGCAGCTCGTCCACCAACTGGTAGTCCCAGCCACCTTTGGCCAGCAGCGTGCCATGCAGCTCGGGGCGCTGACGCATGGTTTTCAGGGCGTTGGACTTGTGCCAGTTGGGCGAGCCGGGGCCGCCGGCTTCCACGTACTCGGCGTCCCAGCCGTTCTGGAAGAACACCACCGGCATGCCGGCGGCACGTGCCGTGGCCAGGGCCTTCTGAATGTTGGCGATCACCGGGCCGGTGCTGCTGACGTCGAACCCGGCCAGGTCCAGGTAACCCCCCAGGCTGGCGTAGGCATTTTGCATGTCGACCACCACCAGCGCCGTTTCGCTGGCCTTCAGGCTCAACGCTTCCGGGCGTGCGGGCAACGTACGGGCGGGTAGCGGGTCAGCCGGCAGGGCGTAGCCGCTGAAAGGGGCGGGGGCGTTCATCAGGCGGTTTCCTTGAGCAGGTTGATGTGCTGGCGGCTGGTCATCAGCGGCTGAATCTTTTCGCCGAAGTCTTCCACCCCTTGCACGAAATCATCGAAGGTCAGCATCACGCCTTGGGTGCCGGGCACCGTGGCCACCTCGTCGAGCATTTTTGCCACACTGCTCCAGGAGCCCACCAGCGTACCCATGTTGATGTTCACCGCCGAGGTCGGGTCGGCCATCTGGCGCATGTTCGAGCCGGGGCTCTGGTCAGCCGCGCCCTTGTCGGCCAGCCAGGCGATGGCCTCCTGGTCGGCGCCTGCCTTGTACAGCTCCCAGCGCTCGCGGGCCTGCTCGTCGGTGTCGGCGGCGATGATCATGAACAGCACGCAGGAAGTGACATCGCGGCCGGTTTTAGCATTGGCCTGGATAAGGCGCTCGGCGGTGGGCGCGAAAGCGGTAGGGGTATTGACCCCCTTGCCGAAGCAGAAGTTGTAGTCGGCGTACTGCGACGAAAAGGCCATGCCGGCATCGCTCTGCCCCGCACAGATCACTTTCACGTCGGCCTGGGGCTTGGGGCTGACTCGACAATCGTCCATGGTGAAGTATTCGCCCTTGAGGTCGCTGTGCCCGGTGCTCCACAGTTCGCGCAGCACCTGGGCGTATTCAGCCAGGTAGGCGTAGCGGGTATGGAAGAATTCATCGCCGGGCCACAGGCCCATCTGCTCGTATTCAGGCTTCTGCCAGCCCGTCACCAGGTTGACGCCAAAGCGCCCGCCGGAGATCGAGTCGATCGTGCTGACCATGCGCGCGACAATGGCCGGGGGCAGGGTCAGGGTGGCGGCGGTGGCGAACAACTGGATGCGCGAGGTAACCGCGGCCAGGCCCGCCATCAGGGTGAAGGATTCCAGGTTGTGCTCCCAGAATTCGGTCTTGCCGCCGAAGCCACGCAGCTTGATCATCGACAGGGCAAAGTCGAACCCGTAGTGCTCGGCCTTCTGCACGATAGTCTTGTTCAGCTCGAAGGTGGGCTTGTACTGGGGGGCTGTGGTGGAAATCAGCCAGCCGTTGTTGCCGATGGGGATGAAGATTCCAATGTCCATGGGTGATCCTCTTGCACGGGGCGGGAAAAGACCCCTTGGCACTTGCACTAACCAGGCCATCTTTGTTTTTGTTCTTGTAAACAATGGGTTGTAATTTATGACGGACCAATTGGTCTGTGCTGGAGCACCTGGTTTGTGCACGCTGCACGGGGTTGGGGCGTAGCGGGGTAGTTGCCTCTGACGGCGCGCGCGGTAAAGTGCGACTGTTTTTCCGTCGGTTACAGGATGCCCGTGTGAAGAAAGAACCCGCTGCCCCGGCCAAGACGCCGCGTACGCCCAGCGCCTCCACCCTCAAGCGTCGTCACCGGTTGGTGGAAGGCAAGCGTGCGGTGATCCTGGACGCTGCCCTGCAACTGTTCTCCCGTTTCGGCGTGCATGGCACCAGCCTGGACCAGGTCGCGAGCCTGGCCGACGTGTCCAAGACCAACCTGTTGTACTACTTCAGCAGCAAGGACGAGTTGTACCTGAGCGTGCTGCGCCAACTGCTGGACGTGTGGTTGCGCCCCTTGCGTGGCTTCAGTGCCGAGCAGGACCCGGTACAGGCCATCGGCGATTACATCCGCATCAAGCTGGAACTGTCCCGCGACCACCCGGCCGAGTCGCGGCTGTTCTGCCTGGAGATCGTCCAGGGCGCGCCGTTGCTGCTCAAGGAGTTGCAGGAGCCGCTGCGCGAGCTGGTGGACAGCAAGGTGAAGGTGATCCAGGCCTGGATCGATGCCGGCCAGTTGGCGGCCATCGAACCGCACCATCTGATCTTTTCCCTGTGGGCCACCACTCAGCATTACGCCGACTTCGCCAGCCAGGTGGCGGCGTTGACGGGGAAGGGGTTGAGTGACCCGGTGTTTTTCCAGGAGGTGTTGGGGAATGTGCAGGGGCTGATTCTCAATGGGCTTCGGCCGCGGGGGTGAGGGGTGTTGAACCGCCTCACCTTACCGTCACCTGATTTTTCGGACGGACCTGGCCGCGTCACGCTTCATACGCTGTGCCAGGCATACCGCAGTGCCGGGGGGCGGCGGGTCATCAGGCCCTTACGGGTTGAAGAAATCCTGATAGTTGGCTTTGGTGATCAATTGGTAAGGAATGGTCAGTTCCGCCTCGTAGGGCTGCTTGCGCACCATCTGTAACGCCAGGTCGATGGAGCCGGTGGCCTGGCCCTTGTTGTCCTGGTACACGGTGACCGCCAGCTCATCACGTTTGATCGCTTCCAGGCCCGCTGCCCCGCCGTCGCTGCCGCCTACCAGGATATCCTTGCCAGGCTCCATGCCGGCCTGGCGGATGGCCATGGCGGCGCCAATGACCATTTCGTCAGCGTTGGCCGCCACGGCGTCGATTTTCTTCCCGGACACAATCCAGTTGTTCATCAGGTCCATGGCCTTGCTGCGCTGCCAGTCGGCGGTCTGTTCTTCCACCACGTGGATGTTGGGGTAGTCCTTGAGCACGGTCTTTACCCCCCAGGGTACGGGTGTGTGTCGCGTTGTTGGAGAGCAGGCCGAGCATGATCGCCAGGTTGCCTTTGCCGCCCATCTTGTCGGCCAGGTAGCGCATCTGCATCTCGCCGGCCTTGACCTCATCCGAGCCGACGTAGCCGACCCCCGGCGGCAACTGGTCGCCGTCGGGCCGGCGGTTCACGTACACCAGGGGAATGTGGGCCTTCTGGGCGTCGTCGGTGATCTTGGCCGTGGCGGCGGTGTCCACCGGGTTGACGATGATCGCGTCCACCCCCTGGCTGGTGAAGTTCTGCACCTGTTGAGCTGGCGCACCACATCGCCCTGGGCATCCTCGAACTGCAGGGTCACGCCGGGCAGTTGCTTGGCATGGGCCGCCATGTAGTCGCGCATCTGCGCCAGGAACACATCATCGACCTGGGCGATGCTGACGCCAATGCGCACATCGGCCAGGGCCAGGGGGGAGAGGGCTGCGGCGAACAGCAGGGCGAGCAGTTGCTTTTTCATGGTGGTGCTCCGGTCTTGTTGTTGTTTTTGAATAACCTTGAAGGGGCCTCAGGCCCGGCGCTTGGCGCTCTGCCGTGCCACGCGCTCGGCGAAAGTGTCATAGGGCCAGCGCTCTTGGCGCTGACGGCGGGCACGGCGTTGCCCATCGGGGTGCGGGAGGGTTGTATGCGCTGCAGTTGGCGGATTGTGCGTTGGAGTCGATTCGCACGGGGAGGGTGGTGGCGTCAGGGCTGCCAGGTGCATGACCTGATGTTTTTGGCGTTCTTGAGCGTCGAGCGCCGCCCGTGCGGCGCTTTACCGTACAAACCCGATGAACGCCTTCAACGCCGCCGGCAGATGCCGCCGCCCCGGGTAATATAGGAACGGCCCGCTGAACGTCTGCCACCAGGGCTCCAGCACGGGCTCCAGCGCGCCGCTGGCCAGGTAGGGCGCAAGCCAGTCCTCGAACAGGTGAATAACCCCCAGTCCTTGCACCGCGGCATCCACCGCCAGGTCGACGGCGCCACCGATGCGCACTTTCAACGGCCCGGTGGGCTCGACCCGCACCACTTCGCCGTCCCGCTCGAACTCCCATGCCGGCATCAGGCCGCTGCTGAACTGCCCGCGCAGGCAGGCATGGCCCAGCAGTTCGCGCGGGTGGGCAGGGCGGCCATGGGTGTTCAGGTAGGCCGGGGCGGCAGCGGTGGCGAAGCGCTGGGTGCGCGGGCCGATGGGCACGGCAATCATGTCCTGTTCCAGCCGCTCGTCGTAACGGATGCCGGCGTCGCAGCCAGCGGCCAGGATGTCGACGAAGCTTTCCTCGACGATGACCTCCACCTTGATCTCGGGAAAGGCGTTGAGGAATGGCGTGAGGATACCGGGCAGCACCAGCCGCGCCGCGCTCAGGGGCACGTTGAGCTTGAGGGTGCCGCTGGGGCGCTCGCGAAAACCGTTGACCACGTCCAGGGCGGCCTCCACCTCGGCCAGCGCGGGTACCAGGCGTTCCAGCAGCCGGGCACCGGCCTCGGTGGGGGCCACGCTGCGGGTGGTGCGGTTCAGCAGCCGTACGCCAAGCCGTGCCTCGGCGCGGCGCACCGCGTCGCTCAGGCTTGACGCCGACTTGCCGCTGGCACGGGCGCCTTCACGAAAGCCACCCGCCTGGACCACGGCGTGGAAGGCAAACAGGTCCTGCAGGTTGTTGTTCATTGTGCGCTCATCCGTACGGGCTGTGCCGATTCCACTGTATTTTCACACACTCGGTCAATGCCTATAGTCAGTGGCCTACCCACCGAGGATCTACCCATGACCACATCGTCTTTCACGCTGGGCCACCGCACCGTCAACCGCATGGGCTATGGCGCCATGCAACTGGCCGGCCCGCAGGTATTCGGACCGCCGAAGGACCATGGCGCAGCGTTGGCGGTACTGCGCGCGGCCCTGGAGGCCGGGGTCAACCATATCGATACCAGCGATTTCTACGGCCCCTACGTCACCAACCGGTTGATCTGCGAAGCTCTGGCGCCGTACCCGCAAGACCTGGTGATCGTCACCAAGGTGGGCGCCCGCCGGGGTGACGACGGCGCCTGGCTGCGTGCCGACAGCCGCCAGGAACTGATCGATGCGGTGCACAGCAACCTGCGCCATCTGGGGCTGGATGTGCTGGAAGTAGTGAACATGCGTGCCTGGGGCAACCTGCATTCGCCGGACGAGTCCTCTATAGAGGCGCCATTCACCGTCCTGGCTGAGCTGCAGCAACAGGGCCTGATCCGCCACCTGGGGGTGAGCAATGTCTCGGCGGCGCAAGTGGCCCAGGCGCGCGCGATCGCACCGGTGGTATGCGTGCAGAACCACTACAACCTGGTGCACCGTGACGATGATGCGTTGATCGATACGTTGGCGGCGGATGGCATCGCCTATGTGCCGTTTTTCCCCTTGGGCGGGTTCACGCCGTTGCAGTCGTCGAAGCTGGATGAAGTGGCCCGGCAGTTGGGGGCTACGCCCATGCAGGTGGCGTTGGCGTGGATGCTGCAACGTTCGGCGAATATTCTGCTGATACCCGGGACTTCGTCGGTGGGGCATTTGCGGGAGAATCTGGCAGCGGTGGAGGTGGAGTTGTCGACGGAGGTGACGGGGGTTCTGGAGGGGGTTTGAGGGGGAATCGGGCCTGAAAACGCTGATCAAATCAACGACCTGCACCCAAAACCGACCGCCCTCCCGACCACTCGCCGCTTTCAGCTTGCGCCGTCAACTCACGTGGAGTACAAATGTACTCCATGACTACTTTATCCCCAAAACGCGCCGCCATACTCACTTTCATCCGTGACCGCATTGCCGATCACGGCCAGCCGCCGAGCCTGGCGGAAATCAGCGAGGCCTTCGGGTTTGCCTCGCGCAGTGTGGCGCGCAAGCATATCGTGGCCTTGACCGAGGCTGGTTTCATCGACGTCACGCCCAACCAGGCGCGGGGCATTCGCCTGGCGCGGCATCAGCGCCGCCCCGAGGTGCTGGAGATTCCGGTGCTGGGCCGGGTGGCGGCGGGGCGGCCTATCGACCCTGACGTGGGCGTGCACGACCACCTGGTGTTCGATGCGCGAATGTTCGCCCGCACGCCGGACTTTCTCCTGCAGGTGGCCGGCGACTCGATGATCGGCGACGGCATCCTCGACGGTGACCTGGTGGGCGTGAAGCGCCAGCATGATGCCCGCAACGGTCAGATCGTGGTAGCTCGCCTGGACGGCGAGGTGACCATCAAGCGCCTGGAACTGAACCGCGACAGCGTGCGACTGATGCCACGCAACCCGGCCTATGAACCCATTGTCATCGACGCCGAGCAGGAACTGGTGATCGAAGGCATCTTCTGCGGCCTGGTGCGTCGCTGATGGGCGCGGTGGTCAGCCTCGATGGCCTGCTCGACGAGCGGCGGGTGTGGAAGGGCCGTGCCCAGGCCCAGCCCGTGGCCACCCAGCCCACGGGCCATGCTGCCCTGGACCGTGCCCTGCCCAGTGGTGGCTGGCCGCCTTCGGCCCTCAGCGAAATCCTGTTGCCCGGCGCCGGCAGTGGCGAGCTGCGCCTGCTGTGGCCAACCCTGGCGCGCCTGAGCCAGGCCGGCGAACGCATCGTGCTGGTGGCGCCGCCTTTCATTCCCTACCCGGCAGCCTGGGAAACGGCCGGGGTCGACCTGCGTCAACTGGCGATCATCGAAGCCCGGGGCAACGAGGCCTTGTGGGCCGCCGAGCAGTGCCTGCGCTCGGGCAGTTGCGCCGCGGTGCTGTGCTGGCCGGACAAGGCCGACGACCGTGCCCTGCGGCGTTTGCAGGTAGCCGCCGAGACCGGCCAGACCCTGGCCTTCGCCTGCCGCCCCCGGCAGGCCGCCAACAACCCTTCGCCGGCGGCCCTGCGTATCGCCATCGACCTGCGCCCGGCGCAATTGCGCGTGCTCAAATGCCGCGGTGGCCTGGCCCCGGCCGCGCCTTTGGCGTTCAGCGCCTGAGGTCGCCATGCTCTGGGCCTGTATCCTGTTTCCGCAATTGGCGCTGGACAGCGCTCGGCGGCGCCGTGAAGACCCCGACGCGCCACTGGCCCTGATCAGCGGCCCGGCCCAGCGCCGTGTGTTGCAGGCGGTCAACCCGGCGGCCAAGGCGCTGGGGTTGCGCCCCGGGCAGACGCTGACCGCTGCCCATGCCCTGAGCCGTGACTTTGCCACCCTGGCCCATGACCCGGCCGACATCGACCAGTGCCAGCAGTTTCTCGCCGCCTGGGCCTACCGTTTCAGCTCCCAGGTCAGCCTGCATTACCCCCGCGCCCTGTTGCTGGAGGTGCAGTCGAGCCTGGGCCTGTTCGGCCCCTGGCCGAAGTTCGAGGCACGGCTGCGTGACGAGCTCAAGGCCCTGGGCTTCAGCCACCGCATTACCCTGGCCCCCAACCCTGTGGCCGCGCGCATGCTGGCCAATGCCCATGACGGCCTGGCAGTGCTGGAGCCCAAGGCCTTGCCGACAGCCCTGGCGCCCTTGTCCATCGAGCGCCTGGGGTTGCCCCGGGACACCGCCACGGCCTTCGCGCGCATGGGCCTGCGCAGCTTCGGCCAAGTGCGGGCCTTGCCCCGTGACACCCTGGCCCGGCGCTTTGGCGCTGGCGACCTGCTGCACCTGGACACCCTCGACGGCCTGCGCCCCCAGGCCCTGGCGTTCTATACCCCGCCAGACTTTTTCGAGCAGCGCATCGAGCTGAATTTCGACGTGGAATCCCATCAGGCCTTGCTGTTCCCCCTGCGTCGCCTGATCAACGACCTGGCCGCCTACCTGGGCGGGCGCGACAGTGGCGTGCAGCGTTTCACCCTGCACCTGGAGCACGCCGAAGGCGAGGACACCCTGGTGCCCGTGGGCCTGCTGGGCGCCGAGCGCGACCCCGGCATGCTCTTTGAACTGGCGCGCGGGCGCCTGGAGCCGGTGCAGGTCAAGCGCCCGGTGCGCAACGTGCGCCTGGTGGCCCGTGACCTGCCGCGTTTCGTGCCCAGCCACCTGGCCCTGTTCGACGCCCGTCCGCAGCAGTCCCAGCCCTGGGAACAGTTGCGCGAACGCTTGCGGGCACGCCTGGGCGACGATGCCGTCAACGGCCTGGGAGCCCGCGCAGACCATCGCCCCGAACGCGCCTGGGTGCCGCAGGCATTGCCCAAGACCCTGGCGGCCGGTGAGCGCCCGGCGCGCCCCGGCTGGCTGCTGGCCGAGCCCCTGGCCTGGACTGACGGCGACATTCGCGTGCTGGCCGGCCCCGAGCGCATCGAGTCGGGGTGGTGGGACGGTGGCGACGTGCGCCGCGATTATTACCTGGTGGAGACTGCCAGCGGCCAGCGCGCCTGGGCCTATGAAGCCGTGGGCGAGCAGGGCCGCCTATGGCTCCAGGGCTGGTTCGCATGAGCCTGGGCTACGCCGAACTGCACTGCCTGTCCAACTTCAGCTTCCAGCGCGGTGCCTCCAGCGCCCAGGAGCTATGCGAGCGCGCCAGGCGCCATGGCTATCAGGCCCTGGCCATCACCGACGAATGCACCTTGGCCGGTATCGTGCGTGCCTGGCAGGCCGCCAAGGCCTGTGGGCTGCCCTTGGTCGTCGGCAGCGAAATGCGCATCGACAACGGTCCCAAGGTGGTCTTGCTGGTGGAAAACCTGGCCGGTTACCAGAGCCTCTGCCAGTTGGTCACCCTGGCCCGGCGTCGGGCCGCCAAGGGCGAGTACCAGGTGTTGCGCGAGGACTTCGCCCAGGTGCCGCTGGATGGCCTGCTGGCCCTGTGGCTGCCCGACACCCCCCGCGACCTGGCCCCGGGCCATTGGCTGCGTGGGGTGTTCGGCGACCGTCTGTGGCTAAGCGTGCAACTGCACCGCGGCCCCGACGACGCCCGGCGCCTGCAGGAACTGCTGGCCCTGGCCGCGCAGTTGAAGCTGCCGGCCGTGGCCAGCGGCGACGTGCACATGCACGCCCGCGGCCGCCGCGCATTGCAGGACACCATGACCGCCATCCGCCATCACTGCACCGTGGCCGAGGCCGGGCAGCACCTGTTCGCCAATGGCGAACGGCACCTGCGGCCCCTGGCGGCCCTGGCTGAATGCTACCCCCAGGCCTTGTTGGACGAGTCGGTCCATATTGCCCGGCGCTGCACGTTCGACCTGGGCCAGCTCAAGTACCAGTACCCGCGTGAACTGGTGCCTGATGGCCACACCGCTGGCCAGTGGTTGCGCGAGCTGACCGAGCGTGGCATGCGCTGGCGCTGGCCCCAGGGGCCCACGCCCCAGGCCCAGGCGCAGATCGACAAGGAACTGGCGCTGATCATCGAGCTGGGCTACGAGAGCTATTTCCTGACCGTGCACGACATCGTGCGCTTTGCCCGCGAACGGCAGATTCTCTGTCAGGGCCGCGGCTCGGCGGCCAACTCGGTGGTGTGTTTTGCCCTGGGTATCACCGAGCTGGACCCGGCACGCATGAACATGCTGTTCGAACGCTTCATCTCCAAGGAGCGCAACGAGCCACCGGACATTGACGTCGACTTCGAACATGACCGCCGCGAAGAGGTGCTGCAGTACGTCTTCAACCGTTATGGCCGGCGCCGCGCGGCCCTCACGGCCGTTGCCAGCAGCTACCGGGGGGCCGGGGCCATTCGCGATGTGGCCAAGGCCCTGGGCCTGCCACCGGACCAGGTCAACGCCCTGGCTGACTGCGTGGGCCGCTACAGTGACCGCGTGCCCCCCGTGGACCGCCTCGACGAGGCCGGCTTCGACGCCGACAGCCCGGTGCTGCGCCGGGTGCTGGCACTGACCAGTGAGTTGATGGGGTTTCCACGCCACCTGTCCCAGCACCCGGGCGGCTTTGTCATCAGCGAGTACCCGCTGGACACCCTGGTGCCGGTGGAGAACGCCGCCATGGCCGACCGCACCATCATCCAGTGGGACAAGGACGACCTGGACGCCGTGGGGCTGCTCAAGGTCGACGTGCTGGCTCTGGGCATGCTCAGCGCCCTGCGGCGCAGTTTCGAACTGCTGCGCCGCTACAGTGGCCGCGAACTGACCCTGGCGAGCATTCCGGCCGAGTGCGAGCGCACCTACGCCATGATCAGCCGGGCCGACACCGTGGGGGTGTTCCAGATCGAGTCGCGAGCGCAGATGGCCATGTTGCCACGGCTGCGGCCAAGGACTTTCTATGATCTGGTCATTCAGGTGGCCATCGTGCGGCCGGGGCCGATCCAGGGCGACATGGTTCACCCCTACCTGCGCCGGCGCAACAGGGAAGAACCGGTGGTCTATCCCTCCGAGGCGCTGAAGAAGGTCTTCGAGCGGACCCTGGGCGTGCCGTTGTTCCAGGAACAGGTGATGGAACTGGCCATCGTCGCCGCCGACTACAGCCCCGGCGAGGCCGATCAGTTGCGCCGCTCCATGGCCGCCTGGAAGCGCCATGGTGGCCTGGAGCCGCACCAGGTGCGCCTGACCCAGGGCATGCTGCGCAATGGTTACAGCGAAGCCTTCGCACAGAAGATCTTCGAGCAGATCAAGGGCTTTGGCAGCTATGGCTTCCCCGAGTCCCATGCGGCCAGCTTCGCGCTGCTGACCTACGCCAGTTGCTGGCTCAAATGCCATGAACCGGCGGCCTTTACCTGTGCGCTGATCAACAGCTGGCCCATGGGCTTCTACAGCCCCGACCAGCTATTGCAGGACGCCCGCCGTCACCAGTTGCAGACCCGTGCCGTGGACGTGCGCCACAGCGACTGGGACTGCACCCTGGAGCCCAGCGGGGAAGGGCAGCCGGCCATTCGCCTGGGCCTGCGGATGATCCGCGGTTTTCGTCAGGAAGACGCCTTGCGCATCGAACAGGTACGGGCCCGGCAGCCGTTCAGCGACGTCAGTGACCTGTGCCTGCGCGCTAGCCTGGACAACCGCGCCCGCGCCTTGCTGGCCGATGCCGACGCCCTGCAGGGCCTGGCCGGCGACCGCTTTCGCGCGCGCTGGGAAGTGGCCAGCGTCGAGGCGCAACTGCCGCTGTTCGCCGACTTGCCCAGCCGCCGGGACACACCGGTGGCGCTGCCGGTGCCCAGCGTCGGCGAGAACCTGGTGGCCGACTACGCCACGGTCGGCACCACCCTGGGGCCTCATCCGCTGACCTTGCTGCGCCCACAGTTGGCACGTTTGCGCTGTCGCAGCTCCCGGGACTTGATGAACGTCGAGCATGGCCGCCATGTCAGCGTCAGCGGCCTGGTCACGGGGCGCCAGCGCCCGCAGACCGCCAGCGGGGTGATTTTCGTCACCCTGGAAGACGAGTTCGGCATGATCAACGTGGTGGTGTGGAACGACCTTGCCCAGCGTCAGCGCAAGGCACTGGTGGGCTCGCAACTGATGCAGGTGCACGGCCGGCTGGAGTGCGAGAGCGGCGTGCGGCATGTGATCGCCGGCAAGCTCACCGACCTCAGCGGCCTGCTGGACGGGCTGGATACCCGCAGCCGCGACTTTCGTTGACGCCGCGCCGGGCAGGGCGCCCGGCGCGGCGGTCGATCAGCGCCGCTAAGCTGGCGCGGCGGTGTTGAACAGCGGTTTGAAGTGCTGCTCGGCCTGGGCCCTGCCGAGGGCCCCGCGGTGGATCAGCGCTTCATTGCCCTGGGCCGCCTGCCACTGCCTGCCCAGGCTGCGTTGGCGCGCCAGCTTGATATGTGCCACGGTGAAGCCTTCAAAGCCCGTGGCCCCCTGGGGGTAATGGAAATGGGCGTACCACAGCGCCCTGGGCGGCCGCTGGCCAAGGTCGCGGATTTCGTATTCGACAACGAAATCTTCGGCATCGACCCCGCCCGGCAAGCGGCCCTTGTCGACGATGGCCACTCGGCCCTGGGCCAGCAGGAAATCCAGGTCGCCGGCCTGCGGGGTAGCCCAGGTGAGGGTGGTCTGCAGGCGCCGCCTGAGCCCTGCGGCGTCGAGGTCCGAGGCCTTGGTGGTCAGCGACTCGATCAGCGAGTCTTCGGGGGCCAACTCCCTCACCCGCTTGGCCTGGTCGCGAAGCCGTTGGGCCAGGGCCTGGTAAGTATGTTCCAGGTTGCGCGGGCTGTAGTTGATGTAGCCTTCTGCCGTTTGAATCTGCCGGTCTATGTCCTTCAGCAGCGCCTGCCCCTGTTCCAGCTCACGCTGGCGGTCACGGACCTGGGCCGCCCGCTGGGGCGTGGGGTTCAGATGGCGGCCGCGGCCGTCGGTGCTGATGGCCCAGTGCTCCTTGGCGTTGTTGGCGCCGTCCAGGGTATAGAGGCGCTCGTTGGGCTGCAGGGTATAGCGGGCCAGCGTGGCACTGTCTTCCACCTCTTCAGCCACATAGTGCAGGTGGTCCGGCGTTTCGAAGGCACGTCGGGCCCCACTGCGCGATGATGGCCGTTGTGGTTTGGTCGGGCTTGGGCGCGCCGGGTGGGCAGTAGCGGTTGGCTGGTCCAGGCGCGCCAGTTGCAAGCGGTAGCTCTCGATAATGGTGTCCAGTGCCTGCATGGCCCGGGGGTAGAGCGTCAAGTCATAGTATTCGGGGTACAGCACACTGGTGGACGCGATGAAGTCTTGATAGTCGACCACGTGGTTCAGGCAGGTGGTGAAAATCTGCCGCTGCTGGCGTGGCGAGAGCAGGTCCTGCAGGTCATCGTGGTTACGCACCGCGCGGGTGAAACGCTCGCGCAGCCGCGTCAGTTGCACCAGGTGCTCCCAACCCGCCGGGGTGTCGTCGACCAGCGCATGGGTGAGGTCGAGCACGGTGTCGATGCGCCGGTAACGGTAGAAGCGGTCGTTCAGCATGTCCAGGGTCTGCTGATGTGCGCCCACCAAACGCGGCCGCGGCGTCTGCTCGCGTCTGGCCCAGTCGGCCAGCTCGGCCATGTGCACGCTGATGCTGTCCTGCAATGGCAGCATGCGCTGCTGGGTATCGCGGATACGTGCCACCAGGTCGAGGCGGTCTGGGGTCTGGTTGAGGGCCGTGGCGGCGATGCGAACTTCGCCCATCAAGCGGTCCAGGCGTCCTTTCTCCAGGTGCAGCAGGTTCTGCAGCCAATTGCTGACGGAAGTATTGGCGTCGCGCTGCAGTTCCAGGAGCATGCTGCGCCGGTTGCGGTCGCGGGACAGCTCCTTGATCTGGCGCAGCAGGTCTTCCAGGCCGCGATGGCCATCGATCAGGTCGGTGTGGATGCGCCGAGCGGCCTCGTACAGTGCCTCGGTGGTCACATGCCTGCCCAGGTCATTGCTGTCGAAGGAGGGCAACGCGTTGACCGTATCCACCAGGTCACCATGGCGGCGCTCCAGGTCTTTCAGGCGGCGGGCATCGTCGCGGGGGGAGCCGCCGGCCAGGCCGCCGTCCAGCAACTTGCCCGTAACGGCACCATGGGTATCCCACTCGCCGTCAGCATCGAGGGTGATGGGCTGGCGGTAGGTGCGGGTGGCTGTGCCTGACAGCCGCCAGGTCTGTGCGGCATCGTCCCAGCGCACTTGGTAGGCCTGGCCGTGCCTGACGATAAACTCACCCGCAGCCAGCCGGTACACCTGACGATAGCGGCCATGGGTCCCGGGCGAGGCGCCAGCGAAGTCGAGCACGCCGGGGTGCTCGTACCCGGCGAAGGGGCGCGCGGCCGCAGGCCCGATACCGTTTGGCCGATGGGGCGGGGCATGGCGCAGCCGCCGGGCCTGGGCCCGCCACTGCCCGGGTTTGCGCCTGGGCAAACGGCCATGGGCGCCGGGCGCCAGGGTCATCAGCGCATCCGCCAGTGATTCGAGCACTGTGTGCACGTGCTGGCGGCCCTCTCGGTCGTTGCCCTGGTGAAAGGCCAGCAAGGCATCGCGTACCGCCTGCAGGCTGTCATAGGCCTGGATGAGCGTGCCCACCAGCGGCATCATGCCCAGGGCCATGCGTGTGTACAGCAAGGCGTTGTGGACATTGAACAGGAACGCCTCCACATCTATCTGGTGGTTGCTGCGAGAGGTCTGGCTGTTGGCGTGCAGCCAGCGCGCCAGTTGCTGCGACACCAGGTAGTCGGTCAGGGAGCGGTTGGTAGTGGGCTTGAACAGCATGAAAACCTGGTCATCGCGGTCCTGATAGGCACGGAACAGGCGGGCGGTATGGTCGGCCTTGTCGCCCACCATCACCCGGTCGGCCAGGTAATCGATGAAGTGCGGGTCGAGCAGGTCATCAAACAGTGCCTGGCGCGCGGCCGTCAGGCTGACGAAAGCGCGCACGGTCTTGCGCGGGTTGAAATCAGCCAGGTACAGGAGGGTCTGGCCGGTGGCGGGGTCGACGATGAACACCACCCCCGACACGGTGCCCTTGCGCTGCTGGGTATCGGCGTGCGGGGCCAAGTACAGGCTGACCAATTGCACCGGTGCCGTGCCGGGGGCGTCGATGGCACGTTCCAGCAGTGCCTGGCCGATGGCGTCCAGTCGGCCGGTGCGCAGGGCGGTCAGGCTGTGCAGCTGCAGCATCAGGCGGACCGGTTCGCTCAGGCATTCGTGGCGGTACTGGCGCTGGAAGGCCGACTCTTCCCGCGTGCCCCAGTAGGCGTTCCGGACGCAATTGGCGTAGGCGCTGGCCATGTTCAATTCACGCACCAGGGTGATGAGGTAGGCCTTGGTGAGGCCCGCCTTGACCGTGGCGCGTTCGGCCTCGTTGCCGCCGGCCACGATAACCACCTGGTAATCGAGCTGCTCGGCCACCCGGGTATCGATGTTCAGCAGGCTCAAGGCTTCCAGGCTCAAGGTCATGCGGGCCTGGCTGGGGGTGCGTATTTCTTCGTAGCGCGGCGCATTGTTGAGGGTCGGCACCGGCCGCCGTGAATGGATGACCTCCACGGGCAGGTTCAGGCTGACGTCGAGGGCGCCACTGACAGTGAAGTCCTGGCGCAGGCGAGCCTGTAGCCGGGCGCGCGCAAAACGGTCACGCTCGGGAACCTCGCGTTCGTGCAGGGCCTGGGCGCGGTCGCTGGCCCGCAGGAAGCGTTCGAGCAGGTCGCGCCAGCGCTTGCGCTCGGCCAACGGCAGGGTGTCCAGCCAGCCCGGCAGTTTGCCGCGAAGGGCCTCGCTGCGCTGGTGCATGAGCAGGTGGGCGCTGGCGCTGTCGCGGGCATCGTGGCGGGGCACCTGCAACCGGTAGTGGCTGGCTTCGCACAGTTGGCCCAGGGCTTGACCCTGGGCGTCGTCGGGCTGCGGGTGAGCCAGCAGCAGCGCCTGGGCGCTGGAGGCAATCTGCAGCCGCTGGGCGTCGAGGCTTTGGGCGGCCGGCTCACCGGTAAACGTGGTGGCCCGCAGGGTGGTGCCCGGGGCCTCGCCGTGCGCTAACGCTTGCGCCAGCACGGCCCGTGACGCGAAGCGTTGCAGGCCGCCTGCCATGCCGGGCCAATAGAGCAACACGCTGTCGGTCGACGACGGGTTGGCCAGGGCTGCGGTGGGGCCCACCAGCACCACGCCCGTCAGGGGCTCTTCGCTGCCGTCGGGCAGCGTCAATGCCAGGGTGGCGGCGCCGCTGCCGGCCAAGTCATCGCTCAGGTACTGGTGCTCCTGCGCAGTGATCTGGCTGAGGGCCAGTTGGATATCGGCTTCCGCTTTCAGCGCATCGCGCCGGGCCTGCAGCAGCGTCGGGTAATGCGGGTGCTGGTCCAGTTGCGTCAGCGCTTGGGGGGTATTGACGTCCAGCAGTACGCCGATGGCGGTATCGGCCCGGGTCTGCGCTTCAAGACGGCGGGCCAGCAGGGCCTGGAGGTTGCGCATCGCCGGTACGTTGTGATCGCCGATGAAGTGATCGCCCAACAGGGTCTCGTAGGCGTCCAGGTGTAGCTGGATCATGGCCTCGCGCTGGGCGGCGGGCAGGTGGGCGGGCAGGTGCCCGAAGCCCGGCGCCCACACTGAGCGATCGGGGTCAGGTGTGGCCGGTGTGCTCGGCGGCAGGAGGGGGAACAGGGTGCTGAAGGCCGGCGCCGTGGCACGACGGCGCAGCGTGTCGAGCCAGGTTGTGAAGCCCTCCTGCGCCCCACCCGGCTGGGGTGCCCAGACTACAAGGCTGGCCTGGGGCACGTCTGGCCACAGGCGAGCGGCGTGTTGGGCCAGCCAGGCGTCGAGTGCCGGCCTGTCAGCGAAGGGGACCAGCGCCGGTTGGGCAGCGGGGTTGAACAGCAACGGCCCGGCAGCGCCGGCGTCCTGGCTGAACACCAGGGCACCGTGCAAAGGGTGGTGCAGGCCCTGCGTGTCCACGGTACTCACGCGGTTGACGGTGATGCCGGTTACCGGGCCGTCCAGGCATTCGCGGGCCAGGGAGAGGGCTGCGGATGGTACGCGTGCCTGGGCCCACTCCCAGTCCACATGGGCCTCCAGCAGGCGCAGGTACTGGTGGGTGGCGGCCTGGCGGCGGGACAACGGGGTGCCGGGCGCGCGGGCGTTCCAATAGCGATCAACGGCGATGGTTTCGCCGAGGGGCGCGCCGTCGAGCAAGGCGAGCAAGGCCTGGCGGGCATCGGCGGCGTGCTCGATTGCGTGTTCGAGCAGCGCGGGGTCGACGATGTCCAATGGGCGAGCGGGTAGGGTCATGATGATGGCCTCCATGGCCGGGAAGCAGCGCCAGCCGCTGCTTTATCCAGGCCATTGGAAGGCATGCCCCGTGGGACGGGGTGGCATATATATGGGGGCCTTGCCGGGGCCTGTCAGCACGGCGTCGCTCGCCCTGGACGCCTTATGGGCCGGCTGGCCCGTCACCCCGCAAGATGCTGGCCGCCTGGCCTGCGGTCAGCGGGTAGTCGAAGAAGCGCTGGTAGAACGCTTGAGTCAAAGGCCCCATCTGCACGTCCTGAAACAGCGTGGGGTGCAGTTGCTGCGCCGCCCAGGGCAGCTGCAAGGCGATCTCGGTGCCGTACCGGTCCCAGGGGAACACCCCCGCCGGGTTGCGCAACAGGTGGCCACTGGTCACGGCGTGCAGTTGCTTGAGCAACGGCACCTGGTCCAGCGAGCCGGCGTCGGCGGCCAGGATGACCACGTCGGGTTGCCAGGCCAGCACCTGCTCGGCGTTGACCACCTGCAGGTTGCCAGCCAGGCCGGTGGCCGCGTTGCGGCCGCCCGCCAGGCCTATCCAGTCGTCGATCAGGGTGCCTGCGCCGTCGACCTTCAAGGGCTTGAGCGAGGCGATGTGCAACACCCGTGGCCGCTGCTCTGCAGGCAGGCCCTGAAGGCGCTGGCGAATGGTTTCGACCTGTTGGTCCAGATAGGCGTCATAGGCCTGGGCCCGGGCCAGCGCCTCGGGGCTGCCCAGGGCCTGGGCGCTGGTCAGCAGCGAGTGCTTGAGCCCCGGCAGGTCGTTGAAACCCATGTACACCACGGCAATACCGGCCTGCTCATAGGCCAGGGCATGGCGGTCGCCGGTACTGGCGAACACCAGGTCGACCTTGGCCGCCAACAGGCTCTCGACGTTGAACGCCGTGCCATCCACGGTCAGCGCCTGGTTCAGCGACGGTTGCACGGTGAACATCCACGGCTGGCGCTGGGCATGGTTGACGGTGGCGACGATGCGGTCACCGGCGCCCAGGGTCATCAGCAGCGCATGGTGGGCGAACCAGGCATCGGCTATATGCCGGGGCTGGTCGGGCACGGTGACCGTGCGGCCCTTGTCGTCCACCACCTGGCCGGCCAGCGCCATGGTGCTGACCAGCCCCAGGGCCAGCCCCAGCCCGCGCCACCTCACAGGTCCACCTGGATCGAGGCCTGCAGCATGCGCGGCGCACCCAGCTGGGCGCTGGCGTTGCCCGCCGCACTGTAGCCGTTCAGGCCACCGGGCACGATGTTGGTCCAGTAGCGTTCGTTGGTCAAGTTGGTGACCTCCAGGCGGTACACGGTGTTGCGCTGCATCAGGCGAGTGGTGAAGCTGGCGCCCAGGTCGAAGGTTTCGTAGCTGGACACCCAGTGGCTGTCGGTGTTGTCAGTGGGGCGCGGGCCCACGTATCGGGCGTTGACGTTGACCGCCAGGCCGGGCACCTGGGGTACCTGGTATTCGGTGAGCAGGCTGGCGGTGTAGCGCGACAGGCCCACGATGCGCGTGTCGCTGGTGGCATCGCTGCCAGTGTCGAGCACTTTGGGGTCCAGCCAAGTGATGCCGCCGAACAGGCGGACGTTGCTGCCGACCTTGCCGTCGGCCATGAATTCCAGGCCACGGTTGCGCTGCTCGCCAGCCACGGCGTAGTCCAGGTTGGTCTGGGTAAACGCGTAGGGCCGCTTGATCTGGAAGGCGGCCAGGGACAGGTTGACGCCATCCAGGGCCAGCTTGCCGCCGATTTCCCACTGGCGGCTGCGGTACGGGGCCAGGATGGTGTTGGCATTGGTGGTGCCGGTGGGGGCGGTGTCACCCTGCTGCAGGCTGTCGGCATAGGTGACGTACAGGGTCAGGTTGTCGACCGGCTTGTACATCAGGCTGCCGGCGCCACTCAGGCCGTGGTCGTCGGAGCCACTGGTGGTGGCGCCGGTCTTGCCATAATTGCGCACCGACATCAGGCTTTGGCTGCCCGTGACCATCAGGCTCCACTGCGGGGTGAAGGTCAGGGTATCGCCGACGATGAACGAGCGCTGGGTGGCGGTGGCCGAGTGGTAGCGGTCGGTGAAGTCGGGGTAGTCCGGTTCGTTGAAATTGACCGGGTCGTTGAGGCTGGCGGTGCCCAGGGTCTGGGTGGCGCCATTGACGGGGTTGAAGTTCCTCCAGTCAAACCCGCTGAAGCCGAAGGTCAGGTCATGGCGCACCGAACCGGTCCACTCGGTACCGTTGAGGTTGGCCAGGTAGCTGTTGATGGTGAAACGGCTGGCGGTGGCGGTGGCCACGGTGCTGGTATAGGTGTTGCCGGTGGCGGCCAGGGTGTTGGTGACGGCGGTGGATTCGCGGTCGGCGATCTGGCGCAGCAGGCCCACGTCCAGTTTCCAGTTGCCGTTGAAGTCATGCTTGATGTGCAGGCTGGCGGTGTCGGTGGTGTCGTTGTCGCCGGCGTAGTTCTGCCCCAGGTTGTGCCGGGTAGGGTCCAGGGCGCCGGGGAAACTGGCATTGGTGGCCAAGGCGAACTTGCCCGGCAGGCCCTTGGCCAGGTAGTTGTAGTGGCTGAAATTGGTCTGCACCACCGTGTCGTCGCTGACCTGAAAGTCCAGCGCCAGGCTCACCAGCTGGCGGCGCAGGGTACTGCCGGGGCTGTAGCTGTGGCCTTGCTCGTCGAGCAAGTTGAGGCGGTACTTGATCTTGCCTTCGGGGTCGAAGGGGCCGCTGAGGTCGGCGGCTTTCAACCAGCTCAGGCCTGTGCCCACGCCCACGGTCACGCGGTTCAGGCGCTCGTCGGTGGGGCGCTTGGAAATGAAGTTGAAGGTACCCGCCGGGTTCGCCGGGCCGTACAGCGAGCCCGCCAGGCCGTTGAGTACCTGCACGTCGTCGAACTGCTCGGCGGGGTAGTCGGTGGTCGACACCACGTTGAGGCCGTCCAGGCGGCTGTTCTGCACCACGCTGCCCTGCAGGCCGCGGCTCTGGGGGCGGGCGCCGTCGCCCTGCACCGAAGGCAGGTAACGCAGGATGTCCTTGACGCTTTTGAGCTGCTGGTTCTGGATCAGGTCGTGGGGCACCACGTTGATCGAGTAAGGGGTGTCCAGCAGGCGTCGTTCACCCAGTGGGCCAAGGTTGGCACTTTTCTCGCGGGCCGCGCGGGCATCCTCTTCGGCCTGGGTTTCCTGGCTGCCGGTGACGTTGACCGCGCCCAGTTGAATCGGGGTGCTGTCGGCGGCGTGGGCCAGGTTGACAGCGGCCGCCAGCAGCAGCGGGGCATAGGGGAGATGCTTCATGCAGTCACTCTCACAGGGGAACGAAAAATCGGTGGTGGTCGCTGTCGATCTGGCGCACGGGCACGCCGTACAAGCGCTGCATCAGCGCGGCGTCGATGACCTGATGCGGCGGGCCGTCGGCGATCAGGCGCCCCTCATGCAGCACCCAGGCGCGGTTGGCGCCGGCCAGTGCCTGTTCGGGACGGTGGCTGGTGGTGAGAATGGCCAGGCCGCGGGCGGCCAGCTGTTGCAGGCGCTCGAGCAGGCGCAGCTGGTGGCCGAAGTCCAGGCCGGTCACGGGCTCGTCCAACAGAATCAACCGCGCTTCCTGCACCAGTGCCCGCGCGATCAGCACCAACTGCCGTTCGCCGCCCGACAGTTCGGTGTAGGTGCGCGCGGCCAGGTGTTCGATGCCCATGGCCTGCAGCGCCCGGCCCACGGCGTCGAGATCGGCGGCAGCGGGCGCGCGGCCCAGGCCGGTGATGGGCAGGCGGCCCTGGGTGACGATCTGGCCCACGGTGTAGGGAAAACTGGGCACATGGCTCTGGGGCACGTAGGCCAATTGCCGGGCGATGCTGCGCCGGTCCAGGCGCTGCAAGGGCTGACCGTTGAGCTGTACCTGGCCGCTGCCAGGCTTGAGCAACCCCAGCAGTACTTTCATCAGCGTACTCTTGCCGGCGCCGTTGGCGCCCAGCAGCGCGATGCAGTCACCAGGGGCGATGCTCAGGCTGACGTTCTCGAACAGCGTGCGTGCGCCCAGGCGGTACCCCAGGCCTTCGGCCTGCAACAGGGGTGGGTTCATAGCCAGCCCCTGCGCACACGGTGCAGCACCAGCACGAAGGCCAGCGCACCGAGCAGTTCGGTGACCACTCCCAGAGGGACCTCGCCCGCGCCCAGGCTGCGCGCCAGGGCGTCGGCGGCCAGCAGGAAGCAGGCACCCAGGCCGGCGCTCACCGGTAACAGGCGCGTGTTGGCCGGGCCCACCAGCAAGCGGGCCAGGTGCGGCACCAGCAGGCCCACCCAGCCGACCATGCCAGCCAGGCTGACGGTCAGCGCGCTGATCAGCGTGGCCAGCACGATTACCCCATAACGGATGCGGCGCACCGGCACGCCCAGGCTCAAGGCTTCATCGTCACTCAGTGACAAGGCATCGATGGCCCTGCCCAGCAGGCACAACACGCCGATGGCCAGCAGCAGCACCGGCGCGGTGAACGCCAGCGCGTGCTGGTCCACGGCGCTGAGGCTGCCCAACAGCCAATAGACGATAGTGGGCAGTTGGCTCTGCGGGTCGGCCACGTACTGGGTGATGGACAGCAACGAGGTAAACAGGGCGTTGGCTACGATGCCGCCCAGCACCAGCATCAGGATCGAGGTCATGCCGAACAGGTTGCCGATGGTCACGCCCACCGCCACGGCCACCAGCCCCGTGGCGCAGGCCAGCAGGGGAATCCACAGGCCGTGCAGGTCGGCGACGATTCCCACGGCGGCGCCGAACGCGCAGCCGCTGAGCACCCCCAGCAAACCCGGCGACACCAGCGGGTTGCGAAACACCGCCTGGTACGCCGCGCCCGACACCGACAGCCCGGCGCCTACCAGGGCCCCGGCGACAACGCGTGGCAGGCGGCTGTCGAAGACTACGCTGTGCAGCAGGGTGTACTGATCCTCGGGCAAAGATGAAAGCCCGGTCCAGGCGCCGAAGAAGGATATCAGTTGCGAAAGAGGTACCGGATAACGGCCGATGGTCAAGGCCACCAGGCTGGCGACAATCACGGCAAGCAGGCTGAAAGCCGCAGGGTAGAGCGGGGTAGCTCGGGGCATCGGGAAGGGTCGGGTGGTGGCGGTGTAACAAAAAGTATATAGCGCTCAGGGGGAATGGACTAGGTCGTACATTGCAATCTTCATGGAAGGCCACCCGCTTCAGTCACAAAAAAGAGCCATGTCCACCCAGGGGGAGCAGGTGGCATGGCCCAACGCGGGGCGTCGAGCAGTTGGTAACCTCGACGGCCGGCAATGTATCAGCGGGTCCGATCATGAACCAGCGAACAGAACGCAATGATATATTCCGTTGCAAGCAACAATGCGGCAGCCACCCACGTCCGTCAGCCCTTCAACAACTGCCGGGCGCGGGCAAAGCACTTCTCCGCGACCGCCGACCGCGGTTCCGTGCGACGCATGATCAGCCCCAGCGGCGCCAGCACCTCGGCATCCGGCAGCTCCAGCACGCCCATGTGCTCGCTCAATCCTTCGAACCCCCCCTCCAGCGGCATCACCGCACAGCAGAACCCTGCCTGCACGGCCTGGATCAGCTGAAAGGTGGAATCGCTTTCCAGCACCGGCCGCGGGTTCAGCCCGCGACTGCGGAAGCTCAGGTCCACCGATTTGCGAAAGTGCATGCCGTTGAGGATCATCCCCAGCGGCAGCTCGGCGGCGGCCTCCCAACTGATCTGCGGGCTGTCGAAGGTGAAGAAGCGCGTGTCATAGAGCACGCCGATGCGCGTGGACGACAGCTCGAAGAATTCGAAATGGCTGGCGTTGACCTGGTCCAGGTAACAGATGCCCAGGTCCACCTGATTATTGGCCAGGGCGGCGACGATATCGTCGCTGGTCATGGTCGAGACACTGAACCCCAGTTCCGGAAAGTCCTTGGCCAGGGCCTGGATGAACTGGGTGGTGTTGAAACTGCTCAGCGGCACCATGCCCAGGCGCAGCTCGCCGATCAGTTGCCCACGGCACGCGGCCGCTTCGGCATACAGGCCATCGTGGGCAGCGATCAGCGTACGCGCCCAGGCCAGCACCCGCTCGCCCGCCGGGGTGAAGCCCTCGAAGCGCTGGCCGCGGTTGACCAGCACGATATTGAGTTCGTCTTCCAGGTTGCGCAAGCGCATGGACAAGGTCGGCTGGGTGATGTTGCAGCGCGCCGCCGCCTGGCCGAAGTGGCGAGTCTGGTCGAGGGCGATGAGGAATTTGAGTTGTTTGATATCCAAGGGCATTACCGGGTGGTCAGTCGGGCGGGTGGGCGGCTAAGGCCTAGGCGCTGTTATCCCTGTGGGACCGGGCGAAGCTCGGGAAACAGGCGCTGCGGTAGGGCAGCCAGTGCGCGGTGGGTCGCTCCCGAGCTTCGCCCGGTCCCACAGCATTCTGGTCCTGACCGTCCAGGGGCGACCGGTTCAGCCGCCGGTCATGTTCATGAAGCGTACCACCTGTATGTCATCATTGAGCTGAAAGTCGTGCCGGTAGGGCTTGATCTTCATGGCGTCGACAATGGCCTGCTCGACTTTCTGCGGCTGCCCCGGGTGGGCACGCAGCACGGCCTTGAGGTCCACGGCGTGCTCATTGCCCAGGCACAGCAGCAACCGGCCCTCGACAGTGACGCGCACCCGGTTGCAGGTGGCGCAGAAGTTGTGGCTGTGGGGCGAGATGAAGCCGATGCGAATGGCGGGGGCTTCAGCCAGGCGCCAGTAGCGCGACGGGCCTTGGGTGGATTCGGCGGAGTCGAGCAGGGTGTAGCGCTGGCTGATGACCTCACGCACCTGGGCGCTGGAGAAAAACGCACCGGCACGGCTGTGCTCGCTGATCACCCCCAGCGGCATCTCTTCTATAAAGGAAATGTCCAGGCCACGGTCGATGGCGAACGCCACCAGGTCGTTGATCTCGTCGTCGTTGCGGCCCTTCATCACCACGCAATTGAGCTTGGTGTGGGTAAACCCGGCAGCGTTGGCCGCATCGATCCCCTCGATGACCTTGTGCAGGTCGCCGGTACGGGTCAGCTCGCGAAAGCGTGCCGGGTCCAGGCTGTCGAGGCTGATGTTCAGGCGCTTGACCCCGGCGTCCTTGAGCGGCTGGGCCAGGCGGCCCAGTTGCGACCCGTTGGTGGTCATGCACAGTTCGCGCAGGCCGGGCAGGGCGGCGATGCGCTCGCACAGGCCGACGATGCCCTGGCGTACCAGCGGCTCGCCACCGGTGAGGCGGATCTTGCGAGTGCCCAGGGCCACGAAGTGCTGGGCCAGTTCGGCGATCTCTTCCAGGCTGAGGATGCGCTGGCGCGGCAGGAACGTCATGTCCTCGGCCATGCAGTACACGCAACGGAAATCGCAGCGGTCGGTCACCGACAGGCGCACATAGTCGACGCGTCGGGCGAAGCCGTCGATCAGCATCCGGTCAGCCATGTACACCTCTTGGGACAGATTATGTATCCAGAATAAAACGCCACGGGCGCCAGGTCTAATTACTTCGAGCGAATAAACGATCGATGGGGTCTATCGTCAGGTGATAGAGCCCGTCGATCGTGCAGTCACTAATAGCGATTGGACACCTTTGCGACCGGGGCATAGCCTGACATTCTGAATTCATTGCCTCACGGAGTGCCCCAATGTCCCAGGTCGAACGCTATAAACCCTATAAAGGTGCCGCCGCCGGCTGGGGCGCCCTGGTGGCGGTGACGCGCAGCTGGCTGGGCAGCAAGAAGGCACTCACCAACATCCGCGCCATGCTCAAGACCAACCAGAACGGCGGCTTCGACTGCCCGGGTTGCGCATGGGGCGAGTCGCCGGAAAACGGCATGGTCAAGTTCTGCGAGAACGGCGCCAAGGCGGTGAACTGGGAAGCCACTGGCCGCCTGGTGAACCCGGCGTTCTTCGCCAAGCATTCGGTGTCGGCCCTGGCCGCGCAGACCGACTACTGGCTTGAATACCAGGGCCGCTTGACCCACCCCATGCGTTACGACGCCGCCACCGACAAATACGTGGAAACCAGCTGGGAAGATGCCTACGCGCTGATCGGTCGCCACTTGAACGCCCTGGAGTCGCCGCACCAGGCCGAGTTCTACACCTCGGGCCGGGCCAGCAACGAAGCCGCGTTCCTGTACCAGCTGTTCGTGCGTGCCTTCGGTACCAACAATTTCCCCGACTGCTCCAACATGTGCCACGAAGCCAGTGGCGTGAGCATGAAAGAGACCTTGGGCGTGGGCAAGGGCACCGTGGTATTCCACGACCTGGAGCACGCCGATGCCATCTTCGTGATCGGCCAGAACCCTGGCACCAACCACCCGCGCATGCTCGAACCGCTGCGCGAAGCGGTGGAGCGTGGCGCCCAGGTGATCTGCATCAACCCGCTCAAGGAGCGTGGCCTGGAGCGTTTCCAGCACCCGCAGCACCCGCTGGAAATGCTCGGCAACGGCTCCAAGCCCACCAGTTCGGCCTACCTGCGCCCGGCCCTGGGCGGCGACATGGCGCTGTTCCGCGGCATGGCCAAGTTTCTGCTGCAATGGGAGCGCGACGCCCAGGCCAGCGGTGAGCCGGCGGTGTTCGACCACGCCTTCATTCAGGAACACACCACCGGGATGGACGCCTACCTGGCCGAAGTCGACGCCACGCCGTGGCCGCACATCATCGAGCAGTCGGGCCTGAGCCTGGCCGATATCGAGATGGCCGCCGCCATGTACCGCAAGGCCGAACGGGTCATCATGTGCTGGGCAATGGGCCTGACCCAGCACAAGCACTCGGTGCCGACCATCCAGGAAGTGATCAACGTACAACTGCTGCGCGGCAACGTCGGCCGCCCGGGTGCCGGCCTGTCGCCGGTACGTGGCCACAGCAACGTGCAAGGCGACCGCACCATGGGCATCGACGAGAAACCGTCGAAAGCCCTGCTGGACGCCATCGAGCAGCGCTTCAAGTTCACCGTGCCCCGTGAAGTGGGGCACAACGCCGTGCAGGCCATCGGCGCCATGGAGCGCGGCGAGGCCAAGGTGTTCATCGCCCTGGGCGGCAACTTCGCCCAGGCCACCCCGGATACCCCGCGCACCCATGAGGCGCTGCGCAAATGCGACCTGACGGTCCATATTGCCACCAAGCTCAACCGCAGCCACCTGGTCACGGGTCGTGACGCGCTGATTCTGCCGTGCCTGGGCCGTACCGAGATCGACGTGCAGGTCAATGGCCCTCAGGGCATCACCGTGGAAGACACCTTCAGCATGGTGCACATTTCCCACGGCCAACTGAAACCGCGGTCGCCGGCCCTGCGCTCGGAGCCGGCGATCATCGCCGGCATGGCCGCCGCCACCCTGGGCAACCACCCGGTGGACTGGCACTGGCTGGTGGGCGACTACAGCCGCATCCGCGACCTGATCGCCGACACCCTGCCAGGCTTCGCCAACTTCAACGAGCGCCTGCAGCACCCGGGCGGTTTCCACCTGGGCAACAGCGCCGCCCAGCGCGTATGGAAAACCGCCAGCGGCAAGGCCCAGTTCACCGCCAGCCTCCTGCCGGATGACCTGGTGAACGCCGGCGTACGCAAGATGAACGTGACGCCGGACCTGATTCTGCAGACCATGCGTTCCCACGATCAGTACAACACCACCCTGTACGGCCTGGACGACCGCTACCGCGGTGTGTACGGCATGCGAGAGGTCGTGTTCGTCAGCGAAGCCGATATCCGCAAGCTGGGCATGCAACCGGGTGACAAGGTCGATCTGGTAGCGCTGTGGGACGACAACCGCGAGCGTCGGGTCAAGGGTTTCACCTTGATTGCCTATGACATCCCCGAGGGCCAGGCTGCCGCGTACTACCCGGAAACCAACCCGTTGGTGCCGCTGGAAAGTTACGGTGACCGCACTTACACGCCGACCTCCAAGTTCATCGCCATCAAGGTGGAGAAGGCCAGCGCCAGCAACCTCATTTCTGCGGCTGTCGCCTGATTCAGCAACGGGCGCCGGCCCCGGCGCCATAATTGCCCCACCCAGGCCTGAATTTCTCCGAGGCGCTGTGTTCCAACAGCGATGCCCCGGAGAATGGACGCCATGAACCCACCTCGCCGAACCCTGCTCAAGGCCCTGCTGGGCGCCTGGACGGCCGCGCACATCCCCTTTGCCCTGGCTGAGCCGGTGGGTAGCCAGGCCCAGGGCGATTTCCTCGCCTTGTCGGCACTGATCGCTGGCCAGCAAGCCCTGGACCGCGACCTGGCCAATGCTCTGTACCTGGCCTTGACCCAGCAATATCCGGCCTTCGCGGACCAGGCCAGCCAGTTGCTCAGACTGATGGAGGCCCGCCACCTCGACCCCGCCACCCTGCAGTCCGCCCTTGACGCCGAACAATCGCCCCTGGCCAAAGTGCCCAGGGTGCTGGCCCGTGCCTGGTTCATGGGCGTGGTAGGCAGCGGCACTCAGGCCCGCTGCGTGGCATACGAACAGGCGCTGAACGCCCGCATGGTCGCCGACGTGCTGCAACCGCCCAGCTTCGCCCTGGGTGGCTATGGCGTGTGGAGCGCCAAGCCCGAGGGGAGCGCCGAGCATGGCTGAAGCCTCGAGCGCCGATGTGGTCGTGATCGGCAGTGGCATTGTCGGCGCCACGGCGGCGCGGCGCCTGGCAGAGCGGGGCGCTTCGGTGTTGATCCTGGAAGCGGGCGGCGAGATCGACCATGCCCAGGTGGTGGCGGCATTTCGCGCCTCGCCACGCAAGCACGACTGGCTGGCGCCGTACCCCTTCCATGACTGGGCACCGCACCCCCTCTACCAGCCCGAGCCCAACGACTACCTCGACCAGGCCGGGCCCTATCCCTATCAGACCCAGTACATCCGTGGCGTGGGTGGCACCAGTTGGCACTGGGCGGCGCAAGCCTGGCGCCTGCTGCCCAATGACTTTCGCCTCAAGAGCCTGTATGGCGTGGGCGTGGACTGGCCCTTGAGCTATGACGACCTGGAGCCTTTCTACCATCAGGCCGAGCTGCTGATGGGCGTCTCCGGTGCCGACAACACCGGCTCCCCGCGTCGCGACCCGCTGCCCATGGCCCCCGTGGCCGAACCCTACGCCATGGCGCGCATCCGCGAACGCCTGGCGCCGGCCTACCGGGTGGTCGGCAATACTGCCGCGCGCAATAGCCAGGTCTACGACGGCCGGCCGCCGTGCTGCGCCAGCAACAGTTGCCAGCCCATCTGCCCGATCAATGCCCAGTACCACGGTGGTATCGCCATCCAGCAGGCGCTGGCCGCCGGCGTGCGGTTGCAGACCCGGGCGGTGGTGTACCGCCTGGAGCATGATGAGCAAGGCCGGATCGTCGCCGCGCACTATTACGACCCCGACAAGCAGACGCACCGGGTCACGGGCAGTACTTTCATTCTCGCCGCCAACGGCATCGAAAGCCCCAAGTTGCTGCTGATGTCGGCCAGCGACCGCTATCCCCAAGGCCTGGCCAATGGGTCCGGAAACGTGGGCCGCCACCTCATGGATCACCCCAGTACCTCTCTGAGTTTCGACGCCGATGAGGAACTGTGGCTGGGCCGGGGTCCGCAAAGCCCCAGTTCCATCAATACCCTGCGCGACGGTGACTTTCGGCGCCATCGGGCGGCCTATCGGCTGGACTTCACCAACGTCTCCCGGGTGGATACTGCGACCGAGGCGCTACTCAAGGCCGGGGTCTACGGGCCGGCATTCAAGACCCAACTGCGCCACCGCGCGGCGTTCGAAATGAGCGTCAAGGATGTGCTGGAGCAACTGCCGCACCCGGACAACCGCGTCACCCTCAGCGACCGTCGTGACAAACTGGGCCTGCCCACACCGCGCCTGCACTATGCTATCGACGACTACACCCGGCGCGGCGCCGAGGCCTCGCGCCAGGACTTCCTCGCCATCGCCCGCTTGATGGGGGCCAGCAACCTGCGCCATAGTGCCGACGGCGCGTTTTCCAACAACCAGCACATCACCGGTACGTTGAGCATGGGCCACGATGGGGCTCGCTCGGTATGCGATGGGTTCGGCCGCTGCCATCAGCATGACAACCTGTTTCTGTGCGGCACTGGGGTGATGCCAACCTCGGCCACCGTCAATTCCACCCTGACCGCCGTGGCCCTGGCGTTGCGCAGTGTGGGGCAGATTGATAACTGAAACTCATCAACTGCTTTGAAGAACAAATTTATCAAAACAATGCTCCGGCGGGACAATCGGTGGTGGCTTGCCAGCGAGTTTTTCCAGTTCCCAGCACCTAATAACAACGAGGTATCACCATGCAAGACGTCGTCATCGTCGCCGCCACCCGCACCGCGGTCGGCAGTTTCCAGGGCTCCCTGGCAGCCATCCCGGCCGTTGACCTGGGGGCTGCCGTAATCCGCCAGTTGCTGGCCCAGACGCGCCTGGACGGCAGCCAGGTAGACGAAGTCATTCTTGGCCAGGTGCTGACTGCCGGCGCTGGCCAGAACCCCGCGCGCCAGGCCGCGATCAAGGCCGGGCTGCCTGCGGCCGTGCCGGCCATGACCCTGAACAAGGTCTGCGGCTCGGGCCTCAAGGCGTTGCACCTGGGTGCCCAGGCGATTCGCTGTGGCGACGCCGAGGTGATCATCGCCGGTGGCCAGGAAAACATGAGCCTGGCCAACTACGTACTGCCGGGTGCCCGTACCGGCCTGCGCATGGGCCACGCGACCATGGTCGACACCCTGATCAGCGACGGCCTGTGGGACGCGTTCAACGACTACCACATGGGCATCACTGCCGAGAACCTGGTGGACAAGTACGGCATCAGCCGTGAAGCCCAGGACGCCTTCGCCGCCCAGTCCCAGGCCAAGGCGGCGGCCGCCATCGAAGCCGGGCGCTTCGTGGCCGAGATCACCCCCGTGCTCATTCCCCAGCGCAAGGGCGACCCCGTGTCCTTTGCAACGGACGAACAGCCCCGCGCCGGGACCACGGCCGAGAGCCTGGCCAAGCTCAAGCCGGCGTTCAAGAAAGACGGTACCGTCACGGCGGGCAACGCGTCGTCGCTCAATGACGGCGCTGCCGCGGTCATCCTCATGAGCGCTGCCAAGGCCCGGCAACTGGGCCTGCCGGTGCTGGCGCGCATCGCCGCCTATGCCAACGCGGGCGTCGACCCGTCCATCATGGGCATCGGCCCGGTGAGCGCTACGCGCCGTTGCCTGGAAAAGGCTGGCTGGACCCTTGAGCAACTGGACCTGATCGAAGCCAACGAAGCCTTTGCCGCGCAGGCGTTGGCGGTGGGGCAGGAACTGGGATGGGACGCTGCCAAGGTCAACGTCAACGGCGGTGCCATCGCCTTGGGCCACCCCATCGGGGCATCGGGGTGCCGGGTGCTGGTGACCCTGCTGCATGAAATGATCAAGCGCGATGTCAGGAAAGGTCTGGCGACCTTGTGCATCGGCGGTGGTCAGGGCGTTGCCCTGGCGCTGGAACGCCCCTGACAGACCGGTGACGCGGCCTTGCGGCCGCGTCAGGCCCCGCGCTTAGTCGGCGCGGGTCGCATGGGCCCAGCGGTAATCCAGGCGCGGTACCCGCACCTTGATCCGGCGCTTGGCCGGGGTCAGCACCGGCTCATGCACCGGTTCCGGGTCGCGCAGGAACACGGTCATCACCGCACTCAGGGCGTACAGCCCGGAAAACGCCCACACAACACCTTCCAGGCCGAATCGCTCGCTGAAGATCGCCACCACCGCAGGGCCGACCCACGTCGAAGCACCCGCGCCCAGACTCAGCACCGACAGCGCGGCCGCCTTGTTCTGCGGCGCCAGCGCCGGGGCCAGGGCCGACAGCGGCACGAAGCAGGCCAGGGTCAGGCCATAGAACGCACCGAACACCGAGGCCAGCATGAAGTTGTGCGGAAAGGCCTGGGGCATGAAGAAGAACAGCGGCGTACTGATGGTGCTGCCCACGGCGCCCAGCCACAGGATGGTGTTGCGGTAGCCGATGCGCGTGCTGATGACGCTGGACGTCATGTTGCCGATGATGTTGAACACGAACACGATGGTCAGCAGGCGTAGCCATTGCTCCAGGGTAAAGCCCACGGTATGCATGAAGAACCCGGGCATCACCACCAGGAAACCGAACATGGACGCCGTGTTGATCACCCGCACCAGGCCGGCCAGTGAGACTTTTGGCTGGGTCCACATGATGGTGATGTTCTTGGCCATCGACACCAGCGGCTTTTCCCCCTCCGGTGCCAGGCGGCGCATGCCGTGGGCTTCACGCATGCCTACCAGGCCGATCACGCCGCCGATGACCACCAGCCCGAACGACAGCCAGAACGTTTGCAGCGCGCCGATCACCGGGATACTGATGCTGGCCACCAGTGACCCCAGGGTCGGCAGGCCTGCCGCATACGCTACCCAGAACCAGCCCACTGCCAGGCCCATCTTGCGCGATGGCGTGGCCGCGGCGATCCACACCAGGAAGCCGTAGGCGAACAGCGGGTAGCCAAAGCCGCGCAGGCCATAGGTCAGCAGGATCATCGGGTAGCTGAGCTTTTGCAGCCCGTAGACCAGGAACAGCGCTTCGAAGACGCTCCAGATCACCAGGCCCAGCATCATCACGCGCTTGGGGCCCCACAGGTTGGACAGCGCACCGGCGAGCCACGACGAAATGCCGACGGTGACGCCATACAGGGTGAAGACCATGGCGATATGGTTTTCGGCCATGCCGCGCTGGCTGAGGAAGGGTGAGAGGTAACCGAGTTCGACGCCATCGCCGATCATGAAGATCAACAGGCCGACGAAGCCCCAGAAGAGGGGGTAGGGAATGCCGATTTTATCGCACAGGCGGGCGAGGGGAGAGTGCGGAGTGGATTGATCGCTCAATGTTCCGTTTCCTTGTGTGCAGCAGGTGCTTGGGCGCACCCATGAATGGCCTCAATGAGGTTGAAGGGCAGGTTTACGCCGCAATGGCGTGGGTAAAGCGACCGGACGGAAAAGGAAATGCAGGATCGACGAAAAACGCGTTCGATGCAGGGGTGATTTCTATCTTTTGTAGGGGTTCGGGTCGTTCACCTTTTTAGTTATCGCACCTGAAACGGTTTAGCGCAACCGTTTGCGGGGTGTTTGCCTGCGACATTGCGCCCGGTTGTCAGGCCTCTGGCCACCATGGGGCGGGGCCTTTAGGCACATGAAAAAAACTGCCGCGGTTGTGTCATTTTTCGTAATGCGCCAGGTATCGCATCGTACGTGAGGGGGCGATTACCCTGCGGGATCAGCCATGGAGGGCAGACTCATGAACGGCAATCGCAGAGCGTTTTCGCTGCGTACGGGGCGCTTTAGCGAACGCGGGCAGATCTATGTGGTCACGACGGTCACCGAGGGTCGACTAGCGCATTTCGAGGACTTGCAGCTCGGTCGCTTGCTGGTAAAGGAAATGCGCGCGGCTGAACAGGCGGGGCGGTTGTCGTCGCTGGCGTGGGTGGTGATGCCTGATCATTTGCATTGGCTCTTCGAGCTGCGCACCGGATCGTTGGGCGACGTGGTCGGGCGCGTCAAGGCGCGCAGTGGTTACGCGATCAGCACGCGGCTGGCGTTACAGGGGCCGTTGTGGCAGAAGGGGCATTACGACCGCGCGCTGCGCAAGGAAGAAGATCTCAGGCAAGCCGCCCGGTACATCATTGCCAATCCGCTGCGTGCAGGGTTGGTCCAGCGTGTAGCCGACTACCCCCTCTGGGATGCCGTATGGCTGTAGCAGTGGACCCGGCCGCGTCCAGGGCGCCGCGCAGTGTCAGGCAGAGCGCATGCACCCCGACGCGGCCAGGTCCGCTGCTATGTATGGACTCGCCCCTACTGTCGACCCGCTTTTTGAAAAACTGATACCCGGTTGCATCTATGTATTAGGCCTATTCGAGGAAGCCGTTTTCGGCTTCTGGCCAACATTGGTTGAGCT
>Ga0207696_1000340_pt1 | contig 48448 bp, 32 predicted proteins | sample KBSS54metaG_FD_184403 | JGI IMG/M metagenome (GOLD analysis project Ga0207696, IMG submission 184403) | Switchgrass rhizosphere microbial communities from Kellogg Biological Station, Michigan, USA - KBS S5-4 metaG (SPAdes) (version 2) | ecosystem: Host-associated > Plants > Roots > Rhizosphere >... | reverse complement strand
TATAATGGCGCGCTTCCATTTTCCCGCTCGGGAGCCCCCGCGATGCTGCGTATCAGCCAAGAAGCTCTGACATTCGACGACATTCTCCTAGTGCCCGGTTATTCCGAGGTGCTTCCTAACGAAGTCAGTCTCAAGACCCGCCTAACCCGTGGCATCGAGCTGAATATTCCCCTGGTTTCCGCTGCCATGGACACCGTCACCGAAGCCCGTTTGGCAATCGCCATGGCCCAGGAAGGCGGCATCGGCATCATCCACAAGAACATGACCATCGAGCAGCAAGCTGCCGAAGTGCGCAAGGTCAAGCGTTACGAAGCCGGTGTGGTGAAGGATCCGATCACCATCGAAGCCGACGCTACCGTGCGTGACCTGTTCGACCTGACTCGCCTGCACAACATCTCCGGCGTTCCGGTATTGCACGATGGCGACCTGGTCGGCATCGTCACTTCCCGTGACGTGCGTTTCGAGAACCGTCTTGAAGTCACCGTCCGCGAAGTGATGACGCCTAAAGAGCGCCTCGTGACTGTCAAGGAAGGCGCCGACAAGAACGACGTGCGCGAACTGCTGCACAAGCACCGTATCGAGCGCGTGCTGATCGTCGACGACAAATTCGCCCTCAAGGGCATGATGACCGTCAACGACATCGAAAAAGCCAAGGCTTACCCGCTGGCCAGCAAGGATGACCAAGGTCGTCTGCGCGTCGGCGCTGCGGTCGGTACCGGCAAAGACACCGGTGATCGCGTTTCGGCCCTGGTGGCTGCCGGTGTTGATGTGGTGGTGGTCGACACCGCCCACGGTCACTCCAAAGGCGTGATCGACCGCGTGCGTTGGGTCAAGCAGAACTTCCCTGACGTGCAGGTGATCGGCGGCAACATTGCCACCGGCGCGGCCGCCAAGGCCCTGGCCGAAGCCGGTGCCGATGCGGTCAAGGTCGGTATCGGCCCTGGCTCGATCTGCACCACGCGTATCGTTGCCGGTGTGGGCGTGCCGCAAATCAGCGCCATCGCCAACGTCGCCGCTGCCCTTGAAGGCACTGGCGTACCGTTGATCGCCGACGGCGGCATCCGTTTCTCCGGTGACTTGTCCAAGGCCATCGTTGCCGGTGCTTCCTGCGTGATGATGGGCTCGATGTTCGCCGGTACCGAAGAAGCGCCGGGCGAGATCGAACTGTTCCAGGGCCGTTCCTACAAGGCTTACCGCGGCATGGGTTCGCTGGGTGCCATGTCCCAGGCGCAAGGCTCTTCCGACCGTTACTTCCAGGACTCTTCGGCAGGCGCCGAGAAGCTCGTACCGGAAGGCATCGAAGGCCGTGTGCCGTACAAGGGCACCCTGAGCGCCATCATCCATCAACTGATGGGCGGCCTGCGTTCCTCGATGGGCTACACCGGCAGCGCCGACATCGAAGAAATGCGCACCAAGCCAGAGTTCGTACGGATCACCGGCGCCGGCATGGCTGAATCCCATGTCCACGACGTGCAGATCACCAAGGAAGCGCCAAACTACCGCGTAGGTTGAGGCTTCCAGCAAAACGTTAAGTAACCGGGGCTGTTCTTTCAGCCCCGAGTTGTTTCTGATTCATTAGACGAGACTGACTTCATGGCCCTCGACATTCACGCCCACCGCATCCTGATCCTCGACTTCGGTTCCCAGTACACCCAACTGATCGCCCGCCGCGTGCGTGAAATCGGCGTGTACTGCGAACTGCACCCGTTCGACATGGATGACGAAGCGATCCGCGAATTCGCACCGAAAGGCGTCATCCTCGCCGGTGGCCCCGAGTCCGTGCACGAAGCCAACAGCCCGCGTTGCCCGCAAGCCGTGTTCGACCTGGGCGTGCCGGTCTTCGGTATCTGCTACGGCATGCAGACCATGGCCGAGCAACTGGGCGGCAAGGTTGAAGGTTCCGAGCTGCGTGAATTCGGTTATGCCCGTGTCGACGTGGTCGGCAAGAGCCGCCTGCTGGACGGCATCGAAGACCACATCGACGCCGACGGCCTGTTCGGCCTCGACGTGTGGATGAGCCACGGTGACAAGGTCACCAGGATGCCGGAAGACTTCCACATCCTGGCCAGCACCCCGAGCTGTCCGATCGCCGGCATGTTCAGCGACGAGCGTCGCTACTACGGCGTGCAGTTCCACCCGGAAGTGACCCACACCAAGCAAGGCGGGCGCATCCTGTCGCGCTTCATCCTCGACATCTGCGAGTGCGAAGCCCTGTGGACCCCGTCGAAAATCGCTGAAGACGCGATCGCCAACGTACGCGCCCAGGTCGGTACCGACAACGTGCTGCTCGGTCTGTCCGGCGGCGTTGACTCCTCCGTTGTTGCTGCGCTGCTGCACAAGGCCATCGGCGACCAACTGACCTGCGTGTTCGTCGACAACGGCCTGCTGCGCCTGCACGAAGGCGAGCAGGTAATGGCCATGTTCGCCGAGAACATGGGCGTCAAGGTGATCCGCGCCAACGCCGAAGAGCAGTTCTTGAACAACCTGGCCGGCGAATCCGACCCGGAGAAGAAGCGCAAGATCATCGGCCGCACCTTCATCGACGTGTTCGATGCCCAGTCCAACAAGCTGGACAACATTAAGTACCTGGCCCAGGGCACCATCTACCCCGACGTGATCGAGTCGGCCGGCGCCAAGAGCGGCAAGGCCCACGTGATCAAGTCCCACCACAACGTGGGTGGCCTGCCTGAGGAAATGAACCTCAAGCTGGTAGAACCGCTGCGCGAACTGTTCAAGGACGAAGTCCGCCGTCTGGGCCTGGAACTCGGCCTGCCGTACGACATGGTCTACCGCCACCCATTCCCAGGCCCGGGCCTGGGCGTGCGTATCCTCGGTGAAGTGAAGAAGGAATACGCCGACCTGCTGCGCCGTGCCGACCACATCTTCATCGAAGAACTGCGCAAGGCCGACTGGTACCACAAGGTCAGCCAGGCGTTCGTGGTGTTCCAGCCGGTTAAGTCCGTAGGCGTTGTAGGCGATGGCCGTCGTTACGCCTGGGTCGTGGCCCTGCGTGCGGTAGAAACCATCGACTTCATGACCGCCCGTTGGGCACACCTGCCGTACGAACTGCTGGAGACTGTCAGCGGCCGTATCATCAATGAGATCGAAGGTATTTCGCGCGTTACTTATGACGTGTCGAGCAAGCCGCCTGCGACGATTGAGTGGGAGTAAGGCTGATCCGCAACCACCTGACGCATAGGTAAAAAATCAGGTGGCTGCGATTTTTCCACGTCATCAATGGCTCGGTTCATGGTGCGTGGTGCGGGTCTCATCTGAAACAACAACGCCCGCATTGGCGGGCTTTGTTGTTTCAGACGAAGACGTTCCTCAGAAGTCGTAACGCACGTTCGCAGTGAAGGTGTCGGCGTCGAAACCGCTGCTGGTCAGGTAGTTGTACATCCCTCCCACGCTCCACGCCCCCACGCGGTAGTTCGCGCCCAGTCCCAGCTCGTAGCTGTCGCGCGCGGGTGTCGCACCGGTGGTGGTGAACGGGGTACCGCCGAGCACGAAGGTGGAGGTGGTACCGGCCTTGTCGCCGATGAAATCGTGCCAGGCCATCAGCTTGGCTTCCGGTTCCAGGCTGCCCACGCCTACGTCAAAGGCGGCCGCCAGGCGAGCGCCCAGGCCCATTTCACCGATTTCATAACGCTGGCTGCCGACGTTGAGGGCGGCTGAGCTGCCTTTTTCACGGTACGAATCAATCGATACGTTGGCATAGCGCGCACCGACCTGTGGTTCCAGCAGCCACTGCTTGTCGAGCTGGAACGTGTAGCCTGCCAGTGCGTTGACGCCGAAGATCTCACTGTCGTAGTCGGCCTTGGCGCGGGTGCCGGCGATGTAGCGTTTGGACTCGTTGTCGTTCCAGCCATACATCAGCGAGGTGTCGACAAAGAAGTTGTCACGGGCCCAGTTGCCATACAGGGTCAGTGCATGGCCGCTGACGTCGGTTTTGTTGCCCAGGTCGGATTTGACGTCGCTGGTCAGGTAGCTGTAAGCCAGGCCCACGGTGGTATCGGTGTTTAGTTTGCCGTCGGCACCCACGGCGATGCCGTTGGTGTTGGCGTCGTAGCCGTCGATACCGTGGCGGCTGTCCTGGTTGGCATCGCTGGACAGCGCTTGCAGCCATACGCCTTGTTCTGCCAGGACGTCACCGGAGGACAGGCCGCTACGCGCTTTGCTGGCGCGGCGGTTGATGGCACTTGCGACCAGGTTCTGGCTGTTGGTGGCGGCGTTGATCGCCCCACGGCTGACGTCCGGAGCCAGGGTTTCGGCAAGCTTGGCCAGCTCTTCACTGGTGGCGGCGTTGGCGAAACGCTGGAATACCGGGTCGCTTTCGTCCATCTGGCCCAGGGCCGTGTTCTTGAGCGGCGTGATGGCGTTCACCGCATTGCGCGAACCACGGGCACCCAGCAGGTCTTGTGTGATCACCTCATCACTGCGGGTGGTAACCAGTGCTTTCACGTCCTGGCCTTCGATGCCGAAGTTCCTCACTTCAAGCAGCGCTGAGGAGGAAACCACGGACAGGTTCTGCGGGTCTTCCCAAGTGCCAGAGTTAATGAGGGTGTAGCGGGTGCCCTGGGCCGACGTGCGGAAGTCGTCGGAGCGAGCCTGCAGTTCGATCTGGCTGCCTGGAGAGAAGAAGGTATTGCCGGTGACTTTCAGGATCGGCGTGTTGGGCTGCGTGTTGTTATCCAGCAGCAGGCGCAGGCGCGCAGTGTCGCTGTCCATGTCGAGGTCGCCCACAATCGTGGTCTGCGGGCGAAGCAGAGTCAGGCGGCCATCGCCGATATCGACATAACCGGCGCGGATGGTCGAGCCATCGAACATCGCGTCCCCTCGCACCAGCACACCACTCAGGCCCAGCAGGTCACCCTTGACCTGACCACCCTGCCAGTAGAAATACGAAGGGGAGGTATTGTCGTCCGCTAGAATGGCTGCGGTGCCGCCTTCGATGAGGCCACCTGTCTGCCTGATGGAGAGGGTGTCGAAACCGCCGGAGGTGTCGAGGCTGCGAAAGCGGATACCGACCCCGTCAGCGGAGATAGTCCCGCTGTTGTTGATATCACTCTTGAAGGGAGCGCCTGCCATCTGACCGGTAAAGCGTGCTTTCTCGATGTCGATCCCCACAGAGTCGATGCCACGCGCGGTGATAGTGCCCGAGTTATTGATGCGCGCCTGGGTCGAGGTGATCAGCATGCCTTCGGCATTTGTGCCAGTCACAGTGATGTTGCCGTTGTTGTTCACTTCACCGGCGATCTTTGCCAGATACAGGTCCAGCCCGACGACGGCGTTGCCGCTCACCGTAATGTCGCCATTATTTACCAAGTCGCCACCGACGTTGGAATTGAGGGTCATGGCGATACCGGACGGGAAGTCGGTGGGGGTCGCAGCCGTCAGGTTGATTTTGCCCTGGTTGACCAGGTTGCCCGCCAGGGTCACATTCATCAGATCTACACCTGCGTTTTGCGACGTCCCGGTGAAGGTGGCGTTATTGAAAACCTCATCGGAGCTGCTGTACGCCCCTGTACTCAGGTCGTAGTTGAGGTCGGGTGCGGCTGCGGCATGGACCGTGGCAGTGGCAGCCGCGACGGACAGCGCCAACAACGAGCGGCGCAGGTGGGAAATGTTCAAGGCAGTATCCTTACAGGGCAGAAACTGACAGGGAATAACGCACGCGTCAGCGTCAGTTTTTTAGGCATCCCTGCCAGCTTGTCAGTGAGTGCTGATTCAAGCGCGCTCGAATTTACACGATGCCTGTAGGACAATTCATCATAAAAATAATTAATGCCGAACAAAAAGCTAAAAAATGCGACGTCCCAGTTGTTTTTTGAAGTTTTATGGGAACATTCAGCAATAATCGGAACGTTAGAGTCGCTATTGCAGTCGCGTGCGGGTCAGGTACTAAGGGGAAGGGGATTCGGATGTTTTTAAACGGACCTTCCCGCCCTCAATCTGAGGATTCTCATGTGCCAACGGAGTTTTGACCCATCGGCTCCAAGTCGCTTCCCACCCACTGTCGTGGTTTGCTCCTGGTACAGGAACGTATTGGGAGAGGGGAGAGTCAAGCGCCTGTTGGTACTTATCAGCTAGCTTACCCGGAATGATCAGGTCAGCTTCTCCGATGAAATGACGCTGGGGTAATAAGGCGAGTCGATTACGATAGTCCAGCGGATCCAGTGAACCGTCGAGCGGCGACAGCCCTTTCATCGTCGCCCACAGGCGTGGACTGAGATTGCCAGCAAGGGTCTGCACTTGGGTAACATCATTGCGCTGCGCCGCTAACAATAATGCGAGAGCGGCACCACCTGAATACCCCACCAGTTCGAACTCACTATTGCCATATCGCTGTTTTAGTTGGTCCAACGCCTGGCTGAGGCGGGTGACCACTTCCTGGGAAAATCGTCGGTTGGTCCAGAGTGCTGGCTGACAGGCTGCGGTCATGACGAACTGGCAGGGGCGTGCCAGGTACGCATTCGGTGTCGGATCATCGACCGCCAGCCGTGGCACTAACAGATTGTGCGGGCTCGGATCCAGGCTGGGTTGAGTGGCCGTCGCCCAGGAATGGCCATCGCCTTCCAGGTAGACACGCAGTCGAGTCATCTTGTCTGCAGTGCGCGGCGCAAGTATGACGAGGGGGAAGGCGTGTCCCGGCAGGACCTCCAATTGTCGGCCGTGCTCTTCAGCCAGTTGTTGCAGTGCCTCGCGTGGCGATTGGCAGGCGATGAGAAGCGCGCTGACCATCACCATCCAGGCTTTATAAAGGCAGGCCAATGTCCGACGACAGGGAAAGTGTTTATTCATAGGAAAGGCAACGTCTGAGTCTGATGGCGGGGGCATCGACACCCTCCGCTAGAGTGAGTAAAAAACCTGGCCTCGGCCAGGTTTTTTATTACCTGTCAGGCAGGAAGCCGACTTTGCAGACTCATGCCCATATTGGTGAGGGCGCTGGACAGCTGTTCCAGCGTGGGGAACCGTATGTCATGCACGCCTGCCCAGGCCGGGCGGTCAATGTAAAAGCTGCCGTCGGCCAGCCGATTGATGGGGGTCGCAACGATGCCCCTGTCTCTGCTGTGGTGCCGCAGGGTGTAGTTGCCCTGGTTTTCGTCGATCAGGTACATGCCCTTGCGAAACAGCAGCCTCTGCTGTTGCTCCAATGTCCTGTGCACCGGCGGCGTTTCCACTTGTACGCGCAGGTCGGCATGCAAGGTGTCGAAGCTGTCACCGATGCTTTCATGACTGGGGGCGCTGTCGCGATCAATGGCGATGCCGGGGTCGATACGCACCTCGTTGCCTTGCCCCGGAAAGACCTCTTCTATACGCAGTCCGATGCCTCCTTCCAGTTCACTGAGACCGGCGAACCCGTTGAAGGTGTTGATGTTTCTGGCGCCGGTCAGTACCAGCCATTTACCGCCGCCGTTCAGCGCTCTGTCGGCTTGAACAAGGATGTGGGCGAGGTAATTGCTCATCACCTGCTCTGAAAGATCGGCGATAGGGGTGGGGTATTTGTAATGGGCTGCGCAGTCGATAGCCTGCACGCGAATGCCATTGGCCCTGGCAGTCTTGACCAGTTCCAGTTCGTTGAACCGCCCGGATGGATCGGTGCCCAGCTTGCCAAGGTAGCTTTCCAGGTCGTCGGACATCTCGCCGGTCTGGAAATAGTGGTTCAGATCATCCTGTGCGAAGTCGTTGAGCAGGCGACGCATATACAGGGTTTTCACGCCCTTGCGCGCGAAGAGCGGCATGTTGTGGATCACCAGGCGGGTGCTGGTGATGCGGTCCAGGGTTTCGCCGATGACGTAGCCCGGTAGGTCTTCGGGCAGGCGTTCGAGGACGTCTTCGAAGGCCGTTGTCGGTTCAAAGGCGGGGATGTCCGGACGAGGTGGCAGGCGGGTCCAGGACAGTTCCTTGTAGAAGTCCTGCGCCGATTGCAGCAGTTTGCGGTGCGTTTCGCCGAAGTAGTAGGTGAAGCGGTCAATGCGGCCGAAGCGGCTGTGAACATGGGTTTCAGTGAGGCCCATTGCCCAGCGTTTCACTTCCGGGCGGGTTGATGGCGGGGTATCGAAGGGGGTGGTCACCCTGCGCAGTGCGTGAGATGGCGTGGCCATCGCTTGCGGCGGTGGTGGGACTCGCGAGGGGGCCGGCCTGCGGGCGCTTTTGCTGGAGTTTCCCCCGCCGCCTTTCAAGCCGTTGCTGTCGGTCACACGCTCCCATTCGTTGAACTCGTTCAGGCGCACCGGCAGCGCGCCGGAAAAGCCATTGGGGTTGTTCGGGTCGACAATCGTCCAATAACCACGGCCGTTGGGGTTGGCTTCGTAGCGCACGTAATAGGCTTGATCATTCATCAGGATGGCTTGCTGTGGCATGCCGTCGGAAGTCCGCAGGCTATAGACCTGCTGGAACTTTCCGGGGGCGGTATCCAGGTGTTCTCCTTCCAGTATCAGGTTGGTCTGGTAGGCGGCGGGTACCGCCGGCGCAGGCATCGGCGCTGCGCTGGTGGGCTCTGTGGCCGGCATTGACCCAATGGGCTCCACCGCGACGGTGTCGGCCGCTTCGGCGATATCGGGCACGACCCCGTCGGCTTTCAACAGTGCGAGGTTAAACAGTGTGTCGATGGCACTCAGAATCGCACCCAGCTCCCCGGCACGGCGTTCGGCCAGGGTTTTGCCGTTGATGGCCTGGTCGATATTCAGGCCCAGATTGGCCACGCTGGCGCCTACCACCACCAAGGCCACCGGCCAGCCCGCCACCGCCATCGGGCCGAAGGTTTTGCCAAAGGCGTTCAGGTAGCCGATCCAGAGTTTCTTGCGCAGGTCGCCATTGCTGCGCAGGGAGAAGTCTGCATCGTTGTGCATGCGTGCCTGGCTCGATTGTGCCAGCCACGTAAAGGCGTCGTGTTCGATGGATTGGTCGGTTTGATTGATCAGGTGGTGATCCCAGGTGCCCCAGTCGATAAACAGCTGGTCGAGTTGGTGGCCCAGGCCCTTGTCCACCCAGTCCGGCGGCAGGGTACCCGCCAGGGCCTGGGCGGTGCGATAGATCAGCACGGGGGTGAGCAGCATCTGTTTCCACGTCACGGCGTCGGTGTCGTCCTGCTGCACCTGGGCCGACAGTGGAAAATGAGCCATGAAGCGTGCGCGATTATCCGGGTGGCTGGTCTGGTTCAGCAGCCAGAAATGCAGGTCAGCTGCGGTCTCGAAACAGTGGAAGGCTTGGGACTCACCCGGAACGTAGAGAATTTGTCGGCCATCGCCGTCGACGATGCGCAGGATATCCGTGGCGATATGTCCGCCGATATCCAGCGCCGCCACGCGCAGCCCGCTGGCTGAAGTGACCTCGGCTTGCAGGTTGGACAGGGTTGGGGGCCAGGACAGATTGCTGGCTAGGGCCTGAAGCACTGTGTGCAACTGCGACTCGGTGAGATGCCCGGCCTGTCGCGCTTGCAGGGCCTGGGCCAGGCAGTTGACCTTGGCCAGGGTGCGGAAGTCGTCGAAGTGAACGCTCCAGAATGTCTCCATGTGTGTGGTGTAGCGGTCGCTGAAATTGATCGCCCAGAAGTCCTTGAGCACCGCGCTGGCGGACAGCGGCACTTCGTTATGCTGATCGAACAACCGCGCCTCGGCACCCTCGCGATAAAAACCACCATCACCGTCGAGCAGGTCGGCATTGTCCTGGTCGTGCACCTCGAAGCGGTGAATGACCAACTGCGTCAGCGTCATCGACTCCTGGGGTTTTTCATTGTGGCTCCAGCCCGTAAAGGTTGCCGGGTCACCGACACCACCGTTGAAACGGTGCCAGTACACCTGATCGGGATCCAGGCCCTCCAGGCCGTGCCTGGCGAGAATTTCACGGGCGGCCTCAATGGCCATCGTCTGCATATTCGGGCAGGCATCCAGCACCACCGGGGCCAGGGCGCGAAGTTTTTGCTGGGCTGCGGGGGATGTGTCGGTCAGCGGCATGCTGCTCTCCTTAAGGGGGAAGAGCCGAGCATGCCAAGCCGCTTAGAGGGGCGTTGGGTAGATAGTTAGCGCCTGGCGATATCGGAGAAGTAAAACTTATCCAACGTGTGCCGCGACTCGGTGTACTCGAACTGCCGCCCGTCCTGCAAAAACGTCTGGTTGCTCACCACGATCACATGGCTCTGACCTTCGAGGTCCAGGTGGGTCTGGTCGTCCTTGCTGCGCGGCAGGGCTTCGATGGTGCGCTGGGCGTAGCTGATCTGCAGTTGCAAGGTCTGCTCGATGAAGGCGTAGATCGACTGTTCGGCAATCGCCTGGTCCAGGCCGGGGATCAGGTCGGCGACGAAGTGGTTGATGTCGAGGATCACCCGTTTGCCGCCGATGCGCCGTACCCGTTTGATGCGCGTGATGAGGCTGCCGGGTTCGGCCTCGATGTGTTGCAACAATGGGCCTTCCAGGGGGAGCTGGGTGAATTCGACCACTTCGGTGCGCACGTCATCGCCCAGGTCGGCGTGGGTTTCGTGGAAGCTGACGATGCCGCCGAGTTGGAACTCAATCGGGTTGGGTGAGAGCACGAAGGTGCCCTTGCCGTGGATCTTTTGCGCAAACCCTCGCTCCTGCAACTGCTCGATGGCGCGACGCACGGTGCCTCGGCTGGCCTGGTAGCTGTCCATCAATTCGGTTTCGGAGGGCAGGCGCGTGCCGCGTTGCAGGCGTTCGGTGGTGATGCTGGCAAGCAGATCGGTATAGATCTGGTTGTATTTGCTCATGGGTAGGGCTCTGTGCCGCGTTGGCGTTCAAGGCAGGAACCTTAGAGGCAGAGCGGCGGTTTGTCCATTAGACCCAAGGATTTCTGCGGCTTGCAGCGCAGCGGTGTCCTACAGGGAGTAAACAAAATCAAACTCGTACAGACGAGTTGTTGCTTTAACTCGTCTGTACGAGTACTTTTGCCTTCGGCGTGCTGCCAATGACTGCCCCCCAAATAAAAAAATCAAAGTGGAAACCAAGCATGAGCCACGACTATTCCAACATTGCCCGCGAGATCCTCGAGCACCTCGGGGGCAGCGACAACCTTGAGCAAGCTGCCCACTGCGTGACCCGCCTGCGCCTGGCGCTCAAGGACCCGAGCCTGGTCAACGGCAGCGCGTTGAACCAGGTCGATCTGGTCAAGGGCTCGTTCTTCACCGGCGGTTTGTTCCAGGTGGTGATCGGCCCCGGCGAAGTGGAAAAGGTCTACGCCGCCCTGCGCGAACAGACCGGCCTCGCCGCCGCCACCATCGCCGACGTGAAGAAGAAGGGCGCCGACAAGACCAACGCCATGCAGCGCCTGGTGCGGGTGTTCTCCGATGTGTTCATGCCGATCCTGCCCGCGCTGATCATCGCCGGCCTGCTGATGGGCGTGAACAACCTGATGGGCGCCAAGGGCATGTTCATCGAGGGCCAGACGCTGCTGGAGGCCTACCCGAACCTGGATGGCCTGTGGAGCCTGATCAACCTGATGGCCAACACCTCGTTCGTGTTCCTGCCGGCGCTGGTGGGGTGGTCGGCGGCCAAGCGTTTTGGCGGCAGTGAAATCCTCGGCATCGTGCTCGGCCTGATGCTGGTGCATCCCGATCTGCTCAATGCCTGGAACTACGGCAAGGCGGTCGCGGGTCTCGACGGCCAGAGCCTGCCGTACTTCGATATTTTCGGTTGGTTCAAGATCGAGAAAGTCGGTTACCAGGGGCAGATCCTGCCGATCCTGATGGCGGCGTATGTGATGAGCGTCATCGAGAAATGGCTGCGCGCTCGCGTGCCCAACGCCATTCAATTGCTGGTCGTGCCGATCACCACCATCGTCGTCACCGGCGTGCTGGCGTTGGCGATCATCGGCCCGGTGACCCGTCACCTCGGCATCCTGATCACCGAAGGTGTGGTCACCCTGTTTGACCTGGCGCCGATGGTCGGCGGAGCGATTTTCGGCCTGCTGTATGCGCCGCTGGTGATCACCGGCATGCACCACATGTTCCTTGCCGTGGACCTGCAACTGATCTCCACCCAGGGCGGCACCTTTATCTGGCCGATGATCGTGATGTCCAACCTGGCCCAGGGCAGCGCCGCGCTCGCGGTGTTCTACACCACCCGCAATGCGCGGGATAAAAGCATGGCCTCGACTTCGGCGATTTCCGCCTACTTCGGCATCACGGAACCGGCGATGTTCGGGGTGAACCTGCGCTTCAAGTTTCCGTTTTACGCGGCCCTGGTGGGCTCGGCGCTGGGCAGCATTTTCCTGTCGCTGAACAAGGTGCAGGCCTCGGCCATCGGCGTCGGTGGTTTACCTGGGTTTATCTCGATCGTGCCGCAATCCATCGCGATGTTTGTGATCGGGATGGTCATCGCGATGGTCGTGCCGTTTGTACTGACCTGTGCGTTGAGCATGAGGATTGTTCGGCCGGGTTATCGCGTCGCCTGATCAATCGCCATCGAGGCCCGAGAGGCCAGCCCAAAACTCTACTGAAGGAACCCACCATGCAAGACTGGCAACACTCGGTGATCTACCAGATCTACCCCAAGAGCTTCCACAGCCACGCGGGTAACGCCACCGGTGACCTGCTGGGCATCGTGGACAAACTCGACTACCTCAAATGGCTGGGCGTGGATTGCCTGTGGATCACCCCGTTCCTGCGCTCGCCGCAACGGGACAACGGCTACGACATCAGCGACTACTACGCCATCGACCCCAGCTACGGGACCATGGCCGACTGCGACCTGCTGATCAGCGAAGCGGCCAAGCGTGGCATCAAGCTGATGCTCGACATTGTGGTCAACCACACCTCCATCGAGCATGAGTGGTTCCAGCAGGCGCGCAGCAGCCTCGACAACCCCTACCGCGACTTCTACATCTGGCGCGACCAGCCGAACAACTGGGAATCCAAGTTCGGCGGGTCGGCCTGGGAATACGAGGCGCAAACCGGCCAGTACTTCCTGCACCTGTTCGATCACACCCAGGCCGACCTCAATTGGGACAATCCCCAGGTGCGTGCCGAGGTGTTCAAGTTGATGCGCTTCTGGCGTGACAAGGGCGTGGGCGGTTTCCGCCTGGATGTGATCAACCTGATCTCCAAGCCCGCCGATTTCCCCGAAGACAACAGCGACGGGCGCCGCTTCTACACCGACGGCCCGAACGTGCATGAATACCTGCAGGAGATGCACCGCGAAGTCTTTGAAGGCCATGACCTGATCAACGTCGGCGAGATGTCGTCCACCAGCCTTGAGCATTGCATTCGCTACTCGCGGCCAGAGTCGAAAGAGCTGTCGATGACCTTCAACTTTCATCACCTGAAAGTCGATTACCCGAACCTGCAGAAGTGGGTGAAGGCTGACTTCGACTTCCTGCAACTCAAGCAGATCCTCTCCGACTGGCAACTGGGCATGCAGGCCGGTGGCGGCTGGAACGCGCTGTTCTGGTGTAACCACGATCAACCCCGGGTGGTCTCGCGGTTTGGTGACGACGGTGAGCATCGTGTTGTCTCGGCCAAGATGCTCGCCACCGCGCTGCACTTCCTCCAGGGCACGCCGTTCGTGTACCAGGGCGAAGAACTGGGCATGACCAATCCGGGCTTCGACAGCATCGATCAGTACCGCGATGTAGAGACCTTGAACATCTTCCGCCTCAAGCGCGATGCCGGTGAATCCGAAGCCGCGAGCATGGCGGCGATCATGCAGAAGTCCCGCGACAACGGCCGTACGCCCATGCAGTGGAACGCGCAGCCGAATGCGGGTTTCAGCACCGGCGAGCCCTGGATCGGCCTCCCGGCGAATGCCGCGCAGATCAACGTTGAACACCAGCTCGACGATCCCGACTCCGTGCTGCATCACTACCGCGCACTGATCGCCCTGCGCCGCCACGAACCGCTGATTCAAGAGGGGGTTTACCGCCAACTGCTGCAAGACCATTTGCAGGTCTGGGCGTACCTGCGCGAAGGCCACGGCGAGCGCCTGCTGGTGCTGAACAACTTCTATGGCCAGCCCTGTGAGATCCAACTGCCTGGCGACGTGATCGGCGCAGCGACCGAGCAACGCCTGCTGATCAGCAACTACCCCGACTGCCCGCCACGCACGGCCACGGTGATTTTGCGCCCGTACGAATCCTTTGTGCTGCACCTGAAGGACTAAACCCGGAACTCCCGTAGCAGCTGCCTCAAAAAACATAATAAAAATATCGGAGTGCTTCATGAAAACAACAATAAAGCTGGGCCTCGTTGCATCCTGCCTGAGCCTGCCATTCGGCGCGCAGGCCCTGGAATTTGCCGGTTACTTACGCAGCGGCGCGGGGACGTCGACAGGCAGTGGCAAGCAGCAGTGTTTCCAGTTGCCGGGGGCGCAAACCAAATACCGACTGGGCAACGAATGCGAGCAGTACGCCGAACTGGAACTGCGTCAGGACCTGCTGACCCTCGACGATGGCTCGGTGCTCAGCGTCGACGCCATGGCATCGCTGTACAACCAATACGACCGCGCCCTTAAATTCCAGGGCGAAGACAACGGCTCGGCGCGCATGCCGCAGATGTATGCGCAGTGGTCGAACCTGCCTGCCCTCAATGGCGGTTCGCTGTGGGCCGGTCGGCGTTACTACAAACGCAATGACATCCATATTTCCGACTTCTACTACTGGAACCAGAGCGCCACCGGCGGCGGTATCGAGGACGTGCTGATCGGCGACCTCAAGTACAGCTACGCCATTTCGCGCAAGGACAACCTGTACCAGAAGGAATACGCCACCCGTCACGACTTCAACGTCGCGGGCTTCAAGACCAACCCCGGCGGCGAGCTGGAGCTGGGCTTGAGCCATATCGAAAAGGCCGGTGGGCGTGACACCCACAGCGGCTGGGCACTTACCGCGCAGCATGTGCAAAAACCCTTCCTGGGCGGCAAGAACAAATTCGCTTTGCAGTACGGCGAAGGTCCCGGCACCGGCCTGGGCTACACCGGCAATACCTTCCTGGATAACAGCAGCAAAAGTTATCGCGCCGTGGAGTTCTTCGACTGGCAAGTGACCCCGCGTTTTGGTGGGCAGATCGAGGCGGTGTACCAGAAGGATATTCGCCCCGGCAGCCAGGACCAGACCTGGATGTCCATCGGCGTACGCCCCGCGTATGCGATCAGCGAACAATTCAAGTTGGTCACCGAGCTTGGGCATGATCAGGTCGATGCCACCGGCGGCACGCGCAAGCTGAGCAAATTTACCTTCGCCCCGACCTGGTCGCCCAACGGCCCGGATTTCTGGGCGCGGCCGGAAGTGCGTTTGTACTACACCTATGCGACCTGGAACGAAGCGGCCAAGCGTGCAGCGAATGAACTGGCGGCGGGCTCGGCGTTGTCCGACACCGGCGCCTATGGCACCGCGCGGCATGGGTCGAACGTGGGCGTGCAGGTTGAATACTGGTGGAAATAAGTCATCCATGGGATAGGCATCCACCCAAGGATCTTTACAGAACAAAACAGCAGGTGACGTCATGACCGCAACTCAACCCCTGGAACTGCTGGCGCCCTTGTCCGGCGTGCTGCTGGCACTGGACAAGGTGCCTGACCCGGTGTTCGCCAGCCGCATGATCGGCGACGGCCTGTGCATCGATCCCACCTCGCAGACCCTGTGTGCGCCCCTGGCCGGGGTGATCAGCAATATCCAGGACAGTGGGCATGCGGTCAGCGTCACCGCCGACAACGGCGTGCAGGTACTGATGCATATCGGCCTGGACGCCGTGAGCCTGGCCGGCAAGGGCTTCACCCGCCTGGTCGAGGAAGGCCAGCGGGTAGAAGCCGGGCAAGCGCTGATCGAATTCGATGCCGACTACGTGGCGCTCAACGCGCGCAGTTTGCTGACCTTGATGCTGGTGGTCAGCGGCGAGCCGTTCACGCCGTTGGCAAGCGGCCTGGTGGAATTGGGCCAACCGGTGTTGCAGGTAGCGCCCGGCAACCGGGTAGAGGAGGCCGATGAGGAGGAGGGCGATGCACGTTTCTCCAAGCCGTTGATCTTGCCCAACGCCAACGGTTTGCACGCGCGCCCGGCCGCCGTATTGGCACAGGCGGCGAAAGGTTTTAACGCGAGTATTTACCTGCACAAGCAGACCCAGAGTGCCAACGCCAAGTCGCTGGTGGCGATCATGGCGCTGCAAACCGTACAGGGCGATACCTTGCAAGTGAGTGCGGCCGGTGACGACGCCGAGGCGGCGATCCAGGCGCTGGTCGCGCTGTTGCTTGAAGGCTGCGGCGAGGCCATCGCGGCACCGGCTGCACAGCTTGAAGCACCCGTGCCGGTATCGTCGGCGACGCTGCTGCGAGGCGTTTGCGCATCGCCGGGGTCGGCGTTTGGCCAGGTGGTTCAGGTCGCTGAGCCCGAGTTGAAGGTGACTGAACAGGGGGCGGGAGAAACCTTCGAACGCGCTGCGTTGGCGCGTGGCCTGTTGGCTGCAAACGAAGCGCTGCAAGCCCTGCACACCCAGGTGGCAGGCAGTGCCCAGGCGGAGATTTTTCGCGCCCATCAGGAATTGCTCGAAGACCCGACGCTGCTGGAACAAGCCGATGGCCTGCTGGCCGAAGGCAAGAGCGCCGCGTTTGCCTGGAACAGCGCCACGGTTGCCACCGCCCAACTGTTCCAGGGCCTGGGCAACCCCCTGTTGGCCGAACGGGCGGCGGACCTGGCGGATGTCGGTCAGCGCGTGCTGAAACTGATCCTCGGTATTCAAGACCGCGCCTGGGACCTGCCCGACCGCGCGATCCTGGTCGCCGAGCAACTGACGCCTTCGCAAACCGCCAGCCTCGATACCCAAAAGGTGCTGGGGTTTGTCACCGTTGGCGGCGGGGCGACCAGCCATGTCGCGATCCTGGCGCGGGCCCTGGGCCTGCCTGCCATGTGCGGGGTCGGGCCTGAAGTGCTGGCGCTGGCCAACGGCAAACAGGTCCTGCTCGACGCCGACAAAGGCGAGTTGCACCTGGACCCCAACCTGGCCGAGATCGAACAGCTGGAAGCTGCGCGTAAGCAGCACGTGCTGCGACGTCAGCGTGATGTGGCGCAGGCGTCAGTGCCTGCGATTACCCGCGACGGCCATCACGTCGAGGTGAGCGCCAACGTCGCTTCGTTGCAGGAAGTGGAGCAATCCCTGGCCCTGGGAGGCGAAGGCGTCGGCCTGCTGCGCTCGGAGTTTTTGTACCTGGATCGCAATCGCGCCCCAAGCGTGGATGAGCAGGCCGCCACCTACAGCGCCATCGCCCGTGCCCTGGGCACCGAGCGCAATCTGGTGGTACGGACCCTGGACGTCGGCGGCGATAAACCCCTGGCGTACGTGCCGATGGACAGTGAAACCAACCCGTTCCTGGGCCTGCGCGGCATACGCCTGTGCCTGGAGCGCCCGGAGCTGTTGCGTGAACAGTTGCGCGCGATCCTCGCCAGTGCCGGGCTGGCACGTCTGCATATCATGTTGCCGATGGTCAGCCTGCTGTCGGAGCTGCATCTGGCGCGCAAGATTCTGGAAGAAGAAGCCCAGGCCCTTGGGCTCAGCGAGTTGCCCAAACTGGGCATCATGATCGAGGTACCGTCAGCGGCGTTGATGGCGGATGTGTTTGCGCCCCATGTGGATTTCTTCTCCATCGGCACCAACGACCTGACCCAATACACCCTGGCCATGGACCGCGATCACCCGCGCCTGGCCAGCCAGGCCGATAGCTTTCACCCGGCGGTGCTGCGCCTGATCGCCACTACCGTCACGGCCGCCCATGCCCATGGCAAATGGGTGGGGGTATGCGGTGCACTGGCCTCCGAAGCGCTGGCGGTGCCGGTGTTGCTCGGGTTGGGGGTGGATGAGCTGTCGGTCAGTGTGCCGCTGATCCCCACCATCAAGGCCACCGTGCGCGAGTTGGACCTGGCCGAGTGCCAGACCATCGCCCGTCAGGTACTGGGCCTGGAAGAAGCTGCCCAGGTGCGCGAGGCCTTGCGCCTGTACCACGCGGCCACCGTTGAAACCTCACCTGTCGTGGAGCACTGAGCATGTTCGAGAAATTGCAGCGGGCGTTCTGGAAAGCCCTGACCCCGGATTTGATTGCCGAGACGGTGGTGACTCCGACGCAGGGGCTGTTGTCGGCCGAGGTGCTGAGTGCGCTGGGCGGTGCGGATAACCTCAAGTCGCAACAGCGTGTGGCGCTGACGCGGGTGAGGGTGCAATTGCAGGATACGGGCCGGCTGGATGAGGCAGCGTTGAAAGCGGCGGGTGTGCCGGGTGTGATGGTGTTGGCGGGAGGAGTGGTCCACCTGATCACCGGCCTCTAACCCAAGTAGAGATCAAAATGTGGGAGGGGCGGTGTTGGGAAGATCAGTTTTACAGCTGCGGGGTGTCTTCCGGCGGCTTGGTTTTATCCACACCCGGCACATGCAGATTACCTTCCACCACCTGGTTGCCCTCCAACTGCGGCTGGGTCACCCAGGTCAGGATGTCGTAATAACGCCGGATGTTCGCCACGAAGTGCACCGGCTCGCCGCCCCGGGCGTAGCCGTAGCGGGTCTTGCTGTACCACTGCTTCTGCGACAGGCGCGGCAGCATCTTCTTCACGTCCAGCCACTTGTTCGGGTTCAGGCCTTCCTTCTTCGCCAGGATGCGCGCGTCGTCCAGATGGCCGGTGCCGACGTTATAAGCGGCGAGGGCGAACCAGGTGCGGTCGGGCTCGGCGATCTTGTCGTCCAGCTCGTCCTTGATCTTGGCCAGGTACTTGGCGCCGCCCATGATGCTTTGCCTGGCATCCAGGCGGTTGGACACGCCCATGGCCTGGGCGGTGTTCTGGGTCAGCATCATCAGGCCGCGCACGCCGGTCTTTGAGGTGACCGCCGGTTGCCACAGCGATTCCTGATAACCGATAGCCGCAAGCAGGCGCCAGTCGACTTTTTCTTCCTTGGCGTAGGCGCGAAAGTGTTTCTCGTATTTGGGCAGCCGCTGCTGCAAATGCTGGGCGAAGGTGTAGGCGCCGACATAGCCGAGGACATCGACGTGCCCGTAATAGCGGTCTTTAAGGCGTTGCAGGGTGCCGTTCTTTTCCACCTTGTCCAGGTAGCTGTTGATCTCGTTGAGCAGGCTGTTGTCGTCGCCGGCGGCCACGGCCCAGCTCTGGTTGCTGGCATTGCCGAGGTCGAACGCCACCCGTACGTTGGGGAAGTACACCTGGTTCATCGCCACTTCGTTGGAGTCCACCAGGGTCAGGTCGATTTGCCCCTCGTCCACCATGCGCAGCAGGTCGACCACCTCGACGGCATCGGATTCTTCGTATTCGATGGCCGGGTTCTGCTTTTTAAGCGCCGCCAGTTGTTCGGCGTGGGTACTGCCCTTGAGCACCATGATCTTCTTGCCCACCAGGTCCGCCGCGTTCGTCGGGCGTGACTGGCCGTTGCGGTAGATGATCTGCGGGGTGACTTCCAGGTAAGGGTGGGAGAACCGCACCTGTTGCTGGCGCTGCTCGCTGCTGACCAGGCCGGCGGCGGCGAGCACCGGGCCGTTGGGTTTGCCCAACTGGCCGAACAGGTCGTCGAGGTTGTCGGCGGTCTCGATCTCCAGCTTCACGCCCAGGTCATCGGCAAAACGCTTGACCAGTTCGTATTCGAAACCGGTTTCACCGTTGCGGTCCTGGAAGTAAGTCGCCGGGCTGTTTCGGGTAATCACCCGCAATACGCCATCCTCCTTGATTCGCTCGAGCGTGCTGGGTTTATCAACACAGGCGCTGAGCATCAGGAAGAGTCCGGTGACGATGAGCCATCTGGCGCATCGCGGGCGCAAAGCAGTTGGGGAGAACATCTGCGCAGTATACGCAAACGACCCACGGCGCCATATCTCGACAGCGGCGGACTTGTCTGCTAGCGCCGCCAAAACTGTGCTGCAGCCCGCAGAAACGTGGCTTGGCGCCCGATTGTGACGGTTAAAATAACTGCGCGGAATGCCTTGGATAACGCCCCGATAGCGTGCAAACCGTGCCAACTGACGTTCGGCAGCCGCCAGCGGTGCCGTTTCGGGTGCCGTTGGCGATGGTTTACGCTAGAATGCACGGCCTCAAAGCACACCCCTTCCCGAGGCTGTCCCGAAGATGTTGATCCTGCGCGGCGCTCCTGCCCTTTCTGCCTTTCGCCACAGCAAACTCCTTGAACAACTGAGCCAGAAGGTTCCAGCGGTTACAGGCCTGTATGCTGAATTTGCTCACTTCGCCGACGTTACCGGCGTCTTGACCGCCGACGAACAGCAAGTGCTCGCACGCCTTCTGAAGTACGGCCCAAGCGTTCCCGTTCAAGAGCCGACCGGCCGCTTGTTCCTGGTTCTGCCGCGGTTCGGCACCATCTCGCCCTGGTCGAGCAAGGCCAGCGATATCGCCCGCAACTGCGGCCTGGAGAAGATCCAGCGCCTGGAGCGTGGTATCGCGTTCTACGTCGAAGGTGGGTTCAGCGACGCCGAGGCCGAGCTGATCGCCAGCAGCCTGCACGACCGCATGACCCAGATCATCGTCAGCCAGCTGGAACAGGCTGCCGGCCTGTTCAGCCACGCCGAACCCAAGCCGCTGACCGCGATTGACGTGCTGGGCGGTGGCCGCGCTGCGCTGGAGAAGGCCAACACCGAGCTGGGCCTGGCCCTGGCCGAAGACGAGATCGACTACCTGGTCAACGCCTTCACCGGCTTGAAGCGCAACCCCCACGACATCGAACTGATGATGTTCGCCCAGGCCAACTCCGAGCATTGCCGTCACAAGATCTTCAACGCCAGTTGGGACATCGACGGCGAAAGCCAGGAAAAAAGCCTGTTCGGCATGATCAAGAACACCTACGTGATGCACAGCGAAGGCGTTCTGTCGGCGTATAAGGACAACGCCTCGGTGATCGTCGGCTCGGTTGCCGGCCGTTTCTTCCCGGACCCTGAAACCCGCCAATACGGCGCGGTGCAGGAACCGGTGCACATCCTGATGAAGGTCGAGACCCACAACCACCCGACCGCGATTGCCCCGTTCCCGGGCGCAGCCACCGGTTCCGGCGGCGAGATCCGCGACGAAGGTGCCACCGGCCGTGGCGCCAAGCCAAAGGCCGGCCTGACCGGTTTCACCGTGTCCAACCTGCAGATCCCGGGCTTCGAACAGCCATGGGAAGTGCCGTACGGCAAGCCTGAGCGCATCGTGACGGCGCTGGACATCATGATCGAAGGCCCGCTGGGCGGCGCCGCGTTCAACAACGAATTCGGGCGTCCGGCGCTGACCGGTTACTTCCGGACCTTCGAACAGTCCATCACCACCCCCCGTGGCGATGAAGTGCGCGGCTACCACAAGCCAATCATGCTGGCTGGCGGCATGGGCAACATCCGTGAAGAACACGTCAAGAAAGGCGAGATCCTGGTCGGCTCCAAGCTGATCGTGCTCGGCGGCCCGGCAATGCTGATCGGCCTGGGCGGCGGCGCGGCTTCCTCCATGGCTACCGGCACCAGCTCGGCAGACCTCGACTTCGCCTCCGTACAGCGCGAAAACCCTGAGATGGAACGTCGCTGCCAGGAAGTCATCGACCGTTGCTGGCAGTTGGGTGACAAGAACCCCATCAGCTTTATCCACGACGTCGGCGCCGGCGGTTTGTCCAACGCCTTCCCGGAGCTGGTCAACGATGGCGACCGCGGTGGCCGCTTCGAACTGCGCAACATTCCAAACGACGAGCCGGGCATGGCCCCGCACGAAATCTGGAGCAACGAATCCCAGGAGCGTTACGTACTGGCGGTCGGCCCTGAAGACTTCGCGCGCTTCCAGGCCATCTGCGAACGCGAGCGTTGCCCGTTTGCCGTGGTCGGCGAAGCCACTGCCGAGCCGCAACTGACGGTCACCGACAGCCACTTCGGCAACAGCCCGGTGGACATGCCCCTCGAAGTGCTGCTGGGCAAGGCCCCGCGCATGCACCGCTCTGCGGTTCGTGAAACCGAGCTGGGAGATGATTTCGACCCAAGCGCCCTGGACCTGGCCGACAGCATTGAACGCGTGCTGCACCACCCGGCCGTGGCGAGCAAAAGCTTCCTGATCACCATCGGCGACCGCACCATCACCGGCCTGGTGGCCCGTGACCAGATGGTCGGCCCATGGCAGGTGCCGGTGGCCGACGTTGCCGTCACCGCCACCAGCTTCGACGTCTACACCGGTGAAGCCATGGCCATGGGCGAGCGTACGCCGCTGGCCCTGCTGGACGCCCCGGCGTCGGGCCGCATGGCCATTGGTGAAACCCTCACCAACATCGCCGCGTCGCGCATCGGCAAGCTGTCCGACATCAAGCTGTCGGCCAACTGGATGTCCGCTGCCGGTCACCCCGGTGAAGACGCGCGTCTATACGACACCGTGAAAGCGGTCGGCATGGAGCTGTGCCCGGAGCTGGGCATCACCATTCCGGTGGGCAAGGACTCCATGTCCATGGCCACCCGTTGGAACGATGAAGGCGTGGACAAGAGCGTCACCTCGCCGCTGTCGCTGATCGTCACCGGCTTCGCACCGGTCACCGACATCCGCCAGACCCTGACCCCGCAACTGCGCATGGACAAGGGCACCACCGACCTGATCCTGATCGACCTGGGCCGTGGCCAGAACCGCATGGGCGCCTCGATCCTCGCGCAAACCCACGGCAAGCTCGGCAAACAGGCGCCGGACGTGGATGACGCCGAAGACCTGAAAGCCTTCTTCGCCGTGATCCAGGGCCTCAACGCCGACGGCCACCTGCTGGCCTACCACGACCGTTCCGACGGTGGCCTGCTGACCAGCGTGGTCGAGATGGCCTTTGCCGGTCACTGCGGCCTGAACATCGTGCTCGACAGCGTTGCCGAGGATGCGTCCGAAATCAACGGCATCCTCTTCAACGAAGAGTTGGGTGCGGTGATCCAGGTTCGCCAGGACGCTACCCCGGACGTACTCGCACAGTTCAGCGCCGCTGGCCTGGACGACTGCGTCGCGGTGATCGGCCAGCCGATCAACAACGGCGAGATCAATATCTCCTTCAACGGCGACACCGTGTTTGCCGGCCAGCGCCGCTTGCTGCAACGCCAGTGGGCCGAGACCAGCTACCAGATCCAACGCCTGCGTGACAACGCCGACTGCGCCGAGCAGGAATTCGACGTGATCCTGGAAGAAGACAACCCGGGCCTGAGCACCAAGCTCAGCTTCGACGTCAACCAGGACATCGCCGCGCCGTACATCAAGAAAGGCATCCGCCCACAGGTTGCCGTGCTGCGTGAGCAGGGCGTCAACGGCCAGGTGGAAATGGCGGCCGCGTTCGACCGCGCCGGCTTCAATGCGATCGACGTGCACATGAGCGACATCCTCGCCGGTCGCGTTGACCTCAACGAGTTCAAGGGCCTGGTGGCCTGCGGTGGTTTCTCCTACGGCGACGTACTGGGTGCCGGCGAAGGCTGGGCCAAGTCGGCCCTGTTCAACAGCCGTGCCCGCGATGCGTTCCAGGGCTTCTTCGAACGCAACGACAGCTTCACCCTGGGTGTGTGCAACGGTTGCCAGATGATGTCCAACCTCCACGAGCTGATCCCGGGCAGCGAGTTCTGGCCGCACTTCGTGCGTAACCGTTCCGAGCAGTTCGAGGCCCGTGTCGCCATGGTGCAGGTGCAGGAATCCAACTCGATCTTCCTGCAAGGCATGGCCGGTTCGCGCATGCCGATCGCCATCGCCCACGGTGAAGGCCATGCCGAGTTCGAAAGCGAAGAGGCGTTGCTCGAGGCCGATCTGTCCGGCTGCGTGGCCATGCGTTTCGTCGACAACCACGGCAAGGTCACCGAAAGCTACCCGGCCAACCCGAACGGCTCGCCGCGCGGGATCACCGGCCTCACCAGCCGCGACGGTCGCGTGACCATCATGATGCCGCACCCGGAGCGTGTGTTCCGCGCCGTGCAGAACTCGTGGCGCCCGGAAGAGTGGGACGAAGACGGTGCGTGGATGCGCATGTTCCGCAACGCCCGCGTGTGGGTGAACTAAGGCCGTGTACAAGCTTGCCTTCTTTGTGCCCGACAGCCATGTGGAGACCGTGAAAACCGCCGTCTTCGCTGCTGGCGGCGGGCGCATCGGCGACTACGACCGCTGCGCCTGGCAAGTGCTGGGCCAGGGCCAGTTTCGCGCGTTGGACGGCAGCCAGCCGTTTATCGGGCAGGTTGGCCAGGTTGAAGTGGTTGAAGAATGGAAGGTCGAGCTGGTAGTGGCGGGTGAGTTGATCAACGCGGTGGTAGCCGCATTGAAGCTCAGCCACCCCTATGAGACACCGGCTTATGAAGTGTGGCAGTTGGCGGATCTTTGATCGGCAGGCTGTCATAACAAGAAACCCGCTGGGCCAGGTTGGCCAGCGGGTTTTTTGTGGGCAGTCAATCAGCCGGGGTCAGGACCTTACGGTGCGGGGATTAACCCCACTTCGGCCCGCAACGCTTCTATCAATGTGTTTTCGTAGCTGAACCGCTTGCCCTGCATCGGCTCCCAGCGCTCCACATAAAACAGGCCGTTGTCGTCGACCTTGATCGGCGTCGACACGATCTCCCCGCTGCGCGAGCGATGCAGCACGTTGTTCTGCGACGGCGACGGGCGTTCGATCAAGAACAGGCCGGGTCGATTCAGCCGTGATCTGTCCACCGGCACGAAGGGGGCGGGTGCTTTAATACCGGCAACACCGGCGTCCAGGACGAAGTCACTGCGCAATGCGGTCCTGAAAGGGTTCACGCCCTCGCTGACGGACTCCCAGCTACCGGGGCGAATGTTCTGGGCCAACGCAGGGGCCGTATCCCGGACATGCAGGCTGACCGCGCCTTGCAGCTCCACCAGGCCAGGCACACCCAGGTAGGTATTGGTGTGGGCGCTGCCAACGAAGGCGATCCACTTGTGAGGCCCATGCGTCGCCTGATCCTCCTTGATCACCTTGGAGGCGAAGTAACTGAACATCTGGTTGCGGGACACGTCTGCGTCCCCTAGCCCCTTGATATGGTAACTGGCGGTGCAATCCAGGGCGCGGATGCGCAGGCCATGCCGGGCGGCAACCTGGATAACCTCGGTATAGGTATCGCTACCTTTATAGTCCGGCATATGACCGCCATCCAGCTGCATGAGATAACGCCTGAGGTTGTTCGGCAACCGTTGTGTGCTCAAGAACATATCCAGCTCCGCCTGATGCATATCGGTCAGCAGGTGTTCCACATACAGCGTCTTGAACTCCAGCTCCTTGAGTTTCCCCATGTAGTCGCGCAGCCAGCGTTTGCTGGATTGGGCCGAGTGGGCTTCACCGAGGACCAGCCCGGCGAATTTGCTGCGGCTCACGCTCTCCAGCAGTGCCTCCGGGCTTTTCGGTGAGCCCAGGACCGACGGCTTTGGCCGGTCCTGCGCCAGATAGTCGGTCAGGTCTGTACGCGCATCTGTGCTCAGGCGCCGCCTGGCGTCTCGGAAGGCCTGGTAGGCTTCGCGCTGGTCCGGATTTTGTGGGGGGTAGCGGGTGTCCAGCCCACGATGTTCTCTCATTTGTCGGAGGATGCTTTCCTGCTGTGAGTGGGGAATGTCGTAATCGCTGTAATGCGTCGCCACGCCAGCTGTCGCTGTGCTGGCAGAGGCTGCCGGCTCAGGGGCTTTGTACGGGGTGTGCAGGCTCAAACGGTAATCGCCCTTGGCCAACGGGTCACCCGCGATAGCGCCAGGCGTATCGACCCAGAGGCCCTCTGGCTGGTCGGTACCGGCATCCGCCACGCGCAGTGCGACCGCATCCTGCAGGTCCGCCAGGCCAGGTGTGTCATCGAAAGTCCGCAGGCGGGAGTGATCGACCAGGGCAATCCAGCGCTCATCCTGTTCGTTGAGGGCATCGGCCTCGATGGTTTTGTGGGAGTAGAAGTTTCTGACACTGTTGCCCCGTGGCGTGGTCGGCGGGGTCTCGCCCATCTGCAGGGCATCGTCCAGCAGGTAAGATGTGGAAGCGTCCAGGGCCTTGACCTTCAGGCCCTTCTGCTGGGCTTTGCGCACCAGGCTGACGTAGGAATACTCGGCATCCTTGGCGAAACCCAGGGCTTTATCCACGGCCTTGAGGTGTTTTTCGATGTGTCGCCAGGATTTGCCGCTGTTGAGCTTCTCCAATTTGGCGCGGAAGACATCGGTGGGCAGGTATTCGATGTACAGATGCTTGAAGCCATTGCTGATCAAGGCGTCCATCTGGGTAATCAGCAATTGTTTGCTGGCGATGGAGCCCGGTATCGCGCCAATGACCAGGTTCTTGTTGCCGCTGAAGGCGTCGCTGGTGAGCAGTTGTGAGAACGACGTGCTGGCGTCAATGGCCGGGGGGGCGGCGCGGGGCGGTAATGGGTCGAGCGTTTTGAAAAAATCCTGGGCGTCGGTTGTCAGGCGTTCGGCTTGTTGAAGATAAGTCGTACGCACGGATTTGAGCTCCCTGGCGGCATTTCCCAGAAGTACGTCCCGCGCGCCGAAATCCCATTCAGACCGCAGCAGCATCTCGGCCCGCACATCCGGGTTCAGCACCTGCTCCAGTCTGTCGGTGTACTTCATCGGAATCTCATAAGGCTTGAGCGGCTCCGGTGTGTCGGGCAGTTTTTCATACTTCGGGGCACCACCGGTGACGCCGGTACGTCTCCATATTCCTTGTGCATCGGGTGCGGCCACGCGGGTGGTGGAGACCAGCTTGCCGGTAGCCGGATCAAGCCGATACAGCAAATAACGGCCGATCGGGTCCGGTATCTTTTTCGCCCAAAGCGCCTCGCCATCGAACAGCACCGCTTGCATGTTTTCAAGCACCTGTGGCTTGGGTTCCAGGGGCCGAATCAGTTTCAAGGCCTCGCTTGGAACGTCGACGTGCTTGATGACTTGGCGCGCAGCTGGTTTTGCAAGTTGTTTGAGGGATACCAAGGCCGGGCGCAAATCGGTGAAAGCTGCACCGGCGCTGTTGAGTACATAACCGACCAAGTGTTCCACCGCAGCAGCGGTATCGCCCTGGTGATAGGCATGCAAGGCCAGCATGCCGTCCTTGAACGCCAGCAACATGCCCAGGCTGAGACTCAGGGTGGGGAACGGTGCGGTGGCAACTGCGGTGACCCATTCCACGCAGGTCCACAAAATGCCGGTGATCATCTGGGTGCGATTGGAGGTAGTGCCTTCAACATCGTCGATCCTGCGTTGCAGCTTCATGTTGTACAGCGTCTGGCGTAGATCCTGCAGCGGGGTTTGCCTATGGGTCGAGTCATAACGTGCCGGGCTGATGTCGGTTTTATTCAGGTCTTCGGGCAGTTGTGCCTTGGCCTCCTCGAGGAAGGCGCGTACGCGAACCTGGGACTGAGCGCCGACCCGCAGAGTGAAATAGCCCACCATGCCGGGAACCTTTTTCAGCAGGTAATTGAACTGCCGAGCCTCGCGAAAACTGATACCGTCCGGCGCGTTGGGGGTGTAGAGCAACGTCGGGAAGTCGGCGTGGCTGAAGAGGAAGTTGTCGATTACCCATTCGCCGTCCACCAGCAGGCGGTGGATAGCGTAATTGCTGCGAGTTGCTATGGCGTTATCGCCCATGCTGGCAATGCTGCGGTTGAGCCACTCCCAATCGACCCCGGCAATGTATCCCAGCAGGCGGCACTCCAACGCGGCGTTCTGCATCTGGAGCTGGGTGATGCTCAGTGTTGCATTGCGCCGCAGGTCATAGTCCGCGCTGCCGGCGTTCAGCAGCCGGGTTTTGACCTCTTTGATGTAGCTGTCGCCCACCCATGTACCGGTGACCGAGCGGGCGACCTTTTCAGCAGTCAACGGGCTCAGGTCAATGCCTTTCGGGCCTGTGAAACGGGCTGATCGAGAAAATTTTTCGTCGATAAGCCCCACGCTGTCGGCATAGCCGTCGCGGTACAACTGTGTGTAGGTCTGGGGAGGCGGGGTCGTGCCAAACAGTACCGGCGGTGAAAGTGCCCATACGGTGTCGGGGTCGACATCGTTCTGGCGGCGTCCCAGAAGTTCGTTGAGGCGTTTTTTTGCCTGTTCATGCAGGTAATCGGAGAAGCTGGGAAAGTGTGCATCAGACAATGGATGGTCATTGTAGGTGTGCCATACGCCTTCGCCGTCTTCGGCCAGTTTCAGCAGTGTCTGGCGATTGTCGATGCTGGTTGAGCGGTACCAGTTCGGGGTGCTGAATTCATAGTCATCGATCCGGGTCGCCAGCACATGGGCCGACATGGCCTTGAGGCAGCTGGCGTAGCTGCCTATGTTGGCGAAACTGATCTCTTTGTATTCCAGGTCGTGAGGCTTGAAGCTCAGGCCGGACAATACCCGCTTCATCGCTCCCCGGAAACGCAGGGCGACCCGTGTGACCAGATAGTCCGTGAGGGTTCCTGGCGGAAGTTTCGTGCCGTTGTCCAGGCTCCAGCCGAGGATATGGTTCTGGCACGCGATCTCGCTGTCGAATGCCTGGAACTGCTGTTCCCGAGGCGCCTTGGGCGTGCACAGCAACAGGCGGATGACCGCGCCGCTGGAGTCGTTTTGGCGCAGTACCCAAATGTCCTGCAACTGGGCTTCGTGCAGCGACAGAGTGGCGGCGCTCAGTTGGGGATTGGTGCCCTGGCGCAGGTCCTGCACCAATCGAAAGTCGCTTTCACTGAGGTGGCCTTGCAGCAGTGCGGTGTAGGCCAGCGCGTTGATCCGCTGGTCGAGCATCTGTTCGATCCCGCGGCTGACCTCGGGTTTTGCATGCATCTGCTGTTGCATGTCGGCAAAGTCGATACGTGGTTGCAGGGTGCCCAGCAATTGCGTCAGCCACTCTACTGTCAGGTCCTCATAGGCTGCGGGTAGCGCCGCTCCTTGATAGGTAAATGTGGTTTTGTTCAGGAAGTCCGAACCCGGCAGGGCATCCCCTGCTTGCAGCCCACGCAGGGCCAGGTCGATCAGGTTGCGCTCGTGTTGGTACTCGCCGATGGGGGCAACGTAACGCCGGGTGTTGATTACCAGGTGTTCCGGCACCAGGTCGTGGATATCCAGATCATCGCTCAGGCGTTCGAGCAACTGATAGCGAGCCAGGGTTTCGGGGGTGGTGACGGGGTTCAGCAGGTCGAGCAGGTTCTGGCGGGCGTCGTTGTAACTTGCCAGGTGTTCGGCGAGCTTGGCGCGACGGGTTTCGCTGGCGCTGCGGTACCAGTCCGGGGCGCTGTTGCGCAGGTGGCGTTCCAGCAAGCGCTGAGCGCGCCACGCCAGGCGCGCGTCGAGGTCGGGCAGGGCGGCAGTGATGGCGAGGTCAAGGGCACTGATCAACTGCGCGGAATCTTGTGTCGGGTTATCGACCAGGCTCAAGGCCCGATCGATGTCTTGAGTGCGTTTGTCGATCAGGGCGTTGTAGGTGTGTTCAAACAGCGGCCTATCGCTGATTGGCGCCAGTTCCAACGGCCAGATGGCGCCAGGCGTCACGTCGCGATAACGCACAGGCAACAGTCGCATGAATTCGCGTCGCTGCTCGGCATGCTCCATGCCTTGCAGCAAGTGCGTATTGAGTTGCGCCAGCGAGCCGAATGCCTCGATCCCGCGCGAAGGCGTGAACAGCATCACTTCACCTACCGCTGGTGCAGCGGTCAGACCGACGGCCACAGGGCTGGAGGTTTCGGTCAGCACAAAGGCGCCGGCCAGTTCCACCGTCCGTTCCTGGTAACGAAAGCTCAGTGCATACAGGCCTGGGCGCAAGGTGGCGCCCAGCGGTACACGTTCCAGCAGGGCCTTTTGTTGCGGGTGCAGCAGGCGGTCCTGAGCGCTGACCGCCGTTTCATTGGCCAGGGCGGTGTAGCCAGCTTCAAAGGTCATGAAGGATTTGCGTGGCTTGCCGTCGATCTGTTCGTTGCGATCGAGTGCCAGCAGATACGTATTCAAGCTGGACTTGAGTGCTTCGACTCGGGTGAGCAGATCGCCCTGGGTGATGTCTTGATAGAGGGTGCGACTCTTGGCCAGGAACTGCTGGCGGTAACGCTTCAGGATGCCGTTGGTTTTTTCCAGGTAGGCCAGTTCGGCAGAAGGTGTGTGTTCGGGCACTAGCGGCTTTTCGATCTGCAGCAGGTGGTGCCCGATCTGATTGAGGTGGCCTTTGATACCTTCAAAGGTCTGGGATGTTGTGCTCACAGGTACGCTCTCCATGCGGGGATAAGAACCTTGAGCATGCGCAGGCGGACCATCGGCCGGGAGGTAGATAAGTAGGTTTTTTGATTGGCGGGAATGAATCTACCCGACGACAACCTGCATGTTTCCTACAACCCTTTCAGGTTGTCCCTAGGAACTCACCTCACTAACCTTCGCCAGTCGCTGCTTATTCAGCGACCGGGACTGCAAGCCCGCCGAAACCTCACCAGTTAGTCACAAGCGCCTTTATAATTGCGGCGCTTTTTCATGGTCGTCATTTATGGCGGCTGTGTGCGGGAGACCTTCGGGTCTACCGAGATTTACTGGTGATTCTCGGTCTTGCAGGCCTGCACACAGCTGCCACCCATCAACTGCAAGTGATGCTGGCAGCTCTTACTTCACACCAGAGGTTTACCATGATCAAAGACAGTCCAAATCCCCCATCCGCCTCTCAACCCACCGACCAACTCTTCACCGTACTTCCCCATCTGAACAGCGAAACCTTGCTTGCCAATGCATCCCAGGACCTGGCGTCCGTGCAGGCGCTGGCGGCCCATCTGGCGTTTGATATCGATGGCTCGCAGCGTGATGCGGTGCTGGGGATTCATCGGATGGTGGAGGGGATCCAGTTGATGGTGGATCGAGTGCTGGATTTATCCGAGGTGCCTGCGCAGCAGTAATTCGGCGCCTATCAGGTCCATTCGCGAGCAAGCCCGCCCCCACATTTTGATCGATGCCCGACTTGGCAATGCGGTCAAAGGTGGGAGTGGGCTTGCCCGCGATTGGCCGCGAAGGTCACCGCAGCTCTATACCCTGGCGCCTACGTCACGGCCACTGACCAAGCGCTCCAGTACTTCCCCCAACCCCGACGCCTGGTCACCCATCACCAGGTGCCAGACCCCGCTATCCAGCTGGCGCACACCCTGGCAACCCAACGCCGTCAGTTGCGCTTCGGACACCACCGAATCATCGCCCAACTCCACCCGCAGCCGGGTCATCGCCACCGCTTCCAGCTGGCGCACATTGCCTCGACCGCCCAGTGCGGCCAGCCATTGTTCGGCCTCCTGCACATTCACCGCAGCCGGCTTATCCACAGGCGCAGCCGTTACGGGAGCGGGGGCCACAAACCCCGGCATCGCCAACCGAATCTCATCGGCAATGCTGTCCGCCAGCGGCCCGACCACCACCTGCAAACTGCCGCCATTGCCGGGGCGAACCACGGCCATGGCGCCCAGGGCTTTCAACTCGGCATCCACGGCTTTGTTGCGGTCGACCATGTCCAACCGCAGGCGCGTGGTGCAGGCGCCCACACTGAGCAAATTGGCCGCACCGCCCAAGGCCCGGATATAAGCCGTGGCGCGCTGGTTATCAGTCATCGCTTCAGCCTGTGCCACCTGGATATCCTCACGGCCCGGGGTCTTCAGGTTGAAGCGGCGGATGCAGTAGCTGAACACGCTGTAGTAGATCGCCGCGTATGCCAGGCCCACCGGGATTACCAGCCAGCCGTTGGTGGATTTGCCCCAGCCCAGCACCATGTCGATAAACCCACCGGAGAAGGTAAAGCCCAGGTGGATATTCAGCATATTGGTCACCGCCATCGACAGGCCGGTGAGCAGTGCATGGATCAGGTACAGGAACGGCGCGAGGAACATGAACGCGAATTCAATCGGCTCGGTCACCCCGGTGAGGAACGACGTCAGGGCCATGGACAGGAAGATCCCGCCCATCACCTTACGCCGCTCCGGCAGGGCGTTGCGGTACATCGCCAGGCAGGCGGCGGGCAGGCCGAACAGCATCACCGGGAACATGCCGGTCATGAACTGGCCACCTTTGGGGTCGCCGGCAAAATAGCGGGTCAGGTCGCCGGTGACGACGGCACCGGTGACCGGGTCGGTAAAGGTACCGAACACAAACCACGCCATATTGTTGAGGATATGGTGCAAACCGGTGACGATCAGCAGGCGGTTGAACACGCCAAATACGAACGCGCCGAAGCTGCCGCTCTCCATCAGCAATACGCCGAAGCTGTTGATGCCGTGCTGGATCGGCGGCCAGATCAGGCCGAAGATCACCCCCAGCGCCACCGCCGAGAACCCGGTGACAATCGGCACAAACCGCCGCCCGCCGAAGAACGCCAGGTACTCCGGCAGCTTGATGTCCTTGAAGCGGTTATACAGCGCACCGGCCATCAGGCCGCTGGCGATACCGGCGAGCATGCCCATGTTGATGCTGCTGTCCATCACCTTGAGGGTGGAGATCATCACCAGGTAGCCAATCGCCCCGGCCAGTCCCGCCGTGCCGTTATTGTCACGGGCAAAGCCCACGGCGATGCCGATGGCGAAGATCAGCGCCAGGTTGGCGAAAATCGCCTGCCCGGCATCGTGCATCACCGCGATGTTCAACAGGTCGGTGTCACCCAATCGCAGCAGCAGGCCGGCAATCGGCAGGATGGCGATGGGCAGCATCAGTGCGCGGCCCAGGCGTTGCAGCCCTTCGATGAATAATTGGTGCATGGCGGGTCTCCTTTTTCTTGTTGTTGTCAGCTCAGCGGCCAGTGGTGTTGACAGGCTTGGCGAACCGCCCTGGCGCTGCTCAGGTCAAGCAGGCCAAGGCTCAGTTGCCGGCATTGCGCCGCGTCCAGGTGACGGACGCGGTCCTTGATTTCTGCGATTTGCGGCGGGCTGATGGACAACTCGCTGACCCCCAGGCCGACCAGCACCGGCGTGGCCAGCGGATCGGACGCCAGGGCGCCGCACACGCCGACCCAACGTTTGTGTTTCGCCGCACCGGCGCAGGTCTGGGCGATCAGCCGCAACAGCGCCGGGTGCAGCGCATCGACACGCGCGGCGAGGCCGGCATGGTCGCGGTCCATGGCCAGGGTGTACTGGGACAGGTCATTGGTGCCGATGGACAGGAAGTCCGCGTGCTCGGCCAATTGTTCGGCCATCAGCGCCGCAGCGGGCACTTCGATCATCACCCCCAACTCGGGGCGTTGGTTCAGTTCCAGCTCTGCACACAACTCATCCAGGCGCTGGCGAATCTGCAGCAGTTCGTCGACTTCGCTGACCATCGGCAACAGGATGCGGCAGCGTTGCAAGGGGCTGACTTGCAGGAGGGCGCGCAATTGCTGATCGAGCAGTTCAGGGCGCACCTGGGCCATGCGAATACCGCGCAGGCCCAGCACCGGGTTGGCTTCGACGGGCAGCGGCAGGTAATCGAGCTGCTTGTCGCCACCGACGTCGATGGTGCGGATGATCACCGACTTGTCGCCCATGGCATCCAGCACGGCTTGATAGGCGTGGCATTGTTCCTGTTCATCCGGCGCAGTGCGGCGGTCGACGAAGAGGAACTCGGTGCGCAGCAGGCCGACGCCGTCAGCGCCATTTTCAAAGGCCACCTGGGCCTCGGCGCTGGAGGCGACATTGGCGGCCACTTCGATGTTCACGCCATCGCGGGTTTGCGCCGGTTGTTGGGCCTGGGCCTGTTGCTGCCGGCGACGCAGTATCTGCGCGTCGCGGATCCGGTGGACTTCGGCATGACGCGCCGCGCTGGGGGCCAGTTCCAGGCGGCCGTTGCCGGCGTCGAGCACCACGCGCTGGCCGTGCGGCACATCGAGCACCTCAGCGCCCAACGCGACGACACATGGCAAGCCTTTGCCCCGCGCCAGGATGGCGACATGGGACGTGGCGCCACCTTCGGCCATGCAGATCCCGGCAGCCTGTTGCGCGCTCAGTTGCAGCAAATCCGAAGGGGTCAGTTCATGGGCGCTGACAATCGCTCCCGCAGGCAATTCGAAATGCCAGGCTTCACCCAACAGTGCGCGCAGGACCCGTTGTTGCAGGTCGCGCAGGTCGTTGGCGCGTTCGGCGAACAGCGGCTTGCCCAGGGCCAGCAATACCGCGCACTGCGCCTGGATCGCATCGCGCCAGGCATGGGTGGCGGCGCTGCCGTGTTCGATAGCTTCGGTGGCGGCGTTCAGCAGGGCGGGGTCTTCGAGCAGGGCCAGGTGGGCGGCGAAAATCTCTTCTTCTTCGACGGCCTTGCGTTGGCGCGCCTGGTCCAGGGTGCTGCGGATTTCACCGCGCACCTGCTCCAGGGCTGCGTCCAGGCGTTGCAGTTGTTCGTCAGTGACGTGATGGCCGGGGTCCGACGGCAACTCGATACCCGCCAGCCGAAACAACGGCCCGCAGACCAGTCCCGGTGCCGCGCACACGCCCTGCAACACATCAACTTCCGTGGTTGCCCGGCGCGGCATGGCGACGACCGGTGCGTGGGGTTCAGCCTTGACGGCGGCGGACAAGGCCGCGACCAGCGCCTGCAGCGCGGCCTCGGCGTCCTTGCCGCGACAGGTCACGCGCACCTCGTCGCCTTCGCCAATGCCCAGCCCCATCAGACCGATCAGGCTGTCGCAGGCGGCCGACCTGGCGCCGAAGTGCACCTGCGCCTGGCTGCTGAAACCCTGGGCGGTCTTGCGAATCAACGCCGCCGGTCGTGCGTGCAGGCCGCCACGGTGCGTCACGTGCACGCTGGCGCTGGCTTCGGCGACGGCGTAATCCACAGCCGTTTGCTGCGCTGCGTTCGCACGCGGCACAACCTGCACCAAGGGGTCGCCCTGCTTGACGGTTTTCGCGGCCAGCGGGCGCAGTTCAAAGTGTTCGCCATTGGTGAGGATGATCAGGCTGACCAGGCTTTTGCATTGGCGGGCGATACGGTCCAGGTCAAAGCGCACCAGCGCCTGGCCATTGCTGACCCGCGCGCCTTCCTTGACCAGCAGGGCAAACCCTTCGCCGTTCAATTCGACCGTGTCGATGCCGATGTGCAGCAACACTTCGGCGCCGTTGTCGGCGCGTATCGTCAAGGCGTGGCCGGTGCGGGCGACGTGGATGACCACGCCATCGCACGGCGCATGCAGGCAATCGTTGAGCGGGTCGATCGCCATGCCGTCGCCCAGGGCGCCGCTGGCGAACACGTCGTCAGGCACGTTGCCCAGGGCCAGTAACGGCCCGCTGAGGGGGGCGTTGAGGGTCAGTTCATTATTGTTGTTGGGCATGGGCACGGTACTCATCAGGAAAGCGCGACTCAGTGAGTGCGGGTAACTTTGCTCAGGTGGCGCGGCTGGTCCGGGTCCATGCCTCGGGCGACGGCCAGGCCGGCCGCCATGACATAGAAACTCTGGATCGCCAGGATCGGGTCCAGGCTCGGGTGTTCGGCGCGGCTCAGGGTCAAGTCGCGTTCGGCGATATCGTCCGGTGCTGCGAGCAGCACGCGGGCACCGCGTTGGCGCATATCGGCGGCCAGGCTCAACAAGCCGGCTTGCTCGGCACCCCGTGGTGCGAAGACCAGCAGCGGGTAGTCCGCGCCGATCAAGGCCATCGGCCCGTGGCGTACCTCGGCGCTGCTGAAGGCTTCGGCCTGGATCGCCGAGGTTTCCTTGAGCTTGAGCGCCGCTTCCTGGGCGATGGCAAAACCGGCGCCCCGGCCGATCACCATCAGTTGCTGGCAGCCGCGCAGCGCCTCGATGGCGGGCGTCCAGTCCTGCCCGGCGGCTTCACGCAGGCCTTCGGGCAGGGCCTGGCAGGCCTGCAGCAAGTCGGGCTCCTGGTTCCAGTGGCCGATCAACAGCGCGCTGGCGCTGAGGGTGGCAATAAAGCTCTTGGTCGCGGCCACGCTGAGTTCCGGCCCGGCGCACAGGGGCACATGGAATTCGCAGGCGGCTTCCAGCGGCGAGTCCTCGGCGTTGACCAGCGAGATGCTCAAGGCGCCACGCTTGCGCAGCAGGCGCAGGCTGTTGACCAGGTCCGGGCTTTGCCCCGACTGGGAGAAACCGAACGCCACCTGGCCGCTGACTTTCATGGGTGCTTGCAACAAGGTCACCACCGACATCGGCAACGACGCCACCGGAATGCCGACATGCTGCATGGCCAGGTAGGCGAAATAGCTGGCGGCGTGGTCCGAGCTGCCCCGCGCAATGGTCATCGCCACTTGCGGCGGCTGGCGGCGAAGGCGGCCGGCGACTTCGTCCAGCAGCGGGCCCAGGCGTTGCAGTTGCGCCGCGACGGCGTCACCGGAGGCCAAGGCCTCTTCAAGCATTTTTGAAGACAATGGTTTCTCCTTCGACCATGACGTCGGTGAGGTGCAGGGAACGGTCCAGGCGCACGCAGTCGGCAAAGCTGCCGGGTTGCAGGCGGCCGCGTTGTTCCAGGCCCAGGTAGTCCGCCGGAAATTGCGACAGGCGTTGTGAGGCTTCGCTGATGGGCAGGCCGATTTTCACCAGGTTGCGCAGCGCCTGATCCATGGTCAGGGTGCTGCCGGCCAGGGTGCCGTCGGCCAGGCGCACGCCGCCCAGGCATTTGGTCACGGTGTGGCTGCCCAGCTTGTATTCGCCGTCGGGCATGCCGGCGGCCGCGGTGGAGTCGGTGACGCAGTACAGGCACGGGATCGCGCGCAGGGCCACGCGCATGGCGCCGGGGTGCACGTGGAGCAAATCCGGGATCAGCTCGGCGTACTTGGCGTGGGCCAGTGCCGCGCCGACGATGCCGGGTTCGCGGTGATGCAACGGGCTCATGGCGTTGTACAAATGGGTGAAGCTGGTGGCGCCGGCGGCGAGGGCGGCGACGCCTTCTTCATAGCTGCCCAGGGTGTGGCCGATCTGCATGCGCACGCCGCGCTCGCTGAGGGCGCGGATCAGGGCGTCGTGGCCGGCGATTTCCGGGGCGATGGTGATCACCCGGATCGGCGCCAGGCGCAGGTAGGCTTCGACTTCGGCCATCAAGGCGGTGTGGGCGAAGTTGGGCTGCGCACCGAGTTTTCCCGGGTTGATGTAGGGGCCTTCCAGATGCACGCCGAGTACCCGGGCGCTGCCCGTAGGACGCTGCTCGCAGAAGCGCCCGAGTTGGCCCAGCACGCTGGAGATTTCGTCCACCGGCGCGGTCATGGTGGTGGCCAACAGCGACGTGGTACCAAAACGCACATGGGTGCGGGTGATGGTCTCGAAAGCGTCGGCGCCTTCCATGATGTCTTTACCGCCGCCGCCGTGGACGTGCAGGTCGATAAAACCCGGCAGCAGGTAGGGCAAGTCGTTTTCAGCCGGGTCGCAAGGTTCGCCCTCGATGGCGATGACCTTGCCGTGCTGGTGCACCAGGCGGCCGCGCATCCAGCCGTGGGGCGTGAGGATAGTGTCTTCGGACATGGGCAGTTTCTCTAAGGCCGCAATTCGGCGGCAAAGTCATAACGGCGAAGCTCTGCGACAAAGTCGTAGTAGTCGTTGCGGCAGTAGGTGTCGGTGATTTCGATCGGCGTGTTGTCGGCGGTGTAGCCGACCCGGGTCATCAGCAGCATGGCGGTGCCGGGGGCGATGCCCACCAGCCGGGCGAATTCGTCCGAGGCGTTGATCGCCTGGATGTGTTGCAGGGCGCGAACGATGGGTTTGCCGATGCCTTCCAGGTATTCGTACAGCGAATGGCCGATGGCTTGCGGCTGCGGCAGTACCGAGGCGGGCATGGCGGTCATCTCGATGGCCATCACGGTGTCATCGGCCTTACGCAGGCGTTTGAGACGCGCCACCTTGTCGGTCGGCGACAGGCACAGGCGGATCAGTTCTTCGTGGGTCGGCGGGGTGATCTCGCGCTCCAGCCATTGGGAGCTGGGCACAAAGCCCTTGAGGCGCAACATCTCGCTGAACCCCGACAAGCGCGACAGCGGCTGTTCCAGGCGTGGCGTGATAAAGGTGCCGGAACCCTGGCTGCGGCGGATCAGGCCTTGGGCGAACAACACTTCCAGCGCTTTACGGGCGGTCACCCGCGAAATGCTCAGCTGTTCGCTGAGGGCGCGCTCCGAGGGCAGGGCCTGTTCGGATTTCCACTGGCCGGCATGGATCGCCGCTTCCAGGTTGCGGGCCAATTGCAGGTACAGCGGCGTGGATTGTTTGTCGTCGGGACGCAGCGTCAGGATGGGGTTCATCTATGAGGTTTCCGATGCGGTTATTGGAGTGTTGTCGCCCGGTATTGGCCGGAAGCTAATACCACTTAAATACCATGTCAATGCTGCCAAAACGGTGCGAGTACCGGTTTCAGGGCGCCTTAATGGTGCCTGGTATCAAGTGGTATTAGAGAGGTCTTTATCGCGCGCAGAAGTGCGCAGCCCGCGCGGTGAACTGGTATTCACCGGCAGGCGAGGGAGGGGGAGGGAAATATTTTTAATTAAATTACGAACGGTCGAAGATTTACGGGCGGATCTCGATCAGCGTGCCGTCCTTGACCAGGTTCCAGACTTCGCGCATGTCGACGTTGCGCATGCCGATGCAGCCGTCGGTCCAGTCCAGGGTGTGGAACCACTGCTCCGGGTACTCTTCGGTGTCGGGCGTGCCGTGGATCATGATCATGCTGCCGGGCTTCACCCCTTCGCGGCGGGCGCGGGCGGCATCGCTGATATTCGGGTAGGAGATGTGCATGGACAGGTAGTAGCGGTCGCTGGTCTTGCGCCAGTCGATCCAGTACAGGCCTTCCGGGGTGCGGCGGTCGCCCTCGATCAGCTTGTGGCCCTTGGGGTTTTTGCCCAGGGAAATCCGATAGGTCTTGAGGGGCTTGCCGTCGTTGATCAACTGCAATTGGTGGGCGGACTTGAGCACCAGGACTTTTTCGACCGTCTTGCCGCCCAGGGTTTCCACGGTAGAAGCCGGCGAAAGCGTGGCGAACGACAGGCAGATCAGAGCAAGCAACCAACGCATTAAAACGGTATCCCTGTGGCGACGAGCTGCCGAATGGTTATTGGGCGGGCTTGGAAAGAGGTGGCACGGCTTCGCTGCGCACCGGGAAGGACTGCTGGCGGCGGTCGGCGAAAAAGTATTCTAGGGTACGCCCGACCGTGCGGAAAGCCAGCTCGGACCAAGGGATGTCCGCCTCGTCGAACAGCTGCACTTCGAGGCTTTCGGGGCCTGCGGCGAAGTCCAGGTCGACCAGTTCGGCGCGGTAGAAGATATGCACCTGGCTGATGTGCGGCACATCGATCAGGGTGTAGAGGCTCAGGTTGCGCACCCGGGCGCAGGCCTCTTCCAGGGTTTCGCGCATGGCGGCCTGTTCCACGGTCTCGCCGTTTTCCATGAAGCCTGCGGGCAGGGTCCAGTAACCCAGGCGCGGCTCGATGGCGCGGCGGCACAGCAGCACTTTATCGCCCCATACCGGCAGGGTGCCGGCGACGATATTGGGGTTCTGATAGTGAATGGTCGAGCAGTGATCACACACGAAACGCAGGCGGGCGTCGCCTTCGGGAATGCGCTGGGTAACCGGTTTACCGCACTGGCTGCAGAAATTCATGCTGGGGTTCCTGGAAAGTGCGTCTATCTTGGCTTGGCTGGCAGGGCCCTGCAAGTTGTCGTTTAGCGACATGCTCCGGGTTTTGGGGTTGGGCGCCCGGCGGCTTTGGTGCATGATGCAAGGTAGCCAACAGACCGAGATGACTCATGCTGGACGAGCTACTTCGCCGGGTAAGCAATCACACCCCCCACACGCTGGAAACCGATGGGCGTTTCCCCGAGGCCGCGGTGCTGGTGCCGATTACCCGCAGTGACGAACCTGAGCTGATCCTGACCCTGCGCGCCAGCGGCCTGTCGACCCATGGTGGCGAAGTGGCCTTTCCCGGCGGGCGCCGCGACCCCGAAGACCCGGACCTGATCTTCACCGCCCTGCGTGAAGCCGAAGAAGAAATCGGCCTGCCCCCCGGCCTGGTGGAAGTCATCGGCCCGCTGAGCCCGTTGATCTCCCTGCACGGCATCCGGGTCACGCCCTATGTGGGGGTGATCCCCGACTACGTCGAATACCTGGCCAACGATGCCGAGATTGCCGCCGTCTTCAGCGTGCCTTTGGATTTTTTCCGACAGGACCCGCGCGAACATACCCACCGCATCGATTACCAGGGCCGCAGTTGGTACGTGCCCAGTTATCGCTTCGGCGAATACAAGATCTGGGGCCTGACGGCAATCATGATCGTCGAGTTGATCAACCTGCTTTATGACGACGCCCAGATCAGCCTGCACCAGCCGCCCAAGAGCTTCATCAATACCTAAGCCGTCGTTTGAACGGCCAGCCGTGAGGGAAAACCATGAAATACCGCCTGGGCGATGCCCGCGTCGAGACCCATCCACGCAGCTGGGTAGCGCCGAATGCCACGCTGGTGGGCAAGGTCAAGCTGGAGGAAGGCGCCAACGTTTGGTTCAACGCGGTGCTGCGTGGCGACAACGAGCTGATCCTGATCGGCAAGAACAGCAACGTCCAGGACGGCAGCGTGATGCACACCGACATGGGCTACCCGCTGACCCTGGGCACCGGCGTGACCATCGGCCATAACGCCATGCTGCACGGCTGCACGGTCGACGATTACAGCCTGATCGGTATCAACGCGGTGATCCTCAACGGCGCCAAGATCGGCAAGCACTGCATCATCGGCGCCAACTCGCTGATCGGCGAAGGCAAGGAAATCCCCGATGGCTCCCTGGTGATGGGCTCGCCGGGCAAGGTCGTGCGTGAATTGACCGACGCACAGAAGCGGATGCTGGAAGCCAGCGCCGCGCACTATGTGCATAACGCCCAGCGTTACGCGCGGGACCTGGTAGAGCAGGAAGAATGAACCCCATTGAACGCCCCGTCGCCTCGCCGTGCGTGAGCATTTGCGCGCTGGATGATGACGATATTTGTACCGGTTGCCAGCGTACCGTGGATGAGATTACGCGTTGGAGCCGCATGGACAACGCCGAGCGGCGGGTGGTGTTGGGGTTGTGCCATGAGCGGGCGGTGGCGGGAGGGTTGGTGTTTATGGTTTCTGGTAAATCCGGCGCCTGATAGATCGCCATCGGGAGCAAGCCCCCTCCCACACTTAACCGCGTTTGATCTGTAAGAATGCGGTCAAAATGTGGGAGGGGGCTTGCCCCCGATGAGGCCCACCCAGACGACATATTTCCAAATGTGAAGTACCCTGTGCCCCTTGTTCACAGGTCCTTCGCCCCATGCTCTTCCTGATCGCCTACATCAGCAGCGTCGTGCTGATCAACTTCGCCTTTTCCACCGCCCCGCACCTGGACGTCATCTGGTCGGCCTGGGGTGGCCTGGTGTTTATCCTGCGCGACATGGTGCAGACCCGCTTCGGCCATGGGGCGATCATCGCCATGCTGGCGGCGCTGGCATTGTCGTATATCACCTCCGACCCCTCCATCGCCCTGGCCAGCGCCACGGCATTCGCGGTGTCGGAATGCATCGACTGGCTGGTGTTCAGCATCACCAAGCGCCCGCTCCACGACCGCCTGTGGATAAGTTCGGCGCTGAGCATTCCCCTTGATACCTTTATCTTTTTCGGCCTGATCGGCGCACTCACACCTGCCGTGGTGGGCACCGCCTTGGCATCGAAGTTCGCCGGGGTCACGGCGGTGTGGCTGATCATGGCCTGGCGCATCCGCAAGCGCGCCGTCGCCAACTGAGGCCAATTTTTACAGTTCATGTAAAATGCCGGCCTTTCTCCCCATGATCCGCTCCCCTGAGGACCTGAGATGACCCGAATCGGAACTCCATTGTCGCCAACCGCGACCCGCGTTTTGCTGTGTGGCTGCGGTGAGCTGGGCAAGGAAGTGGTGATTGAACTGCAACGCCTGGGCGTTGAAGTGATTGCCGTGGATCGCTACGCCAACGCGCCGGCCATGCAGGTTGCCCATCGCAGCCATGTGATCAACATGCTCGACGGCGCCGCCCTGCGTGCGGTGATCGAAGCGGAAAAACCGCACTTCATCGTGCCGGAAATCGAAGCCATCGCCACCGCTACCCTGGTGGAGCTGGAGGCCGAAGGCTTCACCGTGATCCCGACCGCCCGCGCCACGTCGCTGACCATGAACCGTGAGGGCATCCGTCGCCTGGCCGCCGAAGAGCTGGACCTGCCGACCTCGCCGTACCACTTCGCCGACACCTTCGAAGACTACAGCAAGGCCGTCCAGGACCTGGGCTTCCCCTGCGTGGTCAAGCCGGTGATGAGCTCGTCGGGCAAGGGCCAGAGCTTGCTGCGCAGCGTCGACGATGTGCAGAAAGCCTGGGACTACGCCCAGGAAGGCGGGCGTGCCGGTAAAGGCCGGGTGATCATCGAAGGCTTTATCGACTTCGACTACGAAATCACCCTGCTGACCGTGCGTCACATCGGCGGCACCACCTTCTGCGCGCCGGTCGGCCACCGTCAGGAGAAGGGCGACTACCAGGAATCCTGGCAGCCGCAAGCCATGAGCCCGATTGCCCTGGCCGAGTCCGAGCGCGTGGCCAAGGCGGTGACCGAGGCGTTGGGCGGTCGTGGCCTGTTTGGCGTGGAGCTGTTCATCAAAGGCGATCAGGTGTGGTTCAGCGAAGTATCGCCGCGCCCCCATGACACCGGCCTGGTGACCCTGATTTCCCAGGACCTGTCACAGTTTGCCCTGCATGCGCGCGCCATCCTCGGCCTGCCGATCCCGTTGATCCGCCAGTTCGGGCCTTCGGCTTCGGCGGTGATTCTGGTGGAAGGGCAGTCGACCCAGACCGCGTTCGCCAACCTCGGCGCCGCCTTGAGCGAGCCGGACACGGCGTTGCGTCTGTTTGGCAAGCCGGAAGTGAATGGCCAGCGCCGCATGGGCGTGGCGTTGGCGCGGGATGAGTCGATCGAGGCTGCGCGGGCCAAGGCGACCCGTGCTTCCCAAGCGGTTGTGGTAGAGCTCTAAAAGCATCGGGGGCAAGCCCTCTCCCACACTCGAATGTGGGAGGGGGCTTGCCCCCGATCGCTGTTTATCAGGCAACCCTGTTCAAATCGTTATCCCGCGTCTCTTTCAGGCACAGCACCGCAATCAAGCTGAGCAACGCCGCCGCCGACACATACCCACCGACATAACTCAGCCCACCCATCGCCACCAGCTTGGTCGCGAAGAACGGTGCGGCCGAAGCGCCCACAATCCCACCCAGGTTATACGCCGCCGAAGCCCCGGTATAACGCACGCGAGTCGGGAATAATTCTGGCAACAGCGCACCCATCGGCGCGAAGGTCACCCCCATCAGGAACAGCTCCAGGGCCAAAAACAGTGCTACGGCCCAGGTCGAACCGTGGGTCAACAGCGGTTCCATGGTAAAGCCCGACAGAATCGCCAGGACTGCTCCGACGATCAGCACCGGCTTGCGCCCGTAGCGATCACTGGCGAGCGCCGCCAGCGGTGTGGCCAGGCCCATGAACAGCACTGCAAAGCACAGCAACCCCAGGAACGTCTCGCGGCTGTAGCCCAGGGTCGACACGCCGTAGCTCAGGGAAAAGGCCGTGGTGATGTAGAACAGCGCGTAGCACACCACCATCGACGCGGCGCCCAGCAGGACCGGCAACCAATGCTGGCTGAACAGCTCCACCAGCGGCACTTTCACCGGGGCTTCCTTCGCCACGGCATTGGCGAACACCGGGGTTTCATGCAGCTTCAGGCGCGCATACAGGCCGACCATCACCAAGGCTGCGCTGAGGATGAACGGGATGCGCCAGCCCCAACTGCGGAACTGCTCGTCGTTCAGGCTCATCGCCAGGATCAGGAACAAACCGTTGGCCGCGAGGAATCCGATCGATGGGCCCAGTTGCGGGAACATGCCGAACCAGGCGCGCTTGCCTTTCGGCGCGTTCTCGGTGGCCAGCAGCGCTGCACCGCCCCATTCTCCGCCAAGCCCCAGGCCTTGGCCGAAGCGCAGCACGCACAACAGGATGGGAGCCCAGGCACCGATGCTGTCATAGCCGGGCAGCAAGCCGATCAGCGTGGTGCACACGCCCATCAGCAGCAACGAGGCCACCAGGGTCGACTTGCGGCCGATGCGGTCGCCGAAGTGGCCAAACAGCGCCGAGCCCAGCGGGCGGGCGATAAAGGCGATACCGAAGGTCAGGAACGACGCCAGCATCTGCGCGGTACCGGAGGTCTGCGGAAAGAACACCGGCCCGATCACCAGCGCGGCAGCCGTGGCATAGATATAGAAGTCGTAGAACTCGATGGCGGTGCCGACGATGCTCGCGGTGGCGACACGTGCGGTCGAGTTGGTCGGGGCGGCGGTCGCGGCCTCGTTATAGGTGGTGCTCATGGCGGTATCCCTGACGGTCATTGCGCGTTTGGACGCGGATTATTATTGGGTCGAACACCCTTGGATCAGGGTTGTGCGCGGGGCGGCTCGGGATGGGAGCGAACACCGGTCGGACATGGTAAAGCGGTGCCTGGACACGCTGAGTGCGGGTAGCACGCGGTCGGGCGGGGCTTGGGTAAGCCGCAGGGATTATAGGAAGGGGTTTGGAGTTACAACAAGTGACTGACGTGCTGCAAATCAAAATGTGGGAGGAGGCTTGCCCCTTCCCACACGGGATTATCAGGAAGCTATGCGGCCACAGGCATGTGGCTGGTATGCCAGATCAGCACCTTGCTGACGCGGTTGTCCTCGGTCTCGAGGATTTCCAGGCGGTAGCGGCCGATCTTCAGGCACACCGCGCAATCCGGAATGGTTTCCAGGGCCTCGGTGACCAGGCCGTTGAGGGTCTTGGGGCCGTCGCTGGGCAGGTGCCAGCCCAGGCTCTTGTTCAATTCGCGAATCGACGCGGCGCCGTCGATGATGTAGCGGCCATCGGGCTGCGCTTCGATATGCGGGTTGTCCGCACTTTGCTCGTTTTCGAATTCGCCGACGATTTCTTCGAGAATATCTTCCAGGGTGACGATACCCAGGACTTCGCCGTATTCATCCACCACCATGCCCAGGCGCCGCTGCTGCTTGTGGAAGTTCAGCAATTGCAGTTGCAGGGGTGTGCTTTCCGGGACGAAGTAGGGCTCGTAGGAAGCTTCGAGCAAGGCTTCCTTGGTCAGGCTGGCGTCCGGCAGCAGATGCTGGATCAGCCGGGTGTTCAGTACGGCTTCGACCTGGTTGATGTCACTGTGGAACACCGGCAGGCGAGTGCGCGGGGAGGTGCGCAGTTGCTCGATGATTTCTTCGATCGAGTCATCCAGGTTGATACCGTCCACTTCGCTGCGGGGCACCAGGATGTCATTGACGGTGATATTGTCCAGGGCGTGGATGCCCGGCATGCCAGGGGTACGGCTGTCGTCGGCCTCGGGCTGCGGTTCATCGTCGTGGTCGGGCTGTGGCTCGTCGCTGTTTTTCACCATACCGGGCTTTCGGGCAAACGGGCGCAGCAGCAACAGGCTGATGCCATTGAGCAGCCAGGCGGCGGGATAGAGGATTTTCAATGGCACGCCCAGCAGCGTGTTGCCGAAGCCCAGCACCGCCTGCGGATGACGGGTTGCCAGGGCGCGGGGCAGGTAGTCGGCCAGGATCAGCAGGACGGCGCAGGAGATCAGCCAGCCGAGCCACGGGCCGTTCTGTGCCCAGGCATAAATCGCCAGCAGGGTGCAGAGGATGACCACGGCCGCACGGCACAGGCTGTTGCACAGGATCAGGCTGTGGCGCGGGAAGCTCAGGCGGGCGGCAGCCTTGTCGCCCTGGCGTGTACCGGGGCGCAGGGCCAGCAGGTGTTGTTGTGCGGCTTCGATGGCGGTAAACAGCGCCGCCCATAACACCAGCAGGGCGATTACCGCGAGCATCGGCCCCAGGGGCAAGTTGTCCATTTTGGCTGCCCGTCAGATATGCAGGATGTATTCGCGAACCAGCTTGCTGCCGAAATAGGCCAGCATCAGCAGGCAGAAACCGGCCAGGGTCCAGCGAATCGCCTTGTGCCCGCGCCAGCCAAGGCGGTTGCGGCCCCACAGCAATACGCTGAACACCACCCAGGCCAGGCACGCCAGCAGGGTCTTGTGCACCAGGTGCTGGGCAAACAGGTTTTCGACGAACAGCCAACCGGAAATCAGCGACAGCGACAGCAGCGTCCAGCCGGCCCACAGGAAACCGAACAGCAGGCTTTCCATGGTTTGCAGCGGCGGGAAGTTCTTGATCAGCCCGGAAGGGTGCTTGTGCTTGAGCTGGTGGTCCTGCAACAGCAGGAGCAAGGCCTGGAACACCGCGATGGTGAACATGCCGTAGGCCAGGATCGACAGCAGGATATGGGCGAGGATGCCTGGCTCTTCATCGATCACCTGCACCGTGCCGGTGGGGGCGAACTGCGCGAGCAGCACCGTAAGCACGCCCAATGGGAAGAGCAGGACCAGCAGGTTCTCGACAGGAATCCGATAACAGGCCATCAGCGTCAGCGCAATCACCGCCGCGGCGATCAGGCTGGCGGCGCTGAAGAAGTCCAGGCCCAGGCCAACCGGCGTCATCAGGTGGGTGAACAGGCTCGCGGCATGGGCCAGCAGGGCGAGGACGCCCAGGCCGACCAGCAGACGTTTGTCCGCCTTGGCGCCTTTGGCCAGACGAGAGCCCTGATAGAGGGTCGCAGCGGCATACAAGATGGCGGCGGCGAGGCTGGGTAGCAAACTGGGTGACAAGGGGAGCATAAATCCTGATAGGCAAGCCCGAAAGGCGCTGAGTTTGGCATACACCTGCGTTCCACGAAAGACTCCAGGGCCAGACAGCGGGTGTGCATGGGCGCAGTCTTCGCTATAATCCGCGACCTGCCCACGCCGCAGGCTCGCCGAGCGCTGTGTTTAATAAGCGATTTACCACAGCCTGGGCCGCCATTACCTCGGTCTACCAATGCATTTCGATGAATAGGGCCTGAAAGGATCGCGCATGTTTGAAAACCTGACTGACCGTCTCTCGCAGACGCTGCGCCATGTAACCGGCAAGGCCAAGCTGACCGAGGACAATATTAAAGACACCCTGCGCGAAGTGCGCATGGCGTTGCTGGAAGCCGATGTCGCCTTGCCTGTGGTCAAGGACTTCGTCAACTCGGTCAAGGAGCGCGCGGTCGGCACTGAAGTGTCCCGCAGCCTGACCCCGGGCCAGGCCTTTGTGAAGATCGTCCAGGCCGAGCTCGAAAGCCTGATGGGCGCGGCCAACGAAGATTTGAACCTCAGTGCCGTGCCACCGGCCGTCGTGCTGATGGCTGGTCTGCAAGGTGCGGGCAAGACCACCACCGCCGGCAAGCTGGCGCGCTTCCTTAAAGAGCGCAAGAAGAAGTCCGTGATGGTGGTATCGGCCGACGTGTACCGTCCGGCGGCCATCAAACAACTGGAAATGCTCGCGGGCGAAGTGGGCGTGACCTTCTTCCCGTCCGACCTGAGCCAGAAGCCGGTCGACATCGCCAACGCCGCTATTAAAGAAGCAAAACTGAAATTCATCGACGTGGTCATCGTCGATACCGCCGGTCGCCTGCACATCGATGAAGAGATGATGGGCGAGATCAAGGCGCTGCATGCCGCGATCAATCCGGTCGAGACGCTGTTCGTGGTCGACGCCATGACCGGCCAGGATGCGGCCAACACCGCCAAGGCCTTCGGCGACGCGCTGCCGCTGACCGGCGTGATCCTCACCAAGGTCGACGGCGACGCCCGTGGCGGTGCCGCGCTGTCGGTGCGTGCCATCACCGGCAAGCCGATCAAGTTCATCGGTATGGGCGAGAAGAGCGACGCGCTCGAACCGTTCCACCCTGAGCGTATCGCCTCGCGTATCCTCGGCATGGGTGACGTGCTCAGCCTGATCGAACAGGCCGAAGCGACGCTCGACAAGGACAAAGCCGATAAGCTTGCTAAAAAGTTGAAGAAGGGCAAGGGCTTCGACCTTGAAGACTTCCGCGACCAGCTGCAACAAATGAAGAACATGGGCGGCCTCGGCGGCCTGATGGACAAGCTGCCGAACATCGGCGGCGTGAACCTGGCGCAAATGGGCAATGCCCAGGGCGCGGCAGAGAAGCAATTCAAGCAGATGGAAGCCATCATCAACTCCATGACCCCGGCCGAGCGCCGCGACCCTGAGCTGATCAGCGGTTCGCGCAAGCGTCGGATCGCCATGGGTTCCGGCACCCAGGTGCAGGACATCGGGCGCTTGATCAAGCAGCACAAGCAGATGCAGAAGATGATGAAGAAATTCTCCGCCAAGGGCGGAATGGCCAAGATGATGCGCGGCATGGGCGGTATGTTGCCCGGCGGCGGCATGCCGAAAATGTAAAGTATTCGAGCGGGAGTTCACTCCTGCTCCGACCCACAGGGATGTGGGATCTCCAGCAAACCCGCCGTTGGCGGGGGCTGACCTGCCGTTTTAACCGACGGCTCTCTAGCAGATCTGAATGGCACGCTGATAGGCGCCAGAAAAAGACATTTGCAAAAGTCCGGATATTCCTTAGAATATGCGGCCTTTCGGGCACCTATGCCCGCTGTGCATTTAGATTTGCAGCACCGACTACAGGAACGATGTTCACATGCTAACAATCCGTCTTGCCCTTGGCGGCTCCAAAAAGCGCCCGTTTTACCACTTGACCGTAAC